>WNGI01002225.1_pt1 | contig 16693 bp, 17 predicted proteins | sample 5400621 | NCBI WGS metagenome assembly WNGI01 (sample SAMN13153374, study PRJNA577476) | soil metagenome | isolation source: 20 cm soil or saprolite under Garry oak tree replicate 1 | place: USA:California | collected 2016-06-15 | reverse complement strand
ACAGTCGTCAAATGCAGACGTAGCATTCGTCCTATGGCATCGGTCAGACCTCTACACCGCGACTCAGCTCCAGAGCCTCCGACGCTCCACGCGCGGGCGATGGACAACCTCGCTTTCATTCGCGACACGATGGAAGCGGCGGGTTCCTTTACCGCCGTTTCGGGTTGGGGCATGGTCGCCGTCGGCATCATAGCCACCATCGCTGCCACGATCGCCTCCGCACAGCACTCGGTTTTGCGGTCGATCTACGTCTGGATGGCCGCAGCCGTCCTGGCGCCGTGCGTCATGCTATGGGCGATTGTGAGGAAGGCTCGCCGGGCGCACGTGCCGCTTTTGTCCGGACCGGGCAGAAAATTCCTGCTGAGTTTCTCGCCGCCGATGCTGGTTGGTGCCCTGCTCACCATCGTGCTCTACCGCGCCGGATTGGTAGAGGCGATTCCGGGGACGTGGCTTCTCCTCTACGGTTGCGCGGTCGTCGCGGGCGGAGCGTTCTCGGTGAGGATCGTCCCAGTGATGGGGATTTGCTTCATGCTCGCAGGAACCCTGGCGATTTTCACTCCGTCGACGTGGAGCGACTGGATCATGGCCGCGGCGTTTGGCGGGCTCCATATCGCGTTCGGCATCCCCATCGCGCGGAGGCACGGTGGCTAAGCACGGCACTGCCCGCGACGACCGTCGTCCGGTGGGCGACTTGCGCAGCGTGCGCGGAAAATCTGATGGAGGCGCGCCTGTGTCGGCGCGCGCCGATGTGCTGGACCGCCTGATTCACGAGCGTCTCCGGCTCGGAATCGTCAGCGCGCTCGCCGTCAACGACTCACTCAGCTTCAGCGATCTCAAGAAGCTGATGAAGACGACCGATGGCAATCTGAGCGTGCACGCGCGCAAGCTCGAGGAGGCCGAGTACATCACCTGTACGAAGTCTTTCGAGGGCCGGATGCCGAAGACGGAGTACAGATTGACTGCCGCCGGCCGCCGCGCGCTCGAGCGATACCTGGATCACATGGAGGCGCTCATCCGCGCCACGCGGGAGCGCTAACTAAGTGTCTCACTCTCACCATACTGTGAAGCATACGCATCTCCGTACGCCGCAATCGACGCCGGCGCAGAGTGGTATTCACGTCGCAATCATCATGGATGGCAACGGCCGCTGGGCGAATGCCCGCGGTCGGCCACGCACCGCCGGACACATCGCCGGCGCCCGAGTTGTGCGCAAGATCGTCGAGGCCGCGCCAGATTGCGGCATCGGCATGCTCACCTTGTACGCATTCTCTGCTGACAACTGGGCGCGTCCATCGCGCGAGGTTGCGCTGCTGATGCGTCTCTTCCGCCGCTACCTCGTCGCCGAGACCGATCGCTGCGTCACCAACGACGTTCGCATGAGAATCATCGGACGCCGGGATCGCATTCCCTCGGAGCTGCTGCGCGCGATCCGAGCCGCCGAAGAGACAACCCGCCACGGAACGCGACTCGATCTGCGCATCGCGGTCGACTACTCATCCCGCGACGCACTTTTCCGCGCCGCCCACCTCTTGAATGGGCAGCAGAACCTGACGCGCGAAGAGCTCTCCCGTGCGATGTGCAAGGTCGATCACTGGGATGGTGAGTGCCGTGATGTCGATCTTCTCATTAGGACCGGGGGCGAGCAACGTCTGAGCGACTTCCTGTTGTGGGAGTGCGCGTATGCCGAGCTTTACTTCACCGAGCGCCGTTGGCCTGACTTCTCGCCGGTGGACCTCGCCGCAGCAGTGAAGGAATTCCACTCGCGCGAGAGAAGGTTCGGTACTGTACCCACTGCTGCGGCTGGTTAGACCGGTCAAGGCGGGCCGTTGATCTGGCCGCCCAGAGGCCACCACAAAACTAAAGCGGGGAGCTTTAAGCTTAGTCAGCTTGATAGCTCCGAGCCTTTCCGTCGGCGTATGGTAAAGCGCGATTCAGGACAGAAATGCGTCCTTAGCGCCAGTATGGAAGCTCGAAGCTAAGAAGCTGACTAAGCTTACGGCTCCCTGCTTTAGTATTGAGCCAAGCCTGATCGGGCCCAGTTCGACGGCCCGCCTTAACGCCGGATGTTCCCCTCCGTCTAACGCAGATAACCGGTGCACCCCGCACCGGCCCTCAACGTTGTGGAGGTTTTGGAATGTTCGCTCGTACTTTGGCGCTTGGCGCCTTGATGCTCGTTGGCGTGGCGGGGGTCTCGGCTGCTCAGTCGACTACCGTTCCCCAAACCCGGCCGGACAGCGGCCAGTACCGTCGCGGTCCCCGCGCCGGTGGCGAGTTCCGCGGTCGCCGCGGACCCGGTCGCGACTTCTTCGCTGACCTCAACCTGACCGACGCCCAGAAAGCCCAGATAAAGGCGATCCGTCAGAAGTACCAGCCGCAGAACGAAGCGGCCCGCACTCAGGCCAAGCCGTTCATCGACGCGGCCCGTGCTGCTCGTCAGAAGGGTGACACCGTTGCTTTCCGCAGCAACATGGACAAAGCCCGTCAGGTCGGGCAGTCGGTTCGTGCTCAGGAGACGACGGAGATTCGCAATGTTCTGACTCCTGATCAGCGCACCAAGTTCGACGCGCGGCAGAAGGAAATGGCTGATCGTCGCGCAAAGGGTGGTCGCAAGGGCTGGGACAAGAAAGGTCTCGGCGCGCCCGCCACGAAGTCGTCGTAAGAAGCAGTACCTCGCGGGGAAAAACTCCGACACCAAGGTGTCGGAGTTTTTTTTGGTCAAGGCGGGCCGTAGACTTTGCCGCGATCCAGCTTGGTTCAATACTAAAGCGGGGAGCTGTAAGCGTAGTCAGCTTCTTAGCTTCGAGCTCTTCCGGCGAGTTACAGTGTCGGACATTCGAGTTTTTCTCTGTTTCGTCTAGATCTGGCTGAACCATCGCGATTTATAAGCTGCGCGCATCTCTAACGCCTGTATGGAAGCTCGATGCTATGAAGCTGACAAAGCTTAAAGCTCCCTGCTTTAGTTTTGTGGATGGTTTTGCGCGGCTGGACCAGGGGCCCGCCTTGAAAGCAATCCTGCTGAGAGCTACCAGCCCGCGGCTCCAAAAACTAACTTTGCCATGTCGCTCGCTAATCGAGGGTAGCTATTAATGGCAACTGAGGTCGTACAGATCACGCGCCGCGGGTTTGGCAAGACTATGCGCCGCGACGCGTGGTGGGTCCAACCGCTCGTCGTCTTCATCATCCTCACCGCATTTCTCGTCTACGCAACGTGGGCGGCGTTCCAGAACAAGTACTATTCGTTCGGCAATTATCTCTCGCCGTTCTACTCTCCGCTCCTCTACGCCGATTCGCCGCACGCCTGGATTCACGGGACGAGGCCGTGGTGGATTCCCGGATTCCTGCCATTCTCTCCCGCACTACTGATTCTGCCGTTCCCGGCCGGGTTTCGACTTACCTGCTACTACTATAGGGGTGCGTACTACAAGAGCTTCTGGGCGGATCCGCCGAACTGTGCCGTCGGTGAGCCGCGCAAGAGCTATCGAGGCGAGCGATACCTGCCGCTGGTGATCCAGAACATTCACCGCTACTTCCTGTACGCCGCCCTCGTTTTCCTCGTCATTCTGGGCAACGACGCCTACAAGGCGTTCTTCTTTTTCGACCGGAACACGGGCGCGCAGAATTTCGGGGTCGGCCTTGGCTCCATAATTCTCCTCGCCAACGTCATCCTCCTCGGCGGCTACACCCTGGGCTGTCACTCGCTGCGTCACCTGGTTGGCGGCTACCTGGACCAGCTGTCTCGCGCGCCTGTGCGCAGGACGAGTTACGATTGCGTCAGCTGCCTGAATCGTGGCCACATGCGCTGGGCGTGGCTCAGTCTCGTCTGGGTGGCATTCTCCGACGTGTTCATCAGACTTTGCGCGATGGGCATCTGGCACGACGTGAGGCTGTTTTAGGTGGCTGAATACCAGAGGCACGAGCACGATGTGCTCGTTATCGGCGCCGGCGGCGCTGGCCTCCGCGCGGCAATCGAAGCCGCCCACGTCGGCGCTTCAGTCGGTCTGGTCTGCAAATCCCTGCTCGGCAAGGCTCATACGGTGATGGCGGAGGGCGGTGTCGCCGCCGCGCTCGCCAACGTCGACGATCGCGACAACTGGAAGGTTCATTTCGCCGACACAATGCGCGGTGGCCAGTATCTGAACAACTGGCGAATGGCCGAACTACACGCGAAGGAAGCGCCGGATCGAGTCCGCGAGCTGGAAGCTTGGGGAACCGTATTCGATCGGACGCCCGACGGGCGCATTCTCCAGCGCAACTTCGGCGGCCACAAGTATCCGCGACTGGCGCACGTGGGAGACCGCACCGGTCTGGAGATGATCAGAACTCTCCAGGACTACGCCGTCTACCAGCCGATCGACGTCCACATGGAGTGCACGATCGTCTCGCTGCTCAAGGACGGGAATCGCATCGCCGGTGCACTTGGCTACGACCGCGAGCGTGGAAGATTCAAGTTGTTCGCGGCGAAATCAGTGGTGCTCGCCACCGGCGGAATCGGTCGCGCGTTCAGCGTGACGAGCAACAGCTGGGAGTATACCGGGGACGGGCACGCGCTCGCGTACAACGCCGGCGCGGCGCTCCAGGACATGGAGTTCGTCCAGTTCCATCCAACGGGAATGGTATGGCCGCCGAGCGTCCGCGGAATTCTGGTAACGGAAGGCGTACGCGGCGAAGGCGGCGTCCTCGTCAACAAGGAAGGGCGCCGTTTCATGTTCGACGACATCCCCGAGAACTACCGAAATCAGACTGCTGACAACGAGGAAGAAGGCTGGCGTTACACCCAGGGCGACAAGAACGCGCGTCGTCCACCGGAGCTGCTAACGCGGGATCACGTTGCGCGCGCGATCATGAAAGAGGTCCGCGAAGGGAGGGGAAGCCCACACGGCGGTGTGTTTCTCGACATCTCGTGGATTCGCGACAAGCTCCCTAACGCCGAGGAGCACATCAAGAAAAAGCTCCCCAGCATGTACCACCAGTTCAAGCAGCTGGCGGACATCGACATCACCAAGGAGCCGATGGAGGTCGGGCCGACAACGCATTACGTCATGGGCGGGGTGCGTGTCGACGGAGACACGCAGATGTCGACTGTTCCTGGATTATTCGCGGCGGGCGAAGTCGGAGCCGGGCTTCATGGGGCGAACAGGCTTGGCGGCAATTCACTGTCTGATCTTCTCGTGTTCGGCTGTCGCGCCGGGAAATTCGCCGGCGAGTACGCCGCTCGCGAGACCGCCGCGCCGCGGATCGATTCACGGCAGGCCGACGACGTTATCCGCGCCGCCCTCGAGCCGTTCAATCGGTCGGGTGATGGCGAGGGTCCATATCAGGTCGAGCACGATCTGCAGGGCATGATGCAGGAACTCGTCGGAATCGTGCGACGTGAGGACGAGATGCGACGCGCGCTCGATGCGCTGAAAGCACTGCGCGAGCGCGGGCGAAAGGTTTCGGTTACCGGTAACCGCGAGTACAATCCGGGGTGGCACACCGCGCTCGATCTCCAGAACCTGCTGACGGTCTCGGAGATCGTCGCGCGTGCCGCGCTGGAGAGAAAGGAAAGTCGCGGCGGCCACTTTCGCGACGACTTTCCCGAGAAAGACCCGAGCTACGGGAAATTCAACATCGTGATTCGGCGCGGTTCCAACGGTGAGATGCTGGTGACGCGCGAGCCGATTCCGGAGATGCGCGAAGACCTCAGGAAGATCGTCGAGGAGAACAAGTAAGATGGCTGCCACCGAATCGCTGGCGCGAAACATTGTCGAGAGCGGCCAACGCGCCGCGGCGCGCAGTGATACCAGCGCCGGCACTGAAACGCGCACCGCGACATTCCGTGTTTGGCGCGGCGCTGGCAGCAGCGGCGCACTCAGGGATTATTCGACCAAGGTTTCCGAGGGCATGGTGGTGCTCGATGCCATCCACCAGATCCAGGCGGAGACTGCGAGCGACCTGGCGGTGCGCTGGAACTGCAAGGCCGGCAAGTGCGGGTCGTGCTCGGCGGAAATCAACGGCCAGCCGCGCCTGCTGTGCATGACGCGCCTGAGCGAGCTCGATCTCAAGGAGCCGGTGACCATCGAGCCGATGCGCGCATTTCCGCCGATCAAGGATTTGGTCACCGACGTCTCGTCGAATTTTCGGGCAAAGACCCGCATTCGGAAATTCACTCCGCGTCCGCCCGACGCCCCGGACGGCACCTGGCGGATAGCGCAGTCCGATGCCGATCGGGTGCAGGAATTCCGCAAGTGCATCGAGTGCTTCTTGTGCCAGGATGTGTGTCACGTGTTGCGTGACCATCATCTGCACGAGCAGTTCGTCGGGCCGCGACTGCTTGTCCACGCGGCGCAGCTCGAGATGCACCCGCTCGACATTCTCGATCGAACCGACGAGCTCAAGGAAAACCACGGCATCGGCTACTGCAACATTACCAAGTGCTGCACCAAAGTCTGTCCCGAGCACATCACCATCACCGACAACGCTATCATTCCATTGAAGGAACGGGTCATCGATAAGCACTACGACCCGCTGGGGAAACTCGTGAGGCTGGTGCGGGGTAGGAGAGCAGGAGGCGGGAAGCGGGAGGCGGGAGGCGGAGGTACTGCGCAGTGAGAGAGCAATTCAGGCTCAAGCCGATCTCGAAGGAAGCGATTCCCCGCGCGATCCAGAAGGCGGAGAGGTATCGCCTGATAAATCAGTCGTGGGCGGCGGAGAGCATCTGTCGCGACATCCTCGAGATAGATCCGGACAACCAGCAGGTTATGGTGATGCTGGTGCTGGCTCTCACCGACCAACTCGCCAACGGACACGCCAAGGTAATGAACGCCGTCCGCGAAACTCTGCCTCGCATTACTGATGCGTATCAGCGCGCGTACTACACGGGAATTGCCTCCGAGCGCAGCGGGCAGGCTCACCTCGTGAGAGGTGGCATGGGCAGTGGAAGCCTGGCGTACGATGCGCTCAAGGATGCGATGTCATGGTACGAGAAAGCCGAAGCCATTCGTCCGGCGGGAAATGACGATGCGATTCTGCGCTGGAACACCTGCGCGCGTCTCATCACCTCCAACAGTCAGCTGACGCCGCACGTCGAATCCGCTTACGAGCCGGCATTGGAAGAATGATGCAGCTACGCATTGGACGATTCTTTTTCCTGATGGCTCTGGCTTCCTCGGTCGCGACGAGTCAGATCCTAGGACAACAGAAAACAACGGTCGCGCCGTCGACACAGCAGCCGGCCAAGACGACCAAAGCCGGGATCTCCGGTGTCGTCCTCGACAGCGTCAACTCGCGTTCCCTGTCCGGCGCCGAAGTCATCATCCAGGGCGCGAACATTTCCCGGATAACCGACTCGCTCGGCAAGTTCAAAGTTGACAGCCTGCCGCCCGGTACCTATCAGGTCGGCGTTTTCCACCCGCTGCTCGACACGCTCGGCATCTCGCTCGCGACGCAGCCGTTCCACCTCGGCCCGGACAGCTCGAGCTATATCGTCCTCGCCATCCCATCCAGGACGACGATCATTCGCCGAGCCTGTCCGGTTGTGGGGCTGCGTGCGCAGGGTACCTCGGCGGTGATTGGCCATGTAATGGATCCTGAAACGCTCGAACGAGTCGCGGGCGCCGACGTTTCCATCGCCTGGACACAGATCGAGATCTCCAAGGAAATCGGGTTCAGGCGAACGCCGCGCGTGTTGCGCGATAGCACAGACGCGCAGGGTGAGTTCAAGCTCTGCGGACTGCCCAACTCGATGCAGGCTACGCTCCAGGCGCGGAAGGGTCGGGCCGTCACCGCGGAAGTTCCGATCGAGCTCGGCGAAGAGCAGTCGGAACTCTTTGCCCGCACCCTACTGCTCTCGAAAGCGGATTCGGGCGCGAAGACTGGTAATGCGACCGTCTCAGGCCGGGTGGTGCTGGAAGGCGCTCCGTCGAACGCGGGGAGTCGGGTGGAGCTCATGGGCACCGACGCCATCGCAATGACCAATGAGAAGGGCGAGTTCACGATGCGGAATTTGCCGTCGGGAAGTCACGTTCTTCTGGCGCGTCACCTTGGTTTCGGCGCGGAGACCGTCCCTGTTGACCTGTCATCGCACGAGCCGAAGCAGGTGACCGTAAAGCTGCCAAAGTTCGTGGCAATGCTGGATCCGGTTACGGTGACCGCAAAACGACAGGCGGCGCTGGACAAAGTCGGATTCAATTCACGAATGAGAAGTGGTCAGGGCTTCTACATGGGACCCGACCAGCTCAGGGACTTGCACGTGCAGTATCTCACCGACATTCTGCGGCGCGTTCCGAGCCTGAGGGTGACATCGACCGCCGAGGGCGACGTTGTTTCCAGCTCGCGAGGTGTGACGAGTCTCTCCGGCAACAGCGGCTGCGTGCAATACTACGTCGACGACATGCCGTGGCAGTCGGCTTCGCCGGGCGACATCAACGACTTCGTGAACGGTAACGAAGTGGTTGGCGTCGAGGTCTACGCCGGCCCCGGCACGCCGCCTCAGTACTCACGTGCGCTGCAGGATTGTACCACGATCGTTCTTTGGACGAAGTTCAAGATTCGCGATAGATAGCACAGCATCGACGTTCTCCCCGCAACACCTTCAACCGGAGTCGAAGATGAAAACGCCGGATAGGTTACTCGTCCTCAACGCCGCAGCGATCATCGCGCTCTGCGGCGCCTGTTCCACAGCACAGCGAATGCAGGATTCGGTCTCGGCCGCGACTGCAATCATGTACAACGTCAGCGGCTCGCCGATCGGCACCGCCCAGATCTGGCAGGACAAGAACGGACTTGTCCATGTGGACATCGCGAGCATATCGCTGCCTGGCGGAACGCACGGGATTCATTTCCATGAAGTGGCAAAGTGCGATGGGAGTACGACACCGCCATTTTCCACTGCCGGAGCGCACTACAACCCGATGGGGATGGAGCACGGTCTACAGAATCCGAAAGGACCGCACGCGGGGGACAATCCGAACATTGTGATCCCGGCGACCGGAGTGGGAAACGTCGCCTTCACCACGGATCGCGTTTCCCTGACGCCTGGAACGCGGACGCTGCTCGACGCCGATGGAAGCTCGCTGGTGATTCACGCCAGCGCCGACGATCAGGTGTCGAATCCCGCCGGCAACAGTGGCGCGCGCATCGCGTGCGGTGTTGTACGAGCCCTGCCCTGACCCGGCGCGTGACTTGACAGCCCTCGCGGCCCGGGGCACAATGCACGCATGACGGGTCGCCCCGCACGACGAAGGGGAAGCGGTGCCAAGCGCGACGACGAAACGGCCGCGCGCAGCGCCGTCGGAGAGGCGCACATCAATCTGGCGAAAGCTCTCGCCGCGGTTTTCTCCGCCGGTGTCTACACCAAGGAAGAACTTCAGACCGCCGTGTGCACGTACGTCTCCGAGATGAAACAGACCGGCGAGACCGGCGAGGGAGTAGTGCGGGCGGCGCAGGGACTGGTGAGAGAAGTGGGTGCGCGATTCCCATCATCGGAGCGCACCCAGGTTTTGCTCGCCGATATGGTTAGCTGGTGTCTCGCCGAGTACTATCGCGAGAGCGCGTGAGCGGGTCGACCCCGTCCTCTCTTCTGTTCGTATAGCGCGGTATCGGCCTGCGCCAGCAAGTCGGCCAGCATCGTCCCCTCCGCCTTCGATCGCGTAGCGCCAACGCTGAGGGACAGCTCGTGGCCGCGGTTGATTTCCTGATTGTGTGCGGCCACACGCGACTTGATGCGCTCGCAAACCAGCTCCCCGGTCTGGTCGGAGTCGACAGTCATCAGAGCGACGAACTCGTCGCCGCCGAGGCGGGCAATGATGTCCGCCTCCCGGCAGCTCTCGCGCAGAACACGCGCGGTGTCGATGAGAGCGCGATCGCCGGCCAGATGGCCGTAGGTGTCGTTGATGTATTTCAGGTGATCGACGTCGATGAAGATCATGAGGACGTCGCGTTCCATTCGCATCGCCAGCTTCAGCGCCTGCTCGGACAGCGTGATGAAGGCCCGGCGGTTGGGGAGTCCGGTCAGCTCGTCGACCAGCAGCAGGGCCTTGAGGTCGTCCTCGGCGCGCTTCCGCGCCGAGATGTCGTGGTACATCGCGTATACACGCCCGGGCTGGTCTACCACGCCGAACGGGGTCGCGGCAATGGCGATCCACACGGTATGGCCGTCCTTGTGCCGGCGCAGTGTTTCGACCCTGAGTTTCTCACCGGCGGCGACGCGAGCAGTGAGCTCCTCTGCTTCCATCACCAGCTCGGACGGCACGATCAGGTCGTTGATGTTCCTGCCGACTGATTCTTCTTCAGTGTAGCCGAACATCGTTGTGAACTGTCCGTTGATCCTGATGATGTGATCGTGATCGTCGAGAATCGCAATCGACTCCGGCGCGTTCTCGAAGAGAGTGGCGAAGTAGACGTTCTGTGTGTGCAAGGCGTCATACAGGCTTTTCCGATCGGTGACATCAATCGCAATTCCGACCGTACCGGAGATCCGTCCGTCGGGAGCCCGCATCGGTTCGACGCGCGTCTCGAACGAACGGCCGCGCCAATTGGTCTCGTAGCGAACAAGCTCTCCCTGCAGTGCGCGCAGATGGGCGGCGAGCGGAGTAAAGCCGGGATCTCTCGTTTTGAGAACCTCATAGAGCGTCATCCCGACCTGCTCGTTGGCTTTGGTGCCGATCAGATGGAGGCCGGCACCCTGCGAGAAGGTGATGTTGAGTTGCGCGTCGGTGGACCACAGGTTCACCGGGACCGACTCGAATATGAAGTTGAGTCGCCGCTCGGAATCGCCGAGCTGAGGGGCCGGCTGCCCATCGGTGCCGGGCCGAGGCCGGCCTCCGCCAAAAAGACGCCTCAGCAGACCGGCGAGGGGCTTGAAGGGGCGCAACACAAGGGAAGGAGACGTCAACTTGCCTCTCATTGTCTCACCCTTCTATTCTCAGCGCAATGATTTCCGTCATCATCCGTGCCCGTGGGGCTGCCACTTATCGGGAGGATCGGCGGTAGGAGATCCGCCAGATCGACCCTCCCATATCGTCGGTCACGAAGATCGAGCCGTCGGGTGCCTGGGCCACACCCGTTGGGCGATGCGCGCCAGGCTGTGCCCGGCCGGGGCCGGGGGTTCGGTTGAATCCGTCGGCGAAGGTCTCGAAGGATCCCGTTGGGCGGTCAAAGCGGAACGGGGCGAACACAACTCGGAAACCTGCCTGCGGAAGCGGTGCTCGATTCCACGACCCGTGGAACGCGATGAACGCGCCACCGCGGTATCGCGGCGGGAACTGGGTTCCGGTATAGAAAAGCATCCCGTCAGGCGCCCAGTGCCCGGGGAATGCCATCAGCGGCTGCACTTTTTTCGAGCAGTCTCCGATTCGCTGACCGTCTCCTCCGTATTCCGGCGCCTGTACAAGAGCCTTCCGATCGACGTCGTAGTAGCAGTAGGGCCAGCCATAGTCTCCGCCCCGGTCCACGCGCACCAACTCTTCGCCCGGATTCTCGGCGCTCTTCTCGACGGTGAAGAGATTCGGCCAGTTGTCGTGCAACTGATCGCGGCCATGCACGGTAGCCCACAGGTTTCCGTCGAGCGGGTTACGGGTCAATGCGACCGAGTTGCGGAGGCCGGTGGCGAAGCGACGGCCATCGGACGGAGTTTGTCGCAGGCGATTCGCGTCGAATTCCCAGATTCCGCCGCGGCTAAGAAGCTCCCTACAGGGATTGTTACCCGGCGACGCGGTCTGCCGATCGCGTTGCTGACAGGCGTTCGAGGCGGTGCCGATATTCACGTACAGCGTGCGGCTCTGCAGCACGAAATTGTGTGAGTGGTGAGAGCCGCTCATGGGAAGGCCGGTGACGATCGTGTCGACTTTCCCGACGGGCGTCAGGTTTCCGGGCACCATTCGGTAACGCACGATCGAGGCGCCCGAGGTGGCGTACAGCTGATTCCCGTCGAGTGCGATGCCCGTCCCGCCGCCGCCGCCACCGCTGGCAAAGCGCTGCTGGACGTCAGCCTTGCCATCGCCGTTGGTGTCGCGCAGCGCGACCACACCCCCGGTAGATGCTCCTCGCCTGCGTTCGGTGTTGACGAACACGTCGCCGTTCGGCGCGACGACGATGTGGCGCACGCCAGTCAGTCCTGTGGCGAAGATAGTGGCGCAAAAACCATCGGGGAGCGTTAGGCCGGCTGTGCAGCCGGGTGGCCGCATCCCCTCAGGAAGTCGATTTTGAGCGTATCCGGCTCCAGTTACAACGCACAACAATAACAACGCCTTTTTCATCCAGTCACCCGGTTTGAGCCGTTCCTGTCAGCGGCAAGTCCCGCACCCGATTTGCTCATTTTCGACACACGTTCCATCTTCGTAGCGCCCATTTTCCTCTTGGAGGAAATCAATGATTTTGGTCGCGGGATCCACTGGCGTACTGGGCTCTGAGATAGTGCGCCGCCTCAGTGATCGCGGCGAAAAAGTACGCGCACTGGTGCGTGCAACGTCAGCCCCGGAAAAGATAGAGCGCCTGAAGAAGCTCGGAGCGGAGATAGTGGTGGGCGATGTGAAAGAGCCGCGCACCTTAACTAATGCGTGTGAGGGTGCGGACGCCGTGATTTCGACCATCACCACGATTCTCACTTCACAGCCCGGTGATTCCTTCCAGGCGACAGATGGCGACGGCACCAAGGCGTTGATCGATGCCGCCAGGCAGGCCGGCGCGTCAAAATTCGTCTTCGTCTCGTTCGACACCACCAAGTCGCCAGACAATCCGCTGACGCAGGCGAAGCGGGATGCGGAAGAGCATCTGAAACGGAGCGGGCTCGATTACACCATCCTCCACGCCACACTTTTTTGCGAGAGCTGGCTCGGACCAATGCTGTTTGCGGATCCCATCGCCTGCACGGCGAAGGTCTACGGCGATGGCACCGAAAAGCTTCGCTACGTCGCGGTCGCTGATGTCGCCGAATTTGCGGTTCAATCGCTGAGCAATCCCGCCGCGCGGAATGCGATTATTCCGGTAGGCGGACCTGAGGAGATCAGCCAGCGCGAGGCTGTTCGGCTGTTCGAGGAGGTCTACGGGAAGAAGTTCAACATCATCGAGGTTCCCGAAGCGGCTCTCGAGGCTCAGTGGGGCGCGGCCCAGAACCCATTCGACAAGACGTTTGCCGGATTGATGCTCGGGTTGGCGCGCGGTTTCGACAGCGGGATGAAGCCACCCTTCGATCAGTTTCCGATGGAGATGACTTCACCACGCGAGTACGTGCGCAACCAGGCACGTGCCAGCGGCGAACTGCGCAGCCCTCCGGTGCGTGAGCGAGAGGCATCGGGAAGCAACGGAGCGCACGAGCGCGGAGCCGAGCTAAGATAAAAAAACGGGCCGGTGATGATCACCGACCCGTTTCAGTTGTTGCCTGCGCCGTCTAATATCGAGCCGCGATTTCAGGCGTCAGGTTGTCCCGCAAGCTGTTGTCACGCGAGCGGCATCGCTCGGCATGTAGATGGCGAGCGCACTCGCCTTCTGCGTTGCTGACTTCGCGCCGATAGTTTCGCCCAGCACTTTGACTGTGGACTTCGACTGTTCTACCGGGTTGACGATCACAGCATTCGCGCCGACTTTCGCCGCGCCGTTGCGGATCTGGGTCTGGAGCTGATTGTCCGTGGTCCAGACCGAGTTGCCGGAGGCCTCGATCCACGCCAGCTCGTAGTAGTCGTTCGGCACATCAGCGCGCGAGTTATACACCGCGATGGCATTGGCGCACGTCGGCGCGCGACTCATCGCCGGATTTATGTCGGTCGTCGTCTTCTTGACGCCGGCACACGCTGTCCCCGCGGCGAGCGCGCACGCGAGCGCGAATCCCTTGATTGTTTTTGTTCCGATCATGGTGGTCTCCTGCGATGCTAAAGTGGACGCCCCTCGTGTGGATCGGGGCAGCCTATTCTTTTTTGCAAACACAGGGCCGTTCGCACTCACAAACGTAGGCTGATCAGCGAAAAGTTTTCGCTATTGATTGACCCCGCTGGCAAGGAATCCGCCGTCGACAGTCAATAGATGTCCGGTCACGAAACTCGCGGCGTCGGAAGCGAGGAAAACCGCCGCGCCCGCAAGCTCTTCCGGCTGGCCAAACCGGCGCATCGGAGTCCGCAGCAACAGCTCGCGCCCGCGCTCGGTCCCGTCGAGCAGTCCTTCGTTGAGCGCGGTGCGGAAGACTCCCGGAAGGATTGCGTTAACGCAGATGCCATACGGCGCCCATTCAATCGCCAGTGACTTTGTGAGCGCTGCCACGCCCGCTTTACTCACCCCATATGCAGTCACCTCCAACAACGCAACCAGCGACGTGAGCGAGCCGATGTTGATGACACGTCCGTAGCGCTTCTCGATCATGTGCGGTCCAAACGCGCGACACGCGCGGAGCATCCCGGTCAGGTTGGTGTTCATGATCTCGTTCCACTCCGTGTCGCCGACGTCGACGGTAGGGCGGCGGACTGTGATGCCAGCGGCGTTGACCAGAATATCCACTCTGCCAAACTTCTCGATCACCGTTGCCGCCAGCTCGTTGATCGATCCGGTGTCAGTGACATCGCTGGCGATGGCGAGCGTGGGCCGCCCACGCACTTCGACCTCGCGCACCGCATCGTCGACCAGATTCTTTCGACGGCCGGTCGGGACGACCGCCGCGCCGGCGTCCGCGAGTCCCAGGGCAATCGCTTTCCCGATGCCGGAGGTGGCACCGATGACGACGGCGACGCGATTCGTCAGGTCGAGGGCGGGAAATGTCATGGGCGCTACAATTCTATTCGCCGGACCGTGACGCCAACAGAACGCGGCAACGCCCGGCAAACTGGTGGGCGAGTTCGCCGAGACGTAAAATTGCGCATGGATCTCGTCACATTCGGCGAAGCGATGGTTCGCTTGACGCCGCCCAACTTCCAGCGGCTGGAGCAGGCGAGAAGCTTCGACGTTTACGTCGGCGGGGGAGAGCTGAACGTCGCGGTCGCGGCGGCGCGCCTGGGTATACCTTCGCGTTGGGTGTCGCGCTTACCCGACAATCCACTCGGACACCTCATTGCCAATCGCGCTCGTGAGCTCGGCGTGGATGTCGACGTCGAGTGGTGCGCGAACGATCGAGCCGGACTTTACTTCGCCGAGCTGGGCGCCGCACCACGCGCGAGCAGCGTGCTGTACGATCGGTCCCAGTCAGCGATCAGCAAGGTAACGCCGGGCAAAATTGACTGGGCAGCATCTTTCAGTGGCGCTCGCTGGTTCCACGTCAGCGGGATCACGCCGGCGCTCAGCAGCTCGGCGGCGGAGGTCACTGCCGAAGCGATTCGTGCGGCGAAGAAAGCGGGCCTGACTGTCAGCTACGATCTCAACTATCGCAGCAAACTCTGGAGTCCCGAGAAAGCGCGTGAAGTTCAGGAGCCGCTGATGGCGGACGTCGACGTCCTCATCACCACCGAAGAGGACACGCGCGTCGTCTTCGGCATCGCAGGAAAGAGCAGTACCTACGAGCACCTTGAAGCAGAGTGGTACGACGAGGTGGCGCGCACGCTTCAGAAACGATTTGGGTTCAAGGCCGTTGCAGTCACGCTGCGGGAGAATCCGCTGGTTTTGCTCAATAGCTGGACTGCGATCGTGGTTGCCGATGGCGAGCTCCACCGCGCGCCGCGTTACGAGGTCGAAGTTGTGGATCGCATCGGCGCTGGCGACGCGTTCAGCGGCGGACTGATTGCTGCGCGTCTCGAGAATAAGCCATGGGCGGAAGCCATTCGCTTCGCGACCGCCACCTCGGCGCTCAAGCACAGCATCCCGGGTGATTTCAGCATGGTGACGCGCGCCGAGGTCGACCAGTTGTTGCGCGGAGCCAGCTTGCGGGTTTCGCGGTGACTAGGCAAACGGCAGCCTCGTCGCATTGATCACGTTTCGCTGGTTTGGGCAGCGCGATCCAATTCCACTCGCGCACATCCGCCAGATACCCGCGGTGCGCGGGATTGTCAGCGCACTGTTCGACATCCCGGTGGGTCAGGCGTGGAAGCTCGACCGCGTCGCGCACCTGCGCGAGGAGGTGGAGAGCCACGGAATGTCGCTCGAGGTCATCGAGAGCGTCCCCATCCACGAGGACATCAAGCTGGGCCGGCCTTCACGCGATCGCCTGATCGACGATTACTGTGAGAGCGTCCGCAACATCGGGCGCGGCGGCGTTCGCGTGCTTTGCTACAACTTCATGCCCGTGTTCGACTGGATGCGCACCGAGCTGGCGCGCCCGCTGGCGGATGGATCGACGGCACTCGCCTACGTCGATGCAGCGCTGGCGAAGATCGACCTATCGCGCGGAACGGCGGAGCTTCCGGGGTGGGCGACCGCCTATTCAGGTGAGCAACTGAATGCGTTGTTGGATGCATATCGTTCCATCGACGAACACAAACTCTGGGAGAACTTCGCGTATTTCCTCCAGCGCGTGGTTCCGGTCGCGGCCAGCTCGGGGGTGCGGATGGCCCTTCATCCCGACGATCCGCCCTGGTCGGTGTTCGGTCTGCCGCGGATCATCACTACCGGCGCGGCGCTCGAGCGTGTGATTGATATCGTGGACGATTCGGCGAACGGCATCACTTTCTGCGCTGGATCACTCGCAGCCGACGCGCAGAACGACCTGGTCGGCATCATTCGCTCGGTTGGCGGCCGCGGGCGAATCCACTTCGCCCACTGTCGCAATATCAAACGAACCGGAGTCCGCTCGTTTCAGGAGACG
>WNGI01002222.1_pt1 | contig 16700 bp, 14 predicted proteins | sample 5400621 | NCBI WGS metagenome assembly WNGI01 (sample SAMN13153374, study PRJNA577476) | soil metagenome | isolation source: 20 cm soil or saprolite under Garry oak tree replicate 1 | place: USA:California | collected 2016-06-15 | reverse complement strand
CAATTCCCGCCGCAAACAGCGCGCGGTGAACCTGCGGCTGCTCATTGCTCATGATGGCCCAGGCCGATGCATGCCCCGCGGGCGTCACGTAGCTGACCGCATGGCCGAGGCTGGCCAGGTACTCCGCCAGCGCGCTGCCCATGTAGTAGTTGTCAAAGTCGTAGACGACGACCGGCCCCTCGATCCGCGCGCCGTCCGCGATGTCATCGGGAGTGAAGACCCCGGGGCCCTCCAGGCTCCCCGCCGGGATCTCCAGCGCCGAATACAGCAGGCGTGCCCAGCGCGATCCCGTGGCGATGACCACGTGCGTGTTGCCCAGGCCCAGGATGTCCTCCGCCGTCAGGCGATTGCCGCGGTAGATGTTGACGTTCGCCAGCCGCTCCAGTTGGCCGCGGCGCCAGTCGAGGACGCGCCCCCAGCCCGCCAGTCCGGGCAGGCGGGTCTCGAAGCGCAACCGGCCGCCGATCTCATCGGCCGCCTCTGCCACGGTCACCTCGTAACCGCGCCGGCCGAGCGACAGGGCACACTCGAGGCCCGCGGGACCGGCGCCGACCACCAGAACCGACGCGGCGCTGCCCGCCCGGGCGATGCGCTCAGGATGCCACTCGCGACGCCACTCCTCGCCGATCGTCGGGTTCTGAGTGCAGCGCACCGGCACCGAGTCGTGCCAGCTCGAGATGCAGATGTTGCAGCCGATGCACTCGCGGATGTCCTGCTCGCGACCCTCGTCGATTTTCCTGGGAAGAAACGGATCCGCGATCGAGGGTCGCGCCGCGCCGATCAGGTCGAGCACGCCGCGTTTGATCTGACCGACCATGGTGTCCGGGGAGGTGAAACGGCCGACGCCGACCACGGGCTTGCGTGTGAGCTTGCGGACGAACTCGATGATCGGCTCATGGCTCCCCTCGGGCGCGAATCGCGACGGGGCGCAGTCGGTCGGCGAGGAGTCCAGCTTCACGTCCCACAGATCGGGCACGTCAGCCAGCAGCTCGACGACTTCATGGGCTTCCGAGGGCGCCACGTCGCTGGGCCGCGAACGCAGCTCCTCCAGACTGATCCGCAACGCCACGGCGCAACGGTCACCGACCGCCGTGCGCGTGACTTCCAGCAGCTCCCGCACGATGCGGACACGATTGCGCACGCTGCCGCCGTAGGCGTCGGTGCGCTGGTTCCAATCCGACAGCAGGAATTCGTACGGCAGATATCCCATGCCGGCATAGACGTAGACGATGTCGAATCCCGCACAGCGCGCCTTGCGCGCCGCTTCCGCCTGCCAGTTCAGCAGTGCGCGGATGTCACGCGCGTCCATGGCCCGTGGCCGCTGGTTACCCATGAAATTGACATGCGTGGCCATCCATGAGGTGCCCGACGGAGACAGGGGCGCGAGGCGGCTGGTGCGGTTCATGACCGAGCCGCCTCCGTGCCACAGCTCGATGCCCGCCAGCGCACCGTGCCGGTGCACGGCCTCGGTCATCAGGGCGTGGGAGCGGATGTCGTCCTCGTCCCAGAGAGTCGCGAAGGGCAGGGGCGCATCGTCGGAACTGGGGTCAATCGAGACGTAGCCGCTGCAGACCACGCCCCATCCGCCTTCGGCCTTGGTCTCGCGAAACTTCGCGCGCATGTGCGGCATCGAGTTGGTCATGCCGGCGGCATGCGGAACCGCGTAGAAGCGGTTGCGGGCCGTGACTGGTCCGATCTTTACCGGCTCGAACAGGATGTCATAGCGCGGGTTGCGAGCCATGCGCCGGAGTCTGCCCATAGTTGAGCGAATGTTCAATAAGTTATACTTGATACCTCGAACAGGCCGACGTGGTCTCGCGGGGGACGGCTCATGCTCGACAAACCACTCTTGCTGCTGAGCCTGATTGCGCTCGCCCCGCGCATGTTGTGGGCGCAGTCGAGCGCTCCGGATACACCCGAGCCCGGCTCGGTCGAGGAGATCGCGCAGGCGACCACCGAGGCCCGCTTCCTCTCGCCCTGGGTCGCCTATCTGCCGGCCTCCGCGAGCGTGGTGTCACCGCGGGCTTTCTGGCATCGCATCCCGGGGGCGGCGGGCGAGCTGGTGAATTCCTCGAGCGCCTATGGGTACTGTCGCGCGCTCGCGGGCTCTTCCGCGCGCGTGCGCCTGTTCACGATCGGGCGTTCGGAAGAAGGCCGTGACATCGTGATGCTCGCGATCGCCGATGAACAAGGCATCCAGGAGCTGGAGCGGCTCAGAGCCGCGACTGCCGCGCTGGCGGATCCGCGCACGACGGACGCCGCCGCCGCCGAGCGTATCGTGGCGAGCGCCCGTCCGATCTACTATTTCAACGCCGCGCTTCACTCTGATGAAACCGGATCCACGGAGTCGGTGCTGGAGTTGGCCTATCGGCTCGCGGTATCGGAGCAGACGATGATCCGGCGCATACGCGAGAATCTGGTGGTGCTGATCAACCCCGTCTCAAATCCCGACGGGCGCGACAAGCAGGTCGAGTGGTTCTACCGCTTTCTCAAGGGCAGGACGGATCTGGCGAGCCTGCCGCGACAGGCGCCTCCCTACTGGTCGAAGTACGCGTTCGTCGACATCAACCGCGACGCGCACCAGCAGGTTCACGAGACCACCAAGGCGGTGTTCCGCATGTTCCGTGAGTGGCATCCGCAGGTGGTCCACGATCTGCACGAGAGCGTGGCGCTGCTCGTGACCTGGAATGGCACCGGGCCCATCAACCAGTATGTCGATCCGCTCACTTACGCCGAACGCCTCGAGCTCAGCTTCCACGAAGTTCAGGCGCTGACCGCACTCGGGATGCCGGGTGTGTGGACCTGGAACTTCGGCGATGACTTCGCGCATCTGTACCTGGATGCGATCGCGACCAACCACAACTCGGACGGCCGCGGCTACGAGACCTTCGGCAACGGCACCGCCGAAACGCTCATTCCCGAACAGCCCGGCGAGGGCAGTACGGTCGAGTGGTATCGGCCCTGGCCGCCGCCGCCGCAGAAGACCTTCACCTGGTCGGCGCGCGACAACGTCAACTACAACGAGACCGCGATGCTGGCGGCGCTGGATGAGACCGCGCGGCAGTCGAAGAGTCTGCTGAGGAATTTCTATCTCAAGGCCCTGCATTCGTGGCGCAAGGGGCTCGAGCAGCCGCCCTATGCGTTCCTCATTCCCGACGGGCAGGGCGATCCGGTCCGCGTCGCACAACTGGTCGCACGGCTGCTCGCGCAGGGGATCGAGGTGCAGCGCGCCGCGGCGGACCTGACGCTGCGGGAGGGCACGTTCCCCGCGGGCACCTATGTCGTGCGGCTCGATCAACCCTACCGCAACTACGCGGTGGATCTGCTGGCTGCGCAGGATTATCCCAGGGACGCAGGCGAGCCGTACGATGACGTGTCCTGGGAGTTGCCGGCCCACTACCATCTGGCGGCGATCCCGACTGCGGATCCGCGGGTGCGCGCGGCAAACCTCACGGCGCTCGGCGCAGCGCCTCATCCGCAAGGTGCGGTGTCGGGCAGCGGGCCGGTGTACCTGCTGAAAGACACCGGACAGGAGGGGTTGCTCGAGGCGCGCTATCAGCTGGCGCGATACCGGATCTCGATCGCCGAGCGGGCGTTCAACCTGAATGGCGCCGATTACCCGCCCGGGTCCTGGATCCTCGCACCCCAGGCAGGCCTGGGCGCGGTGCTGCACGAGGCGGCGGCGAAGCTGGGACTTGAGTTCACGAGCACCGCCTCGGCTCCGGAGGTGGCGAGCCACGCGGCGCCGGTGCCTCGCCTCGGACTGTGGGTGCCGTGGGCGGATACCGACACGATCGGCTGGGCGCGCTACTCGCTCGATCAGCGGCACATACCTTATGTCTACGTTCGGGACGAGGACATCCGCGCCGGCAGGCTGCGCGACAGGTACGACGTGCTGCTTTACGGCCACGTCGATCTGGAGCTCGCCGAGCAGATTCAGGGGATCCCCAGGGCGTGGGGCCCGATGCCGTTCAAGAAGACGAGCAGCACTCCGAGTCTCGGCACGCCGGCCGAGTCCGACGACATCACGGGGGGCATTGGCTGGAGCGGACTCGCCGAGCTGCAGCGCTTCGTCGATGCCGGAGGGCTGCTGATCACGCTCGGCAGCGGCTCCATGCTGCCGCTGGAGGGCGGCATGGTGCGCGGCGTGCGACGTGAGGCCGGAGGGGTGCCGCGCAGCACGCAGGGAGGCGGGGGCGCGGCCGCAGCGGCGTCACAGTCGGCTGCGACCCGAACACCCGGTGCGCATCTGCGCGTGTCATTTGCGCGACCCGATCACCCGGTCGCGTACGGCTATTCCGCGCGCACCCATGTGTTCCGCCAGAACTTTCCGGTCTATTCCATTCCGCGCCGCTGGTTGCGCATGGCGTACTGCACGACCTGTCTCGATGGCCCGTTCGATCCCAGCGGCGTGGTGCTGGAGTGGGGCGATCGGGAAGGCGCGCCGCTGGTCGTGAGCGGTCAGGCGTGGGGAGGAGAAGGCCTCATCGGACGTCCCGCCATCCTGGATCTGCGCTCGGGTTCGGGTCACGTCATCGCGTTCAACTTCAATCCGCTGCATCGCGACCTCAATCGCGGCGATCAGCGCATGCTGTGGAATGCCATCATCAACTGGCGCGCGATCGTTCGCGGAGCGCTGAGCGATCAGCCCGGCGGGCGTGGCGGGGCGCAGCACGCCCAATGATGATACATTTCGGGCATTCGCAGTTCCGGGACCCCACGGGTGCAGTACGTGAAGTTCAATGCAGGTGAGCGCGAGGAACTCATGCGCTCGCTGTCCGCGATGCCCGACTATCTTTATGAGCAGTTCGATTCACTGACCGCGGAAGAGGCGCGGCTGCCCGGGCCCGGCGGGGCCTTTTCACCGGTGGAGCAGGTGTGGCACCTCGCGGATCTCGAGCGTGAGGGCTTTGGTGTACGCATCCGCCGCCTGCGGGACGAACAGGCTCCGCGGCTGCACGACTTCGACGGTGCGCGGATCGCGCGCGAACGCCACTACCGTTCACTGTCCCTGCGCGAAGGACTCGAGGCGTTTGCCGTCGCTCGCAAGGCGAATCTTGCCACGCTCCAGTCCCTGCCGGGAGAGGCGTGGGGGCGCAGTGGAACCCAGGAAGGCGTCGGTATCGTGACGTTGTGCGAGCTGCCCGCGCTGCTGCTGCAACACGACCAGGCGCACCGGCTCGAAATCGAGGAGTGGAAGCGCCGGCAGGCCGAGTCGCAGGTCCGCCCACACGAGGGCGCCTCGGCGCGTTAGAACACGGCGCGTGCGATCGGGCGCCCGGTGTCAGCGGGCGGGCTCCACTGAGCCGGCGATCAAGGTGCGGTACTCGGCGAGCTGCGGAGTCTTCAGCCCGGCGACCTTGCCGGCGTCGTCCCAGCGCCGCACGCGCACCGCTTCGGTGAAGTAGCGCTCGCTCTCGAACTGCGCCACCTCGTGCGCCGACATCGGGCCTCCCTGCAGCTTCAGGGTGTGCACCGAGGCCGGACTCAGTCTCGCAAGGTACTGCGCATCGGTTGCGCACAGGTAACGCTTGGCCGCAACGTGCAGGCGCACCGGTTCGCAGATCCCGGGCTGAAAGCGCTGCGCGAGCCAGCGGGCGCCGCTTGCTTCGTGGTGCGCGTCCGCGGTCCAGTCGGCGAGGTCGTCGGGGATCTGCGCGAGCAGGTGTCCGATGTCGTGCAACAGCGCGGCGAGCACCAGCGACTCGGGCGCGCCGGCCTGCCGTGCGAAGTACGCGCTCTGCAGGGCGTGCTCGGTCATCGACACGCGCTCGCCGAAGTACGCGCCGGCGCCGCGCGCCGCGTAGATCGCGAGGATCTCCTCGGCGACGCTCACGCGCGTATCTGCGCGGCGGCGAGCCGGCGGCGCAGCAGCGCGGTCTCGCTGTAGACGCTGTCGCGTGCCAGGTAGCAGCCGCGCAGATGGCGCGGCTGCCGGGCGGACGAGAAGGCGGTGCGGCCGTGCAGAATCCGCTGGTTATCAAACACGACCACGGTTCCCGCGCCGAGCCTCGTGGCCAACTGAAACTGCGTATCGCGCAGCAAGGCGGCGAAGCGCCGGTAGGCGGCGTAGAACGCCGCGGTCTCGCGAGCGGCGGCAGCCACGGGTGCGATGGAACGGTTGTTGTAGTGCACCGCCGTGACCTCGCCGCGCACCGACAGTTGAATCAGCGGCCGCTCCGCATACAGATCCGCGTCCCCGGAGTGATAGTGAAAAGGCACCGCAGTGCTCGTCAGCTGCGCGAACGCGTCCGGCGCCGTGGACCGCAGGTGCTCAGCCAGGGCGAAGCCGTCGGCGAACAGGCTCTCGCCGCCTTCGCTGCTGGGAGTCAGGGCGTGTAACGCCTGGAAACCCGGCACCGGATCACGATAGGGGTTGTCGGTGTGCAGGCCGAGCCCGAGATCGGAATAGGCGAGGTTCTCGGGTTGCGGCACCGAGCGAACTTCGAACGTGAGCCCGTAGTTGGTCTCGAGCACGCGCCCGACCACAGGTATCGCCTCGAGCAGCGCCGTCTCCTGCGCCGGCACGCCACTCAGGAAGGCCAGGCCATCCTGCAGCAGCCGCGTCAACCAGGTGAGGCGTGCCCGCGGGTCTTCGCGCGCCTCGGCGAGGCTCACCCAGGCGAAGTCCCGGGTGGCGAGCAGCCCGGCGCCCCCGAGCCACACCCGGTGCGCCAGTTCGGGCCGGCGCTCACCGCCGCCGAAGGCATGGGCCGCCAGCCAGTCGAGCTCAAAACACGCGCTCTGCGATTCCTCTTCCCAATCGATGCGCACGACGCCCTGTGCGGCCGCGGCTGAGCGAATCCGCGGTTTTTCCGGCAGATCGGTGATATCGACGAGGCGCTGGCCGCTGTGAGGGTCGCGGTCCTCACACATATTGTCGCGCAGCCACAGGCTCGCGAACTCACTCGTCCGACCGTCCTGCCATTCGATGGTGAGGCACTCCGGTGCTGCGACCAGACGCTTGAACGCGGCGGAGCTAGTCATGGGTCCTCCCGGCCGCTGCCCTGGTGTTCAGAACGTGTAAACCGCCGGCGCACACCGCGGCCACCGCGCTGACCGTCGCCAGGATCACGAACACGCCTTCCCAGCCGAATGCGACCGAGAGCCGCGCCACGGTGTCCCCCGCCAGCACACCACCCAGGTACCCGATGCCGTCGATGATTCCGGAGGCGGCGGCACTCGCCTGCCTGCCGCCGAAGTCGAGCGCAAAGGCGCCGCCCAGATAAGAGTACGGCCCCAGCAGGCAGAATGCGACGACCCCGATCACCACCACCGCCAGGAGGGCGCCGGAGGGGCCGGAGCGCACGGACATGAGCACCAGCAGCGCCCCGGCCGTGCCTGTGAGGCCGAGGAACAGCAGCAGCGAGCGGCCGTTCAGGCCGAGACGGTCGCTGAGCCAACCCGCCAGCAGCACCGAGGCCGCGCCCACTCCCGGGAAGATCGCGCTCATGCTGGCGGAGTGACTCATGCTGTATCCGAGGTGATCGCGCAGGTAGAGCGGTGTCCAGGTATTGAAGGTTTCGCGGATGATCGTGCAGGTGAACGACAGCAGACAAACCAGCAGAAACGCCCGGCTGCGCAGCAGCGGCAGCAGCAGCGCGCCGACACTTGCGGGCCGCGACTGTGTCGCGGCAAACAAGTTGAGCGGGTTCGGCTGCGCTTGCGTGTGTCCGAGCTCGGTGCGCGACTCGCGCAACCACAGCAGGCAGGCGATCAACATGATTCCGGCCGCGATCGCGGCGAACACGAACAGCGCGCGCCAGCCGTAGCCGCGCTCGATCAGCATCCCCATCTGCTGGCGCGCCGCGGCATCTCCGATCAGGTAGCTGATGCTGAGAATGCCGATGATCGAGCCGTAGGAGGAATAGTCGAACCACCTGGAGGAAACCTTGATGAGGCCGGCCCAGCCGATCGACTGCGTCAGGCGGTTTCCGAGCCAGGCGAGAGTGAACACGGGGACTGTGCCGCCGGTGGCGAACAACAGCGTGAACACGGCGGCGCCGCCGACGCCAATGAGGAAGTTGCGCCGCCCGCCCCAGTAGTCCCCCAGGCCGGTGAGAAACAGTTTGCCGAGCGCGTAGGCGAGCACGCCGAGGGAACTGATCGAGCCGATGCGCACGAGCGCCTCGCTGTGACTGATCCCTTGCCTGCCCAGCTCCTCGACCAGCAGGGGCGTGGCCACGGACAGATCCGCCCGGCAGTAGTAACAGGCCGCATAGCCCCCGAACAGCAGCACTATGATTCTGAGCTGCCCGTAGCGCAGTGACCGCGGCGGCGCAGCTCGCATGACTACTGCTGCGGGGGCGCGATCGTTACCCATACCGGATCGGTGTAGGCCTTGCGGCCGCGCTGATCCTCGACCTCGAGCGCGTACCAGCCGGGGTGGTTGCTCGTGAGCGTGAAGTCGACGTGAGTCTTGAGCGGTGCGTCGGGAAATGAGCGGCTGTCCTCGACGTTGCCGCCGCTGATCAGTTCGGCCTTGCCGACGCCGGCAACGGACGCCAGGTCGAAGGCCAGAGTGAAGGACTCACCGCTCACGACCTGCATCTGCGTGCCGAACATCACCGACGGGAAGACGAGCGGGCCGTAGCTTACGTACGCGCGGCCCGCCTTCAGTGCCTCCGCAAAGGCCGGGGCGCTCACCTGAGCGTCGAGGTGCGCGAAGGTGCGTACGCGCCCGGACCGATCGTTCCAGACATCGTGGGTGTCACTCCCCGCAGCGATGTAGTAGCGCCGGCCGGCATTCCAGAATTCCCACAGCTTTGCCAGCACCTTACCGTCATCATTGGGGACCGATGAGTTGATTTCGATCAGATCAAACCCCGGATTGAAGCCGCCGGGTGCCACGCCGGCCTTGAGGCTGGCGAAGTAACCGTAGGGATTGAATGGGTGATTGACCTGCACGACCGCAGCTCCAGCGCGTCGCGCCTCATTCAGGATCATGTCGATGGTGGCCGTGCCGGTGTCGATCGCCAGCCGCGCACCGGGAGTCAGCGGATACGCATTGAAGTGACCCCAGGACGGCGACAGCTCGATCCCCGGGATGAACGGCACGCCTCGCGCGCTGGCAATCTGCTGCAACACCGCGTGGTTCGCGGTCGAATCGTGATCGCTGACGAACAGAAGATCGAGTCCCGCCGCCAACTGCGAGCGCGCCAGATCCGCCGGTGGTGTCACCGCCTCCGCCTGATCCGCGTGATGGTGCAGATCGGCGGAGTACCAGCCGCGCGACGGCGGATCGAACAGCGGCGTGATGGCGACGCTGTGTTGCCGGGCCGGGCCGGCGGCAACCGTGAGCCGCACCTGTGTGTCCGCGGCCAGGAAGCCACCGCCCGATGACACCGTGAAAAGATAGCGGCCGGGCGCGATGGGCAGGTCCGCGTGCCCCTTGCGCTCGAGTTGAGTGAAGAAAGTCTTGGCGCCGAGAAACTCGACCACAGGCTTCTGGCCCTCGGTGATGACGATGCGCGCGTCGAGCGCCGTGCCGTTGCGGGCATCGGCGACCGAGAGGGCAAGGCGGCCGGGACTCTCCAGGTCGTGGAAATCGCGCACCTGCCCGGTGCCGGCGCGCACGTTGACCGATGTCGCGTTGCTGCGCGAGTAGTTCCGGCCCGTGGCGTACAGCGCATACTCGCCCGCCGGGAGCCTCAGGCGATAGGCGCCCTCGCGCCCCACTACCCAGGCGTACGGCTTGCCGTCCCGTTCTGCGACGACGACGGGTTGTCGCAGCGCTCTGCCATCGCGGGTGCCGACCGCACCCCGCACCGTGCCCGAGGGCAGCTGCCGGCGCTCGATCTCCGCCCCCACCACGGGAGCGAGATCCCCGCTCGACCCCACCTGCAGCCACCCGGTGAACGTGCGGCTTTCATGAGGCTGCAGCGTGTGCAGCTGGAACAGATCGCGGGAGCCTGAGCCGATGTGGTCGAGGTAGGGGGCATGCAGCGTTATCGCCCAGCCGGCGTCGTAGGCGACCACGCGATCGGCGAGTGCGCCGTCGGCCTTGCCCTCGCTGACTCCGGCGAGCCCCGGAACCGCGAACAGGAAGCCGCTTCTGGGCCACAGTGTCAGACCCGAGAGCAGGTCGGTCAGGGTCTCGTCCCCGCCGTTGGTCATGGTGGCGCGGATCTCGACCTGATCGGAGTTCGCGCTGAGCGAGTAGACCGTCACGATGTTCACTCTGCCCCAGTCGCGCACGGCGCGGATGCGCACCTGCCGCGGGCCGCGCTCCAGGACGTCCACGTGCTGGTAGGTGTTCGGCCACGCCGACCAGTTGTTCGGGATGAAGTCGGCAAATGCGACACGATCGCGACCGATATGGCCGTGACTGACCGGCGCGACGTCCACGATCGCGCCGCGCGGCACGCCGAACGGCACCGCCGACTCGACCGCCAGCGCGAAGGCCAGTTTTTCGTTGACGACCGTGAGGTCACCGGCCGCGCGGGCGTCGCCGTCGGGAATCGGGGTGGGGCCGGTCAGCACCCGGACGTCCGCGTGCGCACAGGCCAGCGCTGTCAAGGCGCCCACCAACATTGCGCGGACGGCGGTCATCGATGTGGGCCAGAGCCGATCCACCAGCGCCCGAAAGCCGTCCGCGGCATCAGGTTTGTGCTGTAGGCGCGAGGACGTCTGCGCTGCGTAGCCACGGATCCTCCAACCATGCGTGCGCTCGCGAGTATAGCGGGGCGCCGGCGGAGCGCATGCCGTGAAGTCTGCGCTGTGGAGTCTGTGCCCGCGAAGGTTCAGACTTGGGTGAATCGAGGAGTCAGCGGCCAATGACCAGCCTTCGCCAGCAGCTGCGCGACAATGCCGTCGCCCTCATCAGCCTGGTTGTGGCGCTCGGCAGTCTCGCCTACAACACCTGGCGCAACGAGCGCACCGAACACAACCGTAACGTCCGCACCGCGTCGTTCGAACTGCTCACCAAGCTCGCGGAGCTCGAGCGCGTGGTGTTCCTCGCGCAGTATGATCGGGACGTTTCGGGCGGCAGTCCACGCACCGGCTGGACGTACGTGCTGGTGATTCGTGACCTGTCGGCGGTGGTGCCGGCGCCGGTGCCGGTGCAGGCGGCGGAGCTGCAGAGGGTCTGGAGCGGCAACTGGGAGGGCCTGGGCAAGGACGACGAGACCGCGGTCAACCGCATCGACGATGCCATCGGCAAGCTCCGCGACACCACGCTGGGTACGCTGCGTTCACTTCGCTGAGACCCTTGACAGGCAGGGTGCGCAGGCGGTAAAAGGTTCCGCGTTATATAACCTAATGGTTCTATACAACGTGAGAACGAGCCACCTCAACGAGACCTTTGCCGCTCTGGCGGACCCCACGAGGCGCGCGATCCTCGCGCGCCTCGCCTCCGGGGAGGCGGGAGTGATGCAGCTCGCCAAGCCCTTCGACATGAGCCAGCCCGCCGTCTCGAAGCACCTGAAGGTGCTGGAGCGCGCCGGACTCATCGTTCGTGGTCGCAAGGCGCAGTCCCGGCCCTGCCGGCTGCGGGCCGGACCGCTGAAGGAGGTGGCGGAATGGGCCGAGCGCTATCGCCGCTACTGGGAGGAGAGCTTCGAACGCCTCGATGCATATCTCGGCAAGCTGCAACGACAGGAGAAAGGACATGGACGCAAGAGCACGAAATAGCGCCGCGCCTGCCGCGGAGCGTGAACTCACTATCCGGCGCACGTTCGACGCGCCGCGGGCGCTGGTGTTCAGGGTATGGACCGAACCGCAGCACCTGGCGCAGTGGTCCTGCCCGCGGGGTTTCACCATGACCGAGAACAGCGGGGACCTGCGCGTGGGCGGCGCATTCTCGGCCTGCATGCGCTCGCCCGAGGGGAGCGATCACCGGCTGCGCGGCGTGTATCGCGAGATCGTGCCGCCGGAGCGGCTGGTGTTCACGCATGCCTGGGTCGACGCCGGCGGCACACCCGGCCCTGAGACACTCGTGACGGTCACGCTTGCCGAGCGCAACGGACGCACCGATATGACCTTCCATCAGGGAATCTTTGCATCCAGTGCCGCGCGCGACGGGCACCAGCAGGGATGGACCAGCTGCTTCGAGCGCCTCGCCGAGCTGCTCGCGGCGCTGGCCCGCGATGCGGCCGCGTAACGCGCCCGAGGCCGCTCCCGGCACGCCGGCGTGGCTGGGCACGGCGGCGGCGGTACGCCGCGCCTTGCGCCTGATCAACGAGGGCGCGCTCGATGAGGACTCGGTCGAGGCGCTCGCGGGGCGCCTGGGGATCGGCGCGCGGCACCTGCTGCGCCTGTTCGGACGGCACGTCGGCGCCTCCCCCGTCGCGGTCGCGCAGACGCGGCGTCTGCACTTTGCCGTGTGCCTGCTGACGAAGACCAGTCTGCCGATCACCCAGATCGCGATGGCGGCGGGATTCGGCAGTTCGCGTCGCTTCAACGACGCGTTCCGCCACACCTACGGCAGGTCACCGCGCGATCTGCGCCAGGCGGGTCGGCGTAGCGGCGTAGCGGGGAGCGCCGAAGAAGTGGCGCTGCGGCTCGCGTACCGGCCTCCCTACGACTGGTCGCACATGCGCGACTTTCTCGCCGCGCGCGCGATCATCGGAGTCGAGCGGGTCGATGCACGCGGCTACGCGCGCACGGTGGCGTGCGAGGGAGGCCACGCGCTGATCTGCGCGAGCGCGCTCCCCGGCGAGGATGCGCTCGAGCTGCGCGTGAGGGGTGCACCGCCGGCCGCGTTGCTGCAGCTCGCCTCGGTGGCGCGGCGCGTGTTCGATCTCGCGGCGGATCCGGCGCGTATCGGTGTCGAACTGGCGACCGACCCGCTCGTCGCACCCCTGGTGCGGCAACGGCCGGGATTGCGCATTCCCGGCGTCTGGGATGCATTCGAGTGCGCGGTGCGCGCGGTGCTCGGCCAGCAGGTGAGCGTGGCCGCGGGCCGCACGTTCGCGGCGCGACTCGTGGAGCGCGCCGGGGTGGCGATCCGCGGGGGCGCCGATGGCCTGACGCACCTGTTCCCGACGGCAGCGAGCCTCGCCAGCGCGAATCTGGACCACCTTGGAATCACGCGCACGCGCGCGGCCACGCTGCACGCGCTGGCCCGTGCCGTGCTCGAGCGCCGCCTCGACTTCGGCGCGGCGCCGGAGACACTGGCGGCAGCCATGACGGCGCTGCCGGGCATCGGTCCCTGGACCGCGCAGTACGTCGCCCTGCGCGCGCTCGGGGAACCCGACGCCCTGCCGACGGGAGATCTCGTGCTGCGCCGGATGGCGGCGCCGCGCCACCGCATGCTGAGTGCGCGCGAGCTCGAAGAGCGCGCGCGGGACTGGCAGCCGTGGCGCGGCTACGCGGTGATACACCTGTGGCGCGCCGCGGGTAACCCGCGTGCACGGCGTTGACAACCGCTGAAATCAGCCGGCGCGCGTGCGGGCGCGGGCGTAGCATCCATGCCCATTGTGCCCACATCGACGCCGAGGTACTGGTGCGAGACCGACACTCCGGTCGGTCGCTTGCTGCTCGCCGGGGACGCCGATGCCTTGAGGCGGGTGCATTTCCAGTCCGGCCCGCATCCCATGCGAGCGGCACCCGAGTGGCGCGAGGACGCTACGCCATTCGCGCGCGTGCTGGCGCAGCTGGGCGAGTACTTTTCCGGTAGGCGGCACGCCTTCAGGCTGCGGCTGGCTCCGGAAGGCACTGCGTTCCAGCTGGCGGTCTGGGAGGCGCTGCGGGCCATCCCGTATGGTCAGACCCTCTCCTATGGCGAACTGGCGCGCCGCCTCGGCCACGCCGGCAGTGCACGCGCGGTGGGCCTCGCGAACGGCGCGAACCCGTTGCCGATCATCGTTCCCTGCCACCGCGTCATCGGCGCGGACGGCTCCCTGACCGGCTTCGGCGGCGGTCTCTTGATCAAGCGCGCGCTGCTGTCGCTTGAAGGCGCGGCGTGCGTCGCCGATCTTTTCAGCGCTCACGACTCGGCGCAGGCGGCGGACGGCACCTCGGCGCGAGACATTCGCGCGAGTGGCCGTTGATGGGTACAGGGGTTCCCGGGGCGTTGCAGCGCCGGCCGTGGCGAACCGTCGCGCTCGTCGGACTTCTGGCCGGCGCGTTCGATATCACCTTCGCCTTCATCTTCTACAGCCGCCAGGGAGCGAATCCGGCGCGCATCCTGCGAGGCATCGCCAGCGGGGTCCTCGGCCCCAGCGCTTTCACCCTGGGGACCTGGACGCTCGCCCTCGGGGCGGCGCTGCATTTTTTCATTGCCGTGTGTGCGGCCTTCGTCTTCTATTTCGCGAGCCGCCGGCTGGTGGTGCTGACGCGCCGCCCGCTGCTGGGCGGCGCGGCGTTTGGCGTGGCGATGTATGTCGCCATGCATTTCATCGTGCTGCCGCTGTCGCGCATACCCTTTCGCTTGCCGACGCTGCACAACGTGATCGGCGAGCTGTTCTCGCACATCTTCCTGTTCGGCATGGTGATCGCACTGGGCGTTGCGCGCGCGCGGCCCGGTCCGGGGAGCGCCACGGGGCCGCGCACGCTGCCATGAACCGCCGCGAATTCTCTGCCGTACTGGCGGGGGCCGCCACGACCGCCGTGCTTACACCGCGCTCGCAAGCGGCGGCGCGCACGGCGACGGCAGTCAGCGAACGGGCGACGACGCTGTACCATCGGGCGCTGATTCTCGACTGCAACTCCTCACCGCCGTGGGAGGGCCGTCTGCCGCTGCCGCAGGCCGATCTCGATCAGGTGCGCGACAGCGGCATCAACGTCATCAAACTGACACTCGGCGGGATCAACGGCGACTTTGCACGCACCGTCGCCGAGCTTGCACAGGTGCAGCAGGCTTGCGAGGTCCATCCCGCCTACTTCACCCAGGCGCGGGTCGCGGCGGACTTCGAGCGCGCCCGGCGGGAAGGCAAACTCGGCATCATTCTCTCCTTCGAGAGCGCCGAGATGCTCGGCGGGCGGCTCGATTCGTTCGAGGTATTCCGCAATCTCGGCGTGCGGGTCATGCAGCTGTCGTACAACCGCAGATCACCGTTCGCTGCGGGAGTCATGGAGCCGGACGCGGGCGGGCTTACGCCGCTCGGGCGGGACGCGCTCAAGGAGATGAACCGGCTGGGCATTGCCGTGGACCTGAGCCATGCCAATCCGCAGACCACGGCCGACGCCCTCGAGCTCTCGACCAAACCCCCAATCATGACTCACGCGGGCTGCGCCGCCGTGCACGCGCACCCGCGCAACAAGAGCGACGAGCAACTGCGTGCGCTCGCCGCCCGGGGCGGCGTCCTGGGCATCTACGACCTGCCTTATCTCACGGCCTCACCGCGCCAGCCGACCCTCGAGGACTACATGGCGCACCTGGAGCATGCGCTCACAGTCGCGGGCGAGGACCACGTGGGCATCGGCAGCGACGTTGGCATCGAACCATTTGATACCAGCGCCAAGGGCATGGGCGAGTTCGCCCGCCAGCTCGAGGAGCGGCGCAGGGCGGGGTTGTCGGCTCCGGAGGAGGATCGGCCGACCTACGTGTTGGGTCTGAATATTCCGCGCCGGATCGAAATCATTGCGGACCGCCTGCTGCAGCGCGGACATTCGGCGGCGGTGACTGAAAAGATCGTGGGTGCGAACTTCGCCCGGGTGCTGGCGGAGATCTGGACCGCTTAGGCAGCGGGAGGCAGCCGATGCCTCAGACGGGCTCGCTCGCCAGAGCATCGAGCAGCAGGCGGGCGAACTGCGGTCCTATGCCGGCCTCCTCGTGCTTGAAGTAGACGAACACGTCGCCGCACCCGGCGGCGCGGGTGCGGATGGTCTGTGCCCAGCGCGCCAGGTCCTCACGCGTGTAGCCCTCGTCGCGCAGGCGGAAATAGCCGTAGTCCGCGGTGAGCTCGACGGGGGTGGAGAATTTCTCGCTGTCGGCGACGCACAGGGCGAGATTCCTCGCCCGCAGCCGGGCGAACACTTCCGGGTCCATCCACGAGGCGTGGCGGAACTCGAACGCGGCGCAGGTGCCCGCGGGGAGCAGCTGCAGAAACTCATCGAGCACGGCGAGGTCGCGGCGAAAGTAGGGCGGCAGCTGGAAGAGGATCGCGCCGAGCTTCGGTCCCAGGGTCGCCGCCGTGTTCAGAAAGTACTGCAGCAGATCGGCGCAGTCCCTGAGCCTGGCGATGTGCGTGATGCGCTTGGGAGCCTTGAGCGTGAGCCGAAACCCCGGCGGAGTTTCGCGATTCCAGCCGGCGAGGATCTTCTCGTTCGGCGTGCGATAGAAGGTGTAGTTGATCTCGACGGTCGTGAAGCGCTCGGCGTAGTAGGGCAGCATCTTCGCCGCCGGGAGCTTGTGCGGATAGAAGCTGCCCTTCCATTCGGGGTAGTTGTACCCGGAGGTGCCGACCCACGTCCTCATGCGCACGCGCCTGACGGAATCAGCGGCTGTCGCCACTCAGCAGGCGCCGGTATTGACCCAGGTGCCGGATGGCGTGCTGCGGCTTACCCAGCGCTTCATAGAGCCGGGCGAGGTTGTAGTGACAGTCCGCCAGATCGGGGTCCTCTTCGAGTGCCGTCTGGTACGCCGCGAGCGCGGCCGCGGACTTCCCCAGATCCTCGAGCAACACGCCCTGGTTGAACAGCAGCAGCGGGTCCGGACCGATCTGCGCCAGCGCCCGCCGATACACCGCATCGGCTTCGTCCGTCCGGCCTCGCTCGTGCAGCAGGCGTCCCCAGTTGGTCCACGCCGCGGCGTTGTG
>WNGI01005715.1_pt2 | contig 16704 bp, 18 predicted proteins | sample 5400621 | NCBI WGS metagenome assembly WNGI01 (sample SAMN13153374, study PRJNA577476) | soil metagenome | isolation source: 20 cm soil or saprolite under Garry oak tree replicate 1 | place: USA:California | collected 2016-06-15 | reverse complement strand
GCGAGCCGCTACCGTCGGCGTCTTGATTATGGACGGCAACGAGATTATCGGCGCGGTGGGTGTGAGCGGCGGCACTGCCGATGAGGATGAGCTCTGCGCGATTGAAGGTATCAAAGCGGCCGGCCTGACTCATAAAGTATGACGTGAGAAGCTGCAGCTCCGGCACAACATGCGCTGCGCGCAGCCCCGCGCGCAAAACTCGATGGCGCAGTATCACCGTCACGGTGTTGTATGTTTTCTGCCTTGTCTTCACCGCCGGACATGTCGGATAGCGCTCCCAAAAAGGCCGGCCGTTCTTTCAAACGCTCGCTCAACTGCCGGCTCGATTCACCCATACCGACCGCGCCCCAGGCTTTGCCGACGGCAATGGTCGGGCGCAAAATGCTGGCGCCGTCCTCCCGTTTCAATGCTTTTAGGTTTCCGCCGTCATCGAGCACAGCAACGCACATGGGTCTGTACTTGGCTTCGCGCGCTTTAGCCAAGGCTTTGTCGACGATCGTCGACGCATTTTGCAGGGTGAGTTTCATATTCTGTTCCTCCGAGTTTCTCCTGAGTATTCGACAACTACCGTTTGCCCATATTCACTTGAACGCCGTTGCGGGCGCATTCCTTTTCGAAAAGTGCGCGGATGGCTGGATCTTCATCTTCGAATTCGATCTGGTTGCCGCCGTCTTTAAGACTCACATTGTTCATGAATTTGCCCTTGGTGCGAAATTTTTCACCCCTTGGATTAAACGCGATATACCGCGCGGGTACATCACCGGTGTTGAATTGCTGATGGAACCATTGATCGGGCGGCATGAACAGACTAACCGCTTGCCAATCGAGTTTTACCGGCTCCTTGCCTTGCGGCCATTCGAGGATAAAGCCCTGGCCCGAGAGAATCAAAATATGCGCCCCCGGCTCGTGGCGGTGCGCTTTCTTATAAGTCCCGACAGGAAATTCGGACATATGAAGCGACATGCTGTTGCAGCCCATCCCGAGCTGCACGTTGCGTCCGTAGCCGCGGCTGGGATCGTGGTCGAGCTTGTCGAAGGCGCGCACATCGGCGATGAAGTTCGTTTCGAGCATCTTCTTGCCAACGACTTTTCCCTCGCCGCGAAAGTAGTCTGCTTCGCCGTCGTAGCGGTCGTTAAAAACGAAATCATTATTAAAAATAAAATCTTCGTTGTGCATCAGGTTGATCATCGTGGGAGCGAAGCTGCAGCCCAGTAGGAGAGCGAGTTGTCGGCCGTCGCCGTTGAAAAGCTGATGCGCGGCATTCAACGGGATGGTGAACAGACTGCCTTCCTGCCACTCGAAGGTTTGCTTCTCCGTTTTCGCCGTCCAGATGTCCGTGGCGATAGAAATTAGAAAAAATCTTTTCATACTTGAATCAGACCCACGCAACTAGTCGTTCGCCCTGGAGTTCAACCCGGCAAGCTGTTCGGTGCGCACCCACTCTTTGAGCGGCTTGCCGTCTTCCAGGGCCTGAAGCTCCCGCTCCCAGATTTTGCGGATGAGAATCAACGCTCGGTCCGAGCGGCCGAGCCATTCTTTCTTTCTCAGCTCCAGCGGACCCTGGCCGACTTGCGTTGCGTAATCCTGGATCCAAACGATATTGGAACGTTCCGGACCCTCGATGTCTTGAATGCGGATATCACCACGCAGCACCGCCTCACCGATTTCCCTCGGCGAGCGGCCGAGCTTGCCGGTGCGCGCTTTGTGGCGGTTCTTGTAGGCCTCGCCTTCTTCGCCTTCCAAAATATGCGTCACGTCGTGTTGAAAGCTCGCGTGATTGTCGTCGTCGACGGGAACTCTCCAGGCCAGATGATCGCGATCACGCTCTCTGAAACAAAGAATATTAGGCAGCCCGTGTTGCGTGATATAGAGCCGCCCGCTGGGAAAGCGCGAAGTTAACAGCACGCCCCAGTCGCTTTCCTCGACCGTGATGTCGGGAATCTCCGGCGGGCGATTCATATAGAACTCCGACTCTCGGTGCGTAAACGGAATATGAATCGGATCGTTTTCCAGATTGTTGATGTAGTTGCACGGCCGGACGTAGGTCTCCGCCCAGAGCGTGTCTTTCTCGAAATCTGGATAACGGGGAAGCGGCGGCGGGTCGCCCTCGCCGAAATAAACGAAGATCAGTTTGAGATATTCCTCTGTCGGACAACTGCGAATGCGAATCTTTTCGGCAAAGGATTCCTTTTCCGCAGGCTGCTCGATGCATTGGCCGGAGCTATCGTATTTCCAGCCGTGAAAGCGGCAGCGAATGCAATCATCCTCAACCCAACCGACCGAAAGTTGGGTTTGGCGGTGCGCACAGCGAAAATCGACAACATGAGGTTTGCCGCCTTCGCCGCGATAGAGGGTGAATTCTTCGCCCAATATTTTGATCGGTTTGGCCCAACCCGGCTTCAGATCTTCGGCTCGCAAAACCGGATGCCAGAATTTTCTCATGTATCGACCCGCCAACGTGCCGGGCCCCGTATAGTAGAAATCCATGAAATTGACCATGAACGCTCACTCCTTTTAACGTCGAAACAGATTCTTACTTCGACTTGATCCCCAAGGTCCGCTGCGCCTCACGGAGCGGACCCGCATCCGCGACTTCGTTGATGGCGAACGTGCGAGTCGCTTTCAGCGCCTTCTGCGCATCGTCGATCACCAGGCGCATGCCGTCATCCGGCATCGTGCCATCGGGGCTAAAAACCTGCCAGGTCGAATCATAGGATGCGATGGCATCTTCCTTTTGCGTCCGCCCCCAATCGACCAGGACGTTGATTGATTCTTGCCGATGGTCGCGCACGAAGCGATTGGCTTTGATAAACGCTCTGATTACTCGAGTGATTTCCTGCGGATTCTCTTTGAGTTTCTTGTTCGTCGTGCCGAGCCCGATATGGGGAAACTTGAAAAGATCGTTGGCGCGGGCCAGAACGTTGAGCCCGAACTTACGCGCCTGAGCGTCGGCGGGAGGAGCAATGATCGCGGCCTCGACGAGTCCTTCCTTTAAGGCTGCGAAGCGGGCGCCATCGGAGCCGAAGGCGACCAACTTCGTTTCCTTGTCGGGATCGATGCCGGAGCGCTCCAACATCATGCGCGCGATGATATCGTTGGAGCTGCCGTAGACGCCGATGCCGACGGTTTTGCCTTTGAGCGTTTTCATCGCGCTGATTTCGGGGCGGGCGATGAACGCGTAAGGTGGGCTATCGATTAACACCGCGATGACCTTGAGCGGAATGCCGCGCATGGCGGCGCGGATGACCGAAGCGAAGATCATCGTGTAGTCGACATCCCCACTGATCAGCGACGACATCGCCACGTTGGCGTTCATGCGGACAATTTCGACATCAAGGCCTTCTTCCTTGAAAAAGCCGCGTTTCGCCGCAACCCCAGCAGCCAGATAGCTCATGTTGTAATTGGTTACCGAGACTCGAATCTTTTCGGCGGCGCTGATACTTGCCCAAACAAGCAAAACCACGAACAATATCGAAATGAATATCTTCATCGATGATTAGGCTGCTGAAAGAAATCCGGAATGCTTCGACATGCTGAGCATGAACGGGAAAACCTTAACGCAACTTACCCCCGTTCGTCCCTTCGATAAACTCAGGGCAAGCTCCGAGCCCGGTCGAAGGACTCCTAAAGATTTTAAACAGATGATTATTTGGAAAATCCGTATTCCTTCCATTTCTTCTGCGCCGCTAGAATGTATTCCGGCGGCACCCGAGCCGCCGGCGGGTAAGGGTGCTTGCGCGTCGCATCGATGAGCATCTTGCTGCCGGCTCGGCGTCGCGGATCATGCTGCGGGATATCCGCCGGTGCCGTCGACGGATCGACGCCGGAGGGTACGACGCCGCTCACAGTGAAAGTGTCCCGCGCCGGTTGGGCGTGAAAGCTCATCGCCCATTCGACCTGAAACGGATTGCGCACGTCGATATCGTCATCGACGACGATGGTGAATTTGCCCTCCTTATTCATCAGCGACCACGCGCCCCACGCGACTTCCTTCACTTGTTCGGGATATTCCTTTTTCATCGAGATCACCAACATGCCGCTGGCGCCACCGCTCTCGGTGAAGTGAACGTCGCACACGGGCAATCCCAAGACCTGTTTTAAGTGATGGAACAGACCTGCGGAGCGGCTCAGACTGCGGATGCAACTCGACTCGCTGGGCGGCATTTGGCTCAGGAAAGAATGGTAAACCGGTTTGCGCCGCCGGGTCATGCAAGTTATTTCGATCACCGGCGTTTGCCCGCCGGGACTCATGTAGCCGGAGAATTCGCCGAAGGGGCCTTCCTGTTCGCGGTAGCCGGCGCGGATAAATCCTTCGAGCACGATCTCGGCATTGGCCGGAACTTCCAAGTCGACAGTTTCACAGCGCACCAAGGGAACGGCTTCGCCGCGCAGACCGCCCGCGACGGCGAATTCATCCGTGCCGTAAGAGAACTTTGTGATCGACGCGAGCACGATCGTCGGATCGACGCCGATCGCGATTGCTACGGACATGTCTTCTTTTCTCGCGTCGTATTGCCGGATATGGCGCGCCGCGTGCTGCGCGCCGCCGACGTAAAGACCGAGACGCTGCGGCCCTTTCATTTGCAAGCGGTAAGTGCCGACGTTGCGCCGGCCGGTTTCGGGATCCTTGGTGACGACGAGCGGCGCGGTGATGTACGGTCCGGGATCCTGGCTGGGCGTCCAAACCACCTGTGGCAAGACGCCGATATCGACTTCAGCGCCGCGCGACATGACTTCTTTGCACACTCCACTCGACACCGAGATCGGCTCGATCGGATGGCGCTGCGCGCGCTCCCAGACCGTCGGAATGTCATTCACCGTCGTCGACAAGGCGAGCGCATAAATCTGCGGGGAGCCCCCGACCACGCCGATCACCAGCGGAAACGAACTGTCGCCCACGTGACGAAACCCCAGCGCCGGCCGCTCGTTCCAGCCGTAACGGTCGAAGACGTGGCGCGTGATCGCAGACACTTCCCATGTGGGATCGACCTGTTGCTCGATCCAGTGCAGCTTGCCGCTATTTTCGAGGCGCGCGAGATAATCCTGCAAGTCAGAGTAGGGCATGAGCGATTTGATCCTGTTTCCGCGTCTTGGAGAATTTCTAATCTAAGCGCAACGGACGCAAAAGAAATTGTTCGTTGCCGGGGCCGGCCGCAACTCGATCCGTTCGAATCGAATACAATGATGCCGATCGGCTTGTCAATTCGGCCGTTTTCCGAGCGGCGTGTTTGGCTGACATGCGTGCTGTGAGCAGCCGGTCGTTGTAGTACATGGATCGGACGGACCGAACGGAATCCTACCGTCTAGAGTGGAAAGGCCGTACGAAATGCAGTAAGCAAAAAGAATCATTCCAACGAAGGAGCCCGTATGGCTGATTTGCGATTGTCGATGGCTTTGTCTCATTATGACCGGCATATTCCTTTTTTTGACGGTTCGGTGCAGGTAGAAGGGGTAAGTCTTCCAGTCCTCTCCGCTAAAGCACGGGCAAGATCGCCACGAGCGGATGCTGCAAAAGGGCGAGTTCGACATCTGCGAGTTGTCGTTGTCGAATTACTTGGTCGCCAAGAGCCGCGGCATGCCGTTTACGGCGATTCCGGTGTTTCCGCGACGACTGTTCAGCATGTCGCAGATGTGGGTGAACTCCCATTCCGGCATTAGTTCACCGCAGGATTTGGTCGGGAAAAAGGTCGGGTTGAGCACGTTTCAAACGACACTGTCGGTGCTGGCGAAAGGCGATCTGCACGCCGAATACGGTGTGCCGTGGCGAAAAATCGATTGGTACATTTCTAAAGACGAAGCGGTGCCGCTCAGACCGCTTGAAGGCGTCAACCTGCAGCTGTTAAAGCCCGGCCAAAAGTTGGGCGCGATGCTCGAGCAGGGGGAGATTGACGCAATCATGATGCCGCATCCGCCAAAAGAAGCGCTGCGCGGCGGCGGGAATATTCGCCGTTTGTTCGCGGATCCGAAAGCGGAAGAATCGAAGTATTTCCGCAAGAACGGTTATTACCCAATCATGCACTTGATTGCTTTCAGGGACGCCGTGCTCAACGCAAATCCATGGCTCGCCACCAGCATTGCGGCCGCCTTCGACAAGGCCAAAGAGATTTGTCTGGAGTATTACGACGATCCCAACTGGTCGCGCTTTGTTTGGGGCCGGCATCTTTTTGAAGAGGAGAGGACGGCCTTCGGTGACGATCCATGGCCGCACGGAGTCAAAAAAAATCGCGCCAACATCGAGCGCTTTATCGGCTATTCGCTCGATCAGGGCCTGTTGGAAAGAAAGCTTGAGCTGGAAGAACTTTTTGCGCGTAGTACACTGGATAGTTAGGGAGGGCGCCATGCCGCTCAAGGTCAAATGTCCGACTTGCCGCAAGGAAACCCCGTGGGAGGATAACCCGCACCGGCCCTTCTGCTCCGATCGCTGTAGGCTGATTGATCTCGGCGCCTGGGTCCAAGAGCGATATCGAATTCCAGCGGATAAATTGGACGACTTGCCGGACAACGACGACGACGATGATGAACAAGAAATCCGATAGCCGATTGGCCGCGCGGAAAGCACTCGAAGCTCGATATCCAAACTCTGAAACTAGTCCGAATGGTCAAAAAACGCGGAGTTTAAAACAAGCCCGATAGTCGGTTTGTGAGTTTTACTTTGAGATTGTTGGGGTCTTGGGACGTGACGGGAAGTAACAACGATCAACTTGCATGAAGATTCACCCGACGGCGCTGATTGATCCAAGAGCCGAGATAGATTCCGAAGTCGACATCGGCCCTTACGTCGTGATCGAGGGACAAATTAAGATCAAGCGGGGTACCCGAGTCATGGCCCATGCTTGCCTCACCGGCTGGACGGAGATCGGCGAAGACAACGAGATTCATCCCGGCGCAGTTCTTGGAGGCGCGCCCCAGGACCATGCTTATGAAGGCCAAGAGACCTATCTGCGCATCGGCAATCACAACATCATTCGCGAGCACGTGCAAATTCACCGCGGCACGACGGCGGGTTCCGCGACCATCATCGGCGACAATAATTTTCTCATGGCTAATTCTCACGTGGGTCATAACTGCCGGTTGGGCGATAACGTGATCCTAGCCAACGGCGCATTGCTTGGAGGTTACGTCGAAGTCGGAGATAACGTCTTCATTTCGGGCAATTGCGTGGTTCACCAGTTCGTGCGCATCGGTCCCTATGCGCTGATGCGTGGGCTAAGCGGCACGAGTCGCGACGTGCCGCCCTACGCGATCATCGACTGGCAGCACACGGTCAGGGGTGTGAACGTTGTGGGTCTGAAGCGGGCTGGATTCGACGAAAAAAGCATTCGTCAAATCCGTGAAGCGTTCCGGATTTTATTCCGTAAGGGGCGTAATCTAGCGCTGGCAGTCAAAGAAGTAGAGAAGTCCGGCAGGGCCAATCAGCATGTATTGGCCCTGTTGGATTTTATTAAAGCGTCGAAGCGCGGTGTTTGCTTTGGGGCTAGCGAGTCGCCGTCGTAGCCGACGACGGAACGTCGGCCCGAGGTCCGGTCTCAGTCGGCGGCGCGCCGACGAAATAGATCGGCTCAGTTCCCTTGAGGTTGCTTGGCGTTACCACGTAGTTGCCACGCACCGCAGGGTAGATGATGTTGTTCGCGACGTCGGCTCTGCCACCACTCAATAAGTAACCGAGTCCGCCCGTGAGCAGGCCCAGTCCCGCATAGGTGACCTTGGCCGGAATATAGAAAACGCTCGCGAGAGCCGCGCCTACTCCGTAACCCGCTTCTTCTCCGACAGGCTGTTCTGCGGCCTGATTATTCGGCGCCGCCGTCTGCCCATACAAGGGAGAAGCCATTACGGTAACCAATGAAGCTAGGGCAATGCCCTTTAGCACTTGTGTTTTCATGTGCCGAACATATCGCACGAATGTGCTACTGTCAATAATCTTATTTTAAAAATTTACTGTCTTATTTGAATAACCTCCCCAGTACCTGCTGCCTTTGGCAACCGATGTAGTCCTGCGCCACGCTTTGGCGATCGGCCCCACCGTGTTGGCTGGTTAATTTAAAAACAAGGTTTTCTTTTTGTTCGATACATGACCCAATTTTTCTGGTCTCCAGGTCATTGCGTCGAATATGCTCATTCATTTGGAGAGAAAATGGCGAGCGTAGCAGGCACGGATTTTCTCTCTGGACGCTTGATACTCCCGTAAGAGTTTTTCGCCTGAAGTTGACTTGCGTTTCCTAGCTTGATTGCCGTCGTAGCCCAGAGCCTTGGCAATGCCGTCCAGCCGTCCTGGTTCCGCTTCAAAGGCGTCGATCGACTGATCGCGCTCCAAGCGCAGGCGGTGATCGAGGCGTCGCAAAAAGAGATATCCCTTTAAGAGCACCCGATATTCATCGTTTTTCAAAATTCTTTCAACGTGCAGCGCCTTCAGCGCGTCAAGCGTACCGCGACGGCGGAGCTTCGCGTGGAGATGACCATGGCTCAGTTGCAGCATTTGAGTCAAAAATTCGATATCGACCAAACCACCGCGCCCTTTTTTTAGATTGAAACGGGTTTCATCTTCGCCCGCCAGCTCGCGCTCCATGCGCATGCGCAAATGATGGATCTCACCCATTTCGCTCGATTCCAAACCGCGACCGTAGGCGAACGCCGCGGTAATTTTTTCCACCTCCTTGCCGAGAGTCGGATCGCCGGCGACGCGCCGGTGCTTGATCAGCGCCTGGCGCTCCCACAGTTGCGAGCTGGTTTTATGATATTCGCGGAAGGCGGCGAGAGAAGAGACCAAGGGTCCGGACTTTCCGGACGGCCGCAACTGCATATCGATCCGATACGCGATGCCTTCTTCGGTCGGCACAGACAGATACGAAAGCAGCTTCTGACCGAGGCGCACGTAGTAGTCATGCGCCGGTAATTTTCCTTGCAGCCCGCCGCTGCTTTGTGCCTCGTCTGCGGCGTCGTAAACAAAAATGAGATCAAGATCGGAATTGTAGTCCAGCTCTCGCCCGCCGAGCTTACCACCGCCGATCACGGCGAACCGTCCAGCCGGCACCGTTCCATATTTTTGTTTCAGCTCTTCGGCCGTGAGTTCAAGTCCACCTTCGAGGCACGCGTCGGCAAGGTCGGAAAGTTGAACGAGAACCTGCAGCAAGTCGATGCTGCCGCCGAGATCGTGGAGACCGATCCGCACGAATTCTTCGGTCCGATGACGCCGCAAGGCATTAAGCTTGGCTTCGACGTCGTCATGCGCCGCGACGGCAACGCGCAGCTCGGCGAGCATTTCATCTTTGGTTTTTTCGATCCGCGTAAGGTCAACGCGGATTAATGTATCGATCAACTCGGGCCGACTGAGAAAAAGATCAGTCAGAAATTGGCTTTCAGCGAAGAGTGTGATCAAGAGCCGCATGGTCTCAGGATTTTCCGCCAACAGAGTGAGAAATCCCGTGCGCCCGCCGATGCGATGGCTGAACTTCGACAGATTGAGCAGGGCCCGATCCGGATCGCTCGACTTGGTGATCTCGGTCATCAGCGCCGGCCCGAGGGCGCGCATGACCTTCAATCTTTTTGGGCTTGGTGGAGCGAAGGCTTCGCCGTCGCGCACGGCAAGCAGATTTTCATAGGCCTTGGCGGCATCGGTAAACCCGGCGTTTGCGAGTTCTCTGGTGATTAATTCCTGGTTATCGAGATCGCGCCAAATCGAGCCGGTGGGGGAGGATCCTTGGGTCTCAATGGTTTTTTGCGCGCCGTAAAAAAGCCGGTCGAAGATGCTGCGGACGTTTTTGGTATGCCGGCGGTAATCTCGCCAAAACAATTCGCGCTCGCTCCGCTTTCCTAGACGTCTGTAGCCGAGCCGGCGCGCCAGGGCCTGCTCCGCCTCTATTCCCTCCGGAATCGAATAGGCGTGGGCTTCTTGAACGATTTGCACCTTGTGCTCGGCTTGACGAAGAAAACGGTACGCTTCAGTCAGCTTGTCGCGCGCGTCAGGGTCGATGAATTTATGCCGCGCCAGCTCGGCAAGTGCGGGCAGCGTGCTCGGATTGCGCAGCTTCGGTTCGTAGCCGCCATTAACCAGCTGCAGCGCCTGTGTGAAAAACTCGATCTCGCGAATACCGCCGTAGCCCAGTTTGATATTGCGCTCTTTTCCTTCGCCGGTGATGAGCTCGTTTTCGATGCGTAACTTCAGGTGGCGCAGTTCCTCCACGGTCGTGTAGTCGAGGTAGCGGCGATAAATGAACGGTTGAACTTCTTTGAGAAATTCGTTCCCCAGATCCCGGTCGCCGGCCGCCGGCCGCGCCTTGATCAGCGCCGCGCGCTCCCAGCATTGGCCCCAGGATTCGTAATAAAGCATCGAAGAGTTGACCGATTGCACGAGCGGTCCGCTGTTGCCCATCGGACGAAGGCGAAGATCGATGCGGAAAACGAAACCGTCTTCGCTAACCTCGCCCATGGCGCGGATGATCTTTTTCCCTACTTCTGCAAAAAAGGATCGCGGATCGGTTTTGCCTTTGCGCCCGCCGGCGCTTTCGCCTTCGTCGCTCTCGTAGAGAAAGATTACATCGATGTCGGAGCTGAAATTGAGCTCGCGGCCGCCAAGCTTTCCCATACCGAGAATGACGAAGCGATTCGGCTTTTCGGTTCCAGCTAGATTGAGGACCCCATAGTCTTTCTCGACTTCCGCACGACAGAATCGATAAGCCGCGTCGAGCGCGGCTTCTGCCAGAGCCGATAGCTCTTGCACGGTCTCTTCCATCGTCACTGACGGCATCAGATCGCGCGCGCCGATGCGCAGATACTCGCGCTGTTTGTATTGGCGTAGGGCGCCGCAGAATTCCGCTAATGATTTCGCGTTCTTTATGCAAGGCTCCAGCTCACGCTCGTGATCCGGCATAGGCTTACATTTGATTTTCAGCTGCTGGAGAAAGAGACTCGGCCATTCCTCTCCCTGGCGAAACAGAATGTCACTCAGGTAAGTGCTGCCGCCCAGAATTCCAAACAAGGCAGTCATCTCTGCCCGTGGGACTTTGTCCAAAGCTGTTGAACCGCCGATTTCCGTAAGCCGCGAAAAATTAGCTTTGGCGAGTGTGGGGGACGGGCTGTTTAATATGAACGACTGATATCTCCGTGAGGGAGCCGAACCGCGTTGCTTCTTGCGCACGCTATTCACGCTTTCACAGTAACGGCATCATTAGAATCCTTCAAGGCTTGAGAAGGACGCACGCGCCGTGTCGTGAACACGTCGGCTCTACGGTTTCTTTCGGCGAGCCTAGGGCGCGCTGAAAATGCTGATGAAGCGGAACTTATCGATTACGTCGACGTAATCGAGAGGTTACCTTTGCTTCAGTGATCCGGCTTCACAGTGATGCTCGTCAAATCGGTCTTCTTAGACAATTCAGCAAATTAATCGACATGGCGGGGAGAGTCGCCACGTGGCACCGCGATTGCGTTTTCGCTGGTCAAGCACTGGACAAAAGGAGAAGCGGATCGTGGCTAAACAGATTCTTCAACCGCTCAGACTCGATATTGGAATCGAGGCGATTCTTCCCAGCTTGGACCGTGTCGCCCGACCGAGGAAGCCCGCGAAGTTGATGCAAGCCCTAAGAACGTTGGCCGCCTATATTCGCGAACGACGCAAGTCTCATGAAGATGACCGCCGTTTAGAATTTGAAAGATTTTTATACTGGTAATTCCTTGTAACCGCAAAGAAGGAGGAAATGGCCATGAATAAAATATTGGTGCCGCTCAAAAAGGATGACCGGATCGAGGAGATCGTCCCTTACATCGAGAAGGTGGCTCAGCAGGGTGCGAGCGTTGTCTTCCTTGTCCATCATCCGGCGACCGGTTTTAAGTGGCTGCAAGCCTACTGCGGGATCGCGCAATGCGGTCTGGAGAAGACGATCGCGGTAAAACGAATGATCGAGAGTTACTCGCTCAAGACGCGCATGCAATTCACTCAACGCCGAGTGTTTCAAACCTGTGGGGCTTTGCACGATCTGGGCTTGAATATCACGATGGACGTTTACACGGGCAGCTTGAGAAACACACTTCGGAGCTACACGAACGATAGGGATGCGCAGCTTGTGGTCGCGCGGCCTGGAATCGGGCAGCGGATCATGAACGTTCTGCATGGAGCGGTTTCCGTCCGCAGCGTGTTTAGCCGAAGCTTTTCTTCATTTACGCTTTTGCTCCATCCCGGCAAGTAATTTTATTGCGACAAAAGCCCGCCAAATCTGACGAGACCAAGGAGATTTCGATGATTTCACAAGAGGAAAACGAACTGCTCTGCCGCACTGGACCAGGGACACCGATGGGTGATTTGTTTCGTCGCTTCTGGCTGCCCGTCGCGTTATCGCGTGAGCTGCCAAAGCCGGATTGCCCACCGATACGTCTCAGAATTCTTTCCGAGGACCTGATCGCATTCCGCGACACGGATGGGCGCGTGGGATTGCTCGCGCGGTATTGCCCGCACCGTGGCGCTTCGTTGTTCTTTGGCCGCAACGAGAAGGGCGGGCTGCGTTGCGTGTATCACGGCTGGAAGTTTGACGTGACGGGCGCCTGCGTCGATATGCCGAATGAGCCGAGTGAGTGTAACTTCAAACACAAGATCCGCCAGACGGCGTACCTCACCCGAGAAGCCGGCGGCGTAATCTGGGCGTACCTGGGTCCTCAAGCGACGATGCCGGAGCTGCCGCGGCTCGAGTGGACGCTGGTTCCAGAGAGTCACGTCTACGTGCACAAGCGATTCCAGCACTGCAATTATCTCCAAAACGTCGAGGGTGAAGTCGACTCCAGTCACGTTTCGTTTCTGCACCGTGAGTTCCGGCCGGAGAAGTTCGAAGCGGCAATTGCCGGCCAGGTGCTGCTCGCCCGTGCAAAAGATTCAGCGCCAAAATTTTTGGTCGAAGAAACCGAGTACGGACTGGTGATCGGAGCACGCCGCAACTGGGACGCCAACCAATACTACTGGCGCCTCACCCAGTTTCTCATGCCGTCGTTCACACTTATACCGAGCGAGGCGGGCTCGCCGATAAATTTCACGGCCGCCGTGCCTGTTGACGATATGAACATGGTGGGCTTCACCGCCACCTGGCTACCGGATCGGCCGATGACCAAGGACGATATCCGCACTATCGAGTCATGGACGGGCGCCTACGCGGAGGTTGATCCGAATACGTTTGAACCCATAGCCAATCGCGCGAATGACTATCTTCTCGATCGCGAGAAACAGCGCACCGAGAACTTCACGGGGATGCGCGGTATTCGCGAAGAAGACATCGCGATTCAAGAGAACCTATACGGGCCGATAGCGGATCGGACCAAGGAACACTTGGGTACGAGCGATGCCGGAGTTATCGCTTTAAGGCGCCGATTGCTGAAAGCGGCGCGTGATCTGCAGGCCGGGCGGGAGCCGCCGGAACTTCGAAACGGTCACGCCTATCGCGTGCATCCAGCAGCTGATCTCGTGCACCGTGATATGTCGTTCGCGCAGGTGGCTCGCTCCACCCTGTCGGGTGCTGTCGCCGAATGAATCTGAGGACCCCCAATGGAAGCCGTAACCCTCAAACGCACACCTGCTCTAACGAGGAGAATATGTCGAAGTCCTGAATCGATTCCAATGAAAACCACCTTTTTCAAGTATTGCGGCGAAGAACTCGAACGCCTAGAGTCACCGTTTGGATGTGCGAAGTGTATACAAAGTTACCCGCTGCCGTTGCATCGCGACGGCACTAAGCGTCCCAAGACAGAGTTGCTGCATGAATTTGACACATTAAATTGGCGAGATGGGGATGCTGATTATTGCACCACTATTGCGCAAGCTTCCTGAAGCGCTGGGCCGAGAATGTCTTTGGCTATTTTGCATCTGTAGGTTATCTGTGTGCGTAAGTTCCGCATCGAGTTGCCTCAGCGACTGCAGGAATGGGTCGCTGGTAGGCGAGAGTCCAAACGGCAAACCGCTTCTGGCGGTATAGTGCAAAATTGGCAGCACAAGCACGCTCTTCGAGATCGCCAAGGATCAGCAGTTTGAGTTGTTTAATAATTACCGGCGAAATGGAGGTATCTTTATGAGCAAATTCCGTATTGAGCCGCACGGGCGACTGCAGGAATGGGTCGCTGAGGAAAAGGGATATTTTAAGGACGAAAGGCTGGATTACGAATTCTTGATTTCTTATGCAACCCAGGCGTCCGGCTACGCTCTCGTGCAGTCCACTGAAACGGCCACGCCCGAAATAAGGCGAGGTGCCTTCGAGAATATGGAGCGCGGTCGCGCCGCCGACATCAGTTGCGCCTGCCACTGGGCGGTCAACATGGCATCCTCCTCGGGCCATGGCCGCATGTGGGGACACGCCTACTCGGTGACGCCCTCGGCCATAGTCGTTCCTGCAGAGTCTTGGGTCAAGAAGCCACGCGACTTGGCCAACGTTGAAGTGGGAGTGGGCTACCATTCCGGCAGTTACTTCTCGGCCATCCAGGCGCTGGAAAAGGTCCTCAAACCCGATGAGATCAAGCTCAGTTATATCGGCCAACCTCAGGATCGTTTAGCTGCGTTGCTGGATCGCAAGGTCGAAGCCGCCAACCTATTTGGTGCGCCGCTATATCTAGTCGAGCAACAGGGATTCCGAAGAATTCTCGACACGACATTCATGATCGGATTCCTGATGCATAAGGACGCTGACGTCGAAGACGTTAGATGCTACTTTAACGCACTGCAGCGTGCGCAACGAGACATCGATCTGGAGCCGGAACGTTACAAACACTATTTTTTAAAAGAATTACCGGCAAAATATCACGGCATGATCGACGTTGGCGGTTTCGGACCCGGGGAACGGTTGGTGTTCGAACCCTATACGCGGGAAATGTTCGAGCGGACACAGCGCTGGATGGAGGAGTCGAAACTCTTTCCCGAGGGCAAGGTCGATGCGGCTGACTACGGAGCCGCGGTCTCCGTATAGGGACAACTCGGGAGCTGCCGAGTCTTCGCGGCCGAGGAAATGAAAAAATGCTGGCAAAATTTCCGTGACCGGGACGTTCATATGGCTGGCTTTTTGTGCATGGGTTCTTTGAGCTACGTCTCGGGAACGGTCGCGCTTAAGAAGGAATAACGCTAAGAGGCTCGTTGAAATCAAGCTGAGGAGGATAGCTATCATGCCGATCATCACAATCTATCAAGGCGCTTCCGGCGAAGGTCAGGAGTTGGCTGAAACTGTGGCCGAGGCTCTTGGCTACCGTTGTGTGGGGCGCGAAGTGCTCGTTGAAGCGAGCCGGCGCTACGGCATAGCCGAAGCCAAACTCAACGACATCGTCGAAAAAGGCCCGCACTGGTGGGAGCGTCTGCTGCAAGATCTGAGGCCCTACCGGATCGCTCTCCAAGCTGCGCTGTGCGAACTGGCTCACGACGGCAAGGTGGTTTACCACGGCCACTTAGGTCATGAGCTTTTGCCCGGTGTCGGTCATGTGCTCAAAGTACTATTGACCGCGCCAATCGAATTTCGCATCGAACAAACTCGGACGCGGCAAAATCTTGATGACAGCGCGGCGCGCCATTATGTAGAAGAGGTTGATAAGGCGCGCAGCCGCCGGCTCATGGCGATGTTCGGCGCGGATTGGCGCGATCCTACTCGGTATGACCTCATTCTCAATATGGGCAAAATGCGCCGAGATGGGGCGAAGCGTGTCATTATAGAGGCAGCGAAGCTCGAAGAATATCAGCCCACTCCCGCATCCGATCAGGCTTTCAACGATCTCGCCCTTAGTTCTCGGGTCTATGCCACCTTATTTGCATCGCCCGATGTACGAGGATCGACCCTCGAAGTTCGCGCCGAAGGCGGCCACATTCACGTCAAGGGAAGAGTCGACCACGGATTGGAAGACAAAGTCGTAACGATAGTGAAAAATGTACCGGGTGTGACCAAGGTGACATCCGATCTTTATTCCGTTCCGCCGGAAGCTTTTTTAGGACCCTGAGTGCGGTCAAATCAATCGCGCTCTGTTTTTCTTGCCGTGGGGCTTGAGCAATGAATGACTTCGTTCAAAGGACGAGTTGCTCATCGGGTTGGGAATAACTAGACCGAATACAATCGGATCTGGATAGAACGGACTGAACTATGAAATTGATTCATTATAAAGACCGACTGCAGGGTTAGGATAGGGAACCAAACTAAATAAGCTAAGACTTCTAGTAATCTCGCCGACAAGTGGAAAGGCCCGGACGGAATCGTCTTTGACGTGACTGTTGAAGGCTAGGGTGCAGAACCATTGAATGGAGCAAAACATGGCGAAAGGCAAGTTGAGACATATCGCGATCTCTGTGCCGGATAAAGAGAAGGCGGCGAAGTTTTATGAGGAGACTTTCGGCTTTGAGCGCGTCTCGCAGTCGCGGGTGGCGACGCGGCTTTCGGACGGCGTGATGAATATTACTCTGCTACAGTTCGGAACCCAGGAGGATGCCGGCGACGAGCGCGGCAAAGACTTCGTCGGACTACACCATTTCGGCATCTGGATCGACGACATCGATACGATGAAGCAGGCGATTGAAGTGAACGGCGGCAAGTGTCATCTGGGCCCGACCGCGCATGTGCCGGAAAATGCCGAGCACAAGTTCCGCGATCCGTATGGCATCGTGTTCGACATTTCGACCTACGGCTGGGACGGCGCGAAAAAGTGAAGAAACTGTGTTGACGTTTTTAAGTAGCGGAAGTGGAATAGCTTGCCTCTTAATCACAACCCAATTCA
>WNGI01002220.1_pt1 | contig 16705 bp, 15 predicted proteins | sample 5400621 | NCBI WGS metagenome assembly WNGI01 (sample SAMN13153374, study PRJNA577476) | soil metagenome | isolation source: 20 cm soil or saprolite under Garry oak tree replicate 1 | place: USA:California | collected 2016-06-15 | reverse complement strand
CGACGGCGCCCGGTACAACTCGCGCGAGGCGGCGACCGGGAAGCCGCAGCTCGTCCTCGCCGTGGGTGATGCAGCCTCGACGATGTCGACCACGACGACAACGACCCCGCCGGCGCCGACCACCACCACGACGCTGCCGCCGACGGCGACGCCGGTCGGCACGGTCCTCGCCGACACCTACGTCCAGTCGGACCTCGCGTCCACGAACTTCGGCACGAAGCCGCAGATCTTCGTGGACAACGGGACGGCGACGAATCCCGGCACCACGGGCGTGCAGCGGAGCTTCCTCCGCGTCAGCGTGAGCGGCGTCGGCATCAAGCACGTGACCGGCGCGCACCTGAAGCTCCAGGTCGCCAGCATCACCAACTCCGGGAGCGTCGCGGGCGGCAGCATCCACGCCATCACCAACTGCAGCTGGGGCGAGACGGCCGTCACGTGGAATACGCAACCCACGATCGACGGTCCGGCCCTGGCGACGCTCGGGGCGGTCACCGCCGGTCAGATCGTGGACTTCGACGTCACGCCGGCCATCCCGGGCGACGGCACCTACTGCTTCGCGATCGACACCACCAGCACCGACAGCGCGATCTACACCTCGCGCGAGGGAACCGGGCAGAAGCCGGCGCTGACCCTGACGGTCGCGCCCTGACGGGTCCCGAGCTAGGTCTCAGCGACGGAGGGACGATGCGCACGGCGGCATCGTCCCTCTCGCCGTCTCAGGATCATCCCGCATTCGGGACAACCCGGAGATCCCTGACGGAAACCACGGATACCTGCTTACTAGCTGATAAACTTACGGATCGTGCACCAGTGCCCATTCCCGTGCGAGACGGGCGTGACTGCAAGGATCACTCGGATACGCGCAGGCCGGTTTCAGCGAATTCCCTGACAGAGCTCGGGGAGCGGAATTTGCTTCGGCCGCTGCAGCCCGCCGCGGCGGGGGAAGAAATCGGCGTCGCGGGGATGGAGAACGAGACATGAAGATCGGAAGAGCCCTCGAACGCCGCGCGATGCGCGGGATGGACGCCGGCGTGCTGCTGGCAGCCATGCTGCTGCTCGGCGCCGGCGCGACCGCCTCGCGGGCCGCCACGACGCTCGACCTGGACCCCGCGGCCGACACCTTCATCCAGGCGGGCACGGAGGCGGGCTGGGACCACGGCCTCGATGACCATCTCCGGATCGACGCGGACACGGCCGCCCTCACCTACCTGCGCTTCGACCTCTCCGCGGTGGGCGTCCCCGTGACGCGCGCCACGCTGACGCTCTTCTGCACCGACGGCTCCCCCGACGGCGGTACGCTCTACCCGCTCGGCCAATCGAGATGGGTCGAGGGTGACCGAACTGGAAAAGACGCCTCCAGCGCCACTGGTACCGGCCTCAAGTGGAACGACGTCGACGAGAACGGTGACGGATCCGTCGACGACCACGATCGGGGCGGCGGCGACGATTCCTTGGTGCCGGACCTCGCCCGACCGATCGGCGCGCTCGGCGCCGTCGTGGCCGGTCAGGCCGTCACCGTCGACGTGACGGCCGCCTTCCAGACCGGCGCCGGTCTCTACAGCCTCGTGATCCGCAGCGGCAGCACGAACGGTGCGAGCTATGCCTCGCGCGAGAACTCGATCGCCACGGAGCGGCCGCGGCTCCATCTCGAGCTCGGCGACGTGCCCGCCGTGACCACGACGACGCTACCGACGTCGGTGCCGACCACCACGATCCCGCCGACCGTCACGACGACCACGCTGCCGGCACCGCCAAAGCCGTCGGGACCGCTGCACGTCCTCGGGGCGTCGAGCGGCGGCTGTCGCGTGGTCGCGGCCGTGACCGGGTGGAGCGGAGCGGGCGCCGCGGTCCGGTGCACCGACGGCGACACCTGCGACGCCGACGGGGCGGCCGACGCGAGCTGCATGGCGCCGGTGACGCTCTGCCTCGAGAGTAAGTCCGCGGGCGTCTGCACGGCCGATGCGCTCGCGGCGCTCAAGCTGTCGACGGATCCGCGGCTCCAGGCGGTCTCGGCGGCGTTCGAGGACATGAAGGCGCACATGCCCGCCGACGCGTCGGAGGCCTGCATGGCCGCCGTCGACCTGCCCGTCGCCAAGGGCCGTCTGGCGCTCAAGATGCAGCGGCTCGGCAAGGGGCCGCGGAAGACGCTCGCGCTGGTCTGCCGTCCGCCGCGCAAGACGCACACCCCGCGTCCGAAGCCGGGACCGCGTCCGCCGGCCGGCACGACGTTCGCCACCATCCAGAAGCAGATCTTCGACGCCAGCTGCGCCACGCCAACCTGTCACGGCGCCGCGGCGGCGTCGGGCGCGCTCGATCTGGCGCCGGGCTCGTCGTACGGGAACCTGGTCGGCGTGCCGGCCGCGAATCCCGGCGCGCAGGCGGGTGGCCTCTTGCGCGTCGCCCCCGGGAACGCGGACTCGAGCTTCCTCCTCCAGAAGCTCCTCGGGAACCTCACGCCGGCCGAAGGCGTGCGCATGCCGCTCGTCGGGCGGCCGCCGACGCCTGCGCAGCTGGACATGATCCGTCGCTGGATCGCGGCGGGGGCACCCGAAACGGCGCCCTTCTAGATTCGGAGAGACCGATGGAGCCTCTACGGACGCTTCGCGCGATCAGGCGCCCGCTGATGCGGACGCGGTCCGCGCCCCAGCCGTGGACCCCCCGAAGCGTGGTCGTGGGGCTGGCCGTGCTCGTCGCGGTCACCGAGAGCGCATGGCTGCTCTATCCGCGGGCACGCTCGGTCGTGCTCTCGCTCGAGGAGACGCCCGCGGTGCGCGGCTATCGGCTGGCCGCAGGCGTCGGCTGCTTCTCCTGTCACGGACCGGGCGGCAACGGCGGCACCAAGAACCCCGGCAGCGAGGAGGGCGAGGTGCCGGCCTTCGGCGAGCAGACCCAGATGATGTACGTGAAGGACGAGCAGGACCTGCGCGAGTACGTCCTGGACGGCGCGCCCGCCCGCCGGCGCGAGGATGCCGACTACCAGGCGAAGGTCAAGGCGGCGACGCTCCGCATGCCGTCGTATCGGAACTTCCTCTCGTCCGCCGAGGTCGACGACCTGGTGGCGTTCCTGCGCGCGACGTCCGGGCAGATCCTGCCCGACGAGGCGCTCGCGACGAAGGGCGCCGAGCGGGCCGCCGCGCTCGGCTGCTTCGCGTGCCACGGGCCGCTCGGTGCGGGCGGCGTGCCGAACCCCGGATCGTTCAAGGGCTACATCCCGGGCTTCTGGGGCGCCGACTTCGACGAGCTGGTGCACGGCGACAACGAGCTCCGGCAATGGATCGCGGAGGGCGGCATCCCCCGCATTTCCGAGCATCCGATCGGCCGCATCTTCGTCCGCCGCCAGGTGATCAAGATGCCCGCGTTCGCCCACGGACACGTCGAGTCGCCCGAGGACATCGACGCGCTCATGGCGTACGTGCGCTGGATCCGGGCCGGCAGCTGGCGCAGCCTCGCACGCATGGCCGCGCGCTGATCGCTTCGTTGTGCACGGGCCGCCGGCGGGAATAGACTCCGCCTGGCCGGTTGACGGTGCGCTTCGTCGAGCACGAGAAGCTCAACTCCTGCGTGCACTGCGGGCTCTGCCTCGCGGCGTGCCCGACGTACGTCGAGCTCGGCACCGAGACGGACTCGCCGCGCGGGCGCATCCATCTCATGCGGGCGCTCGAGGACGGTGCGCTCGAGCCGACCGCGGAGGTGATGCGCCACCTCGACCTCTGTCTCGGTTGCCGAGCCTGCGAGCCCGCCTGTCCGTCCGGTGTGCCGTACGGCGCGCTCATCGAGGCGGCCCGTCCGTTCCTCGAGCGCCATCGCGCGTGGAGCCGTCGTATGGCGCGACGTGCGCTCGTTGCGGTGCTCACCCGGCGCGCGCTCGGCGCGGCGGCCTTCCGCCCGCTGCGGCTCGCCGGCAGGTTGTCCGGCCGGCTTGCGACCCGGAGCCGCTGGCTCGCGCTCGCTGCCGCCGTGCCTCGGCCGGCGAACGGCGAGCCGCTCCCGGCGACGATCGAGCCCCTCGGGCGTCCGCGCGGCACGGCGGCGCTCATGACCGGCTGCGTGGCGGCAAGCCTCTTCTCGGCGACGAATCGCGCGACGGCCCGGCTCCTCGTGCACGCCGGTGTCCGCGTCGTCGTCCCGCGTGCGCAGAGCTGCTGCGGCGCGCTCGCGCTGCACCTCGGGGCCGCCGAGCGGGCTCGCGTGCTCGCGAAGCGGCAGGCCTACGCCTTCGCCGCCACCGGCGCGGACTGGATGGTGTCGAATGCGGCCGGCTGCGGCGCGGTCCTGCGTGACTATGGACACCTGCTACCCGGTGACCCGCACGCCGCGATGGTCGCGCGGCGTGCCCGGGACGCGCTCGAGCTGCTCGCGGAGCTCGGCCTGCCGGCACCGGTCCGGCCGCTTGCAGCGCGCGTCGCCGTCCACGATCCCTGCCATCTGGCGCACGGGCAGGGCGTGCGGGCGGCGCCGCGGACGTTGCTCGCGTCCATCCCCGACCTGCAGCTCGTCGAGCTTGACGAGGCGGATACGTGCTGCGGCAGCGCGGGGACCTACAACCTGACCGAGCCCGCCATGGCCGACCGGCTGCTCGCGCGGAAGCTCGACCGGATCAGGGCGAGCGGTGCCGACGTGGTCGCCGCGGCCAACCCGGGCTGCCTGCTCCAGATCCGCGCCGGCTTGATCGGCCGCGGCCTCGACGTCACCGCCGAGCACCCGATCGACCTCCTGGCGGTGGCGCACGGACTCGGTCCGTGACGGCTCACACGACGAGCCCGCCGTTCGGCGACAGCACCTGTCCCGTGAAGTAGGTCGCGCCGGGTCCGGCGAGGAAGAGCGCGGTCTCGGCCACCTCCCGCGCCTCGCCGAGACGCCCGAGGACCGTCTGCAGCGCGATCAGCGCGGTCTGCGTCGCCCGCTGCTCGCCGAGCACGTCGAGCAGCGGGGTGTCGATGTAGCCTGGGGCGATCGCGTTCACGAGGATCCCCTGGCCGCCGACCTCGCGCGCCAGGGCCTTCGTGAAGGCGATGATGCCGCCCTTGGCGGCGGAGTAGTGCGTGGCGCCCGCGATGCCGGTCGTCCCGGCGATGCTCGCCATGTTGATGATGCGGCCACCGCCTGCCGCGACCATGAGGGGCAGCGCGGCGCGCGTGCAGAAGAACGTGCCCGTCAGGTGCACGGCGAGCATCCGGTGCCAGCGCTCGTCGGTGAGCCGGGCGGTGGCCTCGAGCGGCGTCGTCGGGCGACCGCCGGCCATGAGCTCCTCGACCTGCCGCGCGAGCCGCGCCTGCGTCTCGGCGTCGGTGTCCGCGTGGCCCGCATTGTTGACCAGGATGTCGAGCCGGCCGCCCGTGGCGTCGCCGAGCCGCTCGAACCAGCCGCGGACCGCGGCGGCGTCGGCGACGTCGCCGGCGAGCGGGCCGCAGGCGAGCGCGGCGCCGAGCGCGCGGAGCTCCGCGTCCACCGCGGCCGCCGCCACCGGACGGAGGTCGGCGACCGCGACGCGTGCCCCGGCGCGCGCGAACGTGAGCGTGATCTCGCGGCCGAGGCCCGAGCCGGCGCCGGTGACGAACGCGACCTTCCCGTCGAGCTGCGCCATGGCGGGCGACTAGCACACGCCGCCGCCGGGCGGCGAGCCGGGGCGCTTGACGGCGCCTGTGCGCGGGGGCTAAGCGCGCGCATGCGCATCCACGTCGAATGCCGGTCCGAGAAAGGCGCGGACCCTCTCCGCTTCGTGCTCGGCGACCACACCGTCGAGGTGGAGGACCTCCTCGACCGCTGGTACGGCGACGACGCCGACTACTTCCGCGTACGCGGCCGCGACGGCCACCTCTACGTACTGAAGCACTTCCGCGGCCACGAGGGCTGGGAGCTCACGTCGTTCACCCGGCGCGGCTCCCGCGGCACGAGCCTCGGCACGCGCGGCCCGCGCGTGCTCCACTAGTCTACGCGAGGGGTTCCACCCCTCGCCCCGCCGGGCGAAGCCCGGCGGGTCCTCACTCCCCGCTCGCTTCGCTCGGCCGCGCGCTTCGCGCGCGGAGAATCACCCCTTCTTCGTCGCCGCCCGGCGGGCGTCCTCGATCATCGCCTTGAAGGTCTCGAACGAGCGATCCATGACGCGTTTCCCGTTCACGAAGAACGCGGGGGTGCCGTCGACGTCGGCGGCCCTTCCGGTGCGCATGTCTCGGCTGACTGCCTGCTGGACGTCGAGCGCCTGGTAGTCCTCCTCCCACAGCTGGACGTTCAGGCCGATGCGCCCGGCATACTCTTTCAGTTTGTCGTACGAGAGCTCGCGGTTGTTCTCGAAGAGGATGTCGTGCATCTCCCAGAACTTCCGCTGATGGCCGGCGGCGACCGTCGCCTTGGCGGCCGCGACGGCGTTCTCGTGGATGGAGCCGAGCGGGAACTGCTTGAAGACGAGCTTCACGTCCTTCGGATACGCCTGCAGGACCTGCTCGAGCAGCGGCTTCGCCTCGGCGCAGTACGGACACTGGAAGTCGGAGAACTCGACGATGGTGATCGGGGCATCCGTCGGCCCGCGGATCGGCGATTTCTCGATCGGGATGTCGTACACCTTGGTCGGATCCGGAGTGGGCTCCGGCGCGGCGTTGGCGGCTGCCCCCTTCGCCTGGTCGAGCGACTTCTGGACGGCGTCGATCTTGGCCAGGATCTCCTTGTCGCCGCGCTTGAGCTCGTCGACGTCCGGGCTGCACCCGGACAGGACGGTGAGCGTGACAATGACCGGTGCATAGCGCCTGCCGAGCATGGCGGTCCCCCCGGGGGGGCGAATAAACCGGCAGCGCTTTTCCCTGTCAAGCGCGGCGTGCGTCACACGTAGCCGAAGGCCTTCAGGCGTCGCAGCACCTCGCGCTCCTCCTCTTCGGAGTACGCCATTCCCGCGTCCGCCGGGAGGAGCTTCAGGATCTCGAGCGTGCGGAGCGTGCGCTCGACCCCCGTGCCGGCGGCGGTCTCGGACGCGACGATCTCCACCTCAGGCCGCGCGGGCGGCTCGTAGCCCGGGCGGATGTCCTCCCTCGCCGGACGGACGTAGACCTCGATCATCCGTTCGACGAGCGTCCGGACGTGGTGCCGCTCGGCGCGACGATCGCCCGGCACCGCGATCACGGTGGCCACGCCATGGCGCGCCAGCGTCGACGCGACGAACGCGACGCGCCCGACGAGGCCGTCGCCCCACAGCGCCTCGATGCCCGGGGTCCCGGCGTCGAGCGTCTCGGTCGGAACCTGGCGGGCCCGCAGGCGCGCGGCGATCGCGCGCGCGACGTCCGCCACCGCGCCGTCGTCCGGACCCGTCACCCAGACCGCGAAGCCCGCCGTCACGCGGCCCCCGGGAAACGCCCGGGGCGGAAGATGACCTTCCGGTCCTTCACCACGAGCTGATCGTTCAGGCAGAGCTCGACTGCCTGCGAGAGCACCTTCGCCTCGAGCGCGCGGCCGCGCGCTTTCACCTCGTCGAGCGTGTCCTCGCCGACGCGGATGTGGAAGACGTCCTGGAGGATCACCGGTCCCGCGTCGAGCTGCTCGGTCACGAAGTGCGCCGTGCAGCCCGACACGCGCACGCCCTCCTCCCACGCCTGCTTGTAGGCGTTGGAGCCCGGGTGGTACGGCAGCAGCGAGGGGTGGATGTTGATGATGCGGAACGGATAGCGGTCGATCACGCGACGCGACAGGATCTGCATGTAGCGCGCGAGCACGACCAGGTCGGGCCGGTGCTCGCCGAGGCGCGCGAGCAGGAAGTCCTCGTGCGCCGTCTTGTCGGTCGACGGGCTCCAGGCGAACGGGATGCCGTGCTGGCGCGCGAGGGGCTCGAGGTCCGCATGGTTCGAGACGACCACGACGAGCTCGCCGTTCAGCTTCCCGGCCTCGCGCTCGGCGATCAGCTGCTCGAGGCAGTGCGGCTCGCGCGTGACCAGCACGGCGACGCGCTTTGGCGTGGGCGGTCCGCCGGCGAGACGGACCGTCACCTCCATGTTGATCTCGTCGCCGATCGCGCGCAGCCCGAGGACGAGCTCGTCGAGCGTGATCGCGAGGTCGGACAGGTCGACGAGCATCGTCATGATGAAGAGCCCCTCCATCACGCGCTGCTCGATGTCCTCGATGTTGACGTTCGCCGCGGCGAGGTACGTGGAGACACGGGCGACGACGCCCTTCTGGTCCCGGCCGATGACCGAGACGACGGCGCGGCTGCGGTCGCCCATCGTCAGACGTTTTAGGACATCCGGCCGGTGCGTCGCCACCACCGCACGCTGTGGCCCGGGGCATGCAGGAAGATGCCGCCATCCAGGTAGAGCACCTGGCCCTGCATCCAGCTCGCCTCGGGCGAGCAGAGGAACGCCACGAGCGACGCCACTTCGGCCGGCTCGCCGACGGCGCGGAGCGGCGTCGTGCCTTCCACCTCCTCGAAGAACGCCCGCCGGCTCGGCTCGTCGCCGAAGTAGAGCGCGACCGAGTCCGTGTCGACGTAGCCCGGGTTGATGGAATTCACGGTGATGCCCCGGGGGCCGAGCTCCACCGCGAGATAGCGGGTCAGCGCTTCGAGCGCCGCCTTGGCCGAGGCGAGCACGCCGTGCCCGGCGACGTAGCGGTGCGTGTCCATACCCGAGATCGTGACGATCCGGCCACCGTCCGGCATGCGCGGCGCGATTCGCTGCACCATCTGGAGGAAGGCGCCGATGGTGATTGCATACGTCTTCTCGACGTGATGGGGCTTCACCTCGAGGAGCGGCTTGAAGGCGGTGGCGGCGGCGTTTGCGACAAACACGTCGACGCGGTCGGTCTCGGCGTCGAGACGATCGAGGGCCGCGGCGACCGCGGCCGGGTCGCCGAGGTCGGCTTGGAGCGGCAGGCAACGCCGGCCGAGGGCGCGCACCGTACCGGCGACCGCCTCGGCCGCCGCCACGTCCCGCCGGTAGAGGAAGGCGACGTCGGCGCCGTCGCGCGCCAGGCGCTCCACGATCGCGCGCCCGATGCCGCGCGAGCCGCCGGTGACGAAGGCGAATCTCATGGCGTGTCCTCCCGCGGCATTCTTGCCCGCTGACCTGGAGGGGAGCAACGTCGGCGTCGTCGGGCAGACGGTTCGCGAAGGCGTCGGCGAGGACGGGTCGGACCCACGGCTGAACGTTCTCCGGTACCTCGGACGCCGCGAAGTAGCGTACCTCGCCGTTCGAGCTCCCACATTCTCGCGGACGGCGGTGTCGGCGGGCGTTCCTTCTCAGCCGACCGCTCCGACCGCCCGTAGCTCGGCGATCTCTTCGCTACGCAGACCAAGCAGCTCACCGAGCACCTCGTCGGTGTGTTCCCCGAGGAGCGGCCCCGGACCACCGACCCGCGCCGGCGTCTCCGACAGCACGAACGGCGGCCCGTCGATGCGCACCGTGCGACCTTCCGGTGTCGGCACGTCGACGAAGTGGCCGCGCGCGGCGAGCTGAGGGTCGCGAGCGCAGACGTCCTCGGCATTGGCGACGACGCCCGCGGCGACGCCGGCCGTCTGGAGCACCGCCATCGCCTCCTCCGCGACCCGAGTTCGGGTCCATGCAGCGACCAGAGCGTCGAGCTCCGCGCTGTGCTCGATGCGGGCGGCACGGGTGCCGAGACGGGTCGTCCACTCGGGATCGCCGAGCGCGTGCGCGAAGCGCGTCCAGTCGTCGTCGGAGAACACCGTGATCGCGAGCCACCGGTCGTCGCCCGCGCACGGGTAGACGCCGTGCGGCGCTCCGGGCTCCTCCTGGGACGCGTTGCCCACGGGGGCCGACGTGCCGCCGTCGAGCGCTCGGGCAAGCAGCGTCGGTCCGAGGAGGCTCGCCACCGCCTCGAGCTGCGCCAGGTCGACGAGCTGGCCACGGCCGGTCCGTCGCCGGTGCCAGAGGGCCGCCAGGATGGCGAGCGCGCCGAGGTTGCCGCCCGCCAGGTCCGAGTAGGAATACCCGAAGCCGGCCGGCGGGCCCGACGGCTCCGCCATGAGGAGCGTGTATCCGGTGAGCGCCTGCAACGTCGGACCGTAGCTCACGTGATCGCGATCGGGCCCCGTGAGACCGAATCCCGTCATGCGAACGCAGATGACGTCCGGCTTGAGCCTGCAAAGGTCTTCGTACGCGAGCCCGAGGTTCGACATGACGCGCGCGCTGAAATTGTCGATGACGACGTCCGAGACCGCCGCGAGCCGCCGCGCGAGCTCGAGGCCGCGCGGGCGATTGACGTCGAGCACGACGCTCCGCTTGCCGCGCATGAGCGTTCCCGAGAGCCCGCCGCGGCGGTCGCCGAAATCCATGGCGTTGCGTCGCTCGACCTTGATCACGTCGGCGCCGAGGTCGGCGAGGATGCGGGTGGCGACCGGCCCGGCGACCACCCACGTGAAGTCGAGGACGCGGACGCCTGCGAGCGGCAGCATCAGACGATCCCTTCCTGCCGGAGCGTCGCGAGCTCCGCGTCGGCGACTCCGATCCGACCGTAGACCTCGGCGTTGTGCTCGCCGAGGAGCGGCGGCCGGCGGGCGATCCGCCACGGCGCGTCGGTCAGGTGAAACGGCGGACCCGGGTACGGCACGGTCAGTCCGAGCTCGGGGTGCTCGATCGGCACGAAGAAGCTGCGGTCGGCGAGGTGCGGGTCGCGGAGCAGCGCTTCCGGCGCCCGCACGGCGGCGTACGGAATGCGACGGAGCTGTGCCCCCGAGACCAGCTCCTCGACGGTGTAGCGCGCGGCCCAGGCGTCGAGCACGTCGAACAGGTGCTCGGCGCCGGTTGCGCGGTGGCGGACGTCCTCCCATGCCGGGTCGCCGAGGTCGGCCGCCATCCCGTCGGCCTTCACCCACTCGACGAGCGACGTCCAGTCGCCGACCGTGCAGTGCATGACCCAGCCGTCCAGGCAGCGGCCGACGCGGAAGTAGCGCGTCCAGTGCAGCGTCCCCTGCCGCGCGGCCGCCGTCCCATGCTGGTGCCAGAGGCCGGGGACGTGCTCGAGGGCCGCCGCGACCGCGGCCTGGAGGCTCACGTCGACGTCCTGTCCGCGTCCCGTCTGCTCCCGGGCGAAGAGCGCCGCGAGCACGCCGACGGCGGCGAAGACCCCGGCCTGGTGATACGCCTGCAGGCCGAGCGCGCGCAGCGGCGGGCCGTCCTTGTGGCCGTTCACGAAGAGCATGCCGCCCATCGCCTCGGCGACCGTGTCCGATCCGCGCCAGTCGCGGTAAGGTCCGCGCTGGCCGAAGGGCGTGATCGACGCGACCGTGAGCCGCGGGTTCGTGGCGCGGAGCGCGTCCGGGCCACACCCGAGAGCGGCGAGGCGTCCGGGCGGCTCGGTCTCGATCAGCACGTCCGCGTCGCCGGCGAGGCGCCGCAGCAGCGCCGCGCCGGCGCGTCGCGTGATGTCGAGGGTGATGCCGCGCTTGCTCGTGTTGTAGAACCAGAAGAAGAGACTGCGCTCCGGGTGCGGCAGGCCCTGCCAGAACGGCGGGATCGCGCGCAGCCGCCCGCCGCCCGGCGGCTCGACCAGCACGACGTCGGCCCCGAGGTCGGCGAGGAGCTTGCCGGCGAGCGCGCCCGTCTGATCCGCGAGGTCGAGGATGCGCAGGCCGGCCAGCGCACCGGCCATCAGAGACGGACGAAGATGTCGGCCACGGCGTCGTCGGTGAGGCGCGTCACGCTGGTCACCCGGTCGGAGATCTCCCGCAGCGTTTCGGCCGAGCTCGGACCGACGTCGATCAGCACGGAGAAGAGCGAGAACTGCAGGCGCTTCTTCTCGGCGAGGAAGCGTGCCTTCCACTCCGGCGAGACGCGGCACTCGCCGTCGGTGACGAGCACGACGTCCCCGCGGCGGTAGCGCGCCGCACCGAGGCATTCGAGCGCTGCCGACAGCGGCGTCTCGAAATCCGTGCCGCCGCCGGGGAAGTACTCGGCGACGTCGAGCGCGCGGTCCTCCTGCACTTCGTGCCGCTCGCGCGGGTTCAGGTCGAGCGTGAAGAGCGGCATGTCGGCGGACGAGAAGCACATGAAGCGGAAGAGCCGGCGCTGGCGCCGCGCGATCTCGAGGAGCGTGAGCGCGACGGCCTTCGACCAGATCTCCTTCTCGCCCGCCATCGAGCCCGATCCATCGAGGCAGACGATCATCGGCCCGCGGCCGCGCTCGTCGGCGCCGCGGAGCGAGTACGTGAGCAGCTGCCCCTCGACCAGGCGGCGCCCGAAGTCGCGTCGTAGCAGCGGATGGCCGAGCGCCAGGAGCTCGGGCGGGAGAAGCCGCTCGAGGTCGCGGCCGAGGCGCACGTCGAACACCTCTTCGCTCACGCGCTCGAACGGCCGCTTGCGGAGCGCGAGCGCCTGCTGGCGCATGCGGCCGACCACGGCGGCGAGCTTCCGGAGCTTCGGGTTGGTGGCGAGCCGCCGGCCGAGCTCGATCTGCCGGCCCGGCGACGTGCGTCCACCCGCGCCGAGGCCGGTGCCCCAGGCGCGCGACTCCTCGCTCGCCTCCCCGAGCTGGCGCGCGATGCCGGCGGCTGCCGCCGGGAGTGCTGCCCGGGCGCGTGCAGGCATCTCGCCGAGCCGCTGCGCCATGTTCTGCGCCTTTTGCCGGAGCCTGGCCGCCGCCACCTCGGCCGCCCGCTCGACCTCCTCGCGCGCCTCTGCCGCCTTCTCGGCGTCTCCCAGCTGGTCGAGCGTCTCGAGATCCGCCGCGCGGCCACGAACCTCTTCTTCCTGGCGGTCGAGATCCCAGAGATCGAGCAGATCGCCGCGCGGCAGCAGGCGTTCCTCGCGGAGGAGCGCCAGCACCTGTTCGCCGATCAGCACCGTGCCGAGCCCGGCCCGGACCTCGTCGAGCTGCGTTTCCTCCCGCAGATGCTCGAGCAGCGGATGGTCGCGGAACGCGTCGAGCAGCGTCCGGTTGAGCACGCTCGCGCGCGACACGTCCTCTGGCCGTCGCCAGCGCGGTTCGAGCTTGAAGAGGAGGCAGAAGACGTCCTCGACGAGCGCGTCGAAATGGGGGACGAGCCGGCCGCCGGCCTCGATCAGGGCGGCGAGCGACGGCGCATCGGCAGCGAGCGCCGCGAAGGCGCTCCGGTCGTACGCGTCGCTCTCGATCCAGCAGTGCTCGCGCGGCGGGATGAGGACGGTCCGCGGCGGCAACTTCGCGCGGCGGCGGGACGCCATCAGAGCCGGGCCAGCATCTCCTGCTGGATCTGCACGATCTCGTGCTTCAGCGCCTCGACCCGCTCGACCGGACGCCCGCCGCTGCGCGCCTGCGCGAGGATGGCGTCCACCTTGCCCAGGATGTTCCGGATCTTGGTGTGCGCCTCGACCGCGGCGCGCGTCCGCAGCTCTCCCGAGTCCCACTCGCGGAACGCGTAGTCCCGCAGCTCGCGCGACTGGAAGAGCAGAACCTGGACCTCGTCCTCGTAGCCGCTCAGGAGCTCCCGGATCGTGTCCCGGACCTGGGATCGCTCGGCGGGGTCGCGCCAGAGCACGTGCTCGAGGAACGGCAGGTCCTGCTCGGACGCCGCGGCGCGGCCGGCGAGGTACGCGTGCGCGCGCAGCAGGCCTACCGCCTGTGCCCAGCGACGGTCGGACGCGACGATGCTCTTCCGCCCGAGCTCGCGCCGGATGTCGGCGATCGCGCGCAGCACCGAAGCGGGCACGGGGAGGGCCTCGGCCTCGACGCGCGCGGCCCGGAGGTCGGCCAGCGACAGCGTCGTCCGGCTGGTGGCCGGGCGCGCCTGGAGGAGCTTCAAAAACCGGAAGTCCTCGCTCACGTAGTCGACGACGAAGCGGAGGAGGAAGCGGTCATGGAGGGCCAGGAGCTCGTCGTCCTCCGGCAGCTCGTTGGAGGCCGCGAACAGCGTCAGTAGCGGGACGTCGGCCACCTCGCGGCCGTTGTGGAAGCGTCGCTCGTTGATGAGCGTCAGGATGGTGTTCAGGATCGACGAGCTCGCCTTGAAGACCTCATCCAGGAACGCGATGTGGGCCTCCGGCAGCTTGTGGGTCGTGAGCCGGCGGTAGTCGTCCTGCTCGAGCGCCTTCAGGCTGACCGCGCCGAACAGCTCCTCCGGCGTCGTGAAGCGCGTCAGCAGCCACTGGAAGTAGGCGGCCCCGTCGATCCGCCGGCAGACCTCGTCGGCGAGCATCGACTTGGCGGTGCCGGGCGGCCCGATCACCAGCACGTGCTGCGCCGCGACGAGCGCCACGAGCGCGCCGTCGATCAGCTCGTTCCGCTCGAGGAAGACCTGCTGCAGCTCGTCCCGGATGGCGCGCAGGACGTCACGCGGCGACGACACGAACGGAGGATAGCGGAGCCCGCGCGAGGCCGGCAAGCTCGCAACACGCCGGGTTTGTCGTCACAATACGCGTGCCCGGAAGGAGATTTCGATCCCGATGTACGTCCCGCCCAGAGCCGCGCGCGAGCGCCGTCGCGGCAACATGGTCGCCGAGCTGCTGCCCCGCCTCGATCCCACGCGGCGGGAGGACCGGCTGATCACCGAGATGATCGAGAATGCGTTGAAGCTCCTGCGCGACGGCACGAGCCTCGGCGATGTCAAGATTTTGAACGCGTCGCTCCGCGAGCTGCGCTACGCCTTCAAGGTGTTCGCCCCGTATCGCGGCGTGCGCAAGGTGAGTGTGTTCGGCTCGGCGCGCAGCGCGCCGACGGCGCCTGCATCGCGAGCCGCACGCGAGTTCGCACAGCGGATCGCCGCGGCGGGCTACATGGTGATCACGGGCGCGGGCCCCGGCATCATGAGCGCCTGCCAGGAGGGCGCAGGCCGCGAGCGGAGCTTCGGCGTCAACATCCGGCTTCCCTTCGAGCAGGAGCCGAACGAGTTCATCGCGAAGGACGCGAAGCTCCTGACTTTCCGGTATTTCTTCACCCGGAAGCTCATGTTCATCAAGGAGGCGGACGCCGCGGTGCTCTTCCCCGGCGGGTTCGGCACGCACGACGAGGCGTACGAGTGCCTGACGCTTGTCCAGACGGGCAAGACGAGCCCGATGCCGATCGTCTTCCTCGACGCGCCGCGCGGCACGTATTGGAAGACCTGGAAGCGCTACGTCGAGGACCACCTCCTCCGTCCCCGCCTGATCTCCGAGGAGGACATGGCGCTGTTCAAGGTCACGTCGTCGATCGACGAGGCGGTCGAAGAGATCACGGGGTTCCACCGGGTCTACCATTCCTCGCGTACGGTGGGGCGGCGGCTCGTCATCCGGCTCAACCGGGCCATCCCGGACACCCTGGTCTCTCGCCTCTCCGCCGATTTCGCCGATATCCTGGTGAGTGGCGGAATCGAGCAGGCAACGGCCCTGCCGACCGAGGAAGAGCCCGAGATCCGCCACCTTCCGCGCCTCGTCATGCACTTCAACCGTACGCATTTCGGACGTTTGCGGCAGCTGATCGACCGCCTCAACCAGCAGGGGTGAACAATTCTGTGCAGAATGCCATGAGGGGTGCGTTGTCCAGTACGGTGCTTGAGCGCACCCGGGCCGTTGTGGATAATTGTCGGATGCGCTGGACGCGCGAAACGATCGCGACCCGACGGTCACCACGCGCGATCGGCGCGCTGTTTGCGCTCGCCGTCGTCGCGCTGAGTCCGGCGCGGGACGCCGGCGCGATGCCGCGGCTCACGGCGCGCGCTGCGGTCGTGATGGACGCGTCGAGCGGCGACGTCATCTGGGAGCGGAATTCCGACGAGCCGCTGCCGCCGGCGAGCACGACGAAAGTCCTGACCGCGATCCTCGCGCTCGAGAGCGGCCGCCTCGACGATCGGCTCACCGTGAGCGAGTTCGCGGCGGACACCGCGCCGTCGAAGATCAACTTGCATCCGGGACAGCGGATGCGGCTCCACGACCTCGTGTACGCCGTGCTCCTCAACTCCGCGAACGACGCGGCCGAGGTGGTGGCCGAGGGACTCGGTGGGTCGCAGGCCGCGTTTGCTGCGCGCATGAACGAGAAGGCGCGCGCCATCGGCGCCACGCATGCGCACTTCGCCAACCCGCACGGGCTCACGGCGTACGGGCACGTCGTGAGCGCGCGTGACCTTGCAGTCATCTTCCGCTACGGGCTCCGGGTGCCGCTCTTCCGCGAGATCCTCGAGACCCGCCGGGTCGACGTGCCGCTCGAGGGCGCCGGCATCCATCTCGTGTCCCTCCATTCGCACAACCGGCTGCTCACCGGCTACGCGTATCCGGTGATCGGCAAGACCGGCTACACCCGTCCGGCGCGCCGCTGCTTCGTCGGCGCGGCGACCCACGACAACCGCGAGATCATCATCGCGCTCCTCGGCGCGAGCGACCTCTGGGGCGATGCGCGCCGGCTCTTCGCGTACGGCTTCGGCGCTCCGGACCGGCCGAGCGTCGTCATGGCCGGCATCCTGCCGATTCCGAGCGTCCTCGCGCGGCGCAGCGTGCCGCCGCCGCCGGAAGATGACGAGGCCGCCGAGGCGCGGGCCGCGGCTCGGTTCGCCGTCCAGCTCGGTCCCTACGCGACGCGGCGGTCCGCCGCCGCCGTGCGTGCTCGGCTGGCTCGCCGCGGCTACACGGCGATGCTGACCGGCCGGGCGCTCCGCCTCGGGTCGTTCTCGACCGAAGGGCGCGCCCGCCGGCTGGCCGTCAGGCTCAGGCTGACCGGCTACCGGCCGATCGTCGTTGCTTTTAATTAGATAGCGAGGGGCTCCGCCCCTCGCCCCCGTCGGGCGAAGCCCGCCGGGGTCCCCCACCCCCCGCTCGCTTCGCTCGGC
>WNGI01002219.1_pt1 | contig 16705 bp, 14 predicted proteins | sample 5400621 | NCBI WGS metagenome assembly WNGI01 (sample SAMN13153374, study PRJNA577476) | soil metagenome | isolation source: 20 cm soil or saprolite under Garry oak tree replicate 1 | place: USA:California | collected 2016-06-15 | reverse complement strand
CGCGTTCGAGCAGCTCGCGGAGGTCGCCAAGCAGGCGCTCTGACCATGCGCGACCTCCTGGCAGCCCTCGCCGAGCTGCGGGAGCGTCTGAAGGAAATTCCGCAGGCGGACGAGCGCCGGCTCTCGGATCTCAAGACCGAGATCGTGGGACGCAAAGCCGGCGCGCTCACCCAGATTCTCGGGCGCTTGCCCAAGCTCGACCCCTCCTCCAAGAAGGAGATCGGCGCGGCGGCCAACGCGCTGAAACGTGAGTTCGAGGCGGCCGTCGTCGCGCGCGAGCAGGAGCTCAAGCGCGCCGCCGCCACCGTCACCGGCGTGGACCTCACCATGCCGGGGCGCGCCGGCTGGCAGGGCGGGCTCCACCTCGTCACCCAAGTCGTGGACGAGATCTGCGAGATCTTTCGCGAGCTGGGATTCACCCGCGCGGTGGGTCCCGAGGCCGAGACCGAACGCTACAACTTCTTCGCGCTCAACTTCCCCAAAGATCACCCCGCCCTGGACGCCCAGGACTCGTTCTACTTGACCCGGGACGTGCTGCTGCGCACCCACACCTCGCCGGTGCAGATCCGGACCCTGGAGCGCTACCCGCCGCCCATCCGCGTGGTGATTCCCGGGCAGGTGTACCGCCGTGACCCGTTCGATGCCTCGCACTCCCCCGTGTTCCAGCAGATCGAGGGGCTCGCCGTGGACGAGGGGATCAGCTTCGTGGATTTCAAGGCGACCCTGGCGACGTTCGCGCGCCGCTTCTTTGCCGCGGATACGCGGGTGCGGTTCCGCCCGTCGTTCTTCCCGTTCACCGAGCCGTCGGCCGAGATGGACGTGCAGTGCCAGATCTGCAAGGGCGCGGGATGCCCCACCTGCAAGCAGACCGGCTGGATGGAGATCCTCGGCTCGGGGATGGTGCACCCGGCGGTGCTCGAGAACTGCGGCGTCGACAGCGAGCGCTACACCGGCTTCGCGTGGGGCATGGGCCCCGAGCGCATCGCGATGAGCCGCCACGGAATCCCCGACATCCGGGTGCTGTTCGAGAGCGACGTGCGATTCCTCGCGCAGTTTGCGGGCGGGGCGCGATGATCGTCTCGCGTCGCTGGCTCGAGGCGCTGCTGGAGCGAACGCTCGACGCGCGCGACGTCGCGGACCGCCTGACGTTGCACGCCGCCGCCGTCGACGCCGTCGTCCCCCTGCATCAAGATCTGAACGACATCCTGATCGCCCGCGTGCTGGAGGTGAAGAAGCACCCCGACGCCGACCGGCTGACCCTCTGCCTGGTGGACCGTGGGGGCGGCAGCCCCGCGGAACCCATCCAGGTCGTGTGCGGCGCCCCGAACGTGCAGGCCGGCAAGACCTACCCCTATGCCCCGGTGGGCGCCGTGCTGCCCGGCGGGCTGAAGCTCGAGCGCAAGAAGATCCGCGGCGTCGAGTCGAACGGTATGCTCTGCTCCGCGAAAGAGCTGGGTCTCGGGGCCGATCACACGGGGATACTCGAGCTCGATACCGCGGCCGCGCCGGGCACACGCTTCATCGACGCGATGGGAATCGCCGATCACCAGATTGTGATCGACGTGCCGGCGAATCGGCCCGATCTGTTGTGTCACAAGGGGGTCGCTCGCGAGCTGGGCGCGTCGCTCAGTGCCCCGGTGAAGCTGCTGGAAATACCGGGCGGTCAGGCGGTCAGGCGGTCGGGTGGACCGATCGACCGACCGGCCGTCCGCCCGCGGCCGACAGGGAGTCCTTTAGGGTCCGCCGGGGAGGGGATTGTGGACGGGGTGGGGATCCGCCTGGAAGATCCCGAGGGCGCGCCGCGCTACATGATCGCCGTGATCCGTGGCGTGAAAGTGGGGCCGAGTCCCAATTGGCTCACCGACCGCCTCAGCTCGATCGGCCAGCGGCCCATCAACAACGTGGTCGACGCGACCAACTACATCCTGTTCGAGCTGAACCAGCCGCTCCACGCGTTCGACCTCGCGAAGCTGCGGGGGCCCGCGGTCGTCGTACGGCGCGCCCGGCCGGGCGAAAAGATCGTCACGCTCGACGGGGTGACACGCACGCTGACCCCGGACATGACCGCGATCTGCGACGCCGAACACCCCACGATTGTCGCCGGCGTGATGGGGAGCGCCGAGTCGGAGGTGAGCGCCGACACGAAGGACCTCGTGCTCGAGTGCGCGTACTTTCAGCCGACCCGTATCCGCCGCACGCGCCGGGCGCTCGAGCTGTCGAGCGAGTCGAGTTACCGCTTCGAACGCGGGATCGACATGCTCGGGATGCCGGAGGCCCTGCGGCGGGCGACCGAGCTGATCATCGCCGTGGCGGGAGGCGAGCTGCGCGCTCCAGCCCTCGACCTGTGGCCCGAGCCCCAGCAGGAGCGGACGATCTTCCTCCGCCCCGAGCGCGTCAGCCGGCTGCTGGGCGTGGCAGTGGAGCGCCCTGAGGTGGAGCGTCTGCTCACCGCGGTGGGGTTCTTTGTCGCGCCCAAAGACGGGCGCCTCGCGGTGCAGGTCCCGGGCTGGCGCCCTGACGTGACGCGCGAGGTAGACCTGATCGAGGAAGTCGCCCGCCTGAAGGGGTACGACGCGTTCCCCGACGAGCTGCGCGCCTACCGCCCGGGCACCGTGCCGGACGCTCCGGACGAGCGCGCCCGGGCCCGGATGCGAGAGCAACTGGTGCGTGCGGGCATGCTCGAGGCACGCACCCTGCCACTCGGCCCTCCCGATGGCCCGGACGCAGTGCCGATCCTCAATCCCATGTCCGCCGAGGAGGCGTACCTGCGTCGGCGGCTCGTGCCCGGCCTGGTGCGGCGGGTCGAATACAACTGGGCCAATCGCAATCGGGATATCCGGCTGTTCGAAGTGGGAACTGTCTTTCGTAAGTCTGCCGGGGAGCAGGGAGCCCTAAAGGAGTCCCTGACGGTCCCGGGGAGCGGTTCCCTCCCAGACGAGTGGACTTCCGTGGCAGGGGTTCTGACGGGCGCGCGGCGGCCGGCGCATTGGTCTGACGGTGCGAAACTACCTGATATGGACATATGGGACCTGAAGTACCACTTTGAGTTAGCGGTGGCGGTCGCCGACCCCTCTTGCGACGTGCGGCCTGCAACAGGGGGGGCAGTGGGGTGGGAGGCGGTGCAACGCGGGGGAGGGGTGGTGGGGCATGCGGGCCCCCTCGAGGCAGACGCCCCGGTATGGGCCGCCCCGCTGTTCGGCTTCGAGGTGCGCTTGGCCGCGGTCGAACGCGACCTGGTCGCGTACCGGCCGCTGCCGCTGCAGCCGCCGGTGGAGCGGGACTTGGCGCTCGTGCTGCCCCCAGGCGTCACCGCCGCACAGGTGTCCGACGTCCTGCGACGGACCGTGGGGCCGCTGCTCGAGCGGCTCGCGGTGTTCGACGAGTATCGCGGGCCCGGGATCCCGGCGGGGCACCGCAGCGTGGCCTGGCACTGCACGTTGCGCGATCCCGCGCGGACGCTGCGCGAGCGGGACGTGGATGCGCAGCTGGCCCGTGGTCTCGAGGCTCTGGAGGCTGAGCTTGGCGTACGACGGAGAGAGAGCTGATGCGCAGGTGCTCGACCAGCTCGAGACCATCCTTCGCCACGTGGCGGACGAGCTGGCCGGGTGGCGCGCGCGCGCCGTCAAGGCGGAAGGGGAGCTGAAGGAGAGCGGCGGACGCAGCGGGTCCGCCGCAAAGCCCGACGCCGAAACGCGCAGCCGCGTCGCGGACCTGGAGCAAGAGAACAAGACGCTGCGGCAGCGGGTCGAGGCGGCACGCCTCCGCGTCCACGATCTCCTCTCCCGGCTCACGTTTCTAGAGGAGCAAGCCCGCGAGGCCGGCGGCAACAGCGGAGTGCGCGCCGCGGGCGGCAGTGCGGCGGCGGGTGGGATCGCTCCGGGTGCCAGCGGGGGGGCTCAGTGAGCACCAAGAAGCACGCGGTCAAGGTGATGATCGGCGGCGAGGAGTACACGGTGCGGTCCGACCTGCCGCCCGAGTACACGCGGGAGGTCGCCGCCTACGTGGACCAGGCGCTGAAGAAGGTCTTGTCGCAGGGACCGATCGTCGAGACGCACAAGGCGGCGATCCTGGCGGCGCTGGACATCACGAACGAGCTGTTCCAGGCAAAGAAGGGTGAGCGCGAAGTCGCCGCGCGCCTCGCGGCGCTGGCGGACGATCTGACGAAGCTGCTTCCAGCGGGGAAGCGCAAGGCCGTCAGCGCCCATCCGTCCTCCGTCGTCGGGTAGGAAGTGGGGTTTCTCGGATAGACGACACTCGCTCCGCCTCCGGCGGGGCGATGCTGGAGATAGATCCTATGGCGGACTGGCTGGCGGTTGTCTCAGCCCTCCTCGGCGGAGGTGTCGCCGCGGGAGCGCTGTTCTACGTGCTCGGGCGCCGGGTAGAGCGCCGCACGGCGGAGGCGGCGGCGCGGGCGGCCGCGGTGGAAACCGAGCGGCTGCTGGGGGAAGCACGACAGCGCGTCGTCCTCGCCGCCAAGGAAGAGTTGATGCAGGCGCGCGAGAGCTTCGAGGAGGAAGCCGCGCGCCGGCGCCGCGACATCGAGCGACGCGACCAGCTGGCGGAGCAGCGCCTCGGCGGGTTGGAAGAGCGGGCCCGGGGCCTCGAGCTGCGCGGCCGGGCGCTGGAGCAACGGGAACAGGCCCTCGCCGCCCAGGAGCTGGACGCGCGCGCCCGGCTCGAGCAGATCGCCGGCCTGACCGCGCAGGAGGCCAAGCAGGAGCTGCTGCGCCGGCTCGAGGATGAGGCCCGCAACGAAGCCGCCGCCCTGGCCCGCGATTTGAAGGAGCAGGCGCGCCGGGGCGCGGACAAAGAAGCGAAGAAGATCCTCGCCCTCGCGATCCAACGGCTGGCGCCCGAGTCCACGGCCGAGACCACGGTCTCCGCCGTCGCCCTCCCCTCCGATGAGATGAAGGGTCGGATCATCGGACGCGAGGGCCGGAATATCCGCGCGTTCGAAGCGGCGACCGGTGTGGACGTCATCATCGACGACACGCCGGACACCGTCGTGGTGTCGTGCTTCGATCCGGTACGGCGCGAAGTGGGTCGGCTGGCCCTCGAGCGGTTGATCACGGACGGGCGCATCCACCCGGGGCGCATCGAGGAAGTGGTGGACAAGGCGCGCGCCGAGGTCGACGCCTCGGTGCTCGAGGCGGGTGAGCAGGCGGTGTACGAAACCGGTATCAAGGGCATGCACCCGGACCTCGTGAAGCTCGTGGGCCGGATGCGGTATCGCACGTCGTACGGGCAGAACATTCTCGAGCACTCGAAGGAGGTTACCTGGCTGGCGGGGATCATCGCGGCCGAGTTGAAACTCGACGTACAGCTCGCGAAGCGCGGCGCCTTGCTGCACGACATCGGGAAGGTGCTCACGCACGAGCATGACGGCACGCACGTCCAGTTGGGGGTGGAAGTCGCCACCAAGCACGGCGAGCACCCGACCGTCATCAACTGCATTGCGGCGCATCACGACGACGTCGCGCACGAGTCGCCGATCAGCGTGATCGTGCAGGCGGCCGACGCCGTATCCGGGTCGCGCCCGGGGGCGCGCCGCGAAGCGTTCGAGACCTACGTGAAGCGGCTCACCCAGCTGGAGCAGATCGCGAGCGAGTTCGCAGGCGTGGAGAAGGTGTTCGCGATCCAGGCGGGCCGGGAGGTGCGGGTCGTGGTGACGCCGAACGCGATCGACGACGGCAAGGCGAGCGAGCTGTCCGAGCAGATCGCCCGCAAGATCGAGCGCGAGCTGCAGTATCCCGGCCAGATCAAGGTGGTGGTGATCCGCGAGACCCGCGCGGTGGATTTTGCCCGCTAAGCTCATCGACGGCACCGCCATCGGCGACGCGATGCGCGTCGAGCTCCAGGGCGAGATCCGCCGCCTCCGCTCGAGCGGGATTACTCCCGGGCTGGCGGCGGTCCTGGTGGGAGACAACCCCGCGTCGACCACCTACGTCCGTATGAAGGGCAAGGCGTGTGACGAGGCAGGCCTGTATCACGAGACGATCCGGCTCAAGTCGGGAACCACCGAAGCCGAGCTGCTCGAGCTGATCGAGCGGTTGAACGCGGACCACAAGATTCACGGTATCCTCGTGCAACTGCCGCTCCCCAAGCACATCGATGCGCAGCGGGTGCTGCACCGCGTGTCACCGGGGAAGGATGTGGACGGCTTTCATCCGGAGAACGTGGGGAAGGTCTCGATCGGCGACCCGACCGGCTTTCGCCCCGCGACGCCGTACGGCGTCCAGCAGCTCCTCGTCAAGAGCGGAATCGAGACCAGGGGTCAGCACGCCGTGATCGTGGGTCGCTCCAACATCGTCGGCCGGCCCATGGCGGCGCTCCTGCTCCAGGACGGGCCGGGCGGCAACGCGACGGTGAGCGTGTGTCACTCCCGTACGCGGGACATCAGGTCCGTCACGCGCCTGGCCGACATCCTGATCGTGGCCATCGGGAAGCCCGAATTCGTGACCGGCGACATGATCAAGCCGGGCGCGGTGGTGATCGACGTGGGCGTGAACCGCGTGGAAGATCCCTCGACCAAACAAGGCTACCGCCTCGTAGGCGACGTCCAGTTCGTCGAAGCGAAGCAGGTGGCCGGCGCGATCACTCCCGTGCCCGGAGGCGTCGGGCCGATGACCATCACCATGTTGTTGTACAACACCGTACAGGCGGCGAGCCAGTGGGCCAAAGCCTAGACCTGTTCGCGGCGGTTTCGCCCGAGGGCGCGTGGACCGTCACCCAGGTCACGCGCCGGGCCCGCGCGGTCTTGGAGGCCGGGCTCCTGCCGCTGTGGGTGCGCGGGGAGATCTCCGGGTTCAAGGCGTGGCAGAGCGGGCACTGGTACTTCGCGCTGCGCGACCGCGGGGCCCAGATCCGCTGCGTCATGTTCCAGAAAGACAACCGCCGTCTCCCCGCGCCGCCGCAGGACGGGATGCAGGTGTTCCTGTTCGCCCGGCCCACCGTCTGGGAAGAGAAGGGGGAGTTCCGGCTCACGGTGGTCGATCTGCTCTCCACGGAGGCGGGCGGGTTGTGGCAGCTCGCGTTTGAGAAGGCGAAGGCCGCCCTTGCCAAGGACGGGCTGCTCGACCCGGCGCGCAAACGGCCGCTGCCACCCTACCCGCTCCGCATCGGCGTGGTCACGAGCCCCGACGGTGCGGCCCTGCAGGACATCATCGCCGTGACGGCGCGTCGTTGGCCGCTGGCCGAGCTCCTGGTCCTGCCGACGCGTGTACAGGGGGAGGGGGCCGAGCGGGATATCTGCGCCGCGCTCGCGCTACTGTGCCGGGTCGAGGGACTGGATCTCGCGATCATCGGCCGGGGCGGCGGTTCCCGCGAGGATCTCTGGACCTTCAACCACGAGCGCGTGGCGCGGGCGGTGGCGGCACTCCCGGTGCCCGTGATTTCGGCGGTCGGCCACGAGACCGACGTGACCTTGTGCGACCTGGTCGCCGACGTGCGCGCCCCCACGCCGTCCGCTGCGGCCGAAGCGGCGACGCCCGACCGGGCCGACGTCCTGGTCGCGCTGGCGCAGTTGGGCAGCCGGTTGGCTCGCGGTCTCGCCGGGCGGTCGGGGCGCGTGGCGGAGCGGCTGGACCGCACGCTCGACCGCCTGACGGCCACACTGGAGCGGCGACTCGAGCGGCACGGGCACGAGCTGTCGGGCCTGGCGGGCCGCCTCGATGCCCTGTCGCCTCTCAAGATCCTCGAGCGCGGCTACGCGCTCGCGCGCGACGAGCAGGGTCGGGTGCTGAAGCGCGTCGCGCAGTTTCCGGCGGGACTGCGGTTTCGGCTGCGCGTCACCGACGGGGACGTCGCGGCGCGTGCCGGAGAGTCGTGATGGCTCGCACGCCCTCCGAGCCCCTGACGTTCGCAAAGCAGCTCGACCGCCTCGAGGAGATCGTACGCCGGCTCGAAGCTCAGGAGCTCGACCTCGACGAGGCGCTCAAGCTGTTCGAGGAGGGCATCGAGCGGCTGCGGGAGGCGCGCGAGCGCCTCACGGCGGCGGAGGCCCAGGTGAAGCAGGTGCTCTCGGACAAGGCCGGCAATCTCAAGGTCGAGGACTTCGACGGCTAACCGCGCCCTCGAGGCCTACCTCCAAGACGTCCGCGCCCGTGTGGATGCGAGCCTCGAAGCCTGGGGCGCCCGCGCCGACGGCTGGTGGCGCCACCCCCTCCCGGCGGCCATCCGCTACAGCCTGCTGTCCACCGGCAAACGGCTGCGCCCGACGCTGGTGTTCGCCTCGGCAGAAGCCGGTGGGGGCGGCGGCGAGGCCGGCGTGGCGGAGCTGGCGGCCGCGGTCGAGGTCGTGCACGCGTACTCCCTGGTGCACGACGACCTCCCCTGCATGGACAACGACGATTTGCGTCGCGGCCGGCCGACCACCCACCGCGCGTTCGACGTCGCAACCGCCACCGTGGCCGGTTACCACATGGTGGCCCTCGGCGCCCGCGTGCTCGACGCCGGGATGAGCGCGCTCGCCCTCGAGCCGGCGCGCCGCCGGGCCATCGCCCTCGAGCTGTTCCGCGCCGCCGGCGCCGGGGGCATGATTGGGGGGCAGGCGCTGGATCTCGAGGCGGAGGGACGGCGGCTGCCGGCGGCGAGCCTCGAGGATCTGCACCGGCGCAAGACGGGAGCCTTGATTGCGGCCGCCTGCGTGATCGGGGGCCTGGCCGCGGGAGCGCCCGCCGCAGCGTGCGAAGCACTGCGCGACTACGGCGCCGACGTGGGCCTCGCGTTCCAGATCTACGACGACGTCCTCGACGCCACGGCCACCTCCGATCAGCTCGGCAAGACCGCCGGCAAAGACGCGGCGTTCGCCAAGTCGACCTTCGTCACGCGGCTCGGCGTGGGCGCTGCCCGGGCCGAAGCGGAGCGGCTGTCGGCCCGGGCGGTAGACCGGTTGCGCCACGCAGGGTTAGTTTCTCCTACGCTGGCGGAGCTGGCGCACTACATTGTTACCAGGCCGAACTGAATGAAAAGGTGCGGAGTGCGGAATACGGAGTGCGGAATTTCCGTGAGAGGTCGTTCGCCCATCGACCTCGGTCCTGATACTCCGCACTCCGCACTCCCCATTCCGCACTAACGAGATCCGATGGCACTACTTGAATCCATTCGAGGCCCGGAAGATATCAGGCGCTTGGGGCGCGACCAGCTCCAGCCCCTCGCGGACGAAGTGCGGCGCCGGTTGATCGACGTCGTCTCGCAGACGGGCGGGCACATCGGCGCCGGCCTGGGCGTGGTCGAGCTGACGGTCGCGCTGGGCTACTGCTTCGACTCGCCGCGCGACCGGATCGTGTGGGACGTAGGCCATCAGGGCTACCCCTGGAAGATCCTCACCGGGCGCAACGATCGGCTGCCGACGCTGCGCCAGCCGGGCGGCCTCTCCGGGTTCCTGCGGCGCAGCGAGAGTCCCCACGACCAGTTCGGGGCAGGACACGCCGGCACTGGCCTCTCGGCGGCATACGGCATCGCCGCGGCGCGTGATCTGGTGGGCGAGCAGTTCAAGGTCGTCGCGGTGGTGGGAGACGGCGCGCTCACCTGCGGGCTTCCCTACGAGGCGATGAACAACGCGGGCCACTCCGGTCGCGACATCATCATGGTGCTGAACGACAACGGCATGTCGATCGCCCCCAACGTCGGCGCCATCAACAAGTACCTGGGCTCGATCATCGCGAGCCCCATCACCGTGCGGATCCGCGAGCGGGTCAAGGCTCTGATCGAGTCGGTCTCCCACGTGGTCGGCGGTCAGAAGCTCGTCGACTTCGCCAAGACCATGGAAGAGAGCATCAAGAACTTCTGGTCCCCCGGCATGCTGTTCGAGGAGCTCGGCTTCCGCTACTTCGGGCCGATCGATGGTCACAACATCGCGCAGATGGTACAGACCTTCGAGATCGTCAAGACGCTCAAGGGACCGCGTGTGGTGCACGTGATCACGGAGAAGGGGAAGGGGTTCCCGCTGCCGGCGCCGGACACGGAGAAGTACCACGCGCGAGCGCCCTACGATCCGGTCACGGGAGAGCTGCGCGCCGCGAAGGTGGGTCCGCCGCAGTGGACCGCGCTGTTCGGCGAGGCACTCACCCAGCTCGCGGGCGAATACCCCAAGCTCGTGGCGATCACCGCGGCCATGCCGTCGGGGACCGGCACCGGGATCTTTCAGAAGAAGTGGCCCGACCGCTTCTTCGACGTCGGCATTGCGGAGGCGCACGCGACCACGTTTGCGGCGGGGCTCGCCACGCAGGGCATCCGACCCGTGGTCGCGATTTACTCGACGTTCCTGCAACGCGCCTACGACAGCATCATCCACGACGTCGCGATCCAGCAGCTGCCCGTGATCTTCTGCCTCGACCGCGCCGGCATGGTGGGTGAGGACGGGCAGACGCACATGGGCCTGTACGACATCGCCTACCTGCTCGCCGTGCCCCACATGACGGTCACCGCGCCGAAGGACGGTGCGGAGCTCATCGGCTTGCTGCGCTGCGCCCTCGAGCACACCGGCGGCCCGTTCTCGCTGCGCTATCCGCGCGACAAGGCGCCAGGCGAGACCCCACTCGCGGCCGAGGTGGTGCCCGTCCGCTACGGCACCTGGGACGTGCTGCGCAAAGGACGCGAATGCGCGCTGCTCGCGGTGGGTGCCATGTGCCAGCCCGCGGTGGCAGCCGCGGAAGAGCTTGCGGCCGAGGGGTTGGATGTCACGGTGGTGAACTGTCGGTTCCTGAAGCCGGTGGATCGTGAGCTGCTCGACGCCTTGCTGCACGACCACCGCCTACTGGTCACCGTGGAGGACGGCGTGGTGACCAACGGGTTCGGTGCCTCCATTGCCGGCCTGGTGCAGACCGTCGCCCCGGAGACCCGTGTCGTCCCGCTCGGCGCTCCCGACCGCACCTACGAGCATGCGCCTCGCGCGCAGCAGCTCGCGGAGGTGGGTCTCACCGGCGCCGGGATCGCGGCGCGGGTGCGCGCGCTCGCCGCGGAGCAATCCCTCACCCACTCATGAACGTCGGGGTCGTCGGCAACCCCAGCTACCGCGATCTCAAGAGCATCCTCGCGCATCTCGCGCAGGTCGCGCCTCGGGTCGGGGTCACGCTGTACACCGAGCAGGAAATCGCGCCGCTCTGGCCCGAGCCCGCGCTGCCGCCGCTGGACCGGGCGCCCCAGCTCGACTGCCTGATCACGCTCGGCGGCGACGGTACCCTGTTGCGCGGGGCCCGCACGCTCAACGGCGCCCACACGCCTATCCTCGGCGTCAATCTCGGTCGCGTCGGGTTCCTGACCACCGCCACCTCACAGACGCTCGACTGGGCGCTCGACGCGCTGGTGCGTCGGGCCTACGCTACCGAGGCGCGCCTCGCCCTCGCTCCCTTCATCGAGGATAAGCAGGGCCGGAGCCGGGCCGAGCCGATCGTGCTGAACGACGCCGTGGTGCACAAGGGCGGCGTCGCACGCGTCATCCGGCTGCGCGTGTCGGTGGACGGCGACGAGGTGGGGCAGTACTCCGCGGACGGGATCGTGGTGGCCACGCCCACCGGCTCAACCGCGTACGCGCTGTCGGCGGGCGGACCGATCGTCGTGCCGACCGTGGACGCCATTGTCGTCGCGGCCATCTGCCCGCACACCCTCGCCGTCCGCCCGCTCGTCGTGCCCTCGACCGCGGCCATCACGGTCGAGCCGATCCCTCCCTGGACCGAGGATGTGCTCGTCTCGTTCGATGGCCAGGTCGGCACGACCATGGGTGCCGGCGAGCGGCTGGTCGTGAAACGCGCCGCGGATCCGGTGCTCCTGGTCAGGCTCGGGCCCGAAGGCTTCTTCGCGCGCATGCGCAAGAAGCTGCAGTGGGGCGACCTCTCCGACCGCGAGCGCAAGTAGTGCTGACGGAGCTGCGCGTCCGCGACCTCGCCGTCATCGCCGATGTCACGCTCCCCCTCGCTCCCGGCTTGAACGTCCTGACGGGCGAAACCGGAGCCGGGAAGTCCATGCTGGTCGATGCGCTCGCCCTCCTGCTCGGCGAGCGCGCCTCGTCGGACGTCGTGCGTCCCGGCGCCGACAAGACCGTGGTCGAAGGCGCATTCGACCTGTCCGACCGTCCGACCGTCCGCCAGGCGGCGCAAGCGCTGGGGGTCGAGATCGACGACGGGTTGCTCGTCATCAAGCGCGAGGTCTCCGGGGAGGGGCGCTCCCGCGCCTGGGTCAACGGCAGCCCGACGAGCGTGAGTGTCCTGGCACAACTCGGCGCCTTGCTCGTAGACCTGCACGGTCAGCACGAGACCCAGTCGCTGCTCCGGGCCGACGCCCAGCGCGACATGCTCGATGCGTACGCCGATGCCGTGGTGGAGCGGACGGCGGTGGGCGATGCGCATGACCGCCTGCGCGAGCTCGAGCGGCGCGAGCAGGACCTCGCGGCCCGACGCGAGGACGTGCGTCGCAAGGCGGATTACCTCCGCCACGTGGTCGAAGAAATCGAGCGCGCCGCGCCCCGGAACGGCGAGGTGGAGACCCTCGAGGTCGAGGCGAAGCGACTGGCACACGCCGACGAGCTGGGCCGCTTGTCGCGCGAGCTCGAGCAGGCGCTCGACACCGGCGGCCTGTCCCGTGCGGCCAAGCTGTTCAGCGGCCTCACGCGACTCGATCCCTCCGTGGCCAAGTGGCAGGAGCTCCTGGACGGTGCATTCGCCCACGTCGCCGAGCTCGCCCAGGCCGCGCGAGACTACGCCGCCGCCATCGAGAGCGACCCCCAGCGTCTCGGGGTCGTCGAGCAGCGCCGCGACGTGCTGTTCCGCCTGACCCAGAAGTACGGCCCGACACTCCCCGACGTGCTCGCCACTCGGGATCGGGCCGCGCGTGAGCTCGAGTTGCTCGACACGGCGGAGCTCGACCTACGGAGCATCGGCGGGCAACGCGAAACGGCCGCCCGAGACTTCGCACGCGCTTGCTCGGCGCTGACGGCCAAGCGAGCGAAGGGCGCGGCTCACCTCGCTAGAGTCGTGAACGAGCTGCTCCCGGCCCTGGGGATGGACGGAGGCCGCTTCGCTGCACGGCTGGTACCGCTCCCCGCTCCCCGCTCCCATGGCGCCGAGGATGTCGTGTTCGAAATTCAGCTCAATGTCGGCCTCGACGCGCGACCGCTCGCCAAGGTGGCGTCCGGCGGCGAGCTATCGCGGCTGATGCTGGCGCTGAAGGTCGTTCTTGCGCAGCACGACGCCGTCCCGACGCTGGTATTCGACGAGGTGGACCAGGGCATCGGGGGCGAGGTGGGAGGACGCGTGGGGGAAGCGCTCGCGACGGTGGCGCAGGCGACGCCGGCGGGCCGTCAGGCGCTCGTGATCACGCATCTCCCGCAGATCGGGGTCTACGCCAATCACCACCTGGTGGTCGCGAAGGGGGCCCGCGGCGGGATCGCGACGAGCGACGTACAGGTCGTCACCGGCGAGGCCCGCACGCGAGAGCTGGCCCGCATGCTGGGCGACGCCGACATGCGGACCGCGCTCAGTCACGCTGCCGAGCTGCTCAAAAGAGCTTCCGAGTCACCCGGAGCACGAGGCGATACACCGTCGCCCCGGGGACGAGCCCAGAGCCGCTGACGGTTTGCTCGATCGAGAATCCTCCCTCGACGCCCGGGACGTGGTACGTGAGGGCAAATCCGAGGCGGAGCGAGCGTTGCGCCGTTCCCTGGTCGAGCACGCTGGCCGGCGTGGCGAATCCCATGCGGGTGGCGAGCGCCACCGAGTCCTGCGGCGATTGAAACGCGTAGCGATCGCGTGCCTTGGTGAAATAGCCCGCCGTGACCCCGGCCGCGAATTGCGGCGCGAAGCGCACCAGCGGCGCGACGTCCAAGCCGACGTAGTCTCCGGGATCCCAGCGCAGGTCCGCCGTGGCTGCGGCCGGAACCAGGAACGCATCCCACGGCGCCACCCGGCGTATCTGGGTGCCCGGCCGCTGCATGCCGGCGCGGACGGCCACGTTGAGCCACAGCGGCCCCACAGTTAGCTCCTGCATCAGCCGCCCCTCCAGGTCCAACTGGTGATCCCCGATCGTCTGGCGGAGCAGGTCGCTGGCGGAGTCCTTGGCTCCCGTTGGCAGTCGGACCAACGCCTGGACCGCGGCCGCGTAGTGCGCGCCGGCGACTAGCCGGTACTTGGCGGCGAGCTCTATGTCGCCCATGCGGTAGCGGAAGTTTCGGATGAACGGCACCGTGGTGTACCCGAACCCGCTTTGATCGGGGTTGAGGAGGATCTGCTCGAACGCGCCGCCGGTCAGCGTGTCCGCCGCGAGCGCAACCGTGGTGTCGAACCCGGCGATCCCAAACGTCACATTGAGGCCCTGTTGAATGCGCGCGATCGCCGTGTCGATGGCCTGGCCGGCGGTCGAGCTGTCGAACGGCAGGAACGGCGAGCCGGTCTGCCCCACGCCATACACGGAGCCGTGCAGCGCATCGCGCACCGTACGCCAATACGCCAGGCTGTCCTTCGCGGTGCACGACGGATTGACTCCGCATCCGTAGTTACCCGCCATGATCTGCTGGTCGAGCTGAGCCAGCGCCTGGTCGAATTGCGCGAAGAAGGCCGAGTCCGTCCCTCGCGCTCCCTGCGTATTCAGTACCAGCGGATTCACGCCGAGGTTGGCACCCCGGCTCGACAGCTGCAACGAGGCCCGGGTCTGCACCCGCACCATCGGTACCATGAGGCTCACCGAGAGACGATTGGTGAGACCGAGCTCGGCGGTGGTGGCGTAGGTGCGTCGCTCTTGCCGCACGGCCAAGATTCCCGCGCCGAGGCTCGCCACGAAGCCCGAGAGCCCGCTCGCGACTCGCACGTTCTGCTCGAGGCGCGCCACCGCGGGGATGTAGCGCCCGCCTAGCGTGTCTGCCGTGAGCGGTGCACCGAGCTTCAGGCGCCTCCCCCCGTCGGTGAACTGGTCGTTCCACGTCATGATGCGCGGATCGAAGGTCACGCGCAGCACGCCGCGCGCCGGCACGTCGGTGCGTTCGACCGCCTGCGCAGCGAGCATGGCCCCGCCGGTGAGGGCGGGGCTGACGAGGAGGATGACGGTCCGCAAGATTCGCATTCAGCAAAACGGCACCCGCCGGATGGCGGATGCCGTGTTCGCTACCCCGTGGCCCGCCTGGGGTTCGCGCTCAGGGGATGGCGGGGATGGCCGAGCCGTATTTCGCGTTGATCGCCAGCACCACGTGCCTGGCGATGATGACGTGCGTCGCGCTGCTCGGGTGCACGCCATCGCACGAGAACGCGAGCCCGAACGGACTGTTGGCGCACGGCGTGGGGGCCCCGCCAGTCGTGAACGCCGGAAATGGCGCGACCTGCGTGGGAATGGCGCGCAGCGAGTCGCGGGTTGGGTTGGGATTGAGCCATGCCCAGCCGCGCTGCGACGCGATGGTTGAATCGGCCGCGTTGTACGCCAGGACCGCACCGGCCAGTTTCCGCAACTCCGCCGGCACCACGATGGCGGCGACCGTATCGGCGCAATCGAGGTTGCGCGCCTGGTTGAAGGGGGGGGATGCCGCGCCGAGCAGAGCGCCGCCATACGGGAACGGGACGAGGACGGAGTCCCCGCGGGCCCCCGGGATCCCGGTTGCGATCGGGGCGCAGTTGTTACTGACCGTGAACGTAGCGGGGAAGCTCGCGCCCGGCACCAGACCATTCTTGATCGCCCAGTAGGTCGCGCCCTGGCTGAAGAACGGCAGCGCCGTGACGTTCGCGACGCCGATCAGGAGGGCGCCCGCGCCAGTCCCCTCGACGGCGTCGGCGATCTGAGCGTACTCGGTCTGCACGGTCGCGGCCGGGGTGATCAGGGTCGAGTCGCCGCCGTTCGTGCTGCTCGTCGCCGCGCCGAGCACGTCGTTGTTCCCGGCCCACACGCTGACAAACGTGGGCTGTGCGGCCACCATCGCTTGAATCTGCGTGCGACCGCCGAGGAACAGCTGGGTGAGGGCGTTGGAGTTCGTGCCTGCACCGGGCCCGTTCTGCAGCAGGTCCAGCGCCTCCGCGCCCGGCACCGCGACGTTGCTGACGTAGGGCGGGAGGGCCGGATTTCGAAAAAAGCACGTCGTACCGTCGCCGATTATCCGCGTCTGAGTGAAGACGTTGGTGTATGGCGGCGGGCAGCCGGGGTTGGTCAGACTGGGATAGTAGAACCGGTCGCCGCGCATGACGCCGGCCACGAGGACCGCGTACGAACGGCGTTGCGTCGAGTCGTTGATCCCCCCCGACTGGAAGCCTGCGGTGATGCTGTTGCCCATCGCCACGTAGCGCTGGAACATGGCGCCGCCCGCGTAGGGCGGCACGCCCGGGCTGTTCAGGACATCATCCTGGCAGGCCGCGACCAAGAACATCAAGCCCAGGCCGGCGGCAAACACGATACGACGCTGCGTCATCGTCCGGGCTCCTCTAGAACGCGTAGCCAAGCGACACCCCGAAGAGGTGCGCGTGGAAATCGTAGACGCCGTGGTTCAGGAGCGTGGTGGGCGCCTGATTGAACAGGGCCTCGCGGGTACGCCCGCGCCGGTCGTCCTGCCTGATGTATTGGTACGCCAGGTCCGCGCTGAAGCCCGGTGAGAGCTTTACGGTAAATCCACCGGTGAACTCGTTGCGGCTCCCTTCCGGAAGCAGTGGCGTCACGGTCTCGGCGGGTGCCGCGCCCTGATGACGCAGGTAGCCGCCCCGGAACGTCCACTTCGCGTCCTTCACCCACTCGGCGGCGAACC
>WNGI01002218.1_pt1 | contig 16706 bp, 17 predicted proteins | sample 5400621 | NCBI WGS metagenome assembly WNGI01 (sample SAMN13153374, study PRJNA577476) | soil metagenome | isolation source: 20 cm soil or saprolite under Garry oak tree replicate 1 | place: USA:California | collected 2016-06-15 | reverse complement strand
CCCTGTGTGACGTGGTCGAAACCCGCGTCGCGCACCGGCGCCACGTCGCTCAGCCGGCACTGCACCTGGTAGGCAAGGGCGAGCGCGGCGAGGAAGTCGCGGCCCGACGCGCCGGCGTATTCCGCCGCCGCGAGCACGGCCCCGACGTTTTCACTGGGGTGACAGGTCTCGCCCTTCGCGAGGTAGCTGTCGTTGAAGTCGAGGTAGCGCACAAGCGCCGAGTTGTAGAAGGCCGCTCGATCCGGCGCGGCAGTGCCCCCCCCGATAAGCGAGCATGACCCAGAACCAGAGAACTCTTCCAGCTGGGCGCGTACCAGTCGCACTGGGTCTCCATCGAGCGCGCCGATTGCGCACGCCAGGGAATCGAGCACTCTGATTTTGAGCTGCTCACGTGCCACCGCCGACAGGTCGTCGTAGGACGCACGCGCCGCAAAACGGGCCAGCTGCTCGGCAATGGTCATAACGCCGACGCGCGTTACCATCTCACCTTGACTCTGCCGCTGGCGTGAGCAGCATCGCCGGCGTCTGGGCCGTCGCGCTGACTCGGAGCCGGATCCACATCCCGGATGCGCCGTGTCCGGGCACCCCACAGAAGATCAGGTACTCGCCAGCAGGCTGCGCCGCGAAGCGCATGACGTCGGTTCCTTCCGGCGGAAGTCCTGCCGCAAGGTTGAGCGTGAAGGCACGCGGGATCGCGGGGCTCACCGGCTGCACCGGAAGTGGAGTCTGCGGAGCGATCACCTCGGCGCTGTGCGGCAGCATCCCGTCATGATTCTTGAACGCGATCTCCGCCGTCCATCCGACGGGTATGACGAGGGTCAGTTCCCCGTCCCGGAAGCCATTGAAGTTCAAAGCGCCGTTCAATCCGGTGAGCCCCGCGATCAATTTGAATCGGGCGGTCTTGGCGGCTCCGTCAAAACTCAGCCATGTAGAATCCACGCGCTGTTGCTGCGCCCGCGCGGGAACAGCGAGCGAGTAGCTCATCAGCAACGCGAGCGCGGTTCGAAGCATCAGATCACTCATCATAGTTATCCCCCGACACCAGCCGATGCCTGCGTGAGAGGATGAAGATCGCGAGCGCCAAGCCAATCAGACTGGCGGCGAAAATGCGGAGCCACGCGAACGCTCCGAGGCCGACGTGGGACAGCAGGATCGTCGCCATGACGAAGGCGAACTCGATAACCACCAACACGAACCACAGCACCGCGGCGAGAGTCGGCTCTTGAGTCGTTCGGTGTACGACGGCGACGACGGCCATGCCGTACGCGACGTTGAGCACGTAATGCAGAACCGTGAACTGGGCGATACCACCCAAGACCCTGAAAGTCCGGAACGGCTCTCCGGTCAAAGCGTCGACGACCGCGATCCAAATCCAGATGCTGGTCGCGATGATGAGACCAAGTTTGATCCCTTCCCGCACCGCGTTGTGTTTCATCTCTGCCCTCCCATCAAATGCACACGATGGTCCGCGAGGATCCGTTCGATGCTTGGGAATGCTCCTCGGGCGGCATCCGGCACGCGACGCCAGCCATCGGTTCCCGGCTTGCCGACCCAGTAATCGAATGGCTCGGCGCCGGGTCCGAAGGATTTGCCAACGACAATCCGGCCCACCATGCCCGCCGCTTCGTGCGGCATGCAGTAGTAGTCGTAGACTCCTGGAACCGTCAGCGTGACATCGAAGGTCGTGCCGGGCTTCACGAGGTAACCCGAGTCCCACGGCGCAGCGCCATCTGGAATCCGCAGCGAGTGATGATCGTTGTTCGGATGGTAGGCCGTCGTCGTGTGCACGTTTTCGCGCGCGATCCAGCGCACGGTCGTACCCGGTTCTACGTAAAGCCCGATCGGATCGAACCAAACGCGAGAGCCCAGGGCGTCGCTGCGCATCTCGATCATTTCGGGATCCGCAGAGTCACGGAACCGCGGCCCGAACAGTGGGGCGATCCCGAAGCCGGCGAGCACCAGCCCGCCGGCCTTCAAGAACTCACGACGCGAACCACTCATTTGGCGAGCTGGGCCGCGCGTTGAGCCGAGACGTACCACACGATCACGTGGTAGTGCGGTTCCGCTACACCCGGATGTCCCGCGTTAAAGACGATGTCTACGTGATCGACCGGCTCCCGGGCGATCTTCAGACCGCTGAACGCCTTCTGGGCGTTCATGTCCTTGAGCGGGATCATGTAGACGGAACTCACCAGGCGGCCTTGGTGGTCATACGCGAGAAACGGCCCCGCGGGGAGCGTCGCGGGATCGACGTATAGTGTGCCGAGCCCGGGGACGAAGTCGGGGAGCGCAACGAGCGTGCTGACTTTCTTGTACTTGCCGCCCGGCGGTTCCTGAAGCGGCGCAGCAGACGAGTCGGGGTGCATTCTGTTCGCGACGGGGAGCGGCGATTCACGCTGCTGTGCCGCGGCCATATCGGGGACAGTGAATAGCATTCCGATGCCGAGTGCGGTGGCGAGGGTGGTAAATGCGAGACGTTTCATACTCGATCTCCTGTTGCGAGTGGCGTTTCTCAGCTTGCCAGCATTGTCTCGAACATGTTTAGGGCATGGCTGATCGAGCGACAATGAAGCGTTTGTACCGTGGAAAGAGACGCGTGTCAGGGGCGCTCTTCGTGGTCTGGCACAGTCGGTCCTGCCGCACTAGCATCAGGCCGGAGGTTGCGAGGAGAGACGGTGTTGGAAACAGAGCTGTTCGCGTTGCTCGAGCAGACCGCAGACGCGGCGTATACGGTCACGAAGGACGGCGAGATCTGCTCCTGGAACCGAGCTGCGGAGCGACTGTTCGGCTATCCGGCAACTGAAGTGCTCGGCCGCCACATCGAAGAGGTCTTCGATGCGTTCGACGCGCTAGGCACCGAGCCTCTCGTTGGGGGAGACGAAACAGCGGTCCGCGACCCGGAGGCAAGCGGCAACGGCATTCCGCACTTCGATTTAGACGTCCGCACGCGATCCGGTGCGCGCCTCTGGGTGAACGTGTCCACGATCGTCTTCGACAACCGGCGAACGGGACGCCGTCTCCTGGTGCGGTTGGCGCGAGACATCGCACAGAGCCGGCTCAACGCGACGCTGATGAGCCGCATGTTGGACGCCGCCCGGCAAATCGTTTCGCTCGCGGATGACGCATCCCATCACGCACCGGTCGAAGCACTCTCGGAGCACGAGCGCCGCATCCTGCAGCTGTTCGCCACTGGCAAGAACGCCGGGACCATCGCTCGAGAGTTGCGCATTTCCGCTCAGACGCTCCGCAATCATCTCCATCACATCAACCGCAAGCTCCGCACCCACAACCGCCTTGAGGCGGTGACCCACGCACAACGGCGCGGGCTCATCGAGTAGACAGCACGGGCTCGACCCCGGTCACCACCGGCCTCGCGCCGGCTGAGTTATCGCCGTTCCGAAGACGGCTCTTGCGGTGGACGCTCGCGAATATATTTTGATATCAATATTGATATCAAGGTAATCCACCGTGGCGCGACGACCAAGGTCGACTAAGGGTTCCCCCCGACGGACGCACCGCCCCCGTGTGACGCAGATCGACGCGGCACAGATCGTCCAGGGGCTGCGGCGCATCGTCAGGGCCCTGCACTCCTATTCCCAGGACGTGTATCGAACCTATGGGCTGACCGCCCCGCAGCTCTGGGCTCTCAAGACCCTGCTGCGCGAGGGCCGCCTCTCGGCGGGACGGCTCGCGGACGCCCTGGCGGTTCACCAAAGCAGCCTCTCGATTCTCGTCGACCGGCTGGAGAAGCGGGGTTTAGTGCAGCGCGTCCGTCCTCCTCAGGATCGCCGCTTCGTACAGATCGCCTTGACGAAACGCGGGGCCACGCTCGCGACGATGGCACCGGAGCCGGCGCAAGGTCGGCTGCTCCATGGGCTCCGAGCGATGTCTCTATCGGAGGTCGAGGACATCCGAAAGGCAGTGGACCGGCTGGTGGGAGCGATGGAGGCCGGTGACACGCAGGCCCGGTTCTTCTTTTCGGAGGCCTGACCCACCAATGACTAATCAGTCGCCAATGAAGTCGCTCGGCGATTTTACCACGGATGCGCGCGTCGTCCCGCTCACCCTCATGGCCGCAGTCGTCGGTGTAGTGAGCGCGTTCGTCGCCCTGGCCCTCGTGCGGCTCATCGGCCTCTTCACCCACCTGTTCTATTATCACGAGATCGCGGGAAGTCTCGTGTCGCCGGCGCAGCACCGCTTAAGTCCCACCGCGGTCCTCATTCCGATGGCTGGCGGACTCATCGTGGGGCTCATGGCGCGCTACGGGTCGGAGCAGATCCGTGGCCATGGGATTCCGGAAGCGCTCGAGGCGATCCTCATCGGCCGGAGCCGGATGTCCGCGAAGATCGCGATTCTCAAACCGCTCTCCTCAGCGATCGCGATCGGTACCGGCGGTCCGTTCGGCGCAGAGGGTCCGATCATCATGACCGGCGGCGCCTGCGGATCATTGTTCGCTCAGGCGTTCCATCTCTCGGCCGCGGAACGCAAGACGCTGCTCGTCGCGGGCGCCGCAGGCGGGATGGCCGCGGTGTTCGGGACACCGGTGGCCGCGACGCTGCTCGCGGTGGAGCTGCTGCTCTTCGAGTGGAAACCGCGCAGCTTCATTCCGGTTGCCTGCGCCGCAGCCGTGGCCGGCGCGCTGCGCGTTCCACTGCTCGGCACCGGCCCGATGTTCCCCGTGGCGCCGCACGCTGCCCTCCCGCTTACGGCGCTTGGGACGGCGTTAGCGATCGGAGTCGTGGCCGGATTCGGCTCCGGCCTGCTCACGTGGCTGGTATACGCGTGTGAGGATCTATTCCGCAAGCTGCCCATTCACTGGATGTGGTGGCCCGTGCTGGGCGGTGCGGTGGTCGGCCTCGGAGGACTCCTGTATCCCCGTGCGCTCGGCGTGGGGTACGACACGATTCACGATCTCCTCGCCGGGAGACTGCTCGGCGCGATGCTCCTCGGGCTCGTGATCACCAAGGCGGTCATCTGGGCCGTCGCCCTGGGGTCGGGCACCTCCGGCGGCGTGCTCGCCCCGCTGCTGATCATGGGGGGCTCGCTCGGAGCACTGGAGGCAACCTGGGCCCACGGCGACGCGGGGCTGTGGGCGGCGATGAGCATGGGCGCGATGATGGGCGGCACGATGCGCTCCCCCTTCACGGCGATCGTGTTCGTGCTGGAACTCACGCATGACGTGGGTGTGCTTCCCGGTTTGTTCATCGCGTGCGTGGCAGCCCACGCCGTGACGGTCCTCCTCATGAAACGCTCAATTCTCACGGAAAAGGTCGCCCGCCGCGGCCACCACGTAATGCGCGAGTACAGCGTGAGTCCGCTGCACCAGCTGCACGTTTCCGACGTGATGGAGCGGGACGTCCCAACGGTGCCTGCTAACTTGCCGGTGGACACGCTGTTTCGGCAGCTCGCCGACACCGACCCCGTCTTCTCGCGGCGCCATGCGTGGCCGATCGTAGACTCCAACGGGAAGTTGGCGGGCATCCTCACTCGCGGCGATCTGGTGCGGACGCTCGAGGAACCGGACGCCGACGGACGGGACGTCCTCCAGACCGGAACCACCTCCCTGGTTGTCACCTACCCCGACGAGCTGCTCGAGCACGCGATGCAGAAAATGCTGCACCACGATATTGGCCGTCTGCTCGTCGTGAGCCCTGAAGACCCGACTAGGCTGGTGGGTTACCTCGGTCGTACCCAGATCATGGCGGCGTGGCTGCATGCCGGGCGAGACGAAACCCTGCGCGAACCCGGATGGCTCACGCGGCAGCGCGGCAACTGAGAGTGTTCCGGAAGAAACTCACCTACGTCTCGCCCCAAGTTTTCATGCTTCCACCCGCATCATCAAAACACCCTCGATCAGTCCGGTAATGGCAGGACGAGGGTGTGAATCACACAATGATGCAACCGTATTTCCGGCCACGATAAACGTCGCAGCCCACTCAGACCGCCACCGTTAGCATGACGGGCGTTGACGCGCATAGTACGAACACGCTATTGGTGCCGGGCTTGCCGCGCGCCACTATTCTCGCCAACGCGAGGAAGAGGCTCGAACAGGAGGAGGCTCGAATGTGAAGCCGTTCGCCAGTCATGACGGGCGAGTCGACGTGACCTCCCCGGCTGATATCGTATTCCTCCTCGACTGCGACAACACGCTGCTCGACAACGACAGAGTGCTGGACGATCTCAGAGACCATCTCGCCCTCGAATTCGGATCGGAGAGCCGGGACCGGTACTGGGCGATCTTCGAGCAGTTGCGCGCCGAACTGGGCTACGCGGACTACCTGGGCGCGTTGCAGCGCTACAGGCTTGGAGATATGAGCGACCCGCGGTTGCTGCTGATGTCGTCGTTTCTGGTCGACTATCCGTTTGCCAGCCGGTTGTATCCCGGCGCGCTCGATGTCATCCGGCATCTACAGACCAGGGGGTTAACGGTCATCCTTTCGGATGGCGATGTGGTATTTCAGCCACGCAAAATCCAGCGCTCGGGGCTGTGGGCGGCGGTCGAGGGTCGGGTGCTGATCTATATCCACAAGGAACAGATGCTGGAGGCCGTTGCCAAGTGTTACCCGGGTCGACACTACGTCATGGTGGATGACAACCTCCGCATCCTCTCTATGATGAAAAAGAAATGGGAAGACCGATTGACCACAGTCTTCCCGCGACAGGGACACTACGCGCTGGACCGTAAGAACATCATCGCCTATCCCGCAGCCGACCTGACGGTCGAGCGTATCGGGGATCTGGTCGATCATGATCTGTCCGCCCTGCTTGGCGGAACCAACGTCGGACCTACACGATAGGAGCAAGCCATGAAGGCGATACAACGACTGCGTGATCTCGGCCAGAGCCTGTGGCTGGATAACATCACCCGCCAGCTGCTGACGGACGGCACTCTTCTACACTACATAAATGAGTTCTCAGTTACTGGACTCACGTCCAATCCCACGATTTTCGATCACGCCATCAAGAACGGCGGTTTCTACGATGAAGCCATCCGTCGGAAAACCGCTGAAGGTAAATCCGGCGAAGCGTTGTTTTTTGACCTCGCACTCGAGGACTTGACCCAGGCCGCCGATCTGTTCCGCCCGGTCCACGACCGCACCGATGGAGTCGATGGGTGGGTATCGTTGGAGGTGTCTCCGTTGCTCGCCAACGACACCGCGAGCACGATCGAGGCGGCGGCTCAACTGCACGCGCGAGCAGAACGCGCCAATCTCTTTATCAAGATCCCCGGTACGCCGGAGGGCGTTCCTGCGATCGAGGCCTCGATCCTCGCTGGGGTGCCAATCAATGTGACCCTCCTGTTTTCCACCGAGCAGTACATCGCCGTGGCCGAGGCGTACATGCGGGGGATCGAACGAAGGCTCGCTGCCGGCTTGGATCCGCGCGTCGATTCCGTCGCGTCGCTGTTCGTCAGTCGATGGGATGTGGCAGTCCGGGACCACGTTCCCCAACAGCTGCGGAATCGTCTTGGCATCGCTGTTGCCAAACGCACGTACAAAGCCTACCGCGGTCTGCTGGCGTCGCCCCGGTGGCGGCGGCTGGCTGCCGCCGGCGCCCGGACGCAGCGCCTGCTCTGGGCCAGCACCGGCACGAAGGATCCTCTCGCTTCGGACACGCTGTATATCGAGGCGCTGGCCGCACCGGACACCATCAACACCATTCCCGACAGCACCCTGCTCGCCTTAGCCGACCACGGGCGTGTGAGAGCGGTGATGCCGGTTGATGGTGGCGATGCCGAAGGCGTGCTCGCCGACTTCAGGCGGGTCGGTGTGGACAACGTTGCCCTTGCGACCCAGCTGCAGCGCGAGGGAACCGCGTCCTTCGACAAGTCATGGCAGGACCTGCTGGCCTGCATTGCGTCAAAGAGCGCCATGCTCGAGCAGGTCGCCCATTCGAATGCGGGCCAACGATGACCGCAACCACAGCAGCGCAGCAGCAGTCGTTGACAGCGCGTCCGGCGTGGAAAGCCCTGGCTGACCACTACGAGCAGATGCGCCATCGGCATCTGCGCCAGCTCTTCGCCGACGATTCATGCCGCGGCGAGCGTCTGACCGCCGAAGCCGCCGGGCTCTATCTCGACTACTCGAAGCATCGCGTTACCCAAGTGACGCTCGGTTTACTGCTTCGGCTGGCCGAGGAATGCGGCCTGCCCCAGCGCATTGATGCCTTGTTCAGCGGCGAGAAGATCAACGTGACCGAGCAGCGGGCCGCGCTCCACGTTGCTCTGCGGGCTCCGAAGAACGATCTGATGCTGGTCGACGGAGTGGACGTCGTGCCAGAAGTGCACGCGGTTCTCGACCGCATGGCGGCTTTCTCTGAAGAGATCCGGAGTAGCAGCTGGCGCGGCCACACGGGTCGGCCCATCAAGAACGTGATCAACATCGGCATCGGCGGCTCCGACCTCGGTCCGGTGATGGCGTACGAGGCGTTGCGGCACTACAGTCGGCGCGACATGACCTTCCGCTTCGTCTCAAACGTGGACGGAACGAATTTCGCCGAGGCCACGCGCGACCTCAACCCCGCCGAGACACTGTTCATCGTCTGTTCGAAGACGTTCACGACGCTCGAGACGCTGACCAACGCGCACACGGCCCGCGCCTGGTGTTTGCGGGCACTCGGCGACGAACGGGCGGTGCGCCGGCACTTTGTTGCCGTTTCGACTAACGAAGAAGGCGTGACGAAATTCGGTATCGACCCCACCAACATGTTCGGCTTCTGGGACTGGGTCGGCGGGCGTTACTCTATGGATTCGGCCATCGGGCTGTCGACGATGCTGGCGGTAGGCCCGGAGCACTTTCGCGAAATGCTCGCCGGGTTCCACGCAATGGACGTGCACTTCCGCACCGCACCGCTCGAGCGGAATCTGCCGGTGATCATGGGGATGCTCGCCGTCTGGTACAGCGACTTCTTCGATGCTGAGACGGTCGCGGTCCTGCCGTATGACCAGTACCTCAAGCGCTTTCCCGCGTATCTCCAGCAGTTGACTATGGAGAGCAACGGGAAGCACACCACCCTCGACGGCCGCCGAGTCGATTACCAGACCGGGGCGATTCTCTGGGGCGAGCCCGGCACCAATGGACAGCATTCGTTCTATCAGTTGATTCATCAAGGCACCAAGCTCGTCCCGTGCGACTTCATCGCGTTCTGCCGATCGCTTAACCCGCTGGATGGTCACCACGACCTGCTCACGGCGAACGTGTTCGCGCAGACCGAGGCGCTCGCCTTCGGCAAGACTGCACGCGAAGTCGAGGCGGAAGGGACGCCGGCATCGCTGGTGCCCCACCGCGTCTTCGAGGGAAACCGGCCGACTACGACTATTCTCGCCGACGCCCTGACGCCGGCGACGCTGGGGTCGCTCGTCGCGCTGTACGAGCACAGCGTGTTCACCCAGGGCGTCATCTGGAACATCGACTCGTTCGATCAATGGGGCGTGGAGCTCGGCAAGGCGCTGGCGCAGCGGATCGCGAGCGAGCTACGGGATGGGGCGCCCGCCGACGACCATGACAGTTCCACCACGGCGCTGATCCGCCGCTACCTGGGTTCGCGAGGGCAGGCCGGATGACAGCCCCGCGAGGCACCATCGACGACCTATGCATCAACACCATCCGCGCGCTCAGCATCGACTCTGTCGAGCTGGCGGCTTCGGGACATCCGGGAATGCCGATGGGCGCCGCCCCGATGGCCTACGTGCTGTGGACGCGACACCTCCGCCATGACCCAGCGCAGCCGAAATGGGTCAATCGCGACCGGTTCGTTCTCTCGGCGGGACACGGGAGCATGCTGCTCTACAGCCTGTTGTCTCTGACCGGGTACGACCTCACGCTCGACGATCTCAAGCATTTTCGGCGCTGGGGCAGCAAAACCCCCGGGCATCCGGAGCGAGGGAGCAGCGCCGGCATCGAGGTCACGACGGGGCCGCTCGGCCAGGGGTTCGGCAATGCCGTCGGGATGGCGATCGCCGAACGCTGGTTGGCCGCAACGTTCAACCGGCCTGGTCACCCCATCGTGGATCACCGGACCTACGTCATCGCGAGCGACGGCGATCTGATGGAGGGCGTGGCTGCCGAGGCTGCATCGCTCGCCGGAGACCTTCATCTCGGCCGGCTGATCGTGCTCTATGACTCGAACCGCATCACACTCTCCGCCACCACTAACGTCACCTTCTCGGAAGACGTCGGTGCGCGCTTCACGGCATACGGCTGGCAGGTGCAGCACGTGGACGGGATGGACGTGGGCGCGGTGGACGCGGCACTCGAGGCAGCCCGCGCCGAGGAGAACCGGCCCTCGCTCATCGTGGCGCGCACGCACATCGGGTTCGGGAGTCCACACAAGCAGGACACATTCCAGGCACATGGCGAGCCACTGGGCAAAGATGAAGCTCGGCTGACGAAGCGGGCTTACGGCTGGCCGGAAGACCGGACGTTCTATGTGCCGGAGGAGGCTCAGCGGGAATTCACTAAGGTCGGCACCCGCGGCGCGGGGGTGCGCGCCGCGTGGCAGCAAGTGATGGACGGCTACCGATCCGCTCACGGGGCGCTCGCTGCCGAGCTCGACCTCGCGATGGCGGGACAGCTTCCCCCGCTTTGGGACGCCCGCTTACCGACCTACATGCCCCAGCAAGGGGCGGTGGCCACGCGGGACGCGGGTGGCAAGGCGATCGAGGTGCTGGCCGAGTCGGTGCCGACGCTGGTCGGCGGGTCGGCGGATCTCGATCCGTCCACGCGTACAATGATGAAAGGAAAGGGCGACTTTCAGAGCGCGACCGTCCCGGAGGACGGGCAGAGTCCGCCGACCCAGGGAGCGGCGGGCGGGGTGTGGGGGTACGCGGGACGGAACCTCCATTTCGGGATCCGCGAGCACGCGATGACCGCGATCCTCACGGGAATGGCGCATCACGGCGGAGTGATCCCGTTTGGCGCCACTTTCCTGACGTTTTCGGACTACATGCGACCGAGTATCCGGCTCGCTGCATTGAGCGCGGCGCACGTGATCTATGTATGGACCCACGACAGTATCGCACTTGGCGAAGACGGTCCGACCCATCAGCCGGTCGAGCAGCTCGCCAGTCTGCGGGCGATGCCAAACCTGTTGGTGCTTCGTCCGGCGGATGCCAATGAAACGGTCGAGGCGTGGCGGATTGCGATGCGGCACACAACGGGGCCGGTGGGGTTGGTGCTCACGCGTCAGAAGATTCCGGTGCTCGACCGGACGACGCTCGCACCAGCCGCTGGCACGGCGCACGGCGCGTACGTCCTGGCCGACACGGGTGGAGGGTTGCCGGAGCTCATTCTCATTGCGACGGGCTCGGAGGTATCGCTCGCCCTCGAGGCGCACCGGCAACTCGTCGGGGAGGGCGTTCGGAGCCGCGTCGTGTCGATGCCGTCGTGGGAGCTGTTCGAGGCACAATCTGCGGAGTACCGGGACACGGTGCTCCCGCCTGCTGTGCAGGCCAGGGTTAGTGTGGAAGCCGGATCTCCTTTCGGCTGGGAACGCTACGTCGGACCAACTGGCGCGATCATCGGTGTGAACGGCTTCGGCTCGTCGGCGCCGGGGCCCGTGGTCATGGCAAAGCACGGGTTTACGGTAGAGCACGTCGTCGCGACCGCGAAGGCAGTGCTCGTCCGGCAGTCGTCGCTGATGGGACGGCCCGCCGCATGAATCCTGACCGATCGGACGCGCTGGTCTTGTTCGGGGCGACGGGTGACCTCGCGTTCAAGAAAATATTCCCCGCGCTCTACGCAATGACAATCCGGGATCAGTTGTCCATGCCGGTGATCGGCGTGGCGCGCTCCGGGTGGACGCTGGAGCGATTTCGCGCCCATGCGAGACGAAGCATCGAGCAGGATGAAGCCGTGGACGACGCGACGTTCGTCAAGCTCGCAGCGAGTCTACAATACGTTGAGGGCGATTACCGCCGCCCGGAGACGTATCTCGCGCTGCGAGCAGCGCTCGGCGATGCGAAGCGCCCGCTGTACTATCTCGCCATTCCGCCCGACATGTTCGAGACCGTGGCCCAGGGGCTCGGCGCTTCGGGGTGTGCACGCAACGCGCGCATCGTGGTGGAAAAGCCATTCGGGCGCGACCTCTCTAGTGCAAGGGCACTCAACGCGACACTTCATCAGGTATTCGATGAGAAATGCATCTTCCGCATCGACCATTATCTCGGCAAGGAGTCGGTGCAGAATCTCCTTCTCTTCCGCTTCGCGAACACGTTCCTGGAGCCGGTGTGGAACAACCATTACGTCGAGAGCGTGCAAATCACGATGGCGGAACGGTTCGGTCTCCAGGGACGCGGGCGGTTCTACGAAGAGGCCGGCGCCATTCGCGATGTCGTGCAGAACCACATGCTGCAGGTGGTGGGATTCCTCGCAATGGAGCCCCCCGACCTGGACTATAAGGAAGGGATTCGCGACGAGCAGGTGCGGGTCTTCCGAAAGATCCGCCCGCTGACGCCCGATTGTGTCGTGCGCGGGCAGTTCCGCGGGTATCGCACGGAGGAGAATGTTGCCCGGAACTCCACGGTCGAGACGTTCGCGGCGGTGCGGCTGCATATCGACTCGTGGCGCTGGGAGGGTGTGCCGTTCCTCATCCGCGCCGGCAAGGAGCTCGCGACGACGGCGACCGAAGTTATCGTCTCGTTCAAGCGACCTCCGGTGATGATGTTCGCCCACGGCGAGACGAATTACGTGCGCCTCCGCCTGGGTCCCGAGGTAGAGATCGCGATCGGCGCGCGTGTGAAGCGGCCAGGAGAGAAACTCGTCTCTGAACCGACCGAACTCCAAGTCACGCATCGTCCCTCCGGCGACGAGATGACGCCATACGAGCGGCTGCTCGGCGACGCAATGGACGGAGATGCGATGCTTTTTGCCCGTGAGGATGGCGTTGAGGCGGCGTGGGCTGTCGTGCAAGGGATTCTCGGCAATGTCGTGCCCGCGCTCCAGTACGAACCGGGTAGCTGGGGTCCGGCCGCTGCGATGAAGCTCGCGGCGGACATCGGTGGCTGGCGTGCCCCGGCAACGTGAGGCGCGCATGAATGACCGAGGCCACGTCGCGGGCGGCCTCGATGATCCTGGCGTTCAAGCGGTGGCGACGAAAGCGCTCGAGTTGATTGCCGACGGGGCGCGAGTCGGCCTCGGCTCTGGCCGCGCCGCCTCCCTGTTCATCACGAACCTCGGGCAGCGCCGGCAGGACGGCTTGCGGGTGATTGGCGTCCCGACGTCACATGCCTCGGCATACAAGGCGAGGAAGGCCGGCATCCCGCTCATCGAGTTGGGCGAAGACATACAACTCGACATCACGATCGACGGCGCGGACGAGGTGGCGCCGAACCTCGACCTTGTGAAGGGGTGGGGCGGCGCCCTGGTGCGCGAACGCATCGTAGCCGCCGCCTCCCGACGCTTGGTGATTCTCGTCGGCGAGGAAAAGCTGGTCCGCGGGTTAGGCCAGCACGGGCCGGTGCCAGTCGAGGTGATCCCGTTCGCGCAGTGGGTCGCGACGAAGCAGCTCAGGGCGCTCGGACTGGCACCGATACTCCGAATGAACAGCACCGGCTCACGGCCGTTCGTGACGGAGAACGGAAACCTCATCCTTGACTGCTCACTGCCGGAGCCGATGCGGGACCGACAAGCCGCGCGTGAGCTCGAGCGCGCACTCCACGATACCGCCGGTGTCGTAGATACCGGGTTTTTTCTCGGCACCGCGGACCAGGTCCTCGTCGGTCACCCTGACGGGCGGGTGGATACGCTCCGACGGGCGGACGACTGAGGCTCCGGGCGCATGGGTTTCGAGCTCCAGGTGTTGCCGAGCGCCTCTCTCGTCGCCGAGGCCGCAGCCCGACGATTTGTCGCGATCGCAAACGACGCGATTCGCGCGCGCGGAGAGTTCGTGGTGGCGCTGTCGGGCGGATCGACCCCGCGGAGCATGTACGCGCGGCTAGCGGCGGAGCCTGCTGCCTCGAACGTGAATTGGTCGCGAGTCCAGGTCTTGTGGGGTGACGAACGGTGTGTGCCGCCGGACCACGCTGCCAGCAACTATCGGATGGCACGCGAGGCGTTGCTCGACCATGTGCCCATCCCCGCGGCGAACGTGCATCGTATCCGCGGCGAAGACGATCCTGGCGCGGCGGCCACCGCGTACGAACAGGTGATTCGGGGCGTACTCCGGACCCCGACCGGACCGCCGCGTGGCCCCTCCGCGGCGCGAATTGACCTCGTCCTCCTGGGCTTGGGCGTGGACGGCCACACCGCGTCACTCTTCCCTGGTGCGGTGGCGGTTCACGACAGTCCGTCCTGGGTGAGGGCTGAATACGCGCGCAAGCAGTGTCGGCGTGGCGGGTCACGCTCACCCCTAATCATCAATGCGGCGGCCGTGGTCGCCTTCGTCGTCACGGGCGGCGCCAAGGCTGCCATCGTGCGGAAGGTGCTGGAGGGCCCCCACCGACCGCACGAACTGCCGGCTCAATTGATCGCGCCCGCCGCTGGGCACGTGCTCTGGTTCGTCGACGCACCCGCGGCCGCTGCACTTCGGGGAAGCACTGCAGGATGACTTCGCCATGATGGCTGTTGACCTCAACGGTACGATCGTGCTATTGGCCCGCGTCACAGAACTCGCGAGTCTTCGCAGTGTGAAGGGCATGTGAACAACGGCAGACGACCATTTGCAGCACGACAACGTGGAGGTGAAGGTCATGCTGGTACGAGTTGGTAACTCGACGGATGTTGGCGCGGGGCAGATGCGCGTCTTTGACGTCGAAGGAACCAGAGTGAACGTGGTGAATGCGGACGGACATCTGTACGCCTTCGATGACACCTGCACCCACACGGGGTGTTCGCTCGCGAAGGGGACGCTGGACGCTACGACGGTGACGTGCCCCTGCCACGGCAGCCAGTTTGACGTGACCTCCGGCGCCGTGCTCCGCGGACCGGCCCGCCGGCCTGTGCGTTCCCGGGTGGTGCAAGTCCAGGGCGAGGATCTACTTGCCGAAGTGTGAGGCAAGACTCCGCGGCTACGACCGGCAGTGCCGCGACGCTGGATTCGGTCGTCACGCACTATGATCACGCGCTTTGTCTCCGCCCTCGCGGCAGCGGCGCGTGGATCTGGCGGGCATATCTGCGCACGCCTTGGGGAAGGAAGGGCCAACGCTCACCGCCCGGAGCGGCGGGCCGGCGCCTTCCGTCGGACTGGTTGGAAGGCCACGCAGCACGTTCCCGGCTGAGGATCCAGCCGAGGTTCGACTCCAGTCATCCCGAGGCCCGCGACGATCCCCCGCAGGAAACAGACGTTCGCATCGCAGACCAGTGCGCGGTGGTCGCGAGTTAATGCGTCGAACGGGCAATTGCGGAGGCGGATGGCGCCGTCGGGCGTACGAAACGGCTCATAGCCAAGCTCCGCCAACGCAGCATCGATCCGCTGAGGCGGTGCCGCTCGACGCATAGGTCGGCGGTCACGACGACGAGCGTCGCGCCCCAAACTGACGCCGAAACGTCGAGCGGTGGAACGCAGGCGCGCAACAACTGAAGGTGGCGCTGCCACCAGCGCACCGGCGAATAGGCGGGCGGCGAGCTCATAGTCGCGCGAGGGCAACGAGACATGTAATTGGAGCCCGGAGCGGTGGTACAGCTTGGCGGGGCGCCCGGCGCCCGGGCCGCGCCGCTTCGTAAGGCGTCGGTAGGAGACCTCCAGCAACCCGTGCTCGACGAGCTTGTCCAGGTGGAAGGCCGCCAGGGCCCGGGAGATGCGCACGGCCCGGGCCGCCTGATCGCGGCTCACGTCCCCCGGACTCTCTGCAACGCACCGGTATAGCGCCCGTCGCACGGGATCGACCAGGGCGCCGATCCGCCCAATCGTGTCTTCTACGTTCCGCGGCATGCAGGGAATCTAATACACGTGGCCGTTAGCGAAAGAACCCGAGACGCACTATCTGGACAAGGGGAACAAAATAAGCGAGTATTTGTTTTAGAAATCGACCTGCCGTGAGCGTCGTTCTATGTCGCCAGGTCACCACCACCTGTCGAGGAGTCCTTCATGTCGAGTCTCGCGCTGTCAAATCTCTCTGTCGACGGCATCGCTGACGCCAAGCTGCGCCGGGTGGCACGGAGGTTCCGAGCCGTGATGGAGGAATTAGACCTCGATCTGGGGGATCCGCATCTCGAAGGAACGGAACTTCGGGTCGCGCGAGCGTACCGCGAGCAATTCGCCGGCCTCGCGGCCGGCGCGGAGCCTGCACTCCGGACGTTTCCCAACACCGAGCGTTACAGTGAGGTGGTGAGCCTCGTCGGTATCCCCTTCTCCTCGCTCTGCGCCCACCATTTCCTGCCATTCGTCGGATCAGTGCACGTCGCATACAAACCCGGCGAGCTCATCGTTGGCCTGTCCAAGCTGGCTCGGGTCGTGGAGTTCTACGCGCGCCGACCGCAGGTGCAGGAGCGCATGACCGAACAGATCGTGGAGTTTCTGGACCGCGAGCTTCGCCCGGCGGGGGTTATGGTCGTGGTCCAGGCCCGCCACTGCTGCATCGAGACGCGTGGCGTCAACCGCGTCGGCATCGTGACAACAACGAGTGCCGTGCGAGGCGTGTTTAAGGAGGACCGGCACCGCCTAGAGTTCTGGGCGCTCCTCCCCCGACCGGTGGACTCCCTGAACGTTGGCAACGAGAAAGACGCATGAGGCACTACCCCTACCTGATCGTCGGTGGCGGGATGACCGCA
>WNGI01007770.1_pt1 | contig 16708 bp, 17 predicted proteins | sample 5400621 | NCBI WGS metagenome assembly WNGI01 (sample SAMN13153374, study PRJNA577476) | soil metagenome | isolation source: 20 cm soil or saprolite under Garry oak tree replicate 1 | place: USA:California | collected 2016-06-15 | reverse complement strand
CATCGAAAACAGCAAACAGTTCATCATCATTAATGAAGTCGAGTTGCAGCGTGCAACCGAGAATAATTCCGTGGCCCCAAGTAGTGGAGATTCGCTTCCCGGCTCTCGCGCATCACTTGTGAGTCTTCAGTTGAATATGATGACCTATTTTCAACGTTCAAACGCTGAGAATGACGCGCCCGCTTCCGGGCAGAACTAACGGAAATGCAAGCTGTTGATCTAAATAACCCTGGTGAAAAGAAAAAACTGATCTGGGCGGGCCTGCTCGGATTGGTGGCACTAGTGTTTCTTTGGTGGGCCTTCATTGGCTTCGGAAGTAGTTCCAAACCCACACCGAAGCCGCCAGCAGTCATTACAGCCAAGCCCAACCAAACAGCAAAACCCCCAGGTGTTGAAACAACCGAGGACCTCAGTGCCATCAGGCCTATAAATTTCCAGCATACCCCCTCAAATGTTCCTGAAGCGAAGCGCAATATCTTTGCCTATTACGAACCACCACCACCTACAGAAAAACTCATTGATGCGCCGACACCAACGCCCACTCCGACTCCCCCGGTGCTGCTGGCCTCGGTTTCTCCTTCCAATGTTTACGCCCGCACCGGCGATTTCACGCTTGAGGTCTCAGGCGATAAGTTTTCGCCCGAACTCCGCATCTATGTGGACGGCAGGGAACTGGGAACAAAGTATCGAGGTCCTCAACAGCTTTCGGCCACAATGCCTGCGGCGATGATCTCAAGTCCAGGTGCCCGGCAAATTATGGTGCGATCACCGGACAACAGGATCTATTCAAACTCCGTATCGCTCAACGTTGCGCCGCCGCCCATCCCCAACTACTCCTACGTGGGTATTATCGGCACCATTCATCATGTGGATACCGCCATCCTTCAGGACAAAGGTAGTAAGGAGGTTCTGAACGTCCAGCGCGGTGACGTGCTCGGCGGAAGGTTTCGGGTGACTAGCATTTCGGATAAGGAGCTGGTGCTCGTTGATACTAATTTGAAGATCAAACACAACCTCGCGATGAGCGAAGGGGAGAGAGGCTCGACGAATCCGCTAACGCGGCCCACGCCGAATGTCGACGTAGATGATGAACCTGATGACTGACGCATACCACAAGATATGCGGGTCGTCCTCTTTTGACGATCCGACCCCTTCCTTCGCCGATCGAGGTGATATGAGGTCGTCTGAGGCTGGTTACACGCTTGTAGCTCTCCTGGCCGTGATGACCCTGCTTGCCCTCTTTGCCATGGCTGCAGCGCCCAGCATTCGACAACAAGGGCAACGAGAAAATGAGAAGGAAGCGATCTTTCGCGGTGAACAAGTGGCTGAGGCGATCAGAATTTATTATGGTAATCGGGCAGAGACATTACGGCTTAATGGTGATCAGGCATTGCCATCTTCGATGGACCAATTGTTGGAAGGAATACCGATTCCCGGCGGATCGAAGAACAGACAGATTTTGCGCGCAAGCGCAGCGCGCGATCCTCTATCAGCTTCAGGGGAGTGGCGTTTTGTTCATCCACGTGCGCAATCGTTAATTGATTTCGAACGGGCGGTTCTCGTCTATGCTGGTAATGTTTTGCCTATCTCGCGTGACCGGTATGTTGTTCAGATGCAACAGTTTGCAGTTCCTCAACTGGCCAGCATATTGAATCTTGGGACTGCGCAAACATCGACCGCGAGTGCGGATTCAGCAGACGATTCGAGTGGTCCATTCATAGGCGTTGTAAGTCGCAGCAAGAATAGTTCAGTCCTCTATTACTACGGCATCGATCATCACAATCAATGGATCTTCACACCTCTCTTCCGCAATTAATTATGGTCCAACTGCGGTCTTCCTTCTTCAGAGTCTGACACCTCGATAGAGTTTTGATCCAGGCGATCGTTCTCGCAAAAGTGAATTGGTCATCGTTCACGAGGTTGAGTTTTTTTGAGATCAAGTTAGCGACATCTGCACGCCGCGCGAGCCACTCACAGTGACAAGTTTAGTTAAGCGGTGAGGAAAAATTTTTCACCCTCAATGTAATAAGTTATTGACATCTGAGTCATTTACCGTTATATAGCAAGATGTTGTGCGCCGCTTACTCTAGCCCACAAGACAGAACCAAACACAGTATCTTGTGGTCATGAGAAAACAGCAAAAAGTCTAAAATCGAAAAAGGAGCATATACAAATGGCAACTAAGAAAGGTGGAAAGAAGGCAGCGAAAAAGGGTGGCGCCAAAAAGGGCGCAAAGAAGGCGGGAACCAAGAAGGCCGCCAAGAAGAGGTAACTCGAACAAGCAGGCTACAGCACGAACCTTCAACCGGCGCACACAAGTTTCTGAGGTCAGCAAGGCCTTTAAAAGAAACGACGAGAACTTCAAGGAAGCTCGTCGTTTCTTTTTTGTTGTTGATAGACTTGTTCCCTGGAACTCAAGAATGATGTCGAGGGAAGCATTGTGATCAACGTGGCCCTGGTAGAACCAGAAATACCACCAAACACTGGCAACGTTGCGCGCCTATGCGCGGCAACCAGAGTCCCGCTTCATATTGTTGGTGTGACTGGCTTCCGAATGGATGAGCGAGCTGTCCGGCGGGCCGGCCTCGATTACTGGCCTGAGGTCATTCTCAAGCGCCACCCAAATCTCGACTCACTTTACGGATCTTTACCGGAATCAAGGTTTCTTTACCTTAGTACAAAGGCTGATCGGGTTTATACCGATTGCACTTTTAAGGCTGACGACTGTTTGATCTTTGGGCGGGAGACTCGCGGACTACCGGAAGAACTCTTGCACCAGCACTGGGAAAATTGTTTGAGAATCCCAATGCCTAATCCAAAGATACGCAGTTTGAATTTAGCAACTGCCGTTGCGATAGTCCTTTTCGAAGCATTACGGCAAATAGGAGAGCTTAAGCCTAGTAATTAACACCCATTCCCCACTCACGCCCACTACCACATCGGCTTATGCACCCCAAGGTGATAAGATAACCGATTCAGATGTCCAGCAGATTGAGACTACCGTTCTGACTTGATTGATTGTGATGCTCGAAAGAAAAGACATTCGTAACATAGCCATCATCGCCCATGTTGATCACGGCAAGACTACCCTGGTTGATGCCATGCTGCGTCAGTCAGGGACTTTCCGCGAAAACGAACAGTTACAGGATCGCGTGATGGATTCCATGGATCTTGAAAAAGAGCGTGGCATAACCATCATGGCGAAGAATACATCTGTGCGTTATCGGGATGTGAAAATCAATATCGTGGATACTCCCGGCCACGCCGACTTCGGCGGTGAGGTCGAACGCGTTTTGAAAATGGTTGACGGCGTGATGTTGCTGGTGGACGCCGCCGAAGGGTGTTTGCCGCAAACTCGATTCGTGCTTCGGAAGGCTCTTGAAGCCCGTCTGCCAGCTATCGCAGTTGTCAACAAGATTGACCGCCAGGATGCGCGCCCTGCCGAAGTCGTGAACGAGATCTACGAGTTGTTTTTGGATCTCGATGCCACTGACGAGCAGATTGAGTTTCCTATCCTTTATTCCGTCTCCCGCGCCGGAATCGCCAAACTGCAGTTGGAAGACAATTCGATAGATTTGCAACCTCTCTTTAATCAGATCGTCAAAACGATACCCGCTCCAAAAGAGCTTCGCACAGATTCGCTTCAGTTGTTGGTGGCCAATCTGGACTACAACGAGTACGTCGGTCGCCTGGCCATAGGTCGAATTTTCTCTGGGGAGATCAAGGTTGGTGATCAGGTTGCGGTGGTAAAGCCGGATCGATCGATCATCAAAACGCGTGTGTCCCAGCTTTACGTGTTTGAAGGTCTCAAACGTGAACCCATTGACAAGGCCGGCTTTGGCGAAATCGTCGCACTGGCAGGGATTGAAGATATTCACATTGGCGATACGATAACGTCTCTTGAGAACCCTCATCCATTACCAGTAATCGCGGTCGACGAACCTACGATTGCCATGATCTTTGGCGTCAACAACTCACCATTCGCAGGGTTGGATGGACGATATGTAACCTCCCGTCAGGTAAAAGAACGGCTCGATAAGGAGATCCTCGGGAATGTAGCGATCAGAGTGGAAGAGACTGGTTCGCCCGAGCAGTTCAAGGTATCAGGGCGGGGCGAATTACAGTTGGCGATTCTAATCGAGATGATGAGGCGCGAGGGTTACGAGCTTCAGGTTTCGAAGCCGGAAGCGATTACTCGCACCGTCAATGGCAGAACCCTGGAGCCCATCGAGGCCGTCGTTATCGACTGTCCAGACGAGTTCATTGGCGTTGTCACTGAGGCACTGGGCCGGCGTCGTGGCCAAATGACGAAGATGGTAAACCACGGAACAGGGCGCGTCCGCCTGGAGTTTGAGACACCCTCTCGAGGATTAATCGGATTCAGAAATGAGTTTCTGACGGAGACAAAGGGCACCGGGCTATTGAATACTATGTTCCTACGGTGGGGCGAATATCAGGGCCACATGCGCGGTCGAGCAACCGGGGCTCTGGTGTCGGACCGTACAGGCGAGACGACTACGTTTGCTCTTTATAATCTGCAGGAGCGAGGAACGCTTTTTGTTCGCCCAGGCACGAGAGTTTATGAAGGAATGATCATAGGAGAGAATGCCCGGGCAGTTGATCTGGATGTAAACACAATCAAGGAAAAGAAATTAACCAACATGCGCGCCGCCAGTGCTGACGAGGCGATGCGATTAGTGCCGCCCAAGGACCTATCGCTCGAACAGGCTCTGGAGTTCATTGCCGAGGATGAACTGGTGGAGGTTACGCCCAAGACAATTCGCCTGCGCAAGCGAGTCCTTGCCGCCAACCTACGACCGAAACGCAAAGAGTCTTCCCAAGATGCTTAACTTAGGATGTCTTTCGAGCTTCCTCAACTCTACCCTCTGACCGATGCTGCTCTATCAGGGCTGTCTCACGCCGAACAAGTCGAAAGACTCATAGACGGCGGTGCAACACTAATTCAATTGCGGGAAAAGGACTTATCTCCAATAGAGTTCTATTCTCAGGCCAAGGCTGCTTTAAGAGTCGCGCGACAACGGGGTGTTCGAATCATTATTAATGACCGGGTTGATCTTGCTCTGGCGCTCCGAGCAGACGGGGTTCACTTAGGACAGGATGACCTTCCTCCTGACGCTGCTCGCAGACTTCTGGGCGAGAATGCGATTATTGGGCTATCTACGCACAATGTTGAGCAAGCCCGCCAAGCGGTTAACTCTCCAGTTACTTACCTGGCAATCGGCCCTGTTTTCAGCACCTCTACGAAGCCGGATACAGCTAGTGAGGTCGGTTTGGAAGGCATTCGGGCCGTTCGTAGGGCAGTGGGAACAATGCCCCTCGTGGCTATTGGCGGAATTACGGAGGGCAACGCGCTCCAGGTTATTGACGCCGGAGCCGATGCTGTTGCCCCGATTAGCGCGCTACTTTCAAGTCCGCAGCAGACCGTTACGCGCACCCGTCTTATGTTTCAAACGCTTACAATGGCCTGAGCAAACATTTTGTCTTGCGTTTATCGCGGTTATGCGCCAGAATCCGAAAGTGAGTAGTGAGGTGCCCAATCCTCTCAATTCGTCCCGTCCGGCCATAACGTCCTTCTAATTCTTTCACTTCCGGAGTTTCGCACCCAATGAGCTTCTTCGACTTGCCGCCCATCATCGAGCGAATGCTGCTGGTCTCAGACAGAATCAGCGACTTGAATTTTTCGGTGGGACAACCTCCCCAAGTTGAGATCAATGGAAAGCTTACACAAATGCAGCCGCTCGGTATGCAGAAGCTTACGCCATATCAAACTGAGGTTATCGCGCTTACCCTGATGTATGGCAATCCCGATGCTTCCGAACGTCTGGCGAAGACGGGAACAGCCGATCTCAGCTACTCACTACCTTCTCGCGCCCGCTTTCGCGTGAACATATTCCAGCAACGCGGCGTCTACTCAATCGTTATGCGAGTGATACCTACGGACATACCGACGCTGAAGTCGCTGGGCCTCCCGGACAAGCTGGCGGAAATTGCTGAACTGAAAAACGGCCTGGTCCTGGTGACAGGTCCTACCGGTTCCGGAAAGAGCTCGACTCAAGCTTCCATCATCGACATCATCAATGAGAAAAAACATTATCACGTGGTGACTATTGAGGACCCGATTGAATACTTACACTCGCACAAAAACTCGACGATAAACCAACGAGAAGTAGGACAGGACACTCGGGATTTTCCATCGGCCCTGAGAGCTACGCTACGCCAGGCGCCAAAGGTGATTCTGATCGGTGAGATGCGCGATTTTGAAACCACCGAGATTGCTCTGGAGGCGGCCGAGACCGGTCACCTGGTGCTTTCAACTTTGCATACGATAGACGCCTCCAAGACCGTCGACAGGATCATCGGCCTTTATCCCAAAAACGAAGAGCCCGTAATCAGGACCCGCTTAGCGCAGACGTTTCGCTACATAATCTCGCAGCGTTTGATTCCGCGCGCGGACGGAAGGGGAAGAGTCGCAGCGGTCGAGATTTTGAGATCAAGTCCTCGCACTCGTGAATATATTGAGTCTGGTGAGGCAGCAGGCAAGTCTCTTCTTGATGCCATGCGCGATGGAAAACTTGATGGCATGCAGGATTTCGATTCCGTCATTAAGGACTTAATTGAGTCGAGGGCTATAAGTCTTGAAGATGGTCTCGCTTCTGCCACAAATCAAAACAATTTGTTACTTTCGCTGAAGGGTATGACCGCCGGCGAGGATTTTGTTCGCAGGGAAGTGGACGGGGTGCCGGTGGGCGCTTTTCCAGAGTCCGGTTCGATGTTGGGCTTAATCGATTAGAATCCCCACTAGTTTGTCTCAAAATTCTCTCCAAATAACGTCATGATCATAGTTTGCCAAAATTGCTCCACCCGTTTGCAGGTTGACGAAGAAAAGTCGCCGGCGAGGCCTTTCACAATTCGTTGTCCGAAGTGCAATAGCGCGGTCAACTCTGGTCCGCCCAGTCCGGCAAGCGAGAAAAGCGCGCTGACAGTTGGCGGATCCCCTTCGACTGATGATCCTCGCTTGGATCAGCCTACTCCGGCTCCTTCATACCCGCTTGATACCAACGCTATCCAGGAAAAGACAACGTCGACCGAAGAGGTAATTCGTTTGCTGGCAGATCTGCTTAGCAAGGGTTCGGAGGGGCGAATTGACAAGGTAAGGAAGGATCTAGGATCGGGGTGTCGGAAGGTATTAGTCTGCGCTGCTGAAAAGTATCGCGCGCCAATTGCTCGCACCCTTACGGAAGGTGGCTACCAGGTTTTAGTAGCTGATGATACCGGACAGGCAGTTGAACGAATGCGGGCAAACCAGTTTGATATTGTATTGCTTGAACCACAATTCGATACCCAGGAACAAGGTTCCGCCTTTGTGACACGCGAAATTAATGTTCTGCGACCATCTCAGCGCCGCCGGCTCTTTTTTATTCTTCTTGGGGCTTCATTACGCACTATGGACGCGCACGCAGCATTTCTTAACAATGCGAATGCGGTGGTAAATCTTAACGACATTGAGCAACTACCCAAGATAGTTGACGGAGCTTTGCTCGAATACAACGAGCTCTACCGGGATTTCAATAGCGCTTTTAACTTGACCGCATTGTAAGTCTCAAGCTGAATCTGTCATCAATAGTAATAAGGGCCACTTTAGTGGCCCTTTTTTACGTGCTGCCGGGTTATGGGTCGGTTTGAGTTTCGGCGAACGAATCCCTCCGGGATAAATACTGGGCAACCCAAAACTTGACCTGCCACCCGCTGCCGCGATCACTGTTGCGTGCTCTGGTAATTTGCTAATCTTAAGGGCGCACGCATCTAACCAGGTTGAAGTTCGAACGGCGATGGTTTCAAGAACGAGCAACAGTTACCCTCCTCGATTCCTCACATGCAGGTTTATCCGAGGAGTAGGTTCATTCGGGTGGGGTCTCGGTTGCGTCAGTAACCCTCACAGGCGTTGTAGAGGCGACTGCGGACATTATCACGGTATCGAGCACCCCCTGGGCAGTATCTAAGAGCATGACGGCTTGGGACGACCTGCCAGCAGCCACGACGACCCGTGGCTCACACGACCACAGACATCGCCGCTCGTCTGAAAGCTGGCGGCGGCTGAGCTTTGTTCTCGTGCTTACGGCAATCTACATGATTGCTGAAATGCTGGGAGGACTTTGGACCGGATCCCTGGCGTTACTTGCGGATGCGGGTCACATGCTTACAGATGTTGTCGCCCTTATTCTGGCCCTCATTGCCGTGTGGTTCGGATCACGTCCGGCAACCTCGAGCAAGACGTTCGGATATTACAGGCTTGAAATCATCGCCGCTCTGGTAAATGGTGTGGCGCTGATTGTAATTTCAATCCTGATTTTCTATGGAGCGTATAAACGTTGGTTGTTGCCACCCGTCGTTCGCAGCGGTCCGATGATAGTAGTAGCAGCAGGCGGTTTGTTAGTTAACCTCATTTGCGCCTGGATCCTTCACAGTCGCAATGAAGTGGACTTGAACCTTCGAGGAGCATGGCTTCACGTTGTGGGAGATGCGTTGGGGTCGGTAGCGGCAATTGTTGCGGGCGCATTAATGTCACTTTTTGGATGGTATGCCGCCGATCCGTTGTTCAGCATAATAATTAGTTTGATGATCATATGGGGCTCGGTCAGGCTTATTCGGGAAGCTACCAACGTTCTACTCGAAGGGACTCCGGCCCACATCAATCTGGCGGCGGTTGAGGACGCAATATTAGATACTGTCGGAGTGAACGACGTCCACGACCTGCACGTTTGGACTATAACTTCCGGACGCGAGGCGCTCAGCGCGCATGTCATTCATGGTAGCAATATTTCTCAGCCAGACTTGCTTAGAGAACTGCGGGTCAAACTTCATGATCGGTTTGGTGTCGATCATCTGACAATTCAGATGGAGACGCCCGATTCTGAAGATGACACGTTTCACTTCTGCCACGCCGGGACCGCATGCTTTAAATCGGAAAGGTAAGAAAGAAGGCACTAGTCAGTAGTCAGTGGTCAGTGGTCAGTCGCCAGTTTGTTCTTGTTTGTACTTTGAGCTTTGTACTTTGTACTTGGAACTCAATTTGATAGAGAGAGCCCATGTTCAGCCAGACATGCAAAGCACCAAGTACAAAGCTCAAAGTACAAACAAGCGCAAACTGACGACTGACCACTGACTCCCGACCCCTACTGACCAACCCCCTAATGGAACTCAACCTTCTGCTCACCCTTGATCTTCGCGAACAGGCAGCGTTGCAGGCGGCGCTAGTCACACACGGCGCTCCGGATGCACTCGTTACCCTGGCTTTGACAGGCGCGTGTCGAATCACTTCATTGACAGAAGCGCACCAGCTTCGGAAATGGCTGGCCGAAGCCCGCACAGCTGGGGAAACAGACTTTGCTTCCTTGCACGTTATTGAGCGGGCTCTGATCGATTTCGGAGTTTGAAGAACTCTCAACGACCCTGAGGCATGTCTTATGAGTGAAATCGAGCTTGCTTACGGGATCGCCTCAGTCAATTTCGTCTTCGATGAGAATCAATTCTCGGTACTGTCAAATCAATCAGAGTCAAAAAGAGCATTCAATTAGAGCCAAAAAGAGCATTAAGCGATGCCGAAATTGGTGCCGCATTCGATTTGCCGATAGCCTCACCGCCGCTAGACGACATCTTCTTACCTGATGACTCTGTGCTGATCGTTGTTTCCGACGCAACGCGCGCTACTGGGAGTGCACAAATCGTCAACCTCCTGGTACGCCGTCTGCTCCAGAGCGGAATTTCGTCGGCAAAGATCACCATTATTTTCGCTACTGGCATCCATCGCGCCGTAACTCCCCAGGAAAAGATTGACTTGTTGACTCCCTTTATAGCGCAGCGGATCAAGACCATCGATCACAATGCTTACGATTCCGGCCGGCTGATAACCCTTGGCACGACCGCGAGAGGCACTGTGGTGAAAGTCAATTCAGCGCTAAAGGAGTTCACTCGAGTTGTGATCATGGGTGGCATTGGTTTCCATTACTTCGCCGGATTCACAGGGGGACGCAAGTCAGTTTGCCCGGGCTTGGCGTCTGCGGACACTATTGAGGCCACCCATATGCTGGCCCTGGATTTTGAAGCCGGAGGTCGCAGGGCGGGTGTGGGGGCTGGTCTCCTGGATGGAAACCCGGTGCACGAGGAATGCGAACGGATTGCGGAAATGATAACGCCGGCCTTCAGCATCAATGTGGTGGTCGATAAAGTAGGACGTGCTATTAGCGCGTTCTGTGGAGATTGGCGCTTGGCCCATCGCGCAGGCTGCGATGATTATCTTTGTAATTACTCTGTAGACATTCCGTCGAAGCGAGATCTGGTAATTGTTAGTTGTGGTGGCTCTCCTTACGATATCAATCTAATCCAGGCTCACAAGGCACTCGAAATGGCAGCCCAGGCTTGTAATGATGGGGGAACCATTATCCTGCTTGCAGAATGTAGAGAAGGACTTGGCCGGCCCGATTTCATGAAGTGGTTTGAGGCGAAAAACTCAAGGGCTATGGAAGCAACCCTGCGCGAAAGCTACGAGGTCAATGGGCAGACAGCGTGCTCCTTGTTGACCAAGACCGAACGATATCGAGTCTTTTTGGTTTCGAAACTGCCATCCGACGACGTTCGACGGATGCGTTTTATTCCGGCCGCCACCCTTTCAGATGCGCTCGGCCAAATTGGCGGAAATGACGGCTACATCATGCCGCGAGGCGCGGCGATCTTGCCTCGCGTGTTTTTGTAGGGAGTTACAAACGATGGAAAAAGATCTGACATCGTGCAAGGTGAGAAGCTGGAGGTGGAGCGATCTTGACTCGATAGTTCGACACGCCAACAACCGAAACGTTTGGATTAATCTGCGCAACCGCTTCCCCTATCCCTATACTGCCATTGACGCGCGGCGTTGGCTACAGAGCGCTACTGAAGACAAGCCCGAGGTCAACTTCGCCATAGCAGTGAGAGACGAAGCTGTCGGTGGCATCGGATTCATGTTGCAGCAGGACGTTGCTTACCGCTCGGCCGAAATCGGATACTGGTTAGGCGAAGAGTTTTGGGGACGAGGTATAGCTACCGAGGCGTTGATAGCTGTTACAGAATACGCGTTCTCGTCGCATGACTTATGCCGGCTTTACGCTCATGTGTTCGAGTGGAATAATGCCTCGGCGCGTGTCCTGGAGAAAGCTGGCTATCTGTTTGAGGGACGACAAAGAAAAAGTGTTACCAAGGATGGCCAAACGATCGACCAACTGATGTACGCAACCATACGTTGATTCCTTTGCGCGGTAGCACTAGAATCACGAACATTTGATATGGCAAACTTCAGAGGAGAACGTCGATGAGAAAACTCGCTCTCTGCGTGATCGTGTTATCCAGCGCTTTGTATGTATCTGCACAACAGACCTCGACTAATTCAGCTGAAAAGCGTTCGGCATTGACGGAAGCGGCGGTTGCCCTGGATGCTGCTGGCGCTTCGGCGCTTGAAGCGACTTTAACAACGACGACACTTAACGGCGCTCCTGAGACACCGGTAACAAATATACGTATGGTCGTGAAAAACTCCAGCACCATCCCTTACTCTTTTGTGTCTGGTTTGGTTACTTTCTACGACAGCGCTGCAGTACGGTGTGGCGAGGGCATATTCAAGGCCGACGCAGTCGCTGTCAACGAGTCGTTTGAGACTGACTCGCCGGGTATTCGCATTCGTTGTACGCCGGTTAGCTGGCGTATCGTAGCCACAAACTTGCTTCCGCGAGTTGTGCCTTCCGCAACTGCACCCCCTCCTTCGACTACAACTCGAACCTCATCGAACCTAATCATCAGCGTGGACGGTGAGCAACATCCTATCCAGTTAGACAAGCCGATGGTCCTCAACCTGGGAGACAGGCAGCGCACTATTATTGTTCGCGAGGCCCCTTAGGGACGGTGAGCAGGGGCAGCAGGCAGGAGCAGGAAATCATTGGTCATATATCATTTGACATTTCTCATTTGCCATTTATTGTTCGTCGCGTGAGCCGAGGGATTCTTGAGAGTGCTCATTAAGAGACAATGATCGAGAGATTAGCAACTCAGCTTCGATACAAATGACAAATGAGAAATGTCAAATGATATATGACCAATGATTTCCTGCTCCTGCCTGCTGCTCCTGCCCCTGTTTTGCGGTGGCTACTTGACCAGCGACGTCGCCGGTTTTAGCATAAAGGCCAGTTCAAGGAAGGCAGGGTACCTATATGGCAGAGAAGCAGGAAAACAAGTGTGCTCATCCGGCATGTGACTGTCGCACAGAGAAAGATAGCAAGTACTGCAGCGAGTATTGCAAGAACGCCGAAAAATCCGGGGTCATGGAAATAGGCTGCGGATGTGAGCATGACGGTTGCTAAATCGGCTGAGTAACTTACTTCAGAAGGATCCTCCAACAATCCCCCCAAAGTTGAACTCTGCGTTAGGTTACTGAAACACGCCACAACCTCCCGAATAAAACTCAGAAATGCTTCCCACTTTAATTGAGCTACAGCGCTTGAAGCGGCTTGATCGTACGGGCTGGACACTACGTGGTCTTCCAAACGGAACCGAATCTGTAGCCGCACACTCATTCGGCGTTGGTGTGACTGCCATGTTGCTGGCCGACGAGTTTATTGCGCAGGGTGTTGTTATCGATGTTGAGAAAGTTCTGAAGATGGCGTTACTGCATGATTGGGCCGAGGTTCGGGTAGGTGATATGCCCCGGACCGCCACTGAATACTTCGGAGCGACGGCGAGAAAACGAGCTGAGAGTGCCGCTTTCGCAGACGTAGTTAGTAAAGTTGGTAGCGGTGAATCGGTTTATAAAACCCTGTACGACGATTATGAACTACGCGAAAGTCTCGAAGCTCGCCTTGTAAAGGTAGCGGATGTTGTCGATCTACTAGTCGAAGCTCTTGCGCTCGAACGCGCGGGCGCCCGGGGATTGGATGAATTCTGGGAGGTTGCGCAAACAGCAGACTTCCAACTTGATGGCGTGGCCCGGCATATCGTTAACGAACTTTTCCATTCACTGCTAAACGCTCGAAGCGAGATCGGATCAAATCCTGCCGGCAATTAGTCATTTGTTATCACAGTTGTTTACCTCTCTTACGTGGCATGGGTTCTTAATCGGAGTCCTGGTCTTCGTCGTTACCTTCGTCGTTAACCTGGGCATCGTCTCCTTTATCCTCGTCAAGCTGCCGGCCAACTATTTTAGTAGTAGTTACCAGAGAAACTTCTTGTCAGGACGTCATCCTGCCCTTCACGCTGCGGAAATTATCGGCAAAAACGCGCTTGGGGTCTTGCTGGTCGCGATTGGTATTTTGTTGTCGATTCCAGGAGTGCCTGGCCAGGGACTGCTGACGATTCTGTTGGGAATCATGCTCCTTAACTTTCCCGGTAAGCGTCGTCTGGAACAGAAGTTGTTGAGTAGACCTGGAGTTCTGAAGACGATCAATCGGTTGCGGCTCAAATTTGACAAGCCGCCCCTTATTGTTGACTGAACTCCCTCGGTCTTCAACTGTTCGGTCGCTGGCGACGCATTTGCTCTTGAGACATGCGCCACATTGGCGGGGGATGAATCAGTCCACTTGGAGTTTCTGTTGGCAGATAAATACTGCAGTCCGGACGCAGTCGTTTGTTAAAAAGTGGCTGCATTGACAAGAAAAACTCTTCTTGTTAGGTTGAACGCCAATTCGTGATCCTTTGGCGTTTGACGTATGATTGGCGCCTGAAGGCTTTGCTTGATGCACCAACTACCGAACGTCCCCATAATCTCCTTGCCCCGATGGGGCATATTTCTTTTCTTGGTCTCATGTCTGTTCGTGATCCCCGGCTGCGGTGTTTTTGGCACACACAAAAAGATCCAGGTGCCTAAACTTCTGTCTCCTTTGGCAGAGGCAGACAAAACTCAACTGCTGCGAGAAATAAACAGACTTGCTGCCATCAAATCCATACACGGTAGAGTAGACATTCTCTTTGAAGATAACTCTTTTGCCGACGTAGGGCTTGCGGATAAATACAAGCAGGCTGATGGCACTATCACACTGCAGAGACCGGGCGCTGTCTATCTGGTTATTCAGGTTCCCTTCATAGCTAAAGATATTGCGCAAATGACTTCTGATGGTCAGCATTTCCGCGTTGCTGTTTTGGAAGGCGACGAAAAGTATCGCCGCTTTGTTAAAGGCACTAACAGCGCCGTCTACGAGAAAATGGACCTAAATGGAACCGCAAGCGCTTCGAGCAAGGACGGCAGGAGGAAAACAATCAAGGAAAAAGAAGCGGTCAGTGCCCTCTCGAACCTCAGACCTCAGCATCTTACGGAGGCCCTGATAATCGCACCTGCGGCTGTCCCACCCGAGGCTGGAGTCACTTATTCACGAAGCGAGTTTTACCAGGATGAGTTAGACAATAGTCGCCAGCCAAACAAATCAGGACGAGTAATTCGGGGATATTACCTGCTGGAAGAACTAGTGCAGACAGGGGACGGCGAAGGCAGACTAAGGCGGCGATTCTGGTTCGACCGAGTGGGAACGATTCGTCTGGCTCGATTACAGACTTTCGATGAGCATGGACTACTGGTAGCCGACATCTCCTATCTGGACGAAAAACCGGTGGGCGAAGGAGGCAGGACAATGCCAACGCGCGTAGAGATCACACGACCGCATGATCGTTACAAATTGAGCATTGCTTACCAGAACCCTGCGGAGGTTGTGATCGATAAGGAATACCGTCCCGAAGCGTTTGTTTTGGAAAACAAATGGCAATTGCCTGAAGTCGATCTTGACGCGGAGCGCAACAAGAAGGTCACGGCAAACCACTAATAGATCTCCGGACGCTAGATATAACAAGTCAGATTGTATTAACATCTGAGGTTTGATTTCTGGCGTCCGGTTTTTTGTGTAAAGGTTTAGACTAACCGCGTTCATTGAGGCCAATCTGCCGCAGGTCGCGCAAGCTTCACTAAACGGCCGTGACTTTTCGATGAGAACAATCCTACAAGCTGAGAACCTGGTCAAAGTCTATCGCATTGGCAAGGTGGACGTGCCGGCGCTTCGAGGAGTGTCCCTTGAGGTCCAGGAGGGGGAATTCGTAGCCATCATGGGACCATCGGGTTGTGGCAAGTCAACGATGCTTCACCTGTTGGGAGGGCTGCTCACGCCAACAAGCGGTCGGATTATCATCGACGATGAAGACATCACCGCGGCCTCCGATGCCAAGCGCACTTCAATCAGGCGTCGCAAGATTGGCTTTGTCTTCCAGCGATTTAATCTCTTTCCCACTCTCACGGCTGAAGGAAATCTCCGTCTGGCGGAGCGGATTCATGGCAATGGCGGCGAAGATCCACCACGCCGTCGCGAGGTGCTGCGGCTCCTCGGCCTTGAAGATAAGCTTCACCATAAGCCACTCGAACTGTCCGGGGGTGAACAACAACGCGTCGCATTGGCACGGGCAGTCGTGACCCGCCCTGCCATTGTTTTGGCCGATGAACCCACCGGAAACCTCGATTCCGAGAATTCAGCTCTTGTACTTAACATGTTCCAGGAGTTGAACTACCGGTTCCATCAAACAATAATAATGATCACACATAACCCGGAGGCCGCGGCTATGTGTAGACGAATTGTACAAATGCGCGATGGCCACATCCTGGAAACTCCTCCCACAATCCGTTTGTAATAATGTCATTTACACACTCTGACAGGCACGTTAGAATCTATTCACCCGCCAGCCACACTTCTGTGGCTGTTTACTTGCAAGCTTGAGGACGTGCGAGGCCTGCTAACCACACTAAAAAAGATTTTCTTCTGGAATTACGCAAGAAACACCTGGCAGTGGGACGTTTTATGCGTGGTTATTCTAATCTTTATCTTTTTGACCCCTAAAAGCTGGGTTGAAAACGGCGAACGACCTCGACCCTTGACGCATCAAAGCCCATCTGCCGCGACACTGGTTTTGGGGCCGGAAGTTATACCAAATGAAGCAGATAAGCCTCAAATCGAGCGGCGGATTAAGGCCCTGACCGGACGGGACAACGCGGAAGTCATCGCAATAAGAAGGGTAGTAGATCAGGATGGCCGCACCCTCAGGTTCGAGGTTGACATACGGTAGTCTTTCCCTATAATCGCTAGGTTTTTTGCGACTAACGGAAAAGGAGCATTTATTTTAAAGGAGCATTTATGAAGAGATTTTTTCCCCTCGGCCTGTTGGTGGCGATTGTAATCGCCTCAACCTTCGCTATAGCTTCCCCTACGACCGCACATGGCCAAGCAGCTGGTTTAGTGAGCTCGGTGCTTAATCGCATGGAGCAAAACCGCCAAAGTTTGAAGAACCTTCGCGCCGAAATCAGCATGGAGAAATACAACGCCCGGCTGCGCGATGCCGACCGGTTCAAGGGTGTCGTTTTGTACATGCCGGCTCCCGGGCGTGACGCCTCCGTGCGCATTGAATGGAGCAGTCCACAACACGAGATTCTTTCAGTAATAAACGGTAAGTACACTCTGTTTCGACCGCGGCTCAAGCAGGCGATTGTAGGCACTTCGAAATCAATGAAGGGCAAAGCTGGAGCTGGAGGCATTCTGGAGATGATGTATATGTCGCGGCAGCAACTCGAGTCGCGATTTCAACCGCTCCAGGACGTGCGTGAAGAAACCTTGTGGGGAGGTGTGAGCACAATTCATCTCAC
>WNGI01007278.1_pt1 | contig 16716 bp, 14 predicted proteins | sample 5400621 | NCBI WGS metagenome assembly WNGI01 (sample SAMN13153374, study PRJNA577476) | soil metagenome | isolation source: 20 cm soil or saprolite under Garry oak tree replicate 1 | place: USA:California | collected 2016-06-15 | reverse complement strand
GAAAAGTGTAAGGAGTTTAATGTTACCGGACAGATCAAACACATTTGTCCGGGTCCGGTTGTTACCACATATGAGTTCAAACCAGATCCGGGAGTGAAGTATTCCCGAGTGGTTTCTCTCGTGGACGACCTTTGTTTGGCCCTGAAAGCGGAATCCATTCGGATTGATCGCATGCCTGGTAAGCCTCACGTAGGGATCGAAGTCCCCAATCCGCGGCGTGAAACCATCTACCTCCGAGAAGTTATTGAGTCGAGGGCCTTCCGGGAGTCAGGTTCAAAACTAACTATCGCCTTGGGCAAAACGATCGATGGGCTTAATTACGTTGCCGATCTGGCAAAGATGCCCCATCTCTTGATTGCCGGAACAACCGGGGCGGGTAAATCCGTCGGTGTAAACGCTCTCATCGTCTCGATCCTGTACCGGGCGCGTCCTGATGAAGTTAAGTTCATTCTGATTGATCCAAAACGGCTCGAACTCGGCCTCTACGAAGACATTCCGCATCTGGCGGCGCCAATAATCACCGATCCAAAGCTGGCATCGCGTTCTTTGAAGTGGGCCGTGGCGGAGATGGAGCGACGCTATAGAGATCTGGCCGGGTGGGGCGTGCGCAATATCGATGGCTACAACACCGAGATCATGCGACGCAATCTCATTAAGGAGTATGACGATGCCGGGCAGCCCTGGAAGCCCTTGCCATTCATCGTCATCATCATCGACGAATTGGCCGATTTGATGATGACTTCAGGCCGTGAGGTTGAGGAGTCAATTACCCGCCTCGCGCAAATGGCCCGCGCCGTGGGCATTCATCTTGTGCTGGCAACTCAGCGACCGTCGGTGGATGTGATTACCGGTTTAATCAAGGCAAACTTCCCTTCCCGGATTTCATTTCGGGTTTCTTCGAAAGTGGACTCCCGGACGATCATTGATACAAACGGCGCCGAACACTTGCTCGGGCGCGGTGATATGTTGTTTCTGCCGCCCGGCACCTCGCGTTTGATTCGCGTTCACGGTGCTTATATCGATGAGACCGAGATTAACCGTATCGTTGCTCATTCCAAGGAGCAGGGGCCGCCGGCGTACGACGAAAGCATCACGCAATCAGAAGAAGAAGCCTTGGGCCTGGAGGAAAACGAAGGCGAACATGATGAGCTGTTCGAGGAAGCATTGCGGATTTGCGTAGAAATGAAACGCGCCTCAACTTCCGTACTGCAGCGACGCTTACGCATCGGCTATGGCCGCGCTGCCGCCATCCTCGACATCATGGAAAGGGAAGGGTTGATCGGGCAAGCGGATGGTTCGCGTCCTCGTCCTGTTCTCGGCAGGGCTTACGAGATGATTGCGCAGTGGGACGAGATGGGTTCTGAAGATTAAACATTGCCTCCCTTCCCTCCCCTTCTCTCATCCAGTAAACGTCAAAAATCTTTCCCCGAGAACTTCCACCGTAACTGTGGAAAAGTCTGTGGAGAACCAGGAGTGAGAGAAGTTAAGTTTTTGATAGCCGTGAGTTTCTAGCATAATGCACACGTTGGCGGCGATTACGCGAGGTCATCTTTGTAACCGCTCTCTGCAATGTCGTGGGTGTCGTCAGCTCCTGCGGTAATCTACCAGGGCAATACTCATCTCCCGGTGGCTCCTCTTCTCCTGGGAGCTCTACAGGAATGGAAACAAACGCTCGCGTCCAAGGTGCCGGCACGGGCAGCCCGCGTGAGATGTTAATTAACATCAACACAGCCTCTGTTAGTGACCTAGAGAAACTGCCGGGCGTTGGCAAAGTACTCGCCGAAAGAATTGTGGAGCACCGGGAGAATTATGGCCCTTTTCGTCGCGCCGAACATTTGTTGGTCCTGCAGAATTCAACCGCCGAGTCGCAGAGAGCGCCGAGGTTGCGCAGAGAACTACTTTAAACCAGAACGCAAATGATGCCAGATCTGACACAGCTCCGTAGGTCCGCCCGGGAAATATTCGACGTCGCTTTACGCTCCGTTGACGCCCGCGCTGCAACTCGGCGAGCTATCCACGTCGACCGTTCTTCATTGAGATGTTTTGAAGCCGAATTTGATCTCTCAACTTACCAGGTCTACGTCGTAAGTGTGGGGAAAGCTGCCCTGAGCATGGCGTTCGGACTCACTGACGTGTTAGGCAGTAAGATCGCGGGTGGAGTAATAAGTGGGCCGGCACAATTAACGAAACAGCAGTTTCCTCTTAGCGGATGGCAAGTGTTTGCCGGAGGCCATCCCTTGCCGAACGAGGCCAGCCTGGCCTCAGCTGAAGCAATCTTTGAGTTAATAGACCGCGCCAACGCCGAAAGAGCAATGATCTTCTTTCTCATTTCAGGCGGCGGCTCCGCAATGGTCGAATGGCCGGCAGGGGAGCAAATCACACTCGCTGACCTACAGGAAGCTAATCGCCTATTAGTGGAGTGTGGCGCCACCATCAGCGAAATAAATGCCGTGCGCCGTGCTTTCTCCGCAGTGAAAGGAGGCGCTTTGTCAAAGCGTGTACTGCAGGCGAGCATGGTCACGCTCATCGTTTCAGATACGAACGTGGGCGACGAAGCCAGCGTCGCCTCCGGCCCGACGTTGTTGCCATCACCGAATGGTCCCGATCCGCGCGAGGCTCTAAGCCGCTATCATCTGGACGTTGCTCTGCCCAAATCTATTATTCAGGCGATAAGACAGAAAAACCCATCCGAACGCCAATTACACAAGACAAATCCGCATTTCGTGATCCTTGATAACCAAACGGCAATCGCTGCGGCGGTTGAAAAAGCTCAAGCTCTCGGGTTTGCCTCTGAAGCGACCCGAGACATTTGCGAGCAGCCGATTGATGAGGGCTGCGAGCTGCTCGTTTCTCGACTGTTCAATCTTGTGAAAAAGTCTCAAGTGAACAACCGCGGGTTCTGCCACATTTCCGGTGGCGAATTTTCCTGTCCAGTATTAGGTGATGGGCGCGGCGGACGCAACCTCGAGACTGCGTTGCGTTGCGCTATTGAGTTAGACAATAAGAAGAGTGTTTATCATTCGGTTGTCTTATCTGCAGGCACCGATGGAATCGACGGTAACAGTCCAGCGGCTGGAGCGATCGCCGATGAAACGACGCTCAGCCGCGCGTGCTTAAAAGGACTAGACGCACAAGAATTCCTGGAGAGAAGTGATTCCTATGGCTTTTTTGATCGGCTCGATGACACGATTGAAATCGGACCGACAGGAACGAATGTTCGAGACTTAAGAATAGTGCTGGGGTACAGCAAAGCATCGGGAAGGTGAACTTTGCACTTAGTACTTTGTAATTGTGTTTCTAAGAAAGAAGTGCGACAGCGAAATATGGAAGAACAAACCACAAAGCACTAAGTACAAAGCACCAGGTATCACCTTCCCAACTTGCAGATTTTCTCCGCTTGAGTGGTCAATTCATTGCTGAAGGGGGTTCCACCTCGTCTTGACTCCACTTCGCGCAACGCATATAAGGGTTTTTCGACAATTGTCGAGTTCCGCTTTCACCTTCATGTCCGATATGCTTCAGCTTGTCGCGGACCCTCATCAGAGACCTTGATGGCAGGTCGACGACAAGCTAAAGCATATCGGACATAAAGAATTACCTATTAGGGAGGCCGTCTTGGCTACGATTCTTAAAGATGAAGAGAATATTTCCGCTAGAACGAAAGAAGGCGATCTTCTATCACTCCACGAACTCGTCCAGCGACTCGACAGTCAATCTACACCACCCACTCTCGAACAACTGAATGCGTGGTTGGCGAGCGCAAACATCTCTAACGACGACTTGCGTCCTTATATTGGTTTCAAGGAAGGTAACTACCGGCGCCACCGGGTCTGCCGTAATGAATCGGTGGAGATGTTGGTACTGTGCTGGCGACCGGGCCACAAGACGCCCATTCACGATCATAACGGCTCGCACGGCGTGGTTAAGATTCATGAGGGTGTCCTCTGGGAAACAATATTTGCCTACGACAAGGACAAAGGGCTTTGTTACCAAACCGGGCGCGAGTGTCAGGTAGGCGAAGTTACTGGCGCCGGCGTGCCGGACATTCATCAGCTGGGTAACCCGGAGGTCAGTGGTCATGACTTGATCACAATTCATATCTACGCTCCGCCGCTCGGAGTGCTCAAGACGTACAAGGTCGGCAGTCCGCAGATAGATCTCTACACGCCTGACGATTCCGACATGAGCGCTTAAAAAAGAATGACTTGTTCGACGGGAGCGCCCTTGTGTATAGCAAGTCATAACCCTTTACGCGCGAAGTTTCCGCACTTAAACCAAGCGTTCCGTAAAATCACCTTTCTCTTTACGATTATTGCGGTAACTCTAGTCGCATCTTGCAATCGCAATCCTCCAGTAAAAGACAATAGCGAGATAACTGTCGCGGCAGCATCGGATCTCACGCCGGCGTTTGAAGAACTGGGCCGCGAGTTCCAAGCAGCCCATTCGATTAAAGTTGTCTTCAGCTTTGGTTCATCCGGTCTACTCGAGAAGCAGATTGAAAATGGCGCGCCCATGGATGTCTTCGCCGCAGCTAACATGGATTACATCGACCAACTCGATAAGAAAGGTCTGATCGTTCCAGGCACCAGCGCAATCTATGCTCGAGGGCGGATTACCCTGTGGACGCCGAAGGACAGTGCCCTGCACATTGAAAAGATTGCGGATCTTACAAGCGCTGCCGTGAAACGCATCGCTATCGCCAATCCCGATCATGCGCCGTACGGTATGGCTGCCCGCGAAGCACTGCAAAAGGCTGGAATTTGGGAGACGATGAAGCCGAAAGTAATTTATGCTGACAACATTCGCCAGACACTTCAATTCGCACAAACTGGAAACGTCGATGTTGCGATTGCCGCGCTGTCCTTGAGCCTGCAAAGCGATGGACGATGGGTCTTAATTCCGGAGGAATTACACAAGCCGCTGGACCAGGCGTTTGCGCTTATCAAAGGCACGAAAAACGAAAAGGCAGCGCGAGAGTTTGCTGTGTTCATTAACGGACCTCAGGGGCGCTTGATCATGCGCAAATACGGTTTCACCCTGCCAGGAGAGACCGCGAAATGACGACTTCCATCCACAGATTACACAGATTACGCAGATTAAAAAGTACGGACTTTGGGCTTTGGTCTTCGGACTTTGTTCTTTGGTTACTCTCAACCTCGCATTCGTTTCAAAGCCAAAGACCAAATCCAAAGTCCGTATTTTTGAATCTGTGTAATCTGTGTAATCGGTGGATGAGCTATCGGTTGACGAACCTCTCGACCTTCAAGTCCCGCCCATCGGTCGTGACAGTGATCGTTCCGCATGCGCCCGTCGTCAACACTTCAGCACCGCCCGCTTTCCAACGCTCAACCACTTCCTTATGAGGATGACCGAATATTGATGTTTGGCCGACAGAAATGATCGCCACGCTGGGACGCGCGAAGGCGACAAACTTCTCAGTGGAGGATGTCTTGCTGCCATGGTGCGCAACCTTCACAACATCAACATGCAAGTCCGCCGGTGCGCGAACCAGCGCGCTCTCCGCCCCTGTTTCAATATCGCCGGTAAGCAGGAGCGCCCGTTCAGCTAATTGTAGACGGATCACGACGGAGTCATTGTTTCGAGATGGCGCGTCAATGTTTTCGGTTGGCGGCGGCCACAGCACTCTCGCCTCGACGATACCGAAGCGGATGATATCTCCTGCCTGGACTAAGTCTATAGGTGTGCCGGTAGACGCTAAGGTTCGGGCAAACTTCGAGTATTCAGGATCGGTGGGGGGCGTCCGCGCGACGAAAGCCCTTTGTACCGCAAAATTCCGCGCGACGGCATTAAGGCCGTCAATATGATCTGCATCAGCATGCGTGGCCAGCAAGTAATCCACGTGATCCAGGCCTCGCCACCATAGGTATTCCGATACTACTGCTTCACCAATACTGCGCGTTTCCTGTTCGACCGCCTCTCCCTCAACATCGCCAGGTGGTTCAATAGGACTCGATCCATAACTCGGTCGGCCGCCGCCATCCACGAGCAAGGTGGTTCCGTCCGGCATTGTCACAAGAGCGGAGTCGCCCTGGCCTACGTCGAGAAAGTCGATGTGTAACTGTCCGTCCGGTCGACCGGCGCTAAGCGGATGCAGCACGACTAGAGCCAACATTCCAAGCTGCGATATTAATGCAAGCCAGATCGAGTCTTGTCTTCTCATCGCGTTTCCTGGGGATGTTGCGAAGGGACGCCAACGAAAGAGTTTTACTATGAGTAAAACCAACGGCACATAGTAGATAACGTAAACCATTGCGGCCCAGCCCGAATACTCCGGCAATCTCAGAGACGCGATGTGAAGCTTTGCGAAGGGATCGACGCTATGAATCATCAACCAATCGATTCCATTTGCGAGTTTGAAAAGCGGCGCGGCGACGCTGATGCTGAGTTGAGAGATTGCCAAAGCCAGCAACGAGACGACAGCGAGCGTTGCCAGCAGCGCGCTTACGACGATGTTCAAAATTACTGAAGCTAATGACAGGCGGTGGAAATAGACAATCAGGAACGGCAGCAATACAAGCTGAACACTCACGGAAACCACTACAGCCCCGAAAACATATTGCACACACCATTGCATGCGACAGCGCTCGAGGTGAGCGGCCAAAGGCGTCTTGAAAAGTCTGTATGCATGTGCAGCACAGGACATGTCATCCTGCCATTTGGCTTCGCCCCAAAACAGAACTTCGCAAAAACTCTTGAACCAGCTTGAGCACGCGGGTGGATACGGTGTTTCTCGAGTCGGGCGCCACGCTCCAATTGCCGAGAGAGTCCGGAGCAAGGGCCACGCGATAACGATGATTGCCAACACGGATAGAAAAGTTAGTTGAAGCGAAGCATCAAGAAGCGCCTGGGGTCTCCAAATCAAAAGCGCGAGGGCGGCTCCGCCGAGCGCATTGAGAGAAGACGCGCGGCGGAAGACGACAGCAGCGAGCGCGACGAAGGTGAACATTAATGCGGCCCGAACTACGGAACCGTCAGCGCCCACTGCCAGCGCGTACGACCAGAGTACCGTTGTGGGAAGTAAGAATTGCAGAAATCGGATTTTGGTCAATCTTCGGGCCACGAGGAAAACGATTCCACCGATGAAGCTAATATGTAAACCGCTAATGACCAGAACATGAAAAGTTCCGCCTGCGCGAAAACGTTCGGCCGCCGCCTGGGACAGGTTGTAACGATTTCCAAGTAGTGCGGCATCAAGAACGCCGGCAGTTTCTGGCGAAAACCTGGTATCTATCTGCTGTTGAAAGCGGTTCCGCCAATCATAAAGCCAGGCCAAGGGCAGAAAGACTTCTCGGTCGTCGAGACGTTCGATCAAGAGCGGACTCTTTACGAATCCCGTCGCGTCGTAACCTTTCCGATCAAGGTACTCAGTTAAGGTCGACACGCCCGGGTTACGATACTTGTCGCTACGGTTGAGTGTGGTCATTACACGTATACGCGCCCCATAACGGAGCTGCAGACCCATGTAATCGTTTTTGATGGACGGTGTGGGGAATGAGGCCTGGAGCTCAACCGTACCCGATGCTCTTAACTCAACTCGTCTGCGGCTCAAGGTTTCCACTTTCAATGGGAGATAAACCCTGTCACGCGCAAACTCCGGTGGTCCAGTCAGTACGCCCGTCAATTCCACGGGCTCGTTAGCGTCTGGAACTCCGTCCGATATCAAGCGCTTGACCTGGCTGGCGGGGGTGCTAACTTTTTCCAATACGGCCAGCGCAGCACCGGCAAAAAACATAGCCAGCAGCAAGGATTGGGCTGCTGCAGATGTTCTGTTTCTCAAGAGTGCCAGCAGCGCGGTTACCGAGAATAGAGCATAGAGCGACACCAAAATCGCGAGGTGTGACGGTAACAGGTTGGACGCGAGAATGCCGCCTGTAAATGTGAGCGCGAGTTGGGCAAGCGGATGCTGGGTGAACAGCGCCTGGTGAGGAATTGTTTTCATTGTGAGGAATTTGAGGTTTGGCTACATTCTGCCCCTTAACGCCGCCTGCGTTTGTATCCGAGGTGGTGCTTTGTACTTTGCACTTTGTACTTTGTTTTCTCTGTTCCGTGCTGAATCGAACTTCGACCAGGCACCAAGTTCAAAGCACAAAGTACAAAACACAAAGATCGGATTACCCCTACTTGCCGACAACCAGGACCACGAAAGAGCCAGGTTTCATCGTTCGTGTGGGTCGCTTGCCCGGTTCAGCTGCTGGAGTTTCAGTGTATTCAGCCGCTGGAAGAAAGACTTTCTTTGTCTTCGGATCGAAGGCCATCGTTTTCGCGCTCTGCTGGGTCTTCACTGCTCCGGCATCTTCGTATTCGTCAGCCGACTTTTCATGGAAGATACTCAAGGTTCCCTCACCACACGAAAAAAAGATCAGACGAGATCCTGGGTCAAACGCAGCATAGTCGACACCCTTTCCGATTGGAAAACTGGTAATTACTTTCCCCGTCGCGGCATCCATCACAACCATCTTCGGCTCATCGCGGCAACCGATAAATAACCGGTTGGTATTAGCATCATAAGCAAGTCCGGTTGGGACCTTCGCGACTCCTATGGGAAACCGTTTCTTGACCTCCAGCGTTTTTGGATCGAACACTACAACCTCAGCGGCTTCCTCGCTGTTGAGATAAATAAGACCATCCTTACCAATTACTGCCTGTTCGCCATCGCCTTCCACTTTAACCGTCCCGACAACCTCGCCAGTCGCGGCATCCAGGGCAGTGACATCGTGCGTGCCATGGTTGTTCGTGAATATGCGCTTCGAACTGGGTTCGTAGTAGATGCCGTCTGGTCCTTTGCCCACATCAATTTTCTTGATGAGCTGCAGCGTGTCAGGATCAAACATGGAAACCTTGTTCTCGCGGCCGTTGCTGGTGAAGCCGTGCTTGAAAGCAGATGCTATCGCGACGCCGTGGACGCCCGGAGTGTCCGTGATCGTACCGACCAGCTTTCCGTTATCAGCATCCACGACTTCTACCTGCGTTCCATGCGAAACGTAGAGCCGCCGCGTTGAATTATCCAACATGACATAATCAAAACCGCCAACACCCGGAACCGAGTAACGACCGACGACCTTGTATCCCGTCGCGCCTTGAAACAGCAGCGCGCTAAAAGACAAAACGACTAGAATGCTTTTCGTGCTTAGCATCATTTACTCTCCTAATCCATTTCGGAAGTCATTATTGCGAAGTAAAAGCGGTTGTCATTCTCCCCGCCAGATGACTCTGTGTCAAACACTCCTGATCAAGCGAGCCACAGTCTCGACGTGGTGAGTCTGCGGAAACATATCAAACGCCTCGATGGAATCAAGAGCGTATCCGCCGGCGAAAAGTTTCTTAAGGTCGCGGGCGAGCGTGGCCGGATCGCACGAGACGTAAGATATACGGGCAGGACGCAGATCGAGAATACTTTTGATGACTATGGATTCGGCGCCGGCGCGTGGCGGATCGAGCAGGATAAAATCAATTGGTCCAAGACTCGCAAAATTGGCCCGTAACCAGTCAGCGACGGATACAGTCACGACTTTAGCGTTCGTAAGCTGCGCCTGCTGCAAATTACGTCGGGCGAAACGCGACGCAACATGATTCGCTTCAACGCCAATAACTCGTCTAAAACTACGCGCTAGCGGCAGCGTAAATAACCCAACCCCCGAATAGAGATCCAGGGCGTAGTCGCCTTTGGCATTCGACACGGCAGAAGCAATGAGTGGCGCGATAAGATCTTGATTGATCTGAAAAAACGCCTCGGCATTGTAGCAATAGGCTTCATCACCGACTTTAAGGCTAACCTCGCTGGTATGGAATTGAGCAAATTCCGGAGCAAGCGATACAGTCGCAGACTCATTAACATTGACGGAAGAATGTGATTGATAAGAAGAACCCTGTGTGGGGCCGTTCGCGCCAGCCACGACTTCGATATGCTTCAGTCCGGCAGGAAAAGCGCCGATCGGTGTTGCGCGCACCTGCGCAAGTGTTCCTTGTAAGTCAGGAACCAGCACGGCGCAATCGGCCACATCACACACACGACGCGAGGCACGCTCGTAGTAGCCGATACGCTCCTCATCGCGATCAACCTGCCATGTCGCGCGAGCGCGATAACGCCACTCTTTTGGTGATGCCTGAACCACAATTTCCGGAGATGTTTCCAGCCGCGCGATGCGATGTAGACAGTCCCGTATCATCTCGGCCTTGGCCTCCAGTTGAGCCTCGTATGTCATTTGTTGGAAATCGCAGCCGCCGCAACGACCAAAGTAGGGACAGGGAGGCTCAACTCTTACGGGTGAGGGTTTAAGGATCTCTTCTATTGAAGCAAAACTAACATTGCCCTGCTGACGGTCAATCGTGACGCGCAAACGATCGCCGGGCGCTGCGAGAGCAACGAAAATCGTTTTGCCGGCAGCGTGGGCCAATCCCACGCCGCCGGGAAGAATGCGCTCGATCTCGACGTCAAGCGTTAAAGATGATTCGGTTTCCACTGTCCCTGAGTTTCTACTGACCTTACCGGGCCGGATAAGGATTCGGGGCCCATTGCTGAGGAGGAGGAGGAGCGACATATTGCGGCCCCACACCCTCCAGGTCAAACTTGATGCCGCCAATCATGCCTGCCGCGAGATTGTAGACAATCGCGCCGATAGCTCCCCCAATGAAACCAATAATCGCGTAGAAGATTGGAATCGCAATCATCATAACTACACCGATGACTATTGAAGGTACCCCACCCGCAGCCGAACCCTCTCCGCGTACTCCAAATGCAGATATTGCGGCGCCAAAGAGCATGAAAAACAGTCCGTAGATCAGACCGATAATTATCCCGATCACGAACATCACGAGAGACTGCATCTTCGCTACGGAAAATATGCCGAAGCGCCTGATTGTCATTTCAGCCATATAGTTTCTCCTAGTAGACCTGGGCGCGGGCTCCAGAGTTAGAGGTAAAACAAACTGAGACGCGGCACGGAAAACTGCTCCCGCAAACGCTTCAGCAAAAGATTATCGAAAGTTTGCTTGTAAACCGCAGACTCCATCTGAGTACGATAAGGCCGTAGTTGTTCCTTAACCTCATTTTTCATCGAATCGAGCTGAACCTCGGGAACTACAGAAAGAACTGCGTCGCTCAGCATCCTTTCCAGACCACTCAGCGAATCTTCAAGTCTGCGTGGGTCAGGTGACGAGCTGGCAGCGAAATCGGTGCTTATCTCCTCGAGCAAAGCAATCGCGCGAGAAAGTGCCTCAGAGAAATCGTCTTCACCGCTTTGTCGTCGAGTTGCTGCTGCTTGTATCAGCGCCACTCGGCCACGCTCCAAGTGCTCGGTAATTGCCCTCCGCGAGAACGGGAGCTTCGCCGCTTCGCTCTCGCCATCCTGTCCCTCGCCGTTCTGTGAAGCGCTCGCACCGACCCGCGACTCCATCCATTCTGCAAACTGGGCCTCAACTTCTTCCTGGCAGTAAAGTAATGACTTCACGGATCGTTTGCGTGGCTTAGCTTCATAAGAGTCGAACGACTTCTCAATCCCCCGCAAAACAATATGGAGCGGTATTGCCTGCTCTTTCCAAGTCTCCATCAGCGCCCAGTCCATGGGGCTGAGAAAGAGATGCTTGGCACGACGCCGGACAAAGGCGTCTTCAATTTCGGTGAAATAGTTGAAGTAGTTCAGGGGCATGGTTAGATTTTTGATTTTTGATTTTTGATTTTTGATTCGAGATTGAGATTTGAGATTTGAGATTTGAGATTTGAGATCGCGAATCAAACCACCCGCTACCGCGAGGTGGTACTGACCTCATGGGACCGTGTCATGTGCTTTTAATCTAAAATCTAAAATCTAAAATCTAAAATCTAAAATCACCTGTTTCGTTCGTAGACGAGGCGCAAGCCTTCCAGCGTCAGAGTTTCGTCAACCAATTCAATGAACTTCGATCCCGTAGCGATCAGAGGGGCCAGGCCGCCGGTGGCAATCACGCGTGGCGGCGCACCGATTTCTTCAATCATCTTCCCCAGCACCCCATCAACCAATCCGACGTAGCCATAATAAAGTCCTGATTGCATCGCGGTGACAGTCGACGAGCCGATTACGCGGGAAGGCCGCTTGATATCGACACGCGGTAGTTTCGCGGTGCGCGAGAATAGCGCTTCGGAAGAAATCATAATGCCGGGCGTGATTGCGCCGCCCAGGTATTCGCCTTTTGAGTTTATGGCGTTGAAGGTTGTCGCTGTTCCAAAATCGACGACAATGCAGGGCGAACCGTATTTCCTAATGGCCGCGACCGCGTCAACAATCCTGTCAGACCCTACATCCGAAGCAGGCTCGTACAGGATCCGCAGGCCGGTATCTGTAGTCTCATCGATGAATAGAGGCGTGAGGTTAAAATAGAGCTCTGCCATTCTCTTTAAAGTGTAGTTAAGCGGCGGCACTACTGAGGCGATCGCTATAGCATCGATCGCTTTGAAATCAACTTGCGCCAGTTCAAACAAATTGCGCGCATGAACGCCATACTCGTCAACCGTCCGCGCGGGGTTAGTAGTTAACCGCCAATGCGCAATGAGTTCCTCGCCGCGGTAAACGCCCAAAGATGTGTTCGTGTTGCCAACGTCAATTACCAGAAGCATAAACTAATTCCTCACGACCACTCCCAACGCCGACCAATAGCTGCTCTATTAGATCGCAAGTCTGAACACTGCCGTTCTCCTGCTTGAGTCGTTCACTCACTTCTCTTGCCCGTTGAGCATAGCTTGGATCGTCGAGCAACGCATCCAGTTCTTTGGTCGCAGCTACTGCGGAATAGTCTTTATGGTAAAGCGTTCGGCTGGTGCCCAACCGGCGGGCGTGATCGGCATTGTCAACCTGGTCGAAAGCAAATGGAACAATCAATGTTGGGACGCCTGCCAGGAGACCCTGGGAAGTTGTGCCGACGCCACCATGATGGACCACAGCGCACGCGTGCGGTAAGAATGCCTGATATGGAGCATAGTCAATCGCTGCAAAGCCCTCCGGCAAGACGTCAAGCATATTACGGTCATCCCCAATCAAAAGCACTGCTCGTTTTCCTAATAGCTGAGCCGCCGCAATGCCTTCGTTGAAGAAATCGCGCGCGACCCAAACTGCGGACGAACCGAGGGTGAACACAATTGGCGGCTCACCACTGTCCATAAAATCCAAAAGTTCGTCTGGCACTAATCCTTCGTGGCGGCCATCGTAGAAAGCAAAGCCTGTAATCCGAGTTTGTGCAGGCCAGTCAGGCTGCGGTGCTGCAAATAGCGAAGAGAACAGTGCCAGCACGCGCGTCGGCGAGTGCTGACCCTCAGAAATAGGATTGCCGAAGTCGGGAATTCCCAGCTCTTTACGAAAAGCATCGAACACCTTTGGCCGGTAGATTCCTTTCATAATGTTGAGAAAGACTCCCATCACGCGCGGGCCGAGAATTCTGAGTTTGCCCGTCCAGGACCAGTACGGCGGAACTGGCGGATCGTATGCAGAGAAAAATGAAAACGGCGCAAGTACAGTAGACACCCACGGGATCCCCGTCTTTCGTCCCACCAACGGCCCCGCAGGTGAAGCCGGGTGAGTTACTAACAAGTCTGCGCCGGAGACAGTTGCGGCTAGATCTGCATAGCTTTCACGCAAATGTGGAAAGATGAGTTCCTCCAGAAGAAACTTGGGTCCCGTCCTCGGCTCCATAATCTTCTCGATCAACTCTTGTTCTTGTTCTTTTGGCGGCGCCATATCTGGACGTACCGCAGCAAAACTCAATCCGGCGCCCTCAATCTTCTTTCGATAAAGCGGGCTGGTGGCAATTACCGGCTTATGGCCACGTGCCTGTAGCTCCATTGCGAGCGCCATGTAAGGATGAATATCCCCAAAGGATCCGAAGGTATTTAGGACAATTCGTTTGTGACTCGGCATGAGATGACTTATGAAGCGGACCGGACGCTCGCAACATCTCCAGTTCGAATAATTCTCATTCCGGCAGAGCTGGTTTCCACACGCAAAGCGCCGTCGCTTTCAACCCCGCGCGTGATTCCGCTTATGACGTCACCGCCGTTGATTACTCGTACCCACTTCCCATCAGCATACGATGAGCGGGCGGCCCAGGCTTTGATTATCTTGCCTGGTCCTCCGGTCTCCTGCAGTGCCGAGTACCAGTCCGCAATTGCCTGAACCAGGGCTGCCAGGATGCTTTCCTTCTCAGGATGCCTGTTAGTTGCTTCTTCAACGGAGATCGCAAGGTTAGTGAGGTCTGCTGGGAACGCTTCCATTGTAAGATTAATCCCAATTCCCACAACAACCCCTCGACCCTGCGGGGTCTCTATCGTTTCCGCCAGGATGCCGCAGATTTTTCGCTCACCTGCAAGAAGATCGTTGGGCCACTTGATGTCAGTCTCAAGGTCGCAGGCAACACGTAATGCATCGCCGACCGCCAGCGCGGCCACGAAAGTGATAAGAGGCCACTGATCTAAAGGGATTAATGGCCGCAGCAAGATGCTGAAATAGATACCGGCTCCCTTTGGCGACAGCCAACTGCGCTGCAACCGGCCGCGGCCCGCCGTTTGCCCCTCGGCAACAATGCAGAGACCTTCTTTCAACTCTCTGCGCGACCTCTGCGTCCTCCGCGGCTCTGCGCTGGATATTGGCGGAAAACATTCTCCGCCGAGCCGCAGAGGGCGCAAAGATCTCGCAGAGAGTTAAGACGTTTAGACGTTTGGTTCTGAAGGAGCAACAAGGATGAAATGGCTGCGGAAACTGGAATTGTCTGTAGTCGTGCTGCTGTTCTTAAGCGGTGCGGCTTTCCTGCTCAAGATGTGTTACCTGTCTTTGGCTTTCAATACCATCATTGGCATCGCATTTCTCGCGGCCGTCTATGCTTATATTCGGCTTCGTCACAACCTCAACATTCCTCTTGTCATGCTCGCGTTGGTTTTTGCAGCTCTTCAGGTTGATGCCCTGGGAAATTACTTCCGTATGTACGGACAGCAATTTGGACCAATGCAGTACGACGAATTCTCCCATATGACGGTACAAGTTCTTGTCACCCCAGTGATAGTTTGGTTGGTCCGCCAACTGTTAGACAGACTGGGTTATCAACTATCACTAAAGCTTACCGCCTTCTTTGCGGCCACGATTATCTTCAGCCTATCAGCCTTTTACGAGATTATTGAATTGTGGGACGAAGTCTATTTCCAGGGCCATCGAATTTGGGGACCGCACGACACTGCGAACGATTTGCAGTGGGACTTTTGTGGCATCGTTATAGGAACGGTGCTGGCACACGTGGTGTTACGAGCAATCGAGGTGTCAGTACCGTAACGCGGAAAAGCCTGTATCAAAACTAAAAGAGAGGTACGCTAATTTGCAGGTTGGGAAGGGGGCAGTGGTGGGGTTCAAGGTTCGGAAAACTCAATGCGCCCCCGCTCAAGTCTCGCAGGCTTCATCATCGAATCAATCTGTCAAGGCAGTTAGCGGAGAACAGCTGGGTGATTGCGATAAGGCCTGGCATTCAACATTGAGCGGGGGCGCGTTAAATTTACCGAACCTTGAGGCTAACGACTGCCCCCTTCCCAACCTGCAAATTAGCGTACCTCTCTTTTAGTTTTGATACAGGCTTTTCCGCGTTACGGTACTGACTTCATTGCCACTACAATGTTGTTATCTTACTCCACGATTCTGACGCGGTGGCTACGCGGCAACAAGCTTTTCCTCCGGCCAGACGAATTTCCATGCAACCCGCTGACGCTCTGCGTTAACATGCCCCTCTCTAATTAATGTCTATTCCGAGCTCAGTGTCCCGGTGATTAACTTAATTCTGATCGACTGGTTCCCCATTCGGCTCTCATTCGCTGTCGCCAGTGCTGCAACGTTGATAGCGCTGGTGGCCGGTTCGGCGCTCGCCTGGTTGCTGGCTCGCAAACGGTTTCCCGGTCGAGATCTTATTGACGCCGTCGTTACCTTGCCGTTGGTGTTGCCGCCGACGGTGCTGGGCTATTACCTGTTGGTGTTGCTGGGTACGCGGTCCGCATTCGGCGCTTTTCTTTATCGGAGTCTGGGCATTCGTCTGACCTTCACGGTCACCGCAGCAATTATTGCCGCAACTATTCATGCCCTCCCGCTTGTAACCAAGAGTCTTCGGGCCGCTTTTGAAGGGGTTGACACCGAACTTGAATCTGCCGCGCGCACTCTCGGACTAAACAATCGCTTGATCTTCTTCCGCATAACTTTGCCGCTCGCCTCACGAGGTGTCCTTGCGGCCACGGCACTCGCCTTTGCTCGGGCGCTTGGTGATTTTGGAGTAACGATAATGATTGCGGGCAATATTCCCGGCAAGACCCAAACCGCATCAGTGGCGATTTACGATGCTGTGCAGGCAGGACGCGACAATGAGGCGTTCACGCTGGCAGTCACGGTCTCTGTTATTGCGGGGGTAATGCTCTATTTGATCAATCGGTTCGGAAGAGTGAGGTGGTAGTCCACAGATTTTAGATTTTAGATTTGCGATTTTTGATTGGCCTCGTTCAACATAGCAGGCAAGTGGAAAAACGAAGAACAATCAAAAATCGCAAATCTAAAATCAAAAATCTGTAGACCAATGATTCCCTTCTGCCTAACCAATGAATCCTCTAAACTTCGTTTGGTTTACGGCAAATCCCGGAAAGACAGTCTGCAGGTTCGAATTGCCGAGATGTTTCGTGGCCACCTCTCCAAACACATTGCGAAAATCGGT
>WNGI01002215.1_pt2 | contig 16719 bp, 18 predicted proteins | sample 5400621 | NCBI WGS metagenome assembly WNGI01 (sample SAMN13153374, study PRJNA577476) | soil metagenome | isolation source: 20 cm soil or saprolite under Garry oak tree replicate 1 | place: USA:California | collected 2016-06-15 | reverse complement strand
GTCGCGCTCAGAAAGTTTTTCGAGCAACGACTCGGCGACGAATCTCTCAGGCACAACGTCGACGATAATTCCGTGCTCGAGCAATGCACCCGCAGTTGCAGGACCGACCGCAGCGATCCGCAAACCTGCAAGCGCGCGCGCATCGAGTGCTGCGCCGAGTAGCTGCTCCCAAAAAATTGCGACGGCATTTTGACTTGTGAAAATGAGCCAATGATAGTCGCTCAGCCGACTGATCGCTGCGCGCAACGGCGTGAGATCGAGGCGTGCGATCCGTGTCGCGGGCATTTCGATTACGTCGGCGCCAAGCTCACGGAGTCTTTCCGTGAGAGCAGGCGCTTGATTTGCCGCACGCGTCACGACGATTCGCTTGCCGAAAAGCGGACGCCTCTCGAACCAGCTCAGCTCATCGCGCAGAATGACCGAGTATCCAATCACAGTGATTACTGGAGCAGTTATTCCAGCTTTAGCGGCGCGATCGGCGATTGTGTCGAGTGTGGCAACGATAGTTCTCTGTTTCGGCTGAGTTCCCCACTGAATTGCGGCGGCGGGTATTTCCGGCGGCATCCCGCCTTCGATCAGCGCGGCAGAAATGGACGGCAATGTTTTCGTGCCCATGTAGAGCACGATCGTTCCTCCCGACTTCGCAAGTGCAGACCAATTCGTTTGCGTCGACGCCTTGCCGGGCATTTCACTTCCGGTGACAAACGTCACCGACGTCGCAATTCCGCGGTGTGTAACCGGAATTCCGGCGTACGCGGGTGCCGCGACGCCGGCAGTAATTCCCGGCACGATCTCGAATGGAACGCTCGCATCGTTGAGCGCCTGAGCCTCTTCACCTCCGCGGCCGAAGACGAGCGGATCTCCACCCTTCAATCGCACGACCCGTTTTTCTTCGCGCGCGAGCTTTACGAGTAGCTCGTTGATCTCGTCCTGCGACGCCGACTTCGCATCGCCACCGCGTTTCCCAACGAAGTACAACTCGGGCAAGCCCGTCTCTTTCGCGTCAGCGGGGAGAAGCTGGCGATTTACCAACGCGTCGTAGACGATCGCGTCAGCACTTTCTATCAATTCTTTGCCACGAACTGTGATCAGGCCGGGATCGCCTGGACCGGCACCGACGAGAAAAACTTTTCCCTTCGTGCTCACGCAGCGGTGGCGTCGGTTGATCCACGCATCGAGTCGAGATCGAGACCCACTCGCTGGCACCAACGCTCGTACTCGACGGGAGAAATCTCCGATGGCTTGATCTCGCTTCTTCCTCCCCAGAAGACGTTCGTGTAGGTGACTGGAATTCCGACCGATTGCAAATGACGATCGATTGCGGCCTTGTGTGCGAGGACCAGATCCTTCTCGGTTCCGTGCGCAACGGCCATGATGTTCACATCAGCGAATTCGGGACCGCCCTCGCGCCAATACGCGTGAGTGAGAATGTGGTGACGCCCGACCTCGCGTCCCGCTTCGATCTCTCTTCCCTCGGGAACCCGCCAATGAAAGAGCGCGTTGTAGCGCGTAACTCGAGCGCCCGATGCCGAAGGTTTTACGTGCTCGAGAAATGTGGAGAAGCGTCCGATGACTCCCCGCTCATTGAGCGAGTGTGCAATCCGCAGAAAGTCTTCAAACTCGACTTCGGCTTCTCGAGCACGAGCCCGCCACAAGTCCGGGGCTATCTCATCAACCGCAAGCTCGCGCTTTAGCGCAGTCAATACTTTCCAGTCGATATCGGAAAGCCTCACGATATTCGTATCGAGCACCGCACCAGGCTCATCGGTTTTTGAACCCGGCTCCATGCCGCGGCGACGAACATGTCCCACACCGAGAGCGAACAAACGCTTTGCGGGCATGATTCGAAATGCGTCAGCGCCAATTACCCTGGCGAGGTATTCGCAGTGCGCGCGCATCGAAAATCCCAACGGCACCTTGAGCGTCGTCCAGAGACGATACGCAGAGCCCGGCGTGTCACCGTCGGTGGAACGAATGACAACATGGCCCGAGAATGGATCCTCCTTCGACATGAAGTCGAACCCGGAATCGATTTTGTCGGACGGAACGCGCCAGGCGACTAGCGCACCCGGTGCGAGATTCGTCGCCATGAGTGTTTGTCGAATGCGTCTGATCGTTCCCGCCGATAGCATTGCGCGTAAACGATCAATGACCGTTTCTTCAGACAGCTCAGCGGCACGCGCGATCTCAGCAAACGGCTCCGCTACAAAACCGGCGATGCGATCCTCTGAGACTGCAAGGATTCGCGCATTCGTTGCATCAGATATTTCCGGCGAAATAGTGAGTTCTGCCATTGTCAGTAATCATAGTCAGCGCGCGTGCAACCGTCGCCGGCGGAGGTAAAGCGTGATGGCGTAGGCACCGTAGATCACCGCGGCCGCGATGTACGCGATGTGATAGTAAATGGCGTTGTCAGGCATCATACGTCTCCGGATGAAGACCATCTCGCTCGACGGCGTAGCGGTACCTCGCCCGCAACAGAGCGACGTACAGCAACGTGAACGTTCCGAACGCGAGCAATACAGTCGTTAACATCTCGGGAGGCAGCGACGGCGCGTCGGGCTTCATGAGAATCGGTTTTGGATGGAGCGTTCGGAACATGTAAACGCTCAGATGAATGAACGGCACCAGGAGCGCTCCCAGAATTCCAAGTACCGCTGAATAACGCGCACGCATGCTGCGATCTTCGACCGCCCCGCGAAGAACGATGTACGCAACGAAGATGAACCAGAGAAAGAGAGTGAGCGTCAGCCGCGCGTCCCACGTCCAGTACGTTCCCCAAATCGGTTTTCCCCAGAGGGGACCCGTAATCAAAACAACGGTGGTGAACACAAGTCCGACTTCCGCCGATGATTCCGCGACACGATCGAGTCTGTCATCACGAAGCCACAGGTAGAGAACACTCGTGAATCCAACGACGCCAAAGGCAAGGAATGCGACCCACGCCGAGGGCGCGTGAATGTAGAAGATCTTCTGCGCGGGACCCTGAATCGCTTCGGTGGGCGTGAAATAAATCGCCCGGATGTAAGTCACCACGATCCCCACCGTGGCAGCGATGGACAACGGCGTTGGTTTCATTCCTCGAGTGTGAATGGATAAGCGAGCATGCACGCAACGACGAATACAATGTCGAACGCCAGCAACAATTTAAGCCACGCGAGAGCGTCAATCGCGGGGCGGCCACTCAGCAATTTCGCCGTAGCCTGCGCTGCAGGGATTACGATCGGCACAAAGAAGGGGAGCGAAAGCATCGGCAACAGCAGCTCCGACAACCGAGTGTTCGCTGCCATTGCGCTGAACAATGTCCCAACCGCCACCAGTCCGATCGCCGCAAGAAGTGCAATTCCAGCCAGTGGCAAAACAATCCCCCAGAGCGGCAGACCGTAAAAAAGAGAAACCGCGGGAATCGCAATCGCCTGAACCGCAATCACGAAAACAAGATTCGCAGCAGCCTTCCCTATGAAGATCGCCTCACGCGAAACCGGCGACGCGAGCAATCCATCGATCGCGCCCTCCTCGTGCTCGACTCCGAAGGAGCGATGCAATCCTAACAATCCCGAAAAAGTGAAAATCACCCAGAGAACGCCCGGTGCGAGATCAGCCGCAGAAACCGCCGTTGAATCCCACGCAAAGTAAAAGATCACGATACCGAGCAACGCAAAGACAAGAACGGAGAGGAAGGCGCTCCGACTTCGGAACTCGATCGTCAAATCCTTTGTTGCGATGAGCAGTGCGTCCCCGACGGCGCTATTCACCGGCGGCTACCAGCTCGCGGTATTCATCAGCGAAATGCGCGACGACGATCGATGCGCGGTCGCCGCTTCGAGCAATACGTCCGTGATGCATGATGGCCGCGTGCGTCGCGAGAGAAAGTCCCTCTTCGATGTTGTGCGTCACAATGAGCTGGGCAGCTCCCGACGCACGAAGCTCCTCGAGCAATCCGGACAAAGCGCGCGCACCCGAGGCATCGAGCCCAGTGAACGGCTCGTCCGCCAGGACCACATTCGGATTGTGCACGGTCGCGCGCGCAATCGATACTCGCTGCTTCATTCCTCGACTGAGCGAGCGCACCGGCGCATCCGCGCGCTCCGCGATTCCCATTCTCTCGAGGGATCGCAGTGCTGCGTCGCGCGGCGACGCGACGCCGTACAATCGCGCGAAGAACTCGACATTCTCTCGTGCAGTGAGCGCATCGTACAAAAGCGTGCGATGCGAGATCACGCCGATCTGTCGCCTGACCTCCGGGCCACCCGGAAGTTTCTCACCACCGATGCGCGCGCTACCGCCGCTTGGCCTGATCAATCCGCCGAGGAGCCGGAGTAATGTGGTCTTCCCGGCGCCGTTGGGTCCAAAAATCGCGAGAGTCTCGCCGGAGCTAACTCGCAGGCTCACGCCGTCAACCGCGCGCCGCGCTCCAAAGGCTCGGGCGATCGAATCGGCTTCGACCACCGCGACCGGTTTTGAGTTCATGTGAGGGGAAAGGTGCTACTCTGGCGCATGGTGTGCAAAACGCGATAAGCTTTGGCCCGCGTACAATTCCTCATCGATCAATGACAGACATCGACGTCCTGCTTCAGGAAAATCGGAAGTTTCCGCCGAGCGAAGAGTTTCGTCGGTCGGCGCTCATTTCGTCCCCCGCGATTTACGACGAGGCCGCCCGCGATCCGGAAGGATACTGGGCGAAGAAGGCCAGTGAGCTGGAGTGGATGCGAAAGTGGGACACAGTTCTCGACTGGAAACCTCCGCACGCTCAGTGGTTCATCGGTGGGAAGCTCAATGCCTCGGTTAATTGTCTCGACCGCCACCTCAGTGGTCCGCGCCGCGATGCGCGCGCGATCATCTGGGAGGGTGAGCCCGGAGACGAGCGAACGCTCACATATGCCGAGCTGCATCGCGAGGTCGTTCGGCTCGGGAGCGCGCTCCGATCACTGGGAGTCGGCAAAGGCGACCGCGTAGCCATTTATCTCCCGATGATTCCCGAAGCTGCGATTGCGCTACTCGCATGCGCGCGAATCGGTGCGATTCATTCAGTCGTGTTCGGTGGATTCTCGCCGGAGTCGCTTCGCGACAGGATCAATGACGCGGAATGCAAGCTCCTGATCACCGCGGATGGCAGTTATCGCCGGGGATCGATCGTCCCGCTGAAACGAAACGCCGATGTCGCCCTGGAAGAAACTCCTTCGATCGAGAACGTCGTAGTCGTGCAACGATGGCGAGTTGCGGAAGGCGCGAAAGGCGCGGGAATCGAAGCGCTGATGAAGGAAGGACGGGACATCTGGTATCACGATCTCGTCGCCGACGCGAGCGATAAATGCGAGCCAGAGGAGATGGATGCAGAGGATGTGCTTTTCATCCTCTATACATCGGGCACGACGGGAAAGCCGAAGGGGATCGTCCACACAACCGGTGGATACCTCACTTGCGCGACAGCCACGATGAAGATGGTGTTCGATCTCAAAGACGACGACGTGTTCTGGTGCACGGCCGATGTCGGCTGGGTGACCGGACATTCATATCTCGTATACGGCCCGCTCGCGAACGGTGCTACATGCGTGATGTACGAGGGCGCGCCCGATTGTCCAGGAAAAGATCGCTTCTGGGATATTTGCGAGCGGAGAGGTGTCACGATTCTCTACACGGCACCAACCGCGATTCGCGCATTCATGAAGTGGGGCGCCGAAGCACCCGCGATGCACGACTTGTCAAAGCTCCGCTTGCTTGGATCGGTGGGAGAGCCAATCAATCCTGAAGCGTGGATGTGGTATCGCGAGCACATCGGTGGAAACCGATGTCCGATTGTCGACACGTGGTGGCAGACCGAGACCGGGGCAATCGTGATTTCGCCGTTGCCGGGAGTGACCGAGACAAAACCCGGAAGCGCGACGCACGCCCTCCCGGGATATTCGGCCGATCTGCTCGATGATAAGGCGAACGTAATTCCCGTTGGCGGCGGATTGCTCACGCTCACTCGGCCGTGGCCATCGATGCTGCGCACGATCTGGGGCGACGATGAGCGGTACGTTGAGACGTATTTCTCGAAGTGGCCGGGCCGCCCTGATCTTTATTTCGCCGGCGACGGAGCAAAGCGCGACGAAGAAGGCTATTTCTGGCTTCTTGGACGAGTCGACGACGTTCTCAATGTCGCGGGTCACCGGATTGGGACGATGGAAGTCGAATCGGCGCTCGTGGAGCACCCCGCGGTTGCGGAGGCGGCGGTGGTAGGTCGCTCGCACGATCTCAAGGGTCAGGCAGTGGCCGCTTTTGTAACGCTGCGGGATGGTTTTGGCCAAAGCCCGGAGCTGGCTGACGAGCTTCGGCAATTCGTGGCGAAGAAAATAGGTGGGCTCGCACGCCCGGACGACATCCTTTTCTCCGCCGATTTACCCAAAACACGCTCGGGAAAGATCATGCGCCGGCTTCTTCGCGATATTGCCGAGGGGCGCATTCTCGGCGATACCACGACGTTGGCGGATCCGGCTGTAGTAGCTAGCCTGAAAGCTCAGTACGAATCACAAGAGAGCTAACAGCTACCGGCTACCGGCCAGTGTCAGCGGGTAGCCGGCGGCCGGCGGCCGGCAGCGGAATGAAGTTCGCTTAGATTACTGAAGTCAGAGAAAGAGGATTAGCTCATGTTCGGTGGTCTGTTTCCGGAATCGATTTTTGGACGAAAGCTGAATCCAAATGCGGAGCGACGGCTCCGCCTATCGCAGGCTCGCGCAGAAGAGACGATCGTCCGAGCTCACGTCGACAACGCGTTGATGTTCGTCGACACGCTGGCAGAAGACTTGTCGTTCGACCGCGCGATCGACACCTACATTCGCGTGATGGGCATTCCGGAGCCGCTCGCGAGCACTGTCGCGACGCGGGCACTAGTGAGCCTGGGCCGCGATCTCGTTCCGTTCAGACGAAGAGCTCGGGAGGAAGGACAGGAGGACGAGGAAATCAAGCCGAGGTTGAGGCTCGATGATGCAGCTGCGAGAGCCCGGAGTGTAAAAAGAGCGTAACAGATGCCGCGAAGGCGCAGAGACGCGGAGGGGGCCGGACGTCATTCGATGTCCGGCCCCCTCCGCGTCTCTGCGCCTTCGCGGCATCTGTTACGCCGTTTCCATTTCTCTCTCTTTCCTCCGTCGATCCAAGTCGAGGAGCGCGACAACAAAACTCACGGTGACGATTATTGCGGATATGACACACCATTGGCAGATCGCGTGAATGACGAACAGCTCGAGCGATGTCAGCCATGCCGAGAACACGAAGCCAATGCCGGTGACGAGCGCGAGGAGCTTCGACATCGCTAGTGAGTCAGCGTACCGATCCCGAATGCTCACCAGCGCGACCACGAAGAGTGCTACGTAGAACGCAACGCCCCAGCCCGCAACAGGAGCTCCGAGGAACACTGCCCACTTGCTAGTGTTGACCGTCTCACAAGAGCCGATGCTGCAGCTCAGGTTACCGACGACGCCGATCTTGTAGAAAAGCAGGTATAACGCGACGAAGATCCCGGCGAGCGCAAGCGCCGCCACGATCGTTCTCTTCGTCACTTCTTCGCCGCTGAATCCACGATTGCCTTGAGCTCGTCGTAGGAGAGAGCGTTGCGATAGGCGACATCACCGACGTAGAACGTCGGCGTCGAATTCACCTTGCGGCGCTCACCCTCGGCGAAATTCGCCACGATTCTCTTCTGATGAGTGCGTGCATCGAAGCATGACTCGAATTTCGACGTGTTGAGTCCGATACCCGAAGCGTATTTCATGAAGAACGGCTTGGGATCGTCAGTCGCTTCAGTGTTCCACTCATCCTGATGAGCGAACAACTGATCGTGCATCTGCCAGAATTTTCCCTCATCGTCGGCGCAAGCCGCGGCGTTTGACGCGGGTTGACTGTTGTGATGCTGTGGAAGCGGGAAATCGTAGTAGGTGACGTTAGCGAGACCTGTGTCGATGAGTCTTTTCCGAACATCAGGCTCGGTAATCGTCGCAAATCTTCCGCATGCCGGACATTCGAAATCCGCGAATTCGACAATCTTCACCGGGGCATCGGGTTTGCCGATGAGATAACCCTGCGGCGGACCGGCTGTCGCCGGGTCGACAGTAATAGGCGTTGGCGCGGTTACACTGGCTTCCGGTTTGCGAGTCGCGGCATAGGCCAGTAAGCTTGCGCCGACGACAGCGACAACGATCAGAGCGATGTACGTCCCTTTTGGCCGGCTTGATGCGCTGCGTACGGCGTTCTGCCGCCGGTCTTTCGAGTTTGCTGCCATGTGGGCGTGTGGTTGATGTAATTAGACGAGTTTCGAAAAGTATTGACGAGGTATCGATATGCAAGCTGACCAGCTGCGCGTTCCCGTAGGACCAGGAGCGATGCACGTTGAGAGATTCGGTCACGGCGGCACCGCCGTGATTCTTATACACGGATTTCCGACGTCGAGTTTTCTCTGGCGAAACATTGCGCCGGCGATCACTGATGCCGGACATACCGCGTACGCAATCGATCTGTTCGGACACGGCGAATCCGATCGACCCTACGATTCGGATTTTGGAATAGCCTCGCAATCCGAATATCTCGATGCGGCGATGACTGCGCTCAGGGTTGCACGCGGAATTCTCGTGGGCGTGGACATCGGAGGAGACATTGCGCTTCGACTTGCTGCGACGCGACCGGAGCGCGTCGAAAAACTCGTATTGATCAATACGCCCGCGTTCGACGAGCTTCCCGCGAAAGACATAACCCAGCTGCAGCGCAACACAGCGCGCTTCGCGGTTCGCACGACACGCGGCATACTTGGCGCCGCACCATTGGTTGAAGCGGTTCTCAAGGCGAGCGTCGCTGATCCCGAGAAGCACATGCCGACCAAGCTCATCGCGCGTTATCTCGCTCCCTTCGTCGGCAAGGAGGGACCGAATCATCTTCTGACACTCGCCAACTCCATCAGCGCGGAAGACCTCGAGGACCTCGAGCTCAGGGACATTCACGTTCCGACACTGTTGCTCTGGGGAGAGGAAGACGCTTTCGTCGACCCGAAGATCGGCGAGAAGCTCTCGAATGCTCTGCCCGATGGTCGTCTCGTAAGGATTCCCGGCGTCGCGCGACTTCTGCCCGAGGAAAACCCCCAATTTCTCACCGAGCAGCTGCTTGACTTCATGAGAAAGCGCGCGGTGGCGTGACTCGTCGATTACGACTGTGAAATCGAGCGATTTACCTCACGTTTCGGGTGCAGGAGAGGGCACAAAACTGTTAGATTGAGTGTAATAACGATCAACACTCAACCCTGATTGATGAAGACTCAGAAGACCCGATACCGAAGACCAGTTGCGCCGGCTCCAACGCCGTTCGAGGATGCGCGCGACGAGATGTTTCAGCAGATAATGAAGTGTGGTGTCATCGGCGCGGACCCCGAAGATCAGCAGGACTGGTTTGATGGTACAATGGATTACCTGGCCGACCGCTACCACGAGCTTGGAAGGGACGAAATCGCACAACTAAGAGTACTCGGAGAGCGATTCGTACAACCTACGAGACAGAAAGCCGCCGTCTAACAAGAGCAACAGCTTGCCGCGAAGGCGCGCTGTTGTTTTGTTTTTAGCGGCGGTCCTTTCGAGCTTGACGGAGAATGATTCCAATTCTTCCTCCACCGCCGAGGCCGAGCTCGAACGAGGGTGTCACACTACCCGTCACAGGTCCGTCCATTCCGAGAAAGACGAGCAGATAAGCTCTTCCCTTCTCGCCCTTATCGAAGCGGGCCGAAATCCCCCCGCCTCCGTAAGGCGCCCATCGACTTTGCCGAAAAGGGTCGAAATGAAATCGCGCCAGTCCATCGATTCTTCCGCTCAGCTCATGGCGACTGAATCCCAAGGCACCATCAGCTCCGAGTCGAACGTAATAGCCGGCAGTCGTCATTAGTCCGACACCGACCTGGGCTGCGGAGACCCGCGAGATGATTCCGTCCAATCGCATTTCAACATCGACGTTTTTTATCGAATCGTTGGGGGCTGCCGGTCCTAATACCTGCGCATGCGCACTGGGCGCGAAGGCAATCACGAGGACCAACGCGGCAGTGCCGCAGTTCATCGCGATGCTTCGCGCGCTCGCACACGCTCGCGGGATAAAGCGAGCGTGTAGTCTACGATCGACACCGCTGAGAGTCCGCCGATAATCGCGATGAGGTACGTCGTCGCCTGAGGGAAGTGCAGCACTACGACGAGCGCACCGATCTGAAATACCGTGACCGTCTTACCCAACGTCCGCGCCTTGAATGCCGAAGGCCCAAGGCCGGGAATGAATCGTGCCACTACGAAGCCGATCGCGGTGGCGATATCGCGCGAAAGAAAAATGAAATACTGAGCTGTGTTGAGCACGCCGCTGATCAGATATACGGTTACGGCTGTGAGCACGAACACGCGGTCGGCAAAAGGATCGATCAGCGCTCCCGCAACCGACGCGCTGTTGCCAATTCGCGCGAGCCAGCCGTCGAGTATGTCTGTTACACCCGCGGCGACGATGAGAATTGTTCGTTCCCATCGTCCGTCCATCAGAACAAATAGAAGCGCGAGGATGAGACGTGAAAGCGAGATGCTGTTGGGCAAATTGAGCAATGCGTCGCGCTTCATTCGCGTAAGCTAGATGCGCCCTTATGTGCTTGCCACCTCATTGCATGGTGTCTAGGTTCCGGCCGTGTCAGCGGCGCTGAACAGGGAGCACTTGCTCGCCGTCCTCTATGTTGGGGCGGCGGCGATCATCGTGATGTGGGACGTCCTCGTCGCCGGGCGAGTGGCTCAGCTTCGGCGCGCCCCGCGCTCCTTCGCGGCAATCACAGCATTGGCCGGGCTGCTTCTCCTCCCCGGGCTGCTCATCGGATACGCGTCGGCAACGATCATCTACGGCCGCGCTATTCAACCCATCGCCTGGGTGTGGCCGCTCACGACGGTGCTCTTCGCGATGCAAGCCTACTACGCCCTCGGGCGCGGACTGGTGACGCCTCTGTTCGGCGTACCAGCCGCCGTGTACAACACCATCGTTGCCGTAGTCGCGTGCACGCGCTTCGCGATCTCGCACGGCGCGGCTCCTCCCGAATTCGGTCTCGCGCTTTCAGCGGCTCAGGCAAACGCACTCGGACTTTTTTTCGGCTCGCCTGCGCTGTGGGGTGCGGCCTACATTTTCGTCCCCGTGTTCTCACCGTCGCTTCCCGCGCGATGGAAGATGAGCGGAGTCGTCCGCGGAGTGATCGCCGCATCGGTGGCCGCAATTGCCGCGCTTGTCGTGGTCGAGTTGCCGAACGCGTTCAAGGGCATTCGCAGCTACGCGCACTACTCAACGGAACAGCTACAAGAGCACCCGGAAGGCGATTTCGACCTGGGCCTCAAGATTTTTCCCGATCTCAAAGGTCCTCCGCCGCCGATCTCCCTGCAGCTGGATGTGCCGCTGTCCGATTCGCTGAACATGGACGCAGTGTCGATAGTGATCGACGCGGAGGGCGCCCGCCTCGGTGCACTCGATTCTCTCGCGCGCACGATTGACGACCAGCGCGCTGACAGCACGTTGATCATCGTCGCGCTCGGCTATCCAAAGGATGCAGCGCGAAAATTTCGTCAGTCGGAAGCTGAATACACAAAAAGCCGGCTCGCAGATGTCGACCGTATTGCCCGTCGTTTGCGGCCCGATATTCTGCTCCCGGCGCACGAGCCGTACGGTGCCGGATCGCGCGCGATTGGTTTGCAGGAGCCGCAGTACTGGATCGACTACCTCACGCGCGCGGCAGACATTGCCCATCACGTGAATCGTCGCATTCGCGTTGGCGTCGAGGCGTCGAGCTATGGCGCTCGCGACAGTACGCTGTTTGCGTGGGCATCGACGCGAGGCACACCGATCGATGTCGTCGGATTCTCATTACTTCCAGGATTCCTTGGCGCGCAAACGCTCGACGATAATATGCGTGTCGCGCAGCGATGGATGCGGATATTTGCGGCGCACCCGAAGCCCGCGTGGATTTTCTCCGCCGGTGGATACCCGTTAACCCACGGCGAAAAGAATCAGGAGCTCGCGCTGTGGGGCGTCCTTGCGTGGGCAACGACGCAACCGTCGATCAAAGGCTTGATCGTAACTGAAGCGGGAGACTACGATGCGATTCGCGGTCTGCGCGCAGCCAGTGGTCGATTGCGGTCATCCGTCTCGGCGGTTCGCCGAGCGCAGATCGGACTCAAGGAGACTGTCGCTCAGTAGCGCTAAACCGTCTTGCCGACGCCTCGGACAACTCCCTCCACTCGACGGGCCGGATCGAAGTACTCGCGCGCGACTCGCTGAACATCGGCAGCTGAGACGGCGGCAATGCGAGAGTCATGCTCTTTGAGCTCGCTCAATCCCGTCCCGAGCATCCATGCATCCACCATATCGCCGAGTACCGCGCCACCGCTCTCCTGACGAATCGCATGCGATCCAATCGCGTACTTCTTTGCCCGCTCGAGCTCCTCGTCAGTCACCCGTTCCTGTCGCAGCCGCTCGAACTCGGCTAGCAATCCGTTGCGCGCAACGTCTTCCTTTTCCGGCGACGTTGCGATGTACGACATGAACATGCCCGCGAGCTGATGCTCGCTGCTGAATGCGTGAACCGTGTACGCAAGTGATTGCCTGTCGCGCAGCTCATCGAAGAATCGTCCGCCAAGCCCGCTTCCGATTCCGGCGATGATGCGCGCAACGAAACGATCCGGATCCGAGCGAGTCGGTCCGGGAAAAGCGAGTGCAAGGGCGGTCTGCGCCTTGTCGCGCGAGTCAACGCGCACCGTTACTTCATTCGGCCAGCCCGGTGAGCGAAGAGGTAGCGGCGTCGATGGAGAAAGCGATCCGAGCTCTTTCGCGACTATCGCCGCTGCGGATTCATCGACGTCGCCGACGATCCCTGCCACGAGCGTGCCCTTGAGCACCCGCGCACGATACCAGTCGCGCACCTTCTGCACCGATATCTCGGCGAGCGATCGCTCGGTTCCGAGCGACGATATTGCGTAGGAATGCCCTTTGTATGCTGCACACACCGCGAGACGCACAGGATATCGGTACATGTCGTCGCGCATCTTCACGACATCAGAGATCGCAACTGTTCGCTCGGTCTCGATTGCATCTCCGCCAAGTGCCGCATTCTGAACAACGTCGCCCACAATCTCGGCGGCGGCAGCGAGGTGTTGAGCGGGAACTGAAATCGTCCACCCAAATCCTTCGAGCGATACACCCGCGCTGATGCTTCCACCAAGTATTTCTACGTCTTCTGCAAGCTGAGCCGCGCTGCGGCGTCTCGTTCCCTTGAGCATCGAGCGAGCGACAAGCGTCGTGATTCCCGAGTATTCCTCTGGCTCGTCGCGCGCTCCACCCAATGCAAACACGCCGAGATGCACTATCTGCGCTCCGGGCTTGCGATGGAGGAGCACGGGCAGCCCGCTCTTCGCGCGATACACAGAGACGCCCGCTTCTTCTCGCTCGAATCCTGGAGCGGCGCCCGGCGTTGCAAGCGGCGGCGTTGGGCGCGCGGGCATCGGCTCGAGCGGCTCACCACTCCTGTTCTCGAGAAGCTCTCTCATCGCCGTCGCCGATTCTGCGACGAGAGGAGATTTTTCCGGACGATAGACAATCACGCCGGCTCGATCGTCAGACAGATACTCTGATGCGACACGCTTCACATCGGCTGAAGTCGCCGACACGAATCGCGACTTGTAATCCTCGGCAATCTCCCAACCGCCCAGCGATTCCCATTCGGCGAGATGATTTGCCTGGCCTTCCATCGTTTCCATTCGACGGATCCACCGCGATTCGAAGATTCTTTGAACTCGCTCCATCTCAATGGCGGGAATTCTTTCTTCGCGAAGCGCGCGCATCTGAGCCGCGATCGCGCCGGCAGCATCAGGTGCATTTTCGGGATTTGTCTCTGCGTGCACGGTAAACACGCCGACTTCTCTTGGTGTGTAGTTGTACGCGCTCACTGAGGATGCGAGCTGTCTCTCGCGTAACGCCCTGTAAAGTCGCGAAGCGCGGCCAGTGCCCAATAGCGATGCGGCAACGTCGAGCACCGGCGTGTCCTCGTGCAGAGTGCGTGGAGTGCGCCAACCAAACAACACTTGCGTCTGCGCGATGTCGCCGGACAGCTCACGATATCGGAAATCATTGTGCGCGGGCTCAGTCGGCCCGGGGTGTCGCACAGGCTCGGAATTGGGAAGCGAACCATACAGCTCGGTAACGCGCGACATTGTTGCGTCTGCATCGACGTCGCCGACAATCGTGAGAATCGTGTTCGACGGTCGATAGAAATTCTTGTAGAACGCGACGAGCTTCTCGCGCGTGAGCGCGCGCAAACCGGCTTCTCGCCCAATGCGCCAGCGACGAATTCGATGCGCGTCGTGGATCAGCTCGTACAGAGTCTCCACCGAGAGCGCTTCGGGAGTGTCCGCCTTGCGCTTCGCTTCCTGGATGATCACCTCGAGCTCTTTGGCGAGCTCGCCCGCGTCGATCAACGAATTCGCGTACGCGTCTGCCTGAATGTCGAGTCCCGCCGCAAACCCGGACGCGGGAAGCACAGTGAAGTACGCGGTGTTGTCGTAAATCGTGTGCGCATTGAGATAGCCGCCGCTCGCTTTTGTCTCCTTTGCGATTTCGCCTACGCCACGGCGACTGGTCCCCTTGAAGAACATGTGCTCGAGGACGTGAGCGATGCCGACGATGTCATCTGTCTCGTCGAAGTAGCCGGCTTTCACGAGCGTGACGATCGACGCCACTGGAGCCGACCGATCGACGCGAAGCAGAACTGTCAATCCGTTCGGAAGAACAGTTCGCTGAACCGAGTTGGAGTCGATGAGTGGCGCTACCATTGTTGCAGTCATCCGATCGGCCGCCGCCAGAGCACGATGAGACCAGCGATGAAGCAGAGTGCGCTATACCCGAGCAGCCACGCGACCGCCTTTGTGTCGACAGTTCCGACATTCATCAGGTCGGTCAACGCTGGACTCAACTTGTGGAGCGGCGGCAATGCGTCACGAATCACCATTCGCCAACCTGTGTCCAGTGCCCACATTCCGTTGACGATCAGGGAGCCAAGGTAGACGCCCGCCAGTATCGGCCAGTCAAATCGAAAGAGGCTCGATATCAGGAAAGCGATTCCGCCGAGCGAGAGGTACACGAGCGCGCAAAACGTCAGCGCCGGGAGGGGATTGACGGGGCGGACAACGATTGCGAACACCCCGAACAGCAAAGCAAACGCCGCAACAAAACCGACGAGAGATACTACGAAGTATTGCGCGTAGTAAGCGGGGATGCTGACCGGCTTCGAGAAGAGAAAACGATAGTACCCGAACTTTCGATCGGTCGAAATAAGTCCATTGAGACCAATGAACGCCGTGATGAATACAATCTGCGGCAGCGCCATCACAAGGATTCGTTTTGCGTTTGCCTCGTCGATGTTCGCGCCCATCATCGCCCGCATTGGTGCGACGAACGTAAATCCGAGGAGTGTGCCGGTGATGAGGAGCGCGATGCCACGCTCACGAATGAAATCGCGCAGATGCCAGTATGCGTACCGCGTTAGGTTCGACCCCATCAATCCTGCTCTCCCACCGCCTCGCGGAATTGCTGCTCCAGCACAGACCGCGCCGGAATCACTCCCGCCACAAGCACTCCCCCACCAATCAGTCGCCCCAACGCAGAATTGAGATCGGCGATGCTCGGAAATGTCATTTCGAATTCGCCATCGCCCGAATCGACTGCATCGGGAAACATCGCTTTGAGATGGTCAGCACCCGAGGCCACGCTGATCCGATATGTGCCGCCTGTGTCCGTCGCCTGATCGTAGCCTGTAGTGACGAGGCGTTGAAGCCGACCGCGATCGATGATCGCGACGCGATCAGCTAGACGCTGGAGCTCATCGAGATTGTGAGATGCGATGATGATCGTGCGTCCCGGGCGCCGAAGTCCTTCGACGATTCCGCGAAATCGCTGCGTCCAGACCGGATCGAGTCCGTGCGTGGGCTCGTCGAGAATCATCACTTCCTCGTCGCGCAACAACGCCTGCGCAACGCCGAGCCGCTGGAGATTTCCCTTCGAGAGCGCCTTGATCTTCTTGTCGCGGTGCTCGGCGATTCCAAGCTCGTCGATCACCGCGTTCACTCGTCCTGGAATTTCAGGCGGGGGAATGTTCGCAAGAGTTGCAAAGCGAATGAGCGCGTCATTCGCTTTCCAGTTCGGATTGATCGTCATCAGCTCGGAGAGGTAGCCGATGCCGTTTTTCTGGACGAATGCGCGGGGCTCGAGCCCGCGAATGTGCACAGTTCCACTCGTTGGTCGCAGATAGCCCAGAAGAAGTGAGAGGAGAGTACTCTTCCCGGCCCCGTTCGGACCGGCGATCCCCAACACTTCTCCTTCGCCCACCTGTAACGAAAAATCTTCGACCGCCTTTACTGAGCGGCCGAAGATTGAACGATAGATCTTGGTGGCGTTGTTGAGTTCGATCACAAGGGCCGTTGCATGCACGTGCTCCACACACCATTGCCGGCGCGCGTGAGGAAGCGCTGTGCCTCCTCTACTCGGTTGAGACGTGCAAGTGCACAGCCAAGATATCCCTGTGAGGCGTTGTCCGCTGGATTCACCCCTATCGCGCGGACGAAAAAGCGGCGCGACAACTCATAGTCGCCGGTCGAAAACAAAATCAATCCCATCTCTCTCAATGCGGTCGCATTCTTTGGTTCGAGCCTGATC
>WNGI01002214.1_pt1 | contig 16720 bp, 16 predicted proteins | sample 5400621 | NCBI WGS metagenome assembly WNGI01 (sample SAMN13153374, study PRJNA577476) | soil metagenome | isolation source: 20 cm soil or saprolite under Garry oak tree replicate 1 | place: USA:California | collected 2016-06-15 | reverse complement strand
CGAGTCCGCATGGCTGCGCCGCTACGAAGACTCTCAGCACGTGATCTACGCCGGCGTCTACTCAGTCTTTCGACCTGATGGGCAGCCGCCGATGGTGCGCGTTGCTTTTCCGTTGCCCAACGGCAACTGCATCGTCCTGCTTCGACCGGAGAACGGTGAGGATGGCGCACTGAAGCTGGTTTCGAAGGGCCGTTATTTCGGCGAGCCTGGCATGTACCTCACAGTTACTCGCGGCAACGGCGAGGTCAGCGCGCGGCGCACGCCGATCGCCGAGCTGTTCACCGTCTTCCCGGGTTCGGGTGGTGAGCTGCGGACCGACCATCTGCTCTGGTTCTACGGCTACCGCATGGCCCGCCTGCACTACCGGATCGAGCGCAAGTCCTGACCGCACTCCGGCGTCTTTCTAGTCAGATGGCGGTCCCTGCGGCTAAGCTCACGCGCTGAACGGTGACGCGACCTGAGAGGAAGGGCAGGTGGCGCGCCGCGGTGTCCGCGTGCGGGCTCGCGGCGGGACTGCTTTTGCTCGCCGTGCAGGCGGCGCTGGCGGCGCCGACCACCTGGCTCGCGGTGGACGGCGGCATCCAGTTCCAGGGCACTGCCGGCACTACCTACGACTGGGGCAACTCTGGAGCCGTCTCGCCGGTCAACGCGTGCCCCGCCGGCGCAGTCAACCTGAGCGGGAGCGGCGGCATCTTCAACTGCGGCCGGCCCGGCGCCGCCGGCGCTCCGCCAATACCGCCTTCGCTCACGCCCACGGCGGCCGCTGACGCGAGCATCATCTCCGCGGTCTTCGTTTCCGATCCAATTGCAAGCGACACCACCAGCTGCGGGGGTGACCCGACCGTTGTGGCTGGGGGTGCGAAGAACGGCGACCTACTGACCTCGATCGGAACAGCGAGCGGCAGCGTGCCAGGCAAGGACGACCTGAGCAACGTCTATGCGGTCAGCCACACCCGGTCGGACACCGGGCATCCAGAGATGTTCTTCGCGGCCGAGAGGCTGGTGAACAACGGCGACAGCCACATCGACTTCGAGTTCATGCAGAGCCAGGTGGGGGTCACGGCCGCGTGCGCGGGAACGTTCACCGGTAACCGTACCGAGGGCGACCTGCTGGTGGCTGTCGACTACACGGCCGGCGGCTCACTGGCAGGTGCTTCTGTGTGGCAGTGGCACTGCGCGGCGGATCCTGGACCGCAGCCGGCGGACGGAACGGTGTGCGATCCGGGCGGCCTTTCGGTCGCGCACTACGAGCAGATCGCGGTCCCGTCGTTCCTTACCCTCGCTGTCAACTCCGGCGGCGACGTATTGTGCGGCGGCTGGGTGTGCCGACTCGGCGCCACCGTCCCGCAGAACGATTTCGTCGAGGGCGGCATCGACCTGGCAGGCATCCCGTTTAACGGTTGCTTCAACTCCTTCCTGCCACACACGCGCACCGCGCAGTCGTTCAGCTCCGGGCTCAAGGACTTCGCGGGTCCAATCCCGTTCCACTCCTGCCGCACCGCGGTGCAGTCGAGCAACAGCTCGCCGACGGGCAGCGGCGTCTCGCCTGGCACCGCAGCCACCGATTCGGTGACCGTCGGCAATGGAGGCGCCGGTCCGGCGCCCACCGGTTCAGTGACGTTCTCCATCTGTCAGCCCTCGCAGCTGACCGGTGGGAGCTGTCCTTCAGGCGGGGCGCAGGTCGGCGCGGTTAAGACGCTCATCGCCGGCAGCGCGACCTCCGATTCCACATCCGCAACGACCGCGCTTGGCAAGTACTGCTGGCGAACTGTATTCACGCCCGACGTGGCGAGCACCGGTGTCTTCGCGCCCGGCGTGCACACGAACACCACCACGGAATGCTTCGGCGTGGTCGGCGCGGGGCTGCCGAACACTGGATTCCCGTTGGACGTGCCCGATGTCGGCGCGGTGGCACCCGCCGCGGGCGGCATCGTGCTGCCGCTGCTGATGGTGTTGGCACTGGCGCGCCGGCGCACCGCCGCAGCGGCCATGCTCGCTGTGGTGGCGCTGGCGGCGGTGTCGGTCGCGGATGCGCCTCCTCTGAACCCGAAAGCGGCGGTGGCGTCCGCTCACCAGCCCGCCGCGGTCGCTGCTGCCCCGTCAGCAGCGTCTGCCGCCGGCGTCTTCAACAGCGGCACTCGCGCCGTATGGCGCCTGGTCATCGAAAAGCTCGGCGTGGACGCGCCAATCGAACGCGTCGGCCTCGACGCAGCTCACGCGATGGCCTCGCCCTCCAGCCTGGCCGGCGTCGGCTGGTTCGAGCGCGGCCCATTGCCGGGACAGCCGGGCGACTCGGTTATCGACGGCCATTACGGGCTGCCATCGATCCCTGCTGTGTTCCGCAACCTCCAGGCGCTCGAGCCAGGCGATGCGCTGGTCGTGATCTGGCCTGACGGCAGGCAGGTGAAGTTCCGCGTCACGTCGTCTGTGGTCATCGCGCGCAACGCACCACAGCCTTCCGGCCTGTTCGGCGCCGGCGGCGCGCCGAGGCTGTCGCTCATCACCTGTGCCGGCGCGTGGGACCAGGCTCATGCGACGTACACGCACCGGCTCATCGTCACCGCGGTGGCCGCGGGCTAGCGTTCCGCTTCGGCGATCGCGAGCCGGCCGAGCGCTGGGCGCACCAGCCGTCCGTCAGCCACGAGACGATCGATCGTCGCCGAAGGCACCGGCCAGCTGAACCACGAGCGCACATCGGATTCCGGCGCAATGACGGCAGCCCGCATCCCGGCGAGGACGATGTCCGCAATCGGATCGCTGCTTGACGCGTGATTGCGCACGACCGCATCCCACCGCCGCATCGGCGCGAAATGCCAGTCGCCCGCTTCGTTGAAGACGAGGCCATCGCTGACCACCGCTCCGACCCGCTCCAGGCGATTGCGTGCGCTTTTCAGTCGCTTGCGGTCCCAGCCCAGCTCGACCTCGACGTCCTCGGCCATCGAGGGACCCTGCCGCGCCAGGTGGCCCAGCAACCTAGCGTCGTCACCGGTCGCGGCGGCGATCGCCTGGCGGACGAGCGGATCGAACAACCGCGCCGTCGACGCAGACAGGTACAGCGACTTACCGCGATGCAGCTTGGTCAGCACCGCTCGCCCGTCCAGCGTCAGCTGGAATGACCATATCCATTTCGTTTTCGGCCACAGGGCGAATCCGCGGCCGCCTGGCTGGGCGACAGCCTCGTGACATGCCGCGAACAGGCTGGGCAGCGAGCAGTCGGGCATGCGCACGAGCATGCCGCGCTCCTCGAGAAACGCCGCCGCATCGCCAAGCGTTTTCAGCGCGCGATCGCGCCTGAGCCGGCACTCGAACGAACGCCTTCGCTCGAGCTTCGGGGTCAGGCCATCAGGCGGTGCCACTCTCCGCGAACCGGCACATGAACCGGATCAGCGCCTCGATGCCTGTGTGGTACTGGCTGATCAGCAGGTGCTCGTTGGGCGAGTGCACCGCGGCGTCGGCCTGGCCGATGCCGCTGATCATGAGCGGCGCGCCGATCGCTTCCTGAAAGTCCACAGCGACCGGTATCGAGCCGCCCTCGCGCATGAGCACTGTCTTCCTGCCGAACGCCTCCTCGAACGCTGTCTGCAAAGCCTGGGCCGCTGCGTGGTCGGTCGCGCTGAGGACAGGTGGCGCCGAGCCCAGCTTGTCGACGCGCACCTCAACGCCCGGCGTCGTCAGCGTCTGCACATAAGCCTCGAGCGATTTCAGGATCTTTTCCCAGTCCTGGTCGGGTACGAGCCGCATGCTCACCTTCGCGAACGCGGTCGCCGGGATGACGGTCTTCTCGCCCTTCTCAACGAATCCGCCAAGGATGCCGTTGGCGTCGAGCGTCGGCCGGCTGCCCTTTCGCTCGAGCGCCAGGAAGCTGGTCTCGCCTTCGAGCGCCCGCGCGCCGGTGAGCCGCAGGGCCTCCTTCTGAAAGGTCGCGTCGTCCTTGCGCCACTCGGCGAGCTCCGCGTCCGTCGGCGACTTCACGTCGTCGTAGAAGCCGGGGATCGTGATGTGGCCATCGGCGCCCTTGAGCGCGGCGACGATACGGGCCAGGGTGTTGATGGGATTCGGCGCGTTGCCGCCGAACGATCCCGAATGCAGATCGATTGCGGCGCCGCGGGCGTGGATCTCGACGTACAGGATCCCGCGCAGCGCGCTGGCCATCACCGGCCGGTCCAGCTCGTCGAATCCGCCGTCCCACACCAGCACCGCATCCGTGCGCAGCTCCTTGCCGTGCTTGCGCAAGTACTGGGGCAGCGAATAGCCGGTGCTCTCCTCCTCGCCCTCGATGAGGAAGCGGATGTTCAGCGGCAGCTCGCCCGACGCGGCCAGGTGCTCCACAGCCTTGATCGCGGTCATGTGGTCGCCCTTGTTGTCGCACGCCCCTCGCGCGAACAGGTTTCCGTTTCGCACGTCAGGCTCGAACGCAGGCGTCTGCCATTTGTCGATCGGGTCGGCCGGCTGCACGTCGTAGTGGCCGTAGATCGTCAGGTGCGGCTTGCCGGGCGCGCCGTTCCATTCGGCGACCACGACCGGCTTGCCTTCTCGCGGCTCGTTTACCAACTGCGCCTTGAAGCCCATGCGCTCCAGGCGCGCGCGCAGCCATTCGGCGTTGCGCAGGCAGTCGGGCCGGTGTTGCTCGAGCGCGCTGACAGATGGGATGCGCAGCTCCTCCATCAGGTCGTTGAGATCGGCGTCGCGCTGGGCGCGGGCCCGCGCGAGTGCCTTTTCGAGCGTGGCGGTGGTGCTGGTTTTGCTCATGCCATACCTCGACTTCGCTTGATCTGGGCCGCGTGATCGTGGCAGTGCGCGGCATAAATCTCTAGCCACTTCTCGACCGAATAGGGTCCGAGCTCGGAATGCGTGCCCGTTCGCCGCCACTCGTCCTCGCTCAGGCGCTCGAGGATCTGCAGCGTCGATTCGCGGGCGCCGTGCACGGCTTCCAGGGATGGGCCGATGGGCCGGTCGCGCGTGAGCACGCGGGCGTAGTCCTTCTCGTCGTAGCCCTTGATCTGAGGTTGGTCCTCGGTGACGAGCATGCGCAGCCTGATGGCAGCCGTCATCTCGCTGTCCGCGATGTGATGGACGATTTGACGCGGCGTCCATTCGTCGGCGACGGCGGAATGGTCGAGCTCTTCGTCGCGCAGGTTCGCGAGCGAGTCCACAACCGCCTGGTGGCCGGTGCGATATTTCTGCAGCAGCTCACTCCGGTGCTTGGCGTCCATCACTCCCTCCCAACGTTGATCATCGCAGTCGACGCCGCCTCGAAGTAGTCGAGCAAGGCCTTCCTGACGCCCGGAGTCAGATCGAGCGAGTCGACGGCGGCGGTCATGTGGCCGAGCCACGCGTCCCGCTCTCGCCGTCCGATGGCGAATGGCTGGTGGCGCAGGCGCAGTCTTGGGTGGCCTCGCTGCTGCGAGTAGGTGCTGGGCCCGCCCCAGTACTGGATGAGGAAGAGGGTCAGGCGCTCGGTGGCGCCGGAGAGATCCTCTTCGGGGTATACCGCGCGGAGGACCGGGTCTGTGGCCACCCGCGCGTAGAAACGTCCGACCAGCTCGCGGAAGGCCGGCTCGCCTCCGGCGGCCTCGAAAACGTTGGCCGTCGGCGCTTGCGCCAGGGCGTCATCGCTCACTCAACAACATTGTGTCGCTAACGCGACGCTCGACGCCCGGGGCGGGGGTACAGTAGCCGCGCCCCGGAGTTGTTTGATTCGTGCGACCAGGAGGTTGGGCGTGGACAAGGCATTGGATCGTTCCAAGTCGACCCGTAGGGACCTGCTCAAGCTGGCGGGGGCGGCAGCGATCGGCGCCGCCGGCGCGTCAGCGCTCGGTGCGACCAAAGTACGCGCAGCCGGAAGCGGCGCCACCATCGGCGCGTTTTTCAATCCGCTTCACATCGCCAGCGGGCACCTGGCGCCCCATGCGGAGGTAGTGATAGGGCCGTTTCCGTACCCGGGCTCCACGGTCTTCACGTCCGCGAACTACATAGGCATCGTCGGCAACTTGACAGCGAAGAACTGGAAAGGCGCCGGCTGGATGTCGGTCAGGTCCACAGACTTCCCATTCGATCCTCCTCACCAGGGCATCAACCTCAACTTCAGCGGCCCGCCGCGGGCGTGGTCGAACTGGTTCATCTGTCAGTTCGGATTCACCTTTGAGCCGGCGCCGGACATCGTCAGCAACGGCGAATTCATCATCCGCAACGGCCCGTCGCCCGCCGACTATGTGGTGGACCTTCACGGCTTCATGACGGGAGACCAGTAGCCGCAACCGGGACCGCAAACCTGCCGCCGGCCGAACCTGGAGCCGGCGACAGGAATCGAACCCGTAACCTGCTGTTTACAAAACAGCTGCTCTGCCGTTGAGCTACGCCGGCCCGAAAGAGAATTGTGCCGCGCCACCGCGACGCGGCGTCGGCGCCCAATTTCGTCGGTCCACTTGATCCGTGTCGATAACCAGCTACAACGGCTCGGATGACACATGGGGCGGGACAGAAGCCCCATTGCCGAAGGTCAGGTGGCGATCAATCCTGTACTCGGCCCGCTCCGCTTTGACGGGTGCCGAGAAGAGGCGCCGCTTTCCCGCCGGAGCCCAGCGGGCCGCCATGTTCAGCTGCGGTTACAACAGTGACTTGATGTCGCCGTTGGCAGCCGAGGCCGCGTTGGCGAGATAGCCCAGGCCGTAAATCTCCTCCAGGCTCCGGAGCAGCCCGAAGTGGTTTCCGAAGGCGGTGAAATGCCCGCGGCCCGCCAGGCCGGCGGAAATGACAATGGTCGCGATCTGGTCGCCGCCCGACTCACCCTCATCCCATGTCAGGACGACGGTTCCACCCTGCTTGTACCAGCTCGAAGCGAAAACCAGGGCGAGCTGAGTCTTGAGCCAGTTGTCAGCCGTGGCGTAAGTCCCGTTGTGCATGTCGTTGTTGAGGTTGGGCACTACGTACATGAATGGCGGCGCGGTGCCATTTGCAAGGTCGCTGGCAAACTGGGGGAACGGGACATCCCTGTTGCATTGCGCCGAGTTGTTGCGGATTGACGTGAAGTACACGAACGGGTTGTGGTTCACATCGTAGTTGCCAGGGCTGTAGGTGTCAGTGAGGTCGCATGCTTTGGGCATGTCCTCCATGTACGCCTTCCAGGCGATGCCTTTCGCGGCGAGCTGGTCAACGACCGTCGGCCCGGCGTACGTCTTGTCTTGAGGGGTCAGGTCCGCCGGATTGTCCCAGATGGATCCTGACACCATTGCCAGGTAATTGGGTTCGCTCGGGTGGCTCACACCCCACCAGTTGGTGAGCAACACGTATTGCGACGCAAGGCTGTTGACGTACGGCAGCGACGAGTTGCCGATGATCGCGTTGTAGCTGTTGTTCTCTTCGACTATGACCATGATGTGTGGCGCGCCGGAGGGAGGCGGGCTCTGGGCCGGCGTCGGTGACGGCGGAGGCGCATTTGATGGACTCGCCGCTGGGCCTGACGAAGGTGAGGGCGATCGTGATGCTGAAGTTGCAGGCGATGCCGACGGCGAGTGGGCCGCCACAGGTGGACGGGCCGACGGCGAATGTGAGCCGGAAGGCGTACTTGACGGAGTGCGACGAGGTGAGGCAGAGCCGATGGACGAAGCGTCAGCACTGGGTGACGTAGTGGTCGCAACCGCGCCCTGCGTGTGATCGCGTGATCTCGCCACATAGGCGATCCCGGCCGTGGCAACGATCAATGCGACAAGTGCAATCACTGCGGCGTCCATGAGTCGGGCCCGGAGCTTGGGCGCTGGTTCCTCAGGCATTCGACGGATGGTAGCTTGCTGGGGAGCCTGACGACCAGCTCGATTTCGACCAGCTGTCGGTCTGCACCTTGTCGTCGGTGGTCAGGGTGAGGCTGAGGAATTTCGCTCAGAGCGAGCCGCTGCTCGGTACAACCGCCGGCGGAGGGAAGCTCGCGATCACCATTCGCGGCACGCTGAGCGACCTTGGCACTCGAGCCGCCCCGTTACGCGCGGAGTTCGGCGGGCGTTGGCGATCCAAAGAGGAGGTCGCCATAACGATGCCGTCAGCAATCCGTCAGACCCTCATCACCACCGCCACAGCCACCGTCTGCGCGCTCGTCGTCGCACTGGTGGTCGTCGCGGCCGCCCGGCCGGTGATCCTTCAGACGCCGCTCACCAACGTGGCCGCGACCACGTCGTACTTCAACCCCGGAGTCATCACCGGCGGTGACGCGACGGTCAGCAAGCGCCCGGATATCGCCTACATCAACGTCGGTGTCGAAGCCCAGGCCTCGAGCGCGAGCCAGGCCCAGAAGGATCTCGCCACGCTCGCGAACAAGCTCATCGCCAAGGCCAAGAGCCTCGGCATCCCTGACAAGGAGATCAACACGAGCGGCTACTCGGTCGGGCCGATCTACTCGAACGACGGCAGGAACATCACCGGCTACCAGGCCGGCCTATCGCTCAACCTCAAGTGGCACAACGTCGACAACGTCGGCACCGCGCTCGACGGGCTCGTCCAGCAGGGCGGGGCCACGCGCATCAGTGTCAGCTTCGGGCTCAACGACCCCAAGGCCGCGCAGGCGGAAGCCCGCTCGCAGGCCATCGCCGACGCGAAGTCGCGCGCGACCGCCATGGCGAAGGCAGCCGGCGTGCAGCTTGGTCAGGTCCTGCGCATCACTGACCAGACGACCGTCAGCCGGCCGCCGATGTACGAGCTCGCCCCAGTTGCCAGGGCCGCCGACAGCACCACAGTTCCTGTTGGCGAGCTTGAGGTCACCGTTCAGGTCGAGGTTGACTTCGCGCTCGCGTAAAGGACCGTCTAAGAGCGACGGCGGTCGCGTTCGGAGCGCGTCGCGACCGCCAGCAGGCCGCTGAGGACGCCGCCCTCGAACAATCCGTAGAACACGGAGCGCAGAATCGCTTGTTCGAAGGGACCGATGTTCAATAGAAAAGTCAACACCGCGAAAACCGGGAACGAGATCGCCAGCTGCTGCCACACCTCCAGGCGCTCCCACCACAGCACGATCCTTGGCGGCGTCTTCACAGCAGTCATTGTCCTGCTGGCCGCGGCCTGCGATCCGATCCAGGGCAGCGGCGCCGGCAACCCGCCCGACCCGGCGAAGTACATCCACATCGATGAGGCATCGCGGGCGGCCGTCGTCACGCTCGTCGCCGCGTATCCCGCGACGGACTTCCAGTTCAACTACGACGGCTACGGCAGCGGGTCGCTGGTGCTCACGGTGCCGGTGGCCTGGAAGGTCACGGTGCAGTGCGAGAACCGAGGTACCGTGGCCAACTCGTGCTCGGTGGTCAAGGATGAGAAGGCGACGCAATCGATCGATCCGTCGTGGACGACCCCTGACCTCGAGCCCGGCAGCTCTGCGACCTTCACGTTCACGCCAACCACGCCCGGCTCATACCGCATCGCGTCGCTCGTGGACGGCCATGAGGCCAGCGGCATGTGGCTCGACCTCGAGGTGGTCGCGAGCGGCCGGCCGACGCTAGCAGCAACCTAAATCCGCGTTTGTGCACAAATACACGGAATTCCGGCCCGATAACCCGCTTTAGTGCACAAAAACAGGAATCGGGCTATGAGCACGCGCGGCCCGAGCACTTGCCGGCCAGCCAGGCATCGAGCTGAGGCGTCAGCGAAAGCGTCGAGTCGACGCGAGCGAGCACGAGCGTCGTGCCCTTCGCGCACACGATGCCGTAGCCCGCGGCCAGGTCTCCGCGCACCACGTTGCGCAACTGGTCCTCCTCGCCCTTGAAGAAGTCGGGGTACGTCGATGGGTCGACCGCCACATAGTCGGCGCTCGGGTGCAACGTGATCTCGTAGATCTCGGCGCGGTGTGAGAGGTGCGGCACCAGCGTGTTGGATGCCGAGACGCTGGCGCCGCCCGGGATGGTGCCGAGACAGGCGTTGATCTCGGCGACTCTCGAATCGGGGAGGTAGGTCCTCACCTCGGCCAGCGGGTTGACTGCAACGGTCACGACCACGCTTGCCGCCAACGCCGCCAGAGGCAGCGCCAAGCGGGTCGCGGCAGCCCATCGGCCGCGCAACGATCGGGCCACGCGGACGCACGTGTCCATCGCCGCGAACGCGAGGATCGGCGCGGGCACCATCGAGTACTGGAAGTGAAACGACCAGAAGTTCGGCGACGAGGACCAGAACCGCTCGAGGAACGAAGGCAGCGCCACCAGAAGCACCGGCGAGGCAAGCGGCAGCAGTGCGAAGGCGGCAAACGAACCGATCCACACCCGCGTCTTGGTAGCGGGCGTGAACAGCACCTTGAGGCTGTCGATCGGATGCCGGACAACGTTAGACGCGGCGCTGAGGGGTCCGGTGCCGAGCGCGTCGTACGTCCAGTGGCGATATGCGACGCCGCCGCCCAGCGCGGGGATGACGAAGCTGAGCACCGCGCCGAGCCACACGGCGTTGAAGACCATCAGCAGCGCACCAACGATCCACCGCCGCTGCACCACCAGGATGTAGAAGCCCAGCGCGATGAGGGTGAGCGCGATGTCTTCGCGCGTCAGCATCGCCCACACCACCGCCGGCACCAGAAGCCAGTTGCGGCGAGTCATGGTCGCGTAGAGAGCTGTCGACAGCGCCGGTACCGCAAACGCAGCGTGATGGAAGTCGTAGATAACCCCCGCGAGCACGCCCCAGAACACCAGGTACGCGGCCTGAAAAGCGATGCCGGCGAGCGGACCGAGCTCGCGCTCGCCCCACAGATAGATGGGGATGCCGGCCACCGCCAGCAGCACCGCCTGGGCGACCAGCAAAACCTCCGCCGAGTTCCAGATGAGCATGAACGGCGCGAGCGTCATGAGGATGGGGTGGAAGTGGTCGCCGAGCAGGTTGGGGATCCCGAGCACAGTGTTGTAGATGAACTCGCCTCGGCTGTAGCCCCAAACGGTCTGGTCCTGCACCGCGAGGTCGAACGCATTGCTTGCGTAGTGCTGGTGGCGATAGAGGGATATGGACGCGTAGGCGGCGAAGGCGAGAAAGGTCAGCGACCCGGCCAGCGTGCGCCCTGTGCGCAGCGACAGCGCCGCCGTCCGTTCCTTAGGATTGCTGTCGTTTGTCACCATCTGAAGGCCGGCTCACGAGCTTGAGCCTCGTCCTGCCCGCCCACAACGAGAGCGAAAACCTCCGCTGGCTGCTCCCTCACGTCAACGACGTGCTGCCGAAGCTTGCGGAGCGATTCGACGTGGTCATCGTCGACGACGGCTCCACCGACGGCACCGGCGACGTGGCGAAATCCATCGCCAGAGATCTCGGCATGGAGCTGAAGGTCGTCCGCCACGAGCAGAAGTCTGGGTATGGCGCCGCTGTGGGCGATGGGTTGCGAGCCGCGGACCTCGATTACGTCGCGTTCACCGACTCCGACGGCCAGCTCGACGTCGCCGACTTCGCGAAGCTCGTTCCGCTGCTGAACGACGCTGACATGGTCGCGGGCTGGCGCATGACGCGTGAGGATCCCGCGTTCCGGTCGGTCATCAGCGGCGTTTTCAACCAGCTTGTGCTGTGGACGCTGCGAATCGATGTGCGCGACGTGAACTGCGCGCTCAAGGTCATCAAAGGGTCGGTGCTCAGGCGAATGACCCTTCACTCCCGAAGCGCCCTCATCAACGCCGAGATGTTCTGGAAGGTCCGCCGCCTCGGCGGCCGCTACGTCCAGGTCGGTGTGCCTCACCACCCCCGCACGATGGGACGCCGGTCAGGCGGCCGGCTGATCCCCATCCTGCGCGCGTGTAAGGAGCTGATCCAGATCCGCTTTCGGGACTAGCGAATTCCGGGCGCCACGGCCACGCGGCGTCGCCTCGCCGAGGGCTTGCCGAAGTCGCCCGTGCCACCACGCCTCCAGTCCACGCGCGGCACGAACAGCTCGGGCCGAATCCGCTTCTTGTAGCGCTCGACCAGGCCGATCACCCGGTCGATAAGCGAGTCTTCGAGCTTGTGCGGCACGAGGCCGAGGTCGAGCAGGTGCTGGTGCTTGGCGTTGTAGTAATGCGCCTCGAGCTCGGTGCGCGGGTTGGGCAGATGCTCGATGCTGGTCTCGAGACCGTGATGCGCACGTGCCGCCTTGATCCGCTCCGCGAGCTCGCGCACTGAGAACTGCTCAGTGAATTGGTTGAAAACCCGGAACTCGCCGCGCTCCGGTGCGTTCAGCATCGCGAGCTCGACGCAGCGCACCGTGTCGCGGATGTCGAGGAAGCCGCGCGTCTGGCCGCCCTCGCCGTACACAGTCAGCGGGTAGCCGATCGCCGCCTGCGAGCAGAAGCGATTCAGGACGGTGCCCCAGATGTCGTCGTAGTCGAAACGTGTGCGCAGCTGGCCGTGCATGTCGGTCTCGGGGATGCCCGTGCCGTACACGACGCCCTGGTTGAGGTCGGTGGCGCGGATGCCCCACACGCGGCACGTGAACATGATGTTGTGGCTGTCGTGCACCTTCGACAGGTGGTAGAACGAGCCCGGCTGCTTGGGGAAGGGAAGGCGATCCTTGCGACCGTTGTGCTCGATGTCGATGAAGCCCTCTTCGATGTCGATGTTCGGCGTGCCGTACTCGCCCATCGTCCCGAGCTTCACCAGGTGGCAGTCGGGCGCTGACTCGCGCAGGGCGAACAGCAGGTTCAGCGTGCCGACAACGTTGTTGACCTGCGTCTCGACCGCGTGCTGAGCGCTGATCATCGAGTAAGGCGCGGAGCGCTGTTCGGCGAAATGGACCACAGCCTCCGGCTGGTACTGGGTGATGAGCGCTGTCGTGTCCGCGAGCGAGGTCAGGTCGAGCTTCTCCCACTTGATCTCGCGACCGGTGAGAGCTTTCCAGCGCTCGACGCGCCGCTTCATGCTGGCGATCGGCACAAGGCTTTCGGTGCCGCACAGAACGTCCCAGCGACGCCGGATCAGGTTGTCCGCCGCGATCACGTCGTGCCCGCGAGCCGACAGGTGCAGAGACGTAGGCCAGCCGAGGTATCCGTCGGCCCCGAAAACGATCACGCGCATGTCAGTTCACCTTCCCGCTATTCATCCTATCCCCGGCCGTCAAGGCCGGCCCTTTTGGGCCGCGAACCACTCGAACGTGGTCCCCAGGCCCTCAGCGATGTCGACTTTCGGACGCCAGTGCAGCCACCTCGCCGCCCGCTGCGGGTCCAGGCAGACTCGCCTGACCTCGAACTCCTTGGCAGGGGCCATCTCGATCGGCGTTTCCCGCCCGGAGTGGCCTATGAGCATAGCGACCACATCGGCGACGCTGGTTTCGCGCCCGGTGCCCACGTTCGCCTCTCCCGACCGCCGGCTGTTGAGCGCCGCGACGTTGGCGTCGGCGACGTCGCCGACGAACGTGAAGTCGCGCGTCTGCATACCGTCGCCGAAGATCCGCGGCGAGCCGCCGTCCAGGAGCCTGTGGCACGTGATCGCGACGACGCCCGCTTCGCCGGTCCCATCTTGGCGCGGGCCGTAGACGTTGCCGTAGCGCAGGGCGAGCGTCGAAACGCCGTGACGCTTGCCGAGGGCCGCGAGGTAGACCTCCTCCGACCGCTTGGCCGCCCCATAGGCCGACAGCGGCGCGGCGCGTGCGGTCTCAGGCGCTGGCAGCTTCTGCGAATCGCCGTAGATGGTGCCGCCTGACGAGGCGCTCACCAGCCGCTTGGCGCCGGCTTTGATGGCGGCGTCGTACAGCGCGATCGTGCTCGCGAGGCTCCTCCGCGCGTGGCCGGCAGGATCGCGCGCCGCGACCTGGACGCCGCCCTTGGACGCGAGATGAAGCACGGCGTTGGGCTTGAAGCGCGCGAGCGCCTCGGCCGCCTCTTCCGACCCGCAGTCGACCCTGAGCGTCTCCGTGGCCGCCGGCTCGGGCGATGGATGCGACCAGTCGTCGATGACGAGCACCTGGACGCCTGCGGCCAGCAGGCGGTCGACGGTGTGCGAGCCGATGAATCCGGCCCCGCCGGTGACCGCGATGCGCTTGGTGGTCGCCAGCGACACCAGGTTGGGACTTACTGAATTCATTCCACCTCCATGGCCGGCCGGACCGCTGGCTTGTCGACCATCAAGTAGGCGGCCAGGCCAGCGAGCGCCAGCGGAATCGTCGTCGTGGCGCGCATCAAGACCGCCGCGGATGCCGCAAGCGACACGGTCACGCCGTAGCCCGCGAAGACAGTGACCAGGATCGCGTCCTGCGAGCCGATGCCGAACGGCAGGGTGGAGATGATTCCCGCCACCTGCGACGTCGAGTTGGCCGCGACCGCCTGGGTGATCGGGACGCGATGGGCGAGAGAGAGCATCACCAGCCAGAGCTGCGCGCCCATCGCTATGAAATTGACGAGCGTCAACCCCGATGTCCACGCGAGCAGCAGCGGCGCCTTCATCAGCTTGCGGACCTGATCGATCATCACCGTCGCGCCTTCCTGGAAACGACCCATGATCCGCCGCTTGCCGAGCTTGGCGAGCACCCATTGCTCGAGGTTCGTCGGCATCAGCTCGAAGAGCAGCGGGGCGAACGTGGCGACGCCGAGGCCGAGGGCGACGAGGATCCAGCCGATGACGCCATGCCGCGGGAACAGGATCAGCAGCAGGGACAGAGCGATCATCAGGAACAGGCTGTAAAGCCGCTCGAAGGTGACGACCGCCGCGCCGACGCGAACAGGGACGCCGTTGCTGCTGCGCCACAGGTACGCACGCACGTAGTCACCGCTCGCGGCCGGCGTGATCGTGCTCGAGGTCTGACCAACCAGCTGGATCGGCGCCATCGAGCGCATCGGGACCCTATAGCCCAGCTGCCTCACCATGAGCTGCGCGCGCAGGGCACGGAGCCAGATCACTGGCAGATTGAGCGCGAGCGCCGCGACAACCAGGGTGAGGTCCGCCTGCTGCAGCGACGCCCAGATCTTGTCTGGATGGCTGATTGCGATTACCGCCGCTCCGATGGCGACACCGAGCAGAATCGCCGCCAGGCGGCCGGGCCTTAGGCGTCGTGGTCGGGCAGGGGCGGGCTCGGACGTAGGCTCTAGTGTTTGTCCCTGGATGGCCGAAGCTTAGCTGACCGCTCGCCCGGCTTTCGTGGCGTCTTCGCGGCCTAGGCGGCCGGGCGCCTTCGGCGCTGAAGCCGGCGTCAAGGGGCCCGGCACAGCGCTTCCTCCCGCGCTTCGCGCGGGGACCCCAGCGGTGTGCGCTCCTAGCCGCGCCACCCTTTCCTTGGCTCCGGCCGCCGATGCCGCGAATCCGCAACGAACCCGAGCGAGCGGTCAGCTGCTAAAGGGCGGCTAGGTAAATCCTCAAGAGGTCTTCCTCGGGGTACTTGCCCGCCAGCTCGGACGCGGCCGTTTTCAGCTCAGGCTCGCCGATTCCGTAATCGCGAATGTGCTGGGGCAGACCCAGCTCGCCGATCAGGCCGTACACATCATCGGCGCTTACTGGCAACGTCTTAGCGCGCCCGAGATACCGCATCACGTGCGGCAGCAGCAGGCATGACGTGACCCCATGCGGGATGCCGTGGCGCGCGCCGATCTGCTTGCCCATCACGTGGCTCAGCCCCGCCGCCGAGGCACCCGGCAGCGTGAACGAGAACCATGCGGCGACCTGGTTCTCGGTGCGGACGTCGAGGTCTTTCGGGTCGGACTTCGCGCGCGGCAGCGACTCGAACAGGCGGCGGATGGCCTCCAGCGCCATCACGTCGTTGTAGGGGTGATCGCCGTCGGCGAGAAAACCCTCGACCGCGTGGTCAAGCGCGCGAATGCCGGTCGAGAGCCACAGCTCCATTGGCGTCTTCAGCGTCAGCTCGGCGTCGTAGATCACGACATCCGGCAGCAACTTCGGGTCGCGCATGCCGCCCTTGGTGCCTGTCTCATCGGTGAAGCCGGCGCCGGCGGCCAGCTCCGCCACCGACAGGGTCGTCGGCATCGCGACGTGAGGCAGTCCTCCCACGCGCAGGGCGACGATCTTCGCCGAGTCGATCGGGCTTCCGCCCCCGAAGCTGACGACGCCGTCGACGCCGGCATCGCCCGCGTCCTTGATCGCTTGTTCGACCTGGGCGATTGGCGCGTGCTGCGCGATCGTCGCCGTCATGTGCGGTTCGAGCGGCAGGGCGGCGCCCACCAGCGACTTCGTCGTCACCAGCGCGAAGCGTTTGACGCCGAGGCGCTCGAGCTCGCCCGCCAGCTCCTTTACGGAGCCTGCGCCCCAATGGATGACCGGCGGGTTCGCGTACCTGAAAGTCGGCATCGACGAAACTGTAGGCAATGACCGGACCTCACGCCGGACAGCCTGTGCTGCACGCCGGTGCGCCCCTCGCCAAAGCCCACGCGGCGATGCTTCTGGTCCACGGACGCGGCGCCAGCGCGGCCGACATCATGACCGTCGGTCAGGAGCTGATGCATCCCGACTTCGCATACCTCGCGCCTCAGGCCGCGGGGAACGCCTGGTATCCGAACCCGTTCACCGCGCCCATCGACAGCAACGAGCCGCATTTCTCGTCCGCGATATCTGTGCTCGAGGACGTTCTGGCCAACATCACGGAACACGTGCCACCTGAGCGCGTAATCCTTCTCGGCTTCTCGCAAGGGGCCTGCCTCACGCTCGAGTTCTGCGCGCGGCACGCGCGGCGCTACGGCGGTGTTGTCGGCTTTAGCGGCGGCCTCATAGGCCCTGACGGCACGCCCCGCGACTACGCGGGCAATTTCCAGGGCACGCCGATCTTCATCGGCTGCAGCGATGTCGATCCGCACATCGCCAAGGCACGTGTGGT
>WNGI01002212.1_pt1 | contig 16724 bp, 13 predicted proteins | sample 5400621 | NCBI WGS metagenome assembly WNGI01 (sample SAMN13153374, study PRJNA577476) | soil metagenome | isolation source: 20 cm soil or saprolite under Garry oak tree replicate 1 | place: USA:California | collected 2016-06-15 | reverse complement strand
CTCACAACAGCGTGCCGCGCAGAATGAACAGCGCCACGTTGAAATAAATCACCAACCCAGTGACATCGACCAGTGTGGCGACGAATGGCGCCGATGACGTCGCCGGATCCAGTCCGCAACGACGCAGCAAGAATGGAAGCATCGCCCCGCTGATAGTGCCCCACAATACGACTCCGATAAGCGCCGCACCGACCGTAAGTCCAACCAGCCAATGATATTTCCCGTAGTCAAAAATGTGTAAATATTGCCAGAGCGCAATACGGAAAAAACCGATCCCTCCCAGTATCAGTCCGAGAGAAAGTCCGGACAGCAGTTCCTTGCGGACCACGCGAAACCAGTCACGCAAACGCAATTCGCCCAGCGCCATCGCGCGAATAACGAGCGTCGTTGCTTGCGACCCGGAATTGCCGCCACTGGAAATAATAAGCGGCAAAAACATTGCCAGGATTGCGGCCTTCTCGATCTCGCCGTTGTAACCCTGCATCGCCGTGGCGGTCAGCATTTCCCCGAGAAATAAGATGATCAGCCAGGTCGCGCGTTTCTTTACCATGCGCAGCAGCGGGATGGTCGTGTAGGGCTCATCCAAAGCTTCCATGCCGCCGATTTTCTGGATGTCTTCTGTCGCCTGTTCCTCGGCTACATCGAGCATGTCGTCGCTCGTCACAATGCCGACCAACACGCCGGCGGAATCGACCACCGGCAAAGCGATGCGATCGTATTTTCGAAACGAATTGAGCGCTTCCTCCTGCGAATCACTTACACTCAGTGCAACGAAGGTTTCGTCCCGGATCTCGCTGACTTTTGCCGTCAGCGGTTTGAGCAAAAACTCGCGAATACGCAGGTCGTCGATCAGCTTCCCGCGGTCGTCCACCACATAAATGATGTTGAGCGTTTCGCTGTCCTGGCCGTGCTCGCGTACAAAATCGAGCACTTCCTTCACCGTCCAATCCTCCCGCGCCGCGATAAAGTCCGGTGTCATCAACCGGCCAACGCTGCCTTCCGGATAACCAAGAAGAGCTGTCGCTACGCGCCGTTCCTCCGGCGTGAGCAACCGAATCAGTTGGCGCGCCGCCGCGCTCGGCATTTCCTCGAGCAACGCCGTGCGATCGTCCGGCGACATCTCGTTCAGAATCGCGGCGACCTGTTCGTGCGCCATGCAACGTAGCAAGGACTGCTGCGTGTCTACGTCGAGGTACTCGAAAACGTCTGCTGCCAGCGCCGCCGGCAAAACACGAAAGATGATGACGCGATCATCTTCCGGCATATCGACAATGACTTCAGCGACGTCGGCCGGCGGCCATTCGCTGAATAATTCACGCAAACCAGCGAAATCGCGCGCCTCAATCAGGCTGCGAATTTCCGGAATCAGAATCTTGCCAACCATAAAACGCGTGGCTTTCTAGCACTCGCGAGGAAGTCGAGCAACGGAGTAATGGAGAGGTAGAGCGATGGACCGGGTCCGTCATCCCGAGCGAAACTCGAGGGATCCCGATGAAGTTACCTTCAAGATTTCGCCACGGGATCCCTCGGTCCGAGCCGGACTGGCATTTTCGCTCGGGATGACGCGCGCTTTATTTCTGCTCGCTTGGAATTTCACCAAAGCTGTTCAATATAAACCCGATGGCTGAAACTTCCGTTGCGCCGACGATTCGTCGGGAAGTAGACAATTCGATTTGCGTCCTCACGTTCGATCGACCGGACTCGGGTGCCAATATTTTCGATGCCGCAACCTTAAGTGATCTCGATCAGCAGCTCGATTTCATTGAAGAGGAAGATTCACTCGAAGGTGTCGTGATTTTGTCAGGCAAGAAATCGATTTTTATCGCGGGGGCGGATTTGAAAACACTGTTGCAGCAAGCGCAGACCGGCGAGATGCGCGCGTTTATCGCGGAGGGACAACGCATATTTAATCGGCTGGCCGCGCTAAAAATTCCGACCTGCGCCGCGATTCACGGTGCCTGCGCAGGCGGCGGCTACGAAATTACGCTGGCATGTGACTGGCGAGTGGCGAGCGACGATCCCCTCACCCGCATTGGTTTGCCCGAAACGACGCTCGGTTTGGTCCCGGCCTGGGGCGGTTGCACGCGTCTGCCGCGTTTGATCGGCGCGGAGAACGCGGCAGAAGTGATTCTTAAGGGTAAGTTGTATTCTGCTGCGGAGGCGAAGAAGCTCGGGCTGGTTGACGAAGTAGTTGCGCCTGAAAAGTTGCTTGAAGCCGCGAGGAAAAAATTGCGCGATGGAAAGAGGCCTTCACCCTCCCCTCTTCCACGGGGAGAGGCGGACGGCGGAGCCGTCGGTGAGGGAAAACCAAGTCCGGCGCGGCATACGACCGGAAATCTCGCACCGGCGCGCGCGCTCGAAATCATCCGAAAAAATCTTTCACTCGATCAATCGCTGGCGGCAGAGCTCGATGCTATCGTCGAACTCGGCGAGACCGACGCGACGCAAAATTTGATCCGCAATTTTTTCCTGGCGGAGAAATACAAACGCGGCAGCTCGAAGCAAACGCCGGAGAAAATTACGCACGCGGCGGTAATCGGCGCGGGCATAATGGGCAGCGGCATCGCGCAATGGCTCAGCTCACGCGGAGTGTCGGTGATTTTGCGTGACGTGGGAACGGAGGAGCTGACGCGCGGGCTCGCCAACATCGAGAAAACTTATGCCGACGCGGTCAAACGCGGAATCATGACGGAAGAGAAAGCGAAGGAAGGACGTGCCCGCATCGTGGCGTCCAGCGCGCCGATTGAAATGCGCGATGTTCAGGTCGTGATCGAAGCGGCGTCGGAGAAATTGGAAATCAAAAAACAAATTTTCCGCGACCTTGCCCAAAAAGCGCCGCATGCCGCGATGCTGGCGACAAACACTTCCGCTTTGCCAATTTCCGATCTCGCGGCCGAAACCAAAACGCCCGACCGCGTTATCGGATTGCATTTCTTTAATCCGGTCAGCCGAATGAAATTGGTCGAAGTTGTCGTTGGAACGGAAACATCGGACAACACGATTGGGCACGCGCTCGGTTTTGTACGCCAGATCGCGAAGTTGCCGGTGATTGTGCGCGATAGTCCCGGGTTCCTCGTGAACCGCGTCCTTTTTCCTTATTTGCTTGAAGCTGTGGAGCTTTTCGAAAATGGCGTCAATGCACAGGAGATAGACGAGGCGCTTTTGGAATGGGGAATGCCCATGGGGCCGTTGCGCCTGATCGATGAGATCGGCGTCGATATCACCGTCGATATTGCCAACACTTTGGAGAAAGCTTACGGCCAGCGCGATCGCGCCCCGAAAATTCTGCGCGAAATGCAGTCAGCGAAGTTGTTGGGGAGAAAATCTGGCGCCGGCTTCTACAAGTACGAAGGGAAATCTCAGACGGAGAATGCCGAGATAGAGAAGTGGCGCACCTCGCCGGTCATCCCGAGCGAAGTCGAGGGATCCCGCGGTGGAACCTTAAAGGAGGCGCAACGGGATCCTTCGACTCCGGTCGCCGCGGCGACCTCCACTCAGGATGACGTCAGTTTTCGCCTGATGTCTCTGATGGTAAACGAGGCGGCGCGTTGTCTGGAAGAGAAGGTCGTTGCTTCTCCGGAGGACGCCGATTACGGAATGATTCTCGGCACCGGTTTCCCGGCCTGGCGGGGCGGGCCATTGCGTTTCGCCGAAGATTTTGGCATAAAAAAACTGGTCGAAGAGATGCAAAAACTTGCACGTACTAACGAGAAATATGTTCCATGCACGCTCCTCCGAAAGCATGCGCAAGAGGGAACGAGGTTTTATGGGAGCTGAGGGTCGCGAGCATTCGGAAGACAGGCATCTTGCCTATCTCGGCCGGCGGGCTTCAAGCCTGCCGTGCCTGGAGGACAGCAGAATCGACAGGCTTAAAGCCTGTCGGCCGAGACAGCGTGCAAGGCTATCTTCCCTATGAAAACGCCACTGGAAGCACCGCCGGAACAAGTCAAAGCCGAAACCGGCGTGAAGGAAACACCAAAGGCGGGTGGTGCTCCCGTCATTGACACTTCGAAGATGTCGGCAGGGAAGGCCGCCGCGCTCGAGCTGGCGGAAGCATCCCGCGATCCACTCGATGAACGCGGCAGTTTCGCCAGCAACCTTTTCATTGGAAAATTCGGGTTCGAGCGCATTTTCCCCTATCCGGCACAGAGCGAGGAAGACCGCGCCAAGGGCGAAGCGTTTCTCACCGAACTAAAAAACTATCTGCGCGATCACGTTGATGCCGATGAGATCGATCGTACCGGCGAGATTCCGCAGAAAAACATCGAGGAACTTTTCGCGATGGGCGCGTTCGGTGTAAAAATTCCCCAGCAATACGAGGGCCTCGGTTTGTCCCAGGTAAATTATGGCCGCGCCGCCATGCTGCTCGGCAGTTGGGACGCAAACCTGACCGCGCTCGTTTCCGCGCATCAATCGATCGGCGTTCCGCAGCCCCTGCTCCTGTTCGGGACTGAAGAGCAAAAGAAGAAATATCTGCCACGAGTGGCGCGCCGCGAAATCTCGGCCTTCGCCCTCACGGAATGGAATGCCGGCTCCGATCCGGCGAACATGAGTCTGCGCGCCGATCCAACCGAAGACGGCTCCGCGTTTATCCTCAATGGCGAAAAACTCTGGTGCACAAATTTGATCAAAGCCGGTGTGCTGGTGGTGATGGCGAAGACACCGCCGAAAATTGTGAACGGCAAGGAGCGCAAGCAGATCACCGCGTTCATTGTTGATGTCGATTCGCCAGGGCTCGAGATCACTTACCGCTGTCACTTCATGGGCCTGCGCGCGCTCTACAACGGCATCGTGAAATTCACCAATGTACGGGTGCCGCGCGAAAACATGATCGCCAAAGAAGGTCAGGGATTGAAGGTCGCGCTCACGACATTAAATACAGGACGCCTGACGATTCCGGCCGCGTGCGTCGGTTTATCGAAGCGTCTGCTCGAGATTTGCCGAAAATGGGCCAAGGAACGGGTGCAATGGGGCGTGCCAATCGGCCAACACTACGCTATCGCCGGAAAAATTGCGGAGATGGCGGGCAATGTTTTCGCGATGGAAGCGATCACGTTTTTGACCAGCGCTTTGGTCGATCGCAAAGCGGGCGATCTGCGAATCGAAACGGCGATGTGCAAAATGTGGGCGACGGAAACGACCTGGCGCATCGCCGATGAAGCGATGCAGGTGCGCGGCGGGCGCGGTTATGAAACGGCGGAGTCGCTTGCCGGCCGTGGCGAAGAGCCGGTGCCGGTCGAACGTTTCCTTCGCGATTGCCGCATCAACATGATTTTCGAAGGCTCGAGCGAAATCATGCGGCTGTTTATCGCGCGCGAAGCCCTCGATCCGCACCTGAAAGTTGGGGGCGCGATCTTCAACACTCAGCTGCCCATGTCGGAGCGATTAAAAGCTGTTTTCACCTCCGGAAAATTTTACGCCGGCTGGTATCCGAAACAGTGGTTGCCCGCAAACGCCGGCAACCTAGACAAACTTCATGCCGATCTGCGGCCGCACGTCCACTACGCGGCGCGCACGAGCAGGAAGTTGGCGCGCGGATTGTTTCACGCCATGGCGCGCTTTGGTCCGAAACTCGATCGCGAGCAATTGTTGCTTTCCCGCTTCGTCGGGATCGCGACGGAACTTTTCGCGATCAGCGCGACATGTTCGTTCGCTCAATACAAGATCGACTCAGGTGAACCGGCCGACGAAGTCCTCTCCGTTGCGAGTTATTTCTGTCGCTCCGCCAAAATGCGGATCGACCATCATTTCGCCGGCACCTCGCGCAATACCGATCGCGCCGGCTACGATTTGACGCAGGAGTTGCTCGCCGGAAAACACGAAAGTTTTGGCAAAGGAATTGTATAGAATTGGAAGTTAGGCATTTTGCCTGACTTGGCCATCGGGCTTCCAGCCCGACGAATTTCAACATCGACGAACAAGATGTTCGTCGGCCGAGACAGGCTAGAAGCCTATCCTCCAGTCTTTCTGGCACTACGATTGCTCGAAACCTGGGATGGTCTCCCTCGTTTTCCTCGGCCTCGCCATCGTTTGCGCATTAATCTCTCGCATTTTGCTCCTGATCGCGGCGATCGATATCAGCGCCTGGTGGGCGCTCGGAGTTTTTCTCCCATTCGGTCCACTATTTTTCCGGCTCAATTATCCGGAACAAGCGCGCAATTCGTTCCTTTTTCGTGTTGCCACCCTCTTATGCATTTTTGGCTTTGTCGTCACGCGACCGGGATTGAATTTCAGCCCACGTGGTAGTCATCGCGCGACGTTATTTGCGCCGCAGGCGAAGCAAACCGTCGGATATGCCATGGAAAAGCCGGTCCCCTCAAAAAAGACGAGCGCTGCTGCAGCGGTGCCGACGCTGACGCTAGATCAGCGTCGCGCCACAAACGCAAAGGAACTCGAACGACTGCACGGGGTGGAAGAACAACTGAAGTTACGTAATCGCGATCTTCTCCACAGCGACACCGAGGGCAATCGCGTCTACGCAATCGATCTCGCGTCATACAATGACGCGCTCGCTAAAGCCACGGCGAAAAAGAACGCTCTCGCCAGCGCGAAGTAGTTGTAGCTGTCTTCATTGCAGCGGCCCCGCCCGACTTGCCGTTTAATCTTCGGCGGCCATAGACCGCCGCTAAAGGAACCGCAGTCGGTTGACCGAAACTACCTGACAGGGTATGATCGTGATCTATGCCGCCTGTGCTCACAGAAGCGGCCCGCCCCTCAAAAAAGCGGAGTCGCATTGCCGAAACGAAAGCCCCCGTCCAGGACGGTGCGCGGGCTTTGCACGTACTTGAAAAACACGTCCTGATGGACGGATTCAAGATCGTAATCGATCTCGAAAAAAGCCACGGTTCTTACTTGTATGATGAAGCGACCGGCCGACGTCTGATCGATCTCTACGGGTTTTTCGGTTCCCTCACCATCGGGTTTAATCATCCGTATTTCGATGAGCCCGCAGTGAAAGAGGACTTGCTGCGCGCGGCCAAATTCAAGGTCGCCAACTCAGACATTTATTCCGAGGGGTACGCGGAATTTGTGGAAACGTTTTCGCGCGTAGCCGGATTCCCGCCGCTCGACCGTTATCTCTTTATCGAAGGCGGCGCCCTTGCGATCGAGAACACCTTAAAGGCGGCGATGGATTGGAAGGTGCGCAAAAATAAGGCGGCCGGTCGCGGCGAGCGCGGCACAGAGATTTTGCATTTTCGCCACGCCTTCCACGGCCGGTCCGGTTACACCATGAGCCTGACCAATACCGATCCGCGCAAGACCGATTTGTTCGCCAAGTTCAACTGGCCGCGGGTTTCGAATCCAGCGATCGATTTTTCCTTGCCGGAAAATGAGCGCGAACGCGATGTAATCGAGCGCGAGAAAAAATCGGAAGCGGAAATCAGGAAATTCATCGGTGAACGCGGAACCGACATCGCGGCGATCATTATCGAACCGATCCAGGGCGAAGGCGGCGACAACCATTTCCGTGGCGAATGGCTCCGGAAGTTGCGGGAAATCTGCGATGAGAGCGATGTCCTGCTGATTTTCGACGAAGTGCAAACCGGTCTTTGTACGACTGGCCGCACCTGGTGTTGCCAGCATTTCAATGTCCAACCGGATCTGCTCGCGTTTGGAAAAAAGGTGCAGGTTTGCGGCGTGATGGCGGGACCGCGGCTCGATGAAGTGAAAGACAATGTTTTTCGTTTGCCGTCGCGGTTGAATTCAACCTGGGGCGGAAATTTCACCGACATGGTACGGTCGACCCATTATTTGCGCGTCATTGAAAAGGAAAATCTGGTTGAGAACGCGGGCAAGATGGGTGCGTATTTTCTGAAGCAACTGCTCGATTGGCAGCGGGAATGCGAAATGGTATCGGCAGTGCGCGGGCGCGGTTTGTTCATCGCCTTCGATCTACCTGATGCCAAAACGCGCGATGATTCTTGGCGAAAGCTGTTTGATTCCGGCCTGCTGGTTTTGAAATCAGGCGAGCGTTCCATTCGTTTTCGTCCTGCGCTCGACATCACGAAGAACGTAGTGGACGAAGCGATGGATTTGCTGCGGAAGTATTGCCGCAGCAAATGATGGTAGCGCAAGCTTCCAGCTTGCGTTTTGTTGCTTCGGAAGCTGGAGCTTTCCGCTAATCTTAATGCAATCTGTTTTACAGAAACTTGGTTTGGCTGATGACAACGCCGGTGTCTTTGACGGCGAATGGCGCGGAGGTGGGGCGAAGATTGATAAAATCTCGCCGATCAACGGGCAAAGACTCGCCAGCGTGCGCACTGCTTCCGCCGATGATTACGACATCGCAATTTCGCGCGCACACGAAGCTTTCTTAAAGTGGCGCACCACGCCCGGGCCAGTTCGCGGCGACACCGTTCGCCGTCTCGGCAACGCCTTACGCGATTCCAAACACGACCTCGGGCAACTCGTTACCCTCGAGACTGGGAAAATTATCGCCGAAGGCGAAGGGGAAGTGCAGGAGATGATCGACATTTGCGATTTCGCAGTTGGTCAATCACGAATGCTTTATGGCCTGACAATTCAATCGGAACGGCCGAGGCACCGTTTGATGGAGCAATGGCATCCGCTCGGTGTTGTCGCGGTAATCAGCGCTTTCAATTTTCCAGTCGCGGTCTGGTCGTGGAACGCGGCCCTGGCCGCCGTCTGCGGCGACGCGACAGTTTGGAAAGCTTCGGAGAAAACGCCGCTCACCGCGATTGCAGTGACGAAAATTGCCGAGCGCGTTTCTCGCGAGACCGGCGCGGATCCGGCGATTTTTACTTTGCTCATGGGCGACCGCAAAACCGTTGGTCAAAAATTGTCGGCTGATCGTCGCATTCCATTGATCTCGGCCACCGGCTCCGTGCAAATGGGCTTGAACGTTGCCCAAACGGTCCATGGCCGGCTCGGCAAAACAATCATGGAGCTGGGCGGAAACAACGCGCTTATCGTCGCGCCTAGCGCCGATCTCGAAATGGCAACCCAATCCATCTTTTTCGGCGCCGTCGGCACCGCGGGTCAGCGCTGCACCTCGACCAGACGCGTGATCCTGCACGAATCAATTGCCGATAAAGTCCGCAGCAAGCTTTTGACCGCATACAAAAGTTTGCGGATTGGAAATCCACTCGATCGCGAGACCTTGATGGGTCCCTTAATAGATAAGGGCGCAGTGGAAATGGTGCAGCAGTCGATCGCGCGATTGAAGGATGAGGGCGGCGAAATTCTTTACGGAGGCGAGCGCCTTGACGGAGCCCAATATGCTGGTGACTGCTACATGAGGCCATGCCTGGCGAATGCGAAGCCTGATTTCAAGATTGTCTGTCACGAAACTTTTGGACCGCTGCTTTATTTGCTGACCTATCGGGACTTCGACGAAGCGATCGCGATTCAAAATGGTGTGCCGCAAGGTCTAACCTCCGCGATTTTCACGAACGATGTGCGCGAAGCCGAGAAGTTCCTGAGTGCAGTCGGCAGCGATTGCGGCATCGCAAACGTGAACACGGGCACGAGCGGCGCGGAAATCGGTGGCGCATTTGGTGGCGAGAAGGAAACCGGCGGCGGCCGCGAAAGCGGAAGCGATTCGTGGAAGATGTACATGCGCCGGCAGACCAACACGATCAATTTTTCCAGCGAACTCCCATTGGCACAGGGAATTGAATTCGGCAGTCCCGACGAGGGAAGCGCGACGGCCTAACAACTTTCCGTCATCCCGAGCGCAGTCGAGGGATCCCGCAGCGAAACCTTTAAGGTAACTTCAACGGGATCCCTCGACTCCGCTCGGGATGACCAGAGATTGCTAACGAGCCGTCGTCAGCTCGAAGAGTCCGCTAAGATCTTTCGCGGTCTCGATGCTCATAATGAACTTCTGCAACTTCTTGCATTGATCCCTGCCGATCACATCGCCGCCGAGTGCGGTGAACTTGACCGCGATTTCATCCTCGGTCATGGGATCGCGCGGATCCCCCTTGGGAACGTCAACACGAGTGGAATGTGATTTGCCATCGTTAGTGGTGATCGTCACCCGACTGGGCTGAAACTTGGGAAAAAGCGCTTCGAACTCTTCGTTCGCGACGACTTTCACCTTGTCCATTATTGGAATAAGCCCTTTATCCAGCACGCGTTCTTCTTTGAACTGCAACGGTGTTACCATGCCATCGACCAGACCGACAGCCATGCAGAAAGGCAGGGAATGATCGGCCGTTTCCTTGGAGTCAGGCCGATACTTGTGCGGATCGCCCAAAATGTCGGCCGCGCGTGCGATTACTTCCACTTTGATTTCCTTAACATCGTTAGCTTGAATCTTGTGTTCCTTCACCGTTTTCATCATCGCAGTGAGCGGGGCGTGACTGAGCGCTTCAATCGGGAAGCTTTTCATCCCGCAATCAAGAACTCGGTAGTGAGATTTCGGTGAGTTGGGCAGGTCCGCCACCAATGCCTTGCCATCGAACGCTGCCGGTTGTCCCTTGTATTGGACATGTTTGAACACGGCAAAGAGTCCTTCCTTGCCATCAATGATGTGTTCGGGTCCGGAGAAACCGCCGCGAGCGAGAAGCGCGCTCTCGGCGCCCATTCGTCCCGCCCACGGGTCGACCGTGTTCTTCATGTTGGTTAACTTGCCCGCTGTCACCGCTCCCGGGCAAAATGTGCGCGACGCGCTGATGCCGATAGCGGAGACCATTTGTTCTGGTGTTAGATTGAGCACGCGTCCGGCGGCGACTGGCGCCGCAAATGCGCTCAATGTCGCGTGATGCCATCCATATTCGCGCACGCCCGGCCGTCCGATTTCGCAGAACCGCATTTCAATTTCGTAGGCGATAACGGTCGCCAGAATCAGGTCCTGGCCACTCAGGCCTTCGCTTTCGCATAACGCCAGCGGTGCAGCGATGAGATCGCTCGGGTGACACGGATCCGCTTTCCAATAGATGTCGTTGTAATCCATCGCGCGAATCATGTGGCCGTTTAAAAACGCGGCATCGACCGGATTGGTTTTGAAGCCCGAGACGAATGCTGTCGCGGTGCCTTTACCACCGGACATCGCACGATAGTGCTTGAGCAAAATTCTGGCGTCATCCTGCTGGCTACCGCCCAGCGCACAACCTATGGAATCGAACCAAAATAACTTCGCCGCTTCAATCGCCGCCGGCGAAAGGTCCTCGTACTTAAGCGCGCACGCCCAGTCGGCGATAACGTGCGACAGAAGCTTGGGTGGATGTTCTGCCATGATTCTTCAGAAAAGGTGGCCGCGTACCCGGTTCAAGAAAATCGAGCAAAATCGCCGCCCGTCCTATGAACTCGCAATCATTCTCAATTGCGAAGCCTATCCGGACCCCCGATCCAAGAAAATACCAAAGGCTGCCTCAGGCGCCACTACTTCTGTGCGGCGGGCGGAGGATCAACGACCGGTGGAGTTTGTCTGCCGCCGGTACATTTCACGCTCTAGTTCGCCGCTTTTTGTCTCCATATTCAGCGTTCCGGCAATCGGAGTCCCATTCGCGTCGGTTTCTACCCAGCGGGCTGCGATATGGCTTCCAGTCCCTGATACCAAGACGTAATGTTTTACGCCATTTACACCCGAGGACTTGAGGTTGAAGTCGACTCGTGCCGGCTCTCCCGCTGTTTTGACAGTGACATTGGATTTGACCTTACCGTTTTCGACGACGCTGATTTTGTATGTGCCAGTCGGCAACGCGCTGGATGCGTAACTACCTTTGGCGTTGGTCTGGATCGTAACCGGCGCACCCGTTTTGTCCTGTCGCTCGATACGAACTTCAGCATTTTGCAGAGGTCGGCCATCGACCCCGCGAACGTGTCCCTCAATGCCGGAAGCTTGTGCCGGAGTGCTTGGAGCGAAAGCGAATGCGGCTGCAACGAGAAAGCTAGTAGTAAGGGTTCGGTATAGCATAATATGCAAGGTACCCAAAGCTCGTAGGCCACGCAAATTCTATTTGTTCGTCGATGGCGAAACCGCTTCGGCGCTGAATTTACTCAAGTCTACGCGCGCCACGCTGGGCGCGCGGTTTTGCGCCCGATGAACACGCGATTCGTTTGGAGACCAAAGAAGTAAAGTCGCGCGGTTAGCCCCGCCCGCGGCACGCGCCCTGGGACCAGTCAAAAGGAACGTTACTGGTCGGTTTGCTCCTATTGGTCGCCTTGTTCCTCCTGGCTGCCATGGTTCCTCAGGCCGTCTCGGCGGCCACCTCGACGCTGATGCTGCGATTCGTCGAGCATTTTCTGTTGCTCGGGCGTAAGGATCGGGCGGATCTGCGCCATCGCGTTGTCCACTAGCATTTTAATTTTCTGCTCCGCATCTCGGCGAATGATTTGTATCTGCGGACTTGTCTCGTCAATGATCGGTTGGACCTTCGTTTTCTGTTCCGGTGTAAGATTTAATCCCTCTGTCGTTTTCTCAAGCACACCGTGACGGTTAGCGCCGCCTCGGCCACCACGCTGGTCCGGGTTGTCGCCCCTCGGGTCTTGAGCTAAAGCAAAGCCGCCGAGCGAAAGTGCGCTGATAGTGCTAACGGTGATGAGTTTAAGTTTCATTTGTTGGGCACACTATGACCGACTGTGTCTGTTACAAATTTTTTGAAATGCGATTTCGACGTGGGCGCAACGTTTCAAGATTGGCCGAGTTCAGATTCTGTAAGCGACGAGGCTATTTAAGGGTTGGCCACTAACTGTGGTGCAGGTTTACTGAGGGCGACTTGATCGCTCACTTTCTGTACAGTCGCAGTGAGCGCTTCGATTTGCTTCTGCTGCTGCGCGACGGTCGTCTTGAGTTCGGCGATTGTTCTTTGCTGTTCTGCGACGTTCCGGTGCTCTTTTAGGAACTCATTCAGTAGCATCGCGTTTACCGCTTCGTAACGGACAGTGTATGGCTTTCCGTCCTCGCCCCGAACTACTAAATCAGGGTTCACCTTCTCTACTTGCTCAGCTACTAGCCCGAACTGCGGGATGGCATCGGGGTCAAGCTCCTGCTTGTAGCGAAAGGTCACCGGCTTCAGTGCCAAGACCGCTTCGCTAGCCTTATCCATGGGCTTAATATCGGTCTTGAACCGCGCTGAGGAGAGAATGGTACCAAGCTGACCGTTTGACCCGATAATAACTCCGACGCCGCTAGGGACCGTCACTCCACGGATACCAGCTATAAAGGTGGCAGTCTGCGTTCCTGTTTTACCAATGCGAATCTTGTTAGCCTCTCCCACTAGGCCCACGTTACCAATGTCGATGTTGTTGCTGCCGGTAGTAAGGTTGACGCCTGCCTGTCTACCGATGGCGATGTTACCAGAACCGGTGGTGTTGCTAGCAAGCGCTGCTGATCCGCTAGCCGTGTTGTTAATGCCGGTGGTGTTGTCGAAAAGTGCATTGAAACCGTCGGCGGTGTTAAAGTTTCCGTTGTTGTGAGTTAGCGCAGCGACTCCGCTAGCCGTGTTGTTGATGCCGGTGGTGTTGCTTGCGAGCGCATTTACACCAACGGCAGTGTTGTCGCTGCCGGTTGTGTTGCTAACGAGCGCAGCAGCACCGTTGGCCGTGTTATCACGGCCGGTTATGTTGCTCAAGAGTGTAATAAATCCGTTGGCCGTGTTGTCGCTGCCGGTTGTGTTGCTTTGGAGTGCACTAGCACCGTTGGCCGCGTTGTCGTTGCCGGTTGTGTTGCTTTGGAGCACAAAAGCACCGTTGGCCGTGTTTAGGACGCCGGTGGTGTTGCTTTGGAGCGCATGATAACCGGTGGCCGTGTTATTGTCGGCGGTTGTGTTGCTAGAGAGCGCTTGAGAACCGATGGCTACGTTGGCGCTGCCGCTTGTGTTGCTGAAGAGCGCCGTAGCACCGTTGGCCGTGTTGGAGCCGCCGCTTGTGTTGTGAAAGAGCGCACTAGCACCGTTGGCCGTGTTGGAGCTGCCGTCTATGTTGAGCATGAGGGAGTCGATACCAGTTGCGGTGTTGCCGTCCCCGGTTGTGTTGGCATTGAGCGCATAAGAACCGCAGGCCGTATTGTTGTTGGCGGTGTTGTTTGCCAACGCGGCCGCGCCAAGGGCCGTGTTTGCTCCGCCGCCGGTGTTGGAAAGGAGCGCATCGAAGCCAACGGCCGTGTTTCTGACGCCGTTAGTGGCGAGGTTTTGGAGGGCTCCAGTCCCCTCGGCTGTATTCTGACTGCCAGGGCTGCCAACGCTCCCGTCCTCTGCTTGAGCCATCTGCGGAAGTGCAAACAAAGTGAGCGCGAGCGGGATAAGAATGAAAGCGAGCCGGGAGGTAGATCGGCAGATTGATTCTTTAAAGTGTAGAGTTGTGTTTGTTTTTGTTTTCATTTTTTGTTGAGGCTGGATTGTTGAACTGCACTAATTGCAATCCAGTTCCGAGTGGAACTAGGAACCATCCTGACGAGGCTTGCGAAAAGTTCGCCTTACTTCAGACTGATTCGGGGCTCCAGTTGGATCTGGAAATCGCGTAAAGCGGTGTCTCAGCGAAGGTGCAGCCCCACGGATTTTTCAGTCCGGCCGAAGATGCGTTGAAACGTCGGGTGACGTAACCTAGAATGCTTTTATGGCCACCGCGAGAGTCTGTCGAGCACTATCTTCAATAAATTACTGTAGGATAATGCCTTACAAAAGGATGTTATCGCCTACAGACCTCACCTTTGTTCCTATATAGGGCACACTCCTAGGCGACGTTCTGGCGCGTCGCGTTCCCGTTGGAGCCTTTTGACGCTATCGCGTCTTTCTCCAGCGAAAGAAACGCTGTCAGCAAATCATCGGCCTTAACGATGAATCGCTTCCCGTCGCGATGTGCATTGATTCCCGGGGCTTTTTTCTGCATATCAAGGTATCGAAAGTTTCACTGCTGCTGCTTCCTGCGAAACCAACGGCGGTCCCGAGCGCGATATAAGAGAAAGGGAGGGCCAAGGTCCAAGAAGGAATTAAGTTTTTCCGCGCCGATTTTCTCTCCAATCATGAAGCTGACGATTACCCTTTCCGTTTTTCTAGTACTGGGTTCGACAAACTGCATCCATGCGGAAAAGTCTAAGCCGACTGCCGAGATATCAGACCCAGTCAAGCGTAAACTGTTTATCGACCCCAGCTCCACTGCAGTCCGCTTGGGGAAAGCTACCTTGATCGTCAGTCCGCTTACCCGTCGGGGTGGTAATTATATCGGCGACTATCAACTCAAGGTAAGACCCTATTTCTTTAAGAGCGAGACAGGAAGTCTGGTTCTGGCCGCATCCGAGGATTTCGTTCGGAGGCTCCAGTCTGGGCGAGCGATTGATTTTACCGGTAAGGCCGTCACGCGCGAAGACGGCACAACTCATGTGGTGCTTGGAAGAGCAACGCCCTTATCGGGTGACGGGGGAACTGTCACCTTTTCAATTGTCACAGAGAAAAACGCAAAGATCATTTTCAAGACTTTGTATCATTTCGAGACCTAGACCGCACGGATCAAACACACTTCAGACTAATCTTCGGTGCTCCCGTTCCTGCGTGGGCGCAATCGTTTCCAGGACTGGCCAACTTCAGATTTTGTAAGACGAGGCTATTTAAGGGTTGGCGACTAACTGTGGAGCAGGTTTGCTGAGGGCGACCTCATCGCTCACTTGTTGTACAATCGAAGCAAGAGCTTCAATTTGCTTCTGCTGTTGCGCAATTGTAGCTTGGAAGTCCTTCTTTAGATCCTCCACTTTGCGATGCTCTTTTAAAAACTCATTGAGCAACATCGCGTTTACTGCGTCGTAGCGAACGGTGCTGACTCTGCCCTGATTATCTCGGACGACGAGGTCTGGATTCGATTCTTGCGTTGAAACCGGTAACCTTCCAATACAAGCACGAACTTGACCCTGATGGTATTCCGCAGTTCGGCCTGATCGCGGAGCAAGTGGAGAAGGTGAGTTTTCCGTCGCGCTGCGCATCGACGCAAAAAAGCAATCCGTGCTTGGTCAAATGCTCGGCGATGCCGTAAGACCAGCCCTCCGCGTGTGAGCGATCCGCGATCCGCGATGATCTCCCAGTACTTCACAGGTTCACCTTGCCCCAAGCGCCACGTTTCGCAGCCTTTGCTTCTAATTCGAATTCGCGCAGATGCGCTAGGTACTCGCGCGAATCGCGGCCGTCCGCCAGCGGCGTTCGCGTTCCGTAAATTCTCGCCAGTCCCGCACTCACAAGCAATTCGTTTGTGGAATGTGTACTTCACAAATGTAGCGGATTGAAACTCTTTAGGCGGCAGAAAATCGGTCAGTTTCTTTTCGTCGAAATCTGAACTGCACTCGCGAGCCGTTTCCCGCATTGACGGATATGACGGATATAGCGGGGCGATCGCTGCACTTTGATTTTGCAGACTATTGGCTCGGTTTTTTGGTTAACACGGTGCAAACCATGCACCGGACAGACTACTTCCCACATGATCCATTTTTGCGTCCAAAGTAAAAATTCGGATCTCGTGTTCCCGCCGCGCGGGCGCGGCATCCTCCCTGTTGACGACGGAAAGCAAAAAATGCGACAATTTGGGGTCTGAGCTTCGATATATCTTCGGCAACGTCTGATTGATTGATATAGGGGGAGTGCAGACGCTGGCCGGGCGCAGTAATGCGTCCGGCCACTAAGCCTCTAGGCAGCACGCTGCAGCCCGGGCAGTCGCAGCCTCAGTCGTCATTCGCTGCTATTTGCGGAGCAGGCGCATTTAGCTCGACTCGCTCGCTCACTCTTCGTACGGTCGCGGTTACTGCTTCAATTTGCTTCTGCTGCTGTGCAGCGATC
>WNGI01002211.1_pt1 | contig 16725 bp, 9 predicted proteins | sample 5400621 | NCBI WGS metagenome assembly WNGI01 (sample SAMN13153374, study PRJNA577476) | soil metagenome | isolation source: 20 cm soil or saprolite under Garry oak tree replicate 1 | place: USA:California | collected 2016-06-15 | reverse complement strand
GCGTCGACGACGTGCTTCACCTCTTCGCTCGCTGCGATCTTGCGCGCGAGTTTCCGCGCCACCGCGCCGATTTGTCTCTCGAGTTGTCGCACTCCGCTCTCGCGAGTGTAGTTCGACACCACCGACATCACTGCATCATCGGTGAACGTAATGTCCTTGTCGTTCAGGCCGGACTCTTCGAGCTGACGCGGCAGCAGATACTTCTTCGCGATCTCCGCCTTCTCCTTCTCGGTGTATCCCGCGAACTCGACCACTTCCATACGGTCGAGTAGCGGTCCCGGAATGTTCTGCACGAAGTTCGCGGTCGCTATGAACAGCACCTCGCTCAGATCGAACGGAATGCCGAGGTAATGATCGGTGAAGGTGTCGTTCTGTGCGGGATCGAGAACCTCGAGCAGCGCACTCGCAGGGTCGCCCTGGAACGAGGTTCCGAGCTTGTCGACTTCGTCGAGCAGGAAGACCGGGTTCTTCGTACCGGCCTGCTTGAGACCCTGTACGATTCGGCCCGGCAATGCCCCAACATAGGTTCGACGGTGCCCACGGATGTCTGCCTCGTCCCGCGCGCCACCCAGCGCTACGCGTACGTACTCACGACCCAGTGACCTCGCGATCGACTTGGCAATGGACGTCTTGCCGACCCCCGGCGGTCCGATGAAGAGAAGGATCGGACCCTTCGCCATCGCGCGCGACTTCGCCTCGACCTTGTTCGTGATCGGCTTGTCGGCGTGGTCGCCGACGCCCAGTGATGGGTTCGCGTCTTTCTTCTCAGCGAACAGTTTTACAGCGGGGACTTCGCCAGTCTTTTCGACTTCGTCCGCCAGCTGGGTCGCGCGCAACTGTCTTACAGCGAGGAACTCGAGCACGCGATCCTTTACGTCGTTGAGGCCGTAGTGATCTTCCTCGAGGATCGTCTCCGCGTGCTTCAGATCCAGCTGGTCATCCGATCTCTTGTTCCAGGGCAGCTCCGCGACCCATTCGAGATAGGTGCGAATGACCTGGGCTTCCATCGATTCCCGGCCGGCACGCTCCAGCCTGCCGAGTTCGCGCTCTACTTCCTGACGCGCCTCCTTGGGCAGCTCCAGCTTCGCCAGCTTGTCGCGCAGCTCTGTGATCTCCTTGCTCGAATCATCGTCGCCCAGCTCTTTCTGAATCGCCTTGAGCTGCTCGCGCAGATACATCTCGCGCTGACGCTCGCCCAGCTCTTCCTGAACCTGCGACTTGATGTCTTCCTGCGCCTCGAGCAAACCAACCTGCCGCTGCACGTGCACGAGGATGCGACGGAGTCGCTCCTCGACGCTCAATGTCTCGAGCAAGCCCTGCTTCTCAGGAACCGGGAGCTCGATGTAGCCGGCGACGAGATCAGCGAAACGGCCCGGATCAGTAACCGAATCGAGAACCTGATGAACGACTTCCTCGGGAAGTCCACGACGCTCGCCGAGCTCAGCAGCCCTCTCGCGGGTCTCCTTCTGTAACGCGGTGAACGCAGGATCGTTTTCAGTTTGGGGAGTCATCTCCTCCGCTGGAACGATTACCGCGCTCAGATACCCATCGGCCGTAGAATATTGTAGAGCGGTCGCGCGCTGCTCACCTTGCAACAGGAGCTGGACGCCACCGAGACCGCGCTGGATCTGGCCGATGCGCGCAATGACACCCATCGAGTACAGGATGTCCGCTGTCGGCTCTTCGGTGTTGTCACGCTGCGCAACGGCGAAAACGAGACGGTCGCCCTTGAGGGCTGCCTCGATTGCTCGAAGTGTTGAAGGCCTTCCCGCCGCTATCGGCTGGGTAAGACCCGGAAAAATCACCGTTCCCCGTAAGGGAAGAACGGGAAGTGTTTGACGCTGTGCCATTGTCCTTCCTAATCCAAGAACCTTATTTAGATACTACTTTACACGCCTCCCATACTGCATCTTTTGCTCTCGTGGATTTACGCCAGCAAGGCATGAAGTGCAACACGCAAACTGCTGATTCGACGCGGCGCCATGCCAATTAGACCTGAAGACGAGCTAGGTACCCATGTGGCTCAAGTTCTCTCTGCAAACTATGAGCTAGAGAACGAGGTCGGTCGTGGCGGTATGGGAATCGTGTATTGCGCGCGAGACAAACGGCTCAAGCGCGAGATCGCGATCAAGGTGTTGCCGCCGGAGCTGAGCTTCCGCGCCGATATTCGCCAGCGATTCCTGCGCGAAGCGGAAACCGCCGCGCAGCTGAATCATCCGAACATCGTTCCGATCTACACCGTCGAAGAGAAAGACAATCTCGTCTACTTCGTCATGGCGTACATCAAGGGCGACAACCTTGGTCAGCGGCTCCAGCAGCATGGTCCAATGCCGCCGGTCGAAGTGCGTCGCGTGTTGCGCGAGGTTGCCGAAGCGCTCGCCTACGCGCACAATCGCAACGTCATCCACCGCGACATCAAGCCCGACAACATAATCATCGACGAAGAGACCGGCCGGGCGATGGTGACGGATTTCGGTATTGCGCGCGCGCTTACCGACACTGGCGACTCGCGGCTTACCGCCACCGGCATGGCGATCGGAACGCCGGCCTACATGTCCCCCGAGCAATCCGCGGGCGACAAGGCCATTGACGGCCGCAGTGATCTTTACTCGCTCGGCGTCGTCGGCTACCAGATGCTGTGCGGACAGACTCCGTTCGTGGCGAGCAATACGCCGTCGATGCTGGTGAAGCATCTCTCGGAGAGGCCGATTCCCGTCGATGAGCGGTGGCCCGACCTGCCGCCTGATTTGTCGCGCGCCGTCATGATGTGCCTCGAGAAGGATCCCAACGATCGCTTCCCCAACGCCGGTGCCTTCGCGGTTGCGCTGACCGGCGGGTCGATGCCGACCCTCGCTACTCGCGCATCGACTGCAGCCTCCCCGCGCGAGGGGCCGCGAGACCTCGGTCAGGCGATCTCGCAAACAGGTCGAGATTACACGGATCAAACTGTTCGTGATTATGCGAACAATCGTTATGGGCGCACCGGTCAGTCGACATACTCACCATCGCAGCCGACGCCGGAGGAACTGAGCAAGTGGAACGCGCCCCAGGTGGTCTCGTTCCGGCGAAAGCTTGCGCCGTATCTCGCAGTCAACGCGATCCTGGTTCCGATCTCCCTTTTCTCCGCCCACGACTTCATCGCGCTCACCGTGGTATGGACGGTGTTTCTCGCATTCAGATACTCGAAGCTCTGGGCCGCTGGCTACGACTGGCGCGATGTGTTTCGTCAGCCGCGCGATCGATTGTTCTTTGACGTTGCGGCCGAGACGATCGACGACGCGCGCGCGTTGTTCAATGAGAAGAAGAGAGCAGAAGTCCGTGCCCGTGCTCGTGCGCGCGGACAGGGGCTGTTTTCGCCGTCCCCGATCCCGACGATGCAGCCGTTTCAACCGTACCCCCGAGTTGGCGGACCGACTACGAGCCTCAGCCCGATTCCCGCGGGAGCGCCCGCGCCCTTCGCCGACTCGCGCTACGGATCTGCGATTCGGGAAGCCGAGGGCGATCACCGCGAGATACATCGACTCTTGCTCAATATGCCGCCCGACGATCGCGAACAGATCCCCGAAGTCGCTACGTCCGCCGACGCGGTGTTCCGCAAAGTGCAGCAGCTCGCGCTCTCGCTATCCGATCTCGATCGGAGTACGGGGCGGGATACCGCCGAGGGCGTAGAGAAGGAAATCGACACCCTCGAGTCCCAGGCGAACCCGCTCGAGTATCGCGCCAGCGAGGAGCGTGTGCGTCGCCTGGCAATGCTACGCCGTCAGCGACGCGCGCTGGCGGAGATCGGGCGCAAGAAGAAAGAGGCGCAGGAGAAACTCGACCACTGTCGCCAGATCCTCAGGTCGATGCGTCTGGAGCTGGTGCGTTACCGCACCGGTGGCCTCAACGCGCAACCGACCGGGCTCACTATGGTGACGCAGCAAGCACAGACGGTGGTTCGGGATTTGGGCTACTTGTCTGAGGCTAACGCCGAGCTGAACGCGCTCTGACTAACGGTCACCGCGGTTCAACTGCGCGAAAGCTCACCATGAAAGCCACACGTATTGCAACTATCGCGTCTCTTGGTTTGACGGTCGCCTGCAGCGAATACAGCCGCGCGAACGCCCAGATCGACACCGCCAGTCTCCCTCGCCGGAGCACGGCAGCGGCGTCGACAGTCGTGAGTCGCGACTCGATAAAGCCGCCACTAGTGCACGTGCCGATTCCCGACACCCTGCGTGGTCTCTACGTGAACCGTTGGGCTGCACTGGGCAGCAAGCTCAGGACTCTGATCGAAGTCGCCAAAAAAACCGAAGTAAACGCACTGGTGATCGATGTGAAGGACGACCGCGGCTTCGTTCTCTATCGTTCGAACGTTCCGCTGGCGCGCGAGATCGGCGCCGACACAGCCGATGGGCACTGGATGTCTGCCGCCAAGCTGCGCGCGGTGCTCGACACAATGATTGCCAACGACATCTACCCGATTGCGCGAATCGTGGTGGCAAAGGACCCGCTGCTCGCTCACAAGAAGCTGGAGCTCGCAATCGAGCGCAAATCCGATCTCAAGCCTTGGCTCGACAAGAATGGGAATCCATGGCTCGATCCGCATCAGCGAGTTGTGTGGCAGTACGCCGCTGATCTCGCGCGTGAAGCGTACGACCTCGGATTCAGCGAAGTTCAGTTCGACTACGTGCGCTTTCCGGACGAGAAGCGTCTAGTCGCCGAAACCGTATATCCGCTCGCGAATGGACGACCGCGCGCGCAGGTGATCCGCGAGCAGCTCGGCTTCCTGCGCAGCTCGCTGAAACCGCACGGCATGCGAGTGACGGCAGATGTCTTCGGACTCACCGCCACCGACACCACCGACATGGGGATCGGCCAGCGCTGGGAGATGTTCGTCGACCAGGTGGATGTCGTACTGCCGATGGTGTATCCGTCGCATTTCGCGCGTGGCACCTTCAGGCTGCGCAACCCCAACGCGCATCCCTACAAAACGATCGACAACGTGCTCAAGGACGTGATCGCACGCACGAAGCCGGTCCCCAATGCGGCAAAGATCATCCCTTGGTATCAGGACTTCACCCTCGGCCCCCCGCACTACTACGCCGAGCAGATTCGCGCCCAGAAAAAGGCAGGATACGACAACGGGTTCCAGAGCTGGATCCTCTGGAACCCGAAGAGCAACTACACGGTCGCGGCCCTCGAGCCGCGATCCTAGCGTGTCTTAGCTGCTGCCGTTCTTGCGCGCGGCCATCCGCTCCTTGACCTCAGCGAGATTCTTGTCGAACTGCACTTGCTGGTCGGCGGTGAGGATTGCGCGGATCTCAGCGGACTGCTTGTTCTGCAGGTCCATCATCTTGGTGCGCGTCGCTTCATCCGGCGCGCCCCCGACAGCCTGAGCCTGTTTGCGGAGCTCCATCTGCTGCGGCACGTACTTGTCGCGAATCGTCTTGACCTGCGCCTTCTGCGCATCGGTCAAGGTGATGTCCTTGAGGAGCCAGCTGCCCATTCCGCCGCCACGGCGTCCTTCGCCCTGCCCCTGCTGTGGCTCGGTGCTTTGCGCTGCCGCAACCGTTGTCATGCCAACGCAGAGTGCAGCGACCAGCGTGGCGATGCGAATAGCCTTCATCCTTCTCTCCTGAGATTTGGTCGGATGTCGGAATGACATCCGTGGTCATTATACGCCGCCGCGACAAAAAAGGTTGAACGATTCACTCCGCCGGGGCTTGGTAGTTAGATGTCGGCTCACGACCAGTCCGCACGGTCCTGTGCATGGTTTGTAAGACGTTACATCACATAGGCTTAGCCGCGCTCACTAGCGCCTCGCCCAAAACCTGCTATTCTTCCCGCGCAAAAGCCGGGCTGATGCGCCTGCCGGCCCACTGAATGCCTGGCTCCTTTGCCGAGCGCCTGTGACTGTACCCAGTACAAGCACCAGCCTTGAGTTAGTCGCGCCAATATCAGATCAAGTCCCTGAGACGCTCACCTTCCCGCTGAGCTGGCTCATGGAGCACGCGTCGGCGCCCATCAAGTACCGCGCGCTGACCGAGATTGCGAGGACAGTCGAGCCAACATCACCGGATGTGGATTGGCTCCCTTATTCCCACCGGCCTGCGATCAGACTCGCTGTCACCCAGACTCGCGACGGGATGTGGAATCAGTCGATTCTCTCGATTCCGGGCAAGCACGGCGCCGACTTCAGTAATGTCGGAACGATACCGGCGGTCCGCCGGCTCGCCGAGTGCGGGTGGAGTCCGGATTCGCCGCCGCTGGTGCTCGCGCGCAGGCTGCTTTTCAGACTTCTCGCCGAAGACAACGATCCCGTCTACACCTTCGAGCTCGGGAGCAAGACGCGCGATGACGACATGGTTCGCCGCACGCGAGGAATTTTCCGCGAAGCGGCCGCGGCAACTCTGGCTCAGATGGGTTACGAGAACGATCCGCGGTTGCGCGGCGCGGCCCGGCGCATCCTCGAGCGCACCGTCTCGTACCTCGTTTCTCCTCTGGGGGAAAGGCCGTGGATGCGCGTCGGCAACTCGCACGTGCTCGCGCCGGAGTCGGCGCCGCCGTCGATCTACACGCTGACGATGCTGGCGCACATGCCGATCTTCCGACACGAGCATTTCAGCGAGGTCGAGCGCATCTACGCCTGGATCACCCAGCCGCTGCCGCGGCAGGAAGTCGTTCAGTTGTTCGGGAAGAAGATGGTTCCGCAGCCGCACCTGATCATGGGCGATGTGCTTCCCCACAGGAACGCCGTCGACGCGGACGTCCCGTTCGCGCTGACGTGGCTGGAGACGATGGCCCGTCTCAATTTCCTGAGACGCAACGATGGCTGGATGAAGCTGTTCGAGAGATTCATCGACGATCGCGATCGCAATGGCGTGTGGCACCCGCACAAGGGAATGGATCGTCCGACGACGGCGAATCCGTGGGCATGGTCGACATTCCCGCTCGATGATGGTACAGGCGCTGAATCCAAGTGGACCGATGTCACCTTCCGCATCGGTCTCATCGGCAAGCTACTCGGCAGGGAAATCGAGTTGATCTGATCCGATGACGCGGTCAGGCCGCCGTGACATGCTGAGTCCCGGCGAGATGTTTCCAGCCGGCGATCCGGCGTACCGCGTGAGTTATCCGCGTCTGGCGTCCGGAATCAAAATACGGGTGGTTGAGCGCGGCGATCCGGACTTGCCGCCCGTCCTGCTGGTGCACGGGTGGGGCTGCAGCGCATACGTCTTCAGGCAGAACATGCCGGCGCTTGCCGACAGTGGATTTCGCGCCATCGCATTCGATCTCAAGGGACACGGCTTGTCTGACAAACCACAGACGGTCGACGAGTACACGGTCGATGCGATGGTCGAGCACCTGCGAGAAGTGCTAGATGTGCTGGGTCTCGAGCGGCCCGCGCTGGTCGGTCACTCGCTTGGCGGTTCGTTGATCTTTCATTTTGCCGGGAAGTATCCGGAGCGGGTCCGCGCCCTTGGCTTGATTTCGCCGGCGGGACTGACGGGCGTTCCGAGGATGCGGATATATCGTTTTCTGACGCCGGCGGTGCTCACTCCATTATTTCGCCGCTTCAGGTCGCGCACGCTCGTCAAGGCGGCGCTGATGCGCGTCTACGGAAAGCGCGGGCACTTCACCACCCGCGATGTGGAAGAGTACGTGGCGCCTTCACAGTTTCCCGACTTCGGACCCGCCATTCGACATCTTCTGCATTCATACGATTGGAGGGCTGCCGAGAACCGGGACCTCCCGATAATGCACCTGCCGGCGGCGGGTGTGTGGGGCAGTCTCGATCACATGATGCCAGCGGATGCGATGGGCATCTATTCGCGACTGCTGCCACAGATCGTGGTGCGCGCGGTCCCGGATGCGGGACACGTCGTGGCCGAAGAAACGCCGCGTGAGGTGAATGAAGTGCTGTTGGCGCTCCTTCGTCAGGTATATTTCGCCTAGATGAATGATGAGATGACGGGGGCGCGCGTCTCCTTTGCGGAGCTCGATCTCGCGCCCGAAGTGCTGGACGCTGTTCGTGATGCTGGCTACACCCACCCTACGCCGATTCAGCAGCAGGCGATCCCACTCGCGCTAGCGGGTAGGGATCTGATTGGTCTTGCCCAGACTGGAACCGGAAAGACTGCCGGCTTCACGCTGCCGATCGTTCACAATCTTATATCGGCCCCACTTATCGGCGACAACGGGGAGCCTGCTCATCGCGTCAGAGTTCTCATCCTGACGCCAACGCGCGAGCTGGCGGCGCAGGTCGAGGAGAGCTTTCGGAAATACGGCAAGCACACTTCACTGCGCGTGGTGCCGGTTTATGGTGGCGTCGGCATCGAGCCACAGTCGAAAGCGCTGCGAAAGGGTGTCGATGTCGTTGTTGCAACGCCCGGTCGTCTGCTCGACCACATGGAGCGCGGCAACGTCTCGTTCGACGACCTGGAAGTCCTGGTGCTCGACGAAGCGGATCGAATGCTCGACATGGGGTTTGCGCCGCAGCTAAATCGGATTGTGAGCGAGATTCCGCGATATCGGCAGACACTCTTGTTCAGCGCGACGATGCCACCGGAGGTGGAAGCGCTGGCGAGAAAGTATCTGCGCAAGCCCGTTGTCGTTCAGGTTGGGCGTCGCTCGGAAGCAGCGAGCACGGTGACTCACGCCGTTTATCCGGTTCCGAGAGACCGAAAGAACACGCTGCTGGTCGAGCTGCTGAAGAAGCCCGAGATGGATTCTGTTCTGGTCTTCACTCGTACCAAGCACGGAGCGGATCGAGTGGTGCGTCACCTCGAGGACGAAGGAATCGCGGCAACCGCGATGCACGCCGACAAGTCGCAGGGCGAGCGCACGCGCGCACTGGACGATTTCAAGGCGGGAAAGATCCGCGTGCTCGTGGCGACCGACATCGCGCAGCGCGGCCTCGACATCTCAGGCATCAGTCACGTGATCAATTACGACGTGCCGCAGCAGCCGGAGGACTATGTGCATCGGATCGGGCGGACTGGCCGAGCCGCGGCGACAGGTGACGCTTATACGTTCATGTCCCCCGACGAAATCTCAATGGTGCGAGCCATCGAGCGCACCATCGGACAGCAGATTCCGCGCATCTCGGTTCCAGGTTACGACTTCGGAACGACTGCAGAGTCGGCAGTCGTACTCACCGCTGAGCCGGTTCCCGCGGACCTGGCGTTGCCTGGCGCTAATGGCGCACCCGGCCCAGCCGAGAAACAAAAACGGTATCGACGGCCGCGTTCCGTCGCACGACGACGCTGAGATTCGCGGCTCCGTAACCGACACCGGTGGCAGAGTAAGACATCCGCACCCTGCTTGCGGAGATCCGAACGCCGTGCTCGCTGCCGACATCGCGCGTCCGGACAGTATCCGCTCCAACGCTCACGTATAGCGTTCGCGCTAGCGTGTCGACGTCGACCGTCGACTGCGTCGACCGCGTGATCGCGACGTGACGGGCGCCGCTGAAAATTGATTCGATGTCAGTGACGGCACCTCGAACTCGAATTCTGTCGAGCAGTTTCGCGGCTTGTGGCATGGCGATCGCCGTCAGCACGGCAAGGATGCACAGGGTAATGGTGATTTCGGCGATCGTGAATGCGTGTCGCGTGTGCGTCTCACTTCCCTCGAGTTGGTCAGTTGGATAGCATATGGTGGGTACCTGCTGTGCCGCTGATCCGAATCATTCCGGTTTGTTCATACCGTTTCTGCGCAAAATGAAAGGTCTAACGCTGTCGGGCGCCGTATTGTCGGCGCTCGTTGTAGCCTGCGCTCCGGCGGCACCCCCGCCGACCCCTGAAGTCCCTCAGCCAAATCCACCGGTAGTCCTTCCGCCATTTCGGATGGACTCGACGGCAACGCCCGACCGGGTACCACCGTTTCTCTCGACGCCGCTCATCGCCTGGGGTCCGCCGCCTGAAGGAACTGCTCACCGGGAAAGAGTGAGGAGGTATGACCTGCAGCATCAGTCGACCACAGTACGATTCGACTGGCCGCGCCAGGCCGTGGTGGGGACAACGACTCTGACGATCGGCGCGCTCGCGGGCGGATCACCGCTCTCCAATGTTGTCATCGATGCCGGCGACATGACCTTCAAGAGCGTTGCGAGTGGGCCGAAAACGCTGAAATACGATTATGATGGACGCGCGCTGACGGTGCACCTCCCGACGCCGTTGCGCGCCGGTCAGACGACCTCGATCACCATCGAATACGATGGCGCCAACCGCAGCAAAGGCGCGTACTTCCGTCCGGCAAAACACATCGTGTGGACCCAGGGAGAAACCGAAGACAATCACTACTGGGTTCCCACCTACGATTTTCCGAACGACAAGACGACGTGGGAGTTCTACATCTGGACAGCGAAGGGCGAGCGTGCTCTCTCCAATGGCAGGCTGGCTGGGTCGAGGGCGGTCGGCGACAGCATCGAGTGGCACTGGGTTCTGGACAAACCGGCTTCGACCTATCTGATGACGGCCGTCGTCGGGACTTACGTCGTCCTCCAGGACAAACCCTGGCGCAACGTTCCCGTCGGCTACTGGACCTATCCTGACTCGGTGGACGCCGCTTGGCGCGGATTTGCGAAAACGCCGCAGGCAATCGACGTCTACTCGCGCAAGACCGGCGTGCCGTACCCATGGTCCAAATACGATCAGATCGTAATTCCGGAGTTCCAGTACGGCGGCATGGAGAACGTCACCGCCACATCACAGAACGACGCCGAGATTCTGCACCCGGCGTGGGCCGAGCCACAGGCGAACTCGGTGCCGCTGATGGCGCACGAGCTCGGACACCAGTGGTACGGAGACCTGCTTACAACCCGCGACTGGGCAGACGTCTGGCTCAACGAAGGCTTCGCCACTTTCATGCAGCAGATCTTCAAGGAAGAAGATCTCGGAGTCGACGAGGGAGCATTCGACCGGCTGGGCGCTCAGGAGCAGACGATCGAGGCCGACCGCCGCACTCGACGACCCATCGTCTGGAATAGATGGGTAAATGATCCGATCGAAGTTTTCTTCAGCGGACACATCTATCCGAAAGGCGCCACGATCCTGCAGATGCTCAGGCACCAGCTCGGTGACGCGCTGTTCTGGAAGGCGATGAATCACTATACCACATCGCACGCATACGGCAACGTCGTCACCGCCGATTTGGAAAAGGCATTCGAGGAAACGACGGGAAAGGACTACAAGCCGTTCTTCGACCAGTGGGTGTATGGTGCCGGATTCCCAGTGTTTCAGGTTTCCTATCTGTACGATCGTGCAGCGAGTCGGCTCGTCATCGACGCCCGCGAAGTTCAACCGCGCGATAGTCTCACCGGTTTCTTCGATGTCGATGTGGACGTCGAGGCTCGCACCGACAGCGGCGCGGTGAAGTTCGTCGTCCCGGTACGCAATGGCACCGGTGAAGCGGGCGCGAACCTCAAAGCTCCGCCGCGCTCCATCCGCTGGGACAAAGGGAACTGGATTCTCGACCTGACCGACTTCCCACGCTCGACGGCCATGCTGCAGTATCAGCTCGTCAACGACGACGACGTCCTCGGCAGAATCGAAGCGGTCGATGTGCTGGCGCAGCGACCCGGCGATCAGAGAGCGCTCGACGCGTTGATTCGGTCAACGCGCAACGATCGGTTCTGGGGCGTGCGCGTCCGGGCAGTCGACGCAATCGGAGTCTGGGGAAGTGACTCGACGCGCGCGACGATACCTCAAATGCGCGCGGTGACGAATTCTCTCGTCTATGCCACGCGCGATCCCGATGCTCGCGTGCGTCAGTCTGCGGTAGCTGCTCTTGGAAGACTGCCGTTGGCGGGCACGGCAGCGCGAGACGTTGTCATACGCCTGCGCGAGGTGGCCCGGACTGACAAGAGTCTGATCGTGCGCGGAGCAGCTCTCGGCTCCGACATTCGGCTCGAGAAAAACGCGGCGATTCCGCTCGCGAAGCAAATGATGACGGCAGATGTCTGGCAGAACGTTATCCGCACGTCGGCGCTGAACGCGCTGAAGGCTGTCGGGACTCCTGAAGCGCTCCAGCTCGTCCAACAGTACGCACCGACAGGCCAATAGACTACAACCCCAACACGACAATGAAAATCAGCATCGAATACTGCGTCGTCTGAAACTATCAGCCACGCGCCGCCAGTCTGGCGGCGGAGATCAAGCAGCGGTTTCCTGAGGCGGAGCTGGAGATGATTCCGTCGCGGGGCGGCCGATTCGAAGTGCTGGAAGACGGCAAACCCATTTTCCAGAAATCAAAGTTGGGCCGGCACGCCAAACCGGGCGAAATCCTTTCCCTGCTGGAAAAGAAATCCTGAACTTATGAGAATTGCGTTATCCACCGCCGGAAATCGAAAGGGCCTAGCCGAAGCCCCTCGAAAGAGCGATTCTGTAAGCCCGCTGAGCTAAGCAAGTGTACTAAACACCCGTCCCTCAGGGAGGACAACTGGCCTCTGGAGGACCGGCTCTCCGGACTGTAAGTTCTTGGTGTGTAAATAGATAGCCGTTTGGCACGGTGTGGCACCGCACGTGCACCCCTACCCGGCCATGATAGACCGTTTCACATCCAAATCAACCCGTTTCTGGACGCGGCTTGGACTCGCGGCCGCTGTCGGTCTCGCCATTTCAGCGAGCTCGGCGGAAGCGCAGCGTCCAGTTCCGGTTAAGCCGAAGTCGCAGTCAACGCAGCAGTCGCAGCCGCGTCGCGACCAGATCGTGCCACCCGGGTTTTTTCCGCCCGCTGGAATGTGCCGGATCTGGCTCAACGAGGTGCCGGCTGGCCAGCAGCCAGCGCCGACGGATTGTGCATCCGCTGTGAGAAATCGGCCGGCCAACGGCAGGGTTCTCTTTGGAGACGAGCCGCAAAAGAACAAGAAGGGGAAACCCGACAAGAGTAAGTCGAGTCCGACCGACGAGCTCATTGATCTACTTTCACGGAGGATATCGCGATGAAGTTCCTGACAATCGCGCTTGGAGTCATAGGAGTTGCTTCTGCGGGATCCCTCGGCGCGCAAACCACACTTCCGGCGCGCTCTGGCGTCGTAGTGGTTCCGACGCAAGGGAGAACGGATTGCAGCTACGCGCGAACGACGACCAGCGTCGGCGACATCATTTTCGGTCGGACCAACCTCGCGACCAATTGCCGCGATGTGTACAGCCGTGAAGATGGCGCGTGGTACCAGGTGGGACGGGGTCGCGACAACAACTCGATCTACGAGCGCCGCGTTCGCGACGCGAACGGCAATGTCGTGATCCAGCGTGCACGTCGTAATTCGAACGGCAGCTTCACCATTCTCAGCACTCGTGTCGCGACGTCAAACGACAAGGAGTGGAGAAAGGCGCAGAAGGCTCAGCAAAAGGCCTGGAAAAAACAGGAGAAAGTTGAGAACAAGCAGATGAAGGATCAGCTCTCCAAGCAGGAACACAAGGACTGGCAGAAGCAGGAGAAAGCTGAGAACAAGGCAACAGACGCGAACTTCAAGGCGTCGATGAAAGCCAACAAAGGCAAAAACAAGTAACCTCGGAGTTTCTGATGAAAGCAGTCATAATGGCCCTTACGATCGCAGGCGTCGCATCGACAGCCCCGCTGAACGCGCAGATAGTGGGCACTCGTCTGCCGACACCGAGCACCAGCCGCAGCACGACCGTCAACGGATCGTGGCAGGTGGTCGGCCAGGATCGTAACGGCACCATCTACGAGCGTCGCACCTACGACGCCAATGGCAACATCGTCGTCCAGCGCGCGCGCCGTGACGCGTACGGGAATTTCTCGATCATCGATACCCGCACCGTGCGGAATGACAATAACCAGAACTGCCAGTACGGGAGCAATGGCACTGTCGGGGACATCGTTCTCGGTCGCAGCAGCACAACGAACTGCAACTACGGCAACGGGTCCGCAGATGGCGTGTGGCGTCAGGTCGGCCAGGGGCGCAACAACAACTCGGTCTACGAGCGCCGGACGCGGGATGCGTATGGAAACGTCGTCGTGCAGAAGGCTCGCCGGAACCCCGATGGAACCTTCAGGATTCTCAGCACGCGCACGATTCGCAACAACAACAACGGCGTGCGGGGCAATCGCGGTCGTGACAACGATGACGATCAGGGCGAGGATAACCAGGGTCGTGGCAATCGTCGCTCTCACGATTCCAGTTACGATAATGGCAGCTACCGCGATAACAGCGGCAACTACAACTCCAGCAACTCAGACTACCGGTACTCGAGCGACGACAGCCGCTCCAGGAAATCGGAACACAAAAACAATGGTCGGGGTAATGGAAAGAAAGGCAGAGACTAAAGTCTCTTGAGGTCATAGCGACGGCCCCGGTGGACGCTGAGTCCCCGGGGCCGTTTCGCATCCGGTCCGATGTGTGCACCTTCCACTGCGAATGCAGCGCATCGTAACCGACAGATACCTTCCGCCGGACCACGCGGCGTTTGTTGCCGCCGAGCCGCCGACGGGAAGGCTGATCGTCATCGCGCCGACTCGGGCTGCCTGCGAGACAATCGAGCTCGCCCTCGGCCTGCGCATTGAGACGCTGCTCGAGAAGCAACACGGACGCGAGATCAGGGATCTTGCCGCCGCCGGCAAGGGGTTCGGGATCGTCGCCGGCACCGGCACCGGCAAAACTCTCTCGATCCGCCCGATAGCGGAGACGATACTTCGCACCGACACGCTCAAGGCCGGCGTGGTCAACCGCGAGCGCGAAGCGACTCCGGAGACGCCAACCTGGAACGTCATCGTCGTCACGACCGGCATCGCCAGACGCTGGTTTCAGGATGGAGACATCCTTCCGACCGATACCCTCGTCGTCGACGAGATCCACCAGACATCAGCCGAGCTCGAGCTGTGCCTCGCTTTGGGAAAGCGGGTCGGCTGCCGGTATATCTGGCTTTCGGCAACGGTTGATCCGACTTTCTACGCCCGGTATCTCGATGCCGCCGCGGTACTGGAGACCTCCGCGTTCGATCCGGCCAAAGCCGCCGACGTAAAGATCGTGCGCAAGGAGCCGCTCACTTTTCTCGACGACCGGTTTCTGCAGCAGGTCGTGAAGGAGCGGCGCGGAGTTGGAATGTTTCTGCCGACGCGAGCCGGAGTGGAGGAAGCCGCGGAACTGGTCAGGGACCGCTTTCCGCGCATCAACAGTGCGTTTTACCACGGTGGCGAGCCGATTAGAATCATTCGCCCCTTTCTCGAAGGCGAAGAGACGAAACCGTATTTCCTGGCGATGACCGCGGCAGGGCAGAGCGCGCTCAACGTCCAGGGTCTCGATACGGTGGTGATCGACGACACCCGCTTCAGCAACATCATCGAGCGCGGCAAGAACGTCCTGACCCGACTTCACCTTGGCGCCAACGAGATCCTGCAGATGGCGGGGCGGGTCCACGGTCGCGTCGCGGGCGGGAGGGTGTTCATACTCTCCGATCGCGACATCCACTTCTCATCGCTTCAACCAACCGCACCCGAATTTCAGCTGGCGGGAGATTCGGAGCGCGTGGCGATGACCTGCGCGGATCTTGGCGTTGCGGCGGATCAGCTCGACCTGCCGGTTCCGCTGGATCGCGTCGCGTACCGGAAGGCGGTGTCCCTGCTCGAGCAACGCGGCATCATCGAGAACGGAAGGCTCTCGCGCTACGGCAAAGCCGTGGAAGCGATGCCGGTGGATCGGCCGTGGGCGGAGTTGCTCGTCAACGCCGACGACGAGCTCGTTCCGTATCTGGCGGTAATGAGCTCGATCGAATCGCTGCATCGAATGACCCGCGAAGATCGCGACCTTTCGGGCGTTGTCGTATCGGGCAGCGATCATCTCACGTCGTACAACCTCTACGCCGAAGCGTACTCGCGGTGCGGCTACATTGGCGAGGTCTACGGGCTGCCGCGACACCTTTTCGACGAGAGCATCGAAAAATGGGCAGAGCAGCGCGGTGTTCTCGTCAAGGCGATCGAAGACGCCGCTCTCGCCACCGCCAGCATCTATCGCAGCCTTGGGATGGAGCTGCCGACCCGAATGGTGAACGCCCGCGATCACATCTACGGGAAATTCACGCAGGTGCTCGCGCAGTACATGCCGTTCGACCTGGTGATCGACGAGCAAACGGCCGACGGTACTGAGGCGCGGGTGTCGAAGACGAGCGTGTGCGGCAGCTGGGGCGCGATCGCCGGCAGTCTACGCTATTTCGCGGATCGCTCCGGAATTCCTCGAGCCGCGATCGAAGGAACCCAGATACCGATGGAGTTGATCCGCCGCTACGCGACCCGCGGCAAGGCGGAGCTGATTTACGATCCGCGCCGAAAACATGGACCGCTGGTGTTGAAGCAATCGCTGGACTACTTCGGCTTCGAGCTCGATAGCGAGCTGGAGACGATCGAAGAATTTCCTCCCGAGCACGCTGCGGAGGCGCGTCACCTTCTGGCCGAGGCAGTCGCTCGCGGAGAGGCCAGGCATTTCGCTGTCAAAAAGAACCGCGAAGCGATCGAAGAGATTCGAGAGGCGTACAAGCGGTCGGGAGGTCAGACGCCGCGACTGGGATTGGCGGAGCTGACGGCGCTCTACGAACAGCAATTGGCCGATGTCAGCTCGATGGACGAGTTTCGCGGCGCGCGTCTGCTGGTGGACAAGACGACGTTCGTCCCGCGCGAGGTGCGCGAGCGCATTCAGAATCTGCCAACCCACGTTCAGATACGCGATCGGGAAATCGAGATCGACTACGACGTCGAGGAGCGAGATGGCGAGCGGCGAGGCGTAGC
>WNGI01002210.1_pt1 | contig 16726 bp, 15 predicted proteins | sample 5400621 | NCBI WGS metagenome assembly WNGI01 (sample SAMN13153374, study PRJNA577476) | soil metagenome | isolation source: 20 cm soil or saprolite under Garry oak tree replicate 1 | place: USA:California | collected 2016-06-15 | reverse complement strand
AGTAGGCCAGGCGCTAGGGCGTGTCCCGTGGGACACGCCCTAGACTGCTCAGGCCGCGGCCACCTCCGCGGTGATGATGCACAGCCTGGCGAAGTCGTCGACGTCCAGGCTGGCGCCGCCGACGAGGGCGCCGTCGATGTCCTGCTCGCCCGCCAGTTCCCGCACGTTCCCGGACTTCACCGACCCGCCGTAGAGAATTCGCACCGCACCGGCGGTGCCGGTGCCGTACAGCTCGGCGAGCCGGCTCCGCAGGACTCCGCAGACCTCCTGCGCGTCGGCTGGTGTTGCGACGCGCCCGGTGCCGATCGCCCAGACCGGCTCGTAAGCGATCACTACCTCGACGACCTGGTCGGCCGTCAGCCCTGCGAGATCGGCGTCGAGCTGCCCGACGCAGTGACCGACATGCCGGCCCTCGGTACGCACCTGGAGGCCCTCGCCGACGCAGAGGATCGGGGTGAGCCGGTTCCGCAGCGCGGCGTGCACCTTGGCGTTCACCAATGCGTCGTCCTCGTGGTGGTGCTCGCGGCGCTCCGAGTGCCCGACGACGACGTACCGGCAGCCCAGGTCGGCCAGCATCGGCCCGGAGACGTCGCCTGTGTACGCGCCCGAGTCGTGCGGCGAGAGGTCCTGCGCACCGTAGGCCAGCTGCAGCCCCTCGGCCTCGATCAGCCGCCGCACGCCGCGGATGTGCGGGAACGGCGGCAGCACCGCGACCTCCACCGCGTCGTGCACGCCGTCCGGCAGCGCGGACGACAGCTTCCGCACCAGGTCGACCGCCTCGGCATAGGTAAGATTCATCTTCCAGTTTCCGGCGATCAACGGCTTACGCCTCATGAGCCGGCCTCCTCACTGAGGACACCACGGGACCGGAGCGACGGAGGCCGCCGGGCTGGCACCGTCACGAGAGCCCCAGCACGGCAAGTCCCGGAAGCTGCTTGCCCTCCAGGTACTCCAGCGACGCGCCACCGCCGGTCGAGATGTGGGTGTAACCGGCCTCGTCCAAGCCCAGCGCCCGGATGGCCGCTGCCGAGTCTCCGCCCCCCACCACCGTCGTCGCGCCTCGCCCGGTGGCCCGCGCGATCGCTCCCGCGACCCCGCGGGTGCCCTCGGCGAACGGGGCGAGCTCGAACACCCCCATCGGCCCGTTCCAGAACACGGTGCCCGCGCCGTCCAGCACGTCGACGAACCGCGTCACGCTGTTCGGGCCGATGTCCAGGCCTATCCGCCCGGTCGGGATCGCGTCGGCGTCGACGACGTCGCGTGCGGCGTCGGCGGAAAACGCGTCGGCCACCACGATGTCGGTCGGGAGGACGATCTTGCCGGTCTTCAGGAAGTGCCGGCAGGCGTCCAGCTGGTCGGCCTCCAGCAGCGACTTCCCCACCGGGTGTCCCTCCGCCGCGAGGAAGGTGAAGCACATCCCACCTCCGACGAGCAGGGTGTCGACCTTGGGCAGCAGCGCGGAGATCACGCCGAGCTTGTCGGAGACCTTGGAGCCGCCGAGCACCACCACATATGGGCGTAGCGGGTCACCTGCCAGCGTGCGCAGCACCTCCACCTCGGCCAGGACGAGGCCGCCGGCATAGGCCGGCAGCCGCTGCGCCACGTCGTACACCGAGGCCTGCTTTCGATGCACCACCCCGAAGCCGTCGGACACGAAGGCCGCGTCCGGACCGACCAGCGTCGCCAACTCGTCGGCCAGCTCGCCGCGCCGCGCGTCGTCCTTCGACGTTTCGCGCGGATCGAACCGGATGTTCTCCAGCACGACCACGGCTCCGTCGGCCAGCCCGCCGACCGTCGCTGCGGCATCACCGGCGAGGTCGGCGAGACCAATGTCGGTGCCCATCAGCACGCCGAGCCTGTTGGCCACCGGTGCCAGCGAGAACGCCGGATCCGGGCCGCCCTTGGGTCGGCCGAGGTGGGCGGCGACCACCACCCGCGCGCCCGCCTCGGCCAGCCGGCGCACGGTGGGTAGCGAGGCCCGGATCCGCCCGTCGTCGGCGATCTGGCCGTTGTCCAGCGGGACGTTCAGGTCGGCACGCACCAGCACGGTGCGGCCGCCGACCCCCTCGGTCAGCAGATCGTCCAGTGTCGTCATGGCGGGGTCTGTCGGCTCACAGCGTCGAGGCGACCAGGGCGGTGACGTCGACGAGTCGGTTGGAGTAGCCCCACTCGTTGTCGTACCAGCCGACGATCTTCACCTGGGCGCCGATGACCTTGGTCAGCCCGGAGTCGAGGATGCAGGACGCCGGGTCGGTCACGATGTCGGCGGAGACGATCGGGTCGGTGGCGTAGCTCAGGATGCCGTTGAGCGGCCCTTCGGCGGCTTCTCGAAGCGCGTCGTTGACTTCCTGCACGCTCGTCTCGCGCGCGACGTCGACGGTGAGGTCGGTGACGCTGCCGGTGATGACCGGCACCCGCATCGCGTAGCCGTCCAGCTTGCCCTTCAACTGGGGCAGCACCAGACCGATCGCCTTGGCCGCGCCGGTCGACGTCGGCACGATGTTCACCGCTGCCGCGCGGGCCCGGCGCAGGTCCCGGTGCGGGCCGTCCTGCAGGTTCTGGTCCTGGGTGTAGGCGTGGATGGTCGTCATGAGGCCGCGCTCGATACCGAACGTGTCGTCGATCACCTTCGCCATCGGCGCCAGGCAGTTCGTCGTGCACGAGGCGTTCGAGATGATCGACTGGGAGCCGTCGTACGCGGTGTGGTTCACGCCCATCACCAGGGTGAGGTCCTCGCCGGTGGCCGGGGCGGAGATGATCACCTTGCTGGCGCCGGCGTCGAGATGCTTCGCCGCGGCCTCGCGCTTGGTGAACAGCCCGGTGGACTCCACCACCACGTCGACGCCGAGGTCCTTCCACGGCAGGTCCGCGGGGTCCCGCACGGCGAGTACCTTCATCGGCTTGCCGTCGACGAGGATCTCGTCGTCGCTGACGGTGATCTTGTGCGGCGCCCGGCCCAGGATGGTGTCGTACTTCAGCAGGTGCGCCAGCGTCGCGGCGTCGGTGATGTCGTTCACGGCCACGATTTCGACGTCGGCACGGCCGGCCCTCCGCAGCGCGTCCGCTGCCTGCCAGAAGTTGCGCCCGATCCGTCCGAATCCGTTGACCCCTACTCGAATTGTCATGTCTGCCTCCTCGACGACTCGGCCGTCCGGTCTTCCTGTCCTGCGTCTGCTCGCCCGTTCTCGTTGCCGCCGTACCGACGGCCGGCGACCTGCGTGCCAGCACCGGACGCACGGCCGCGCGGTCGAGCGTCCCGACCGCTGTCGCCTCCTCCAGGCCAGTCCATCAGAAGCCCGGAGCCAGGGGAACATCAACTTCCGCTGGCCGGCTTCGCGTGTTCGCCGGGCGCCGCCGGCACCGGCACGACCAGCGAGCCGTCCCACCGTCAGCCGGCAACACCGGTGACCGTCAGCCGGCACCACCGGTGACCGTCAGCCGGCACCACCGGTGAGCGGGAGCGAAGCTGCCGGGAGGTGCTGGCGTCTGCCATTCTCATGACTACCGGCGAGGATCGTCCGGCGTCGACCAGAGTCTGTTCCGCAACAGGAGACACTGCCATGCCGATCGCCAGCCCCGATGTATACAGCGAGATGATCGACCGCGCCAAGGAGGGCCAGTTCGCCTATCCGGCGATCAACCTGACCGGGTCGGAGACGCTGAACGCGGCGCTACGCGGGCTCGCCGAGGCCGAGAGCGACGGGATCATCCAGGTGTCCACCGGCGGGGCGGAGTTCCTGTCCGGCACCAGGCTGAAGGACATGGTCACCGGCGCGGTGGCCTTCGCCGAGTTCGCCCACGTCGTTGCCGCGAAGTACCCGGTGACCGTGGCGCTGCACACCGACCACTGCCAGAAGGAGAAGCTGGACTCCTTCGTCCGGCCGCTGATCGCGATCAGCCAGGACCGCATGGACCGCGGGGAGAACCCACTGTTCCAGTCCCACATGTGGGACGGCTCGGCGGTCCCGCTGGAGGAGAACCTGCAGATCGCTGCCGAGTTGCTGGAGCTCTGCAACAAGGCCCGGATCATCCTGGAGGTGGAGATCGGCGTGGTCGGTGGGGAGGAGGACGGCGTCGCGCACGAGATCAACGAGAAGCTCTACACCAGTGCCGGGGACTTCGAGCGCACCGTCGAGGCACTCGGCGCGGGCGACCGGGGCCGGTACCTGCTGGCCGCGACGTTCGGCAACGTGCACGGGGTGTACAAGCCGGGCAACGTCAAACTCCGCCCCGACGTGCTGGAGACCGGCCAGCGGGTCGCGGCCCGCAAGCTCGGCCTGCCGGACGGATCCAAGCCATTCGACCTCGTGTTCCACGGCGGCTCCGGCTCGCTGCTGGAGGAGATCCACGAGGCCTTGTCGTACGGCGTGGTGAAGATGAACGTCGACACCGACATGCAGTACGCGTTCAGCCGGGCCATCGCCGACCACATGTTCAAGAACTACGACGGCGTGCTCAAGGTCGATGGCGACGTGGGCAGCAAGAAGGCCTACGACCCGCGGACGTACCTGAAGCTCGCCGAGGGGTCGATGGCCGCCCGGGTCACCAGGGCCGCCGAGGATCTGCGCTCGGCCGGCCGGATGCTGGGCTCGGCCGGCGGGAGGTGACGCGGCTGCCAGTGTCGCGCCAGTCGACCGGACCGGACGCCACGGCGCACCAGTCAGCTTCGAGAAACGTCTGACCGATGGCCGATGCGTCGCGTCGGATGAGATGCGGCCAGGACCGGTGAGCGAGGACCCGTGGAATTCGACGTCACGATAGAGATCCCGAAGGGCGAGCGGAACAAGTACGAGGTGGACCACAAGACCGGCCGGATCCGGCTCGACCGCACGTTGTTCACCGCAACGCAGTATCCGGCCGACTACGGCTTCGTCGAGGACAGCCTCGGCGAGGACGGCGACCCGCTGGATGCGCTGGTGCTGCTGCTGCAGCCGACCTTTCCCGGCTGCCTCATCCGGTGCCGTGCGATCGGCATGTTCCGGATGCGGGACGAGAAGGGCGGCGACGACAAGGTGCTGTGCGTGCCGGCGGCCGACCCGCGGCAGGAGCACCTGCGCGACATCCACCACCTTCCGGAGTACGACCGGCTGGAGATCCAGCACTTCTTCGAGGTCTACAAGGACCTGGAACCGGGCAAGAGCGTCGAGGGCGCGACCTGGGTCGGCCGTCTCGAGGCCGAGCAGGAGATTCGCAACTCCTGGAAGCGCGCCCAGGAACTCCACGACTGACCGGGCTGACCGGGGCGCCGTCCAGGAAGGGAGTCACCGACGGCCGACAGCACCTTGCCGAACGGCGTCGAGCGCCGCTGCCACCGGGCACAGGGCGACCAGCACAGGCGGCTCGAGATCGCGAGCCGGGTCTGGAGGCGAAGAAATGCCGACCGACTATCCAGTCGACGCCTACTCCCCGGGCCACGACCCGGTGGACAGGCTGCTGGCGGGTACGCACCACAATCCGCACGAGATCCTGGGGTCCCATCCTCATCCCGACGGGATCGTGGTGCGCACGCTGCGACCGCACGCCGACGAGGTGCACGTTGTCATCAAGGGCAACTCCCATCCGCTGCAGCGGGTGCACGGGGCGGGCCTGTTCTCCGGGCTGGTACCCGAGCAGCCTGGCGACTACCAGCTGGCGGTGCGATACGGGGACCGGATCGACACCGTCGACGACCCCTACCGCTGGCTGCCGACGCTGGGTGAGGTCGACCTGCACCTCATCGGCGAGGGCCGGCACGAACGGCTGTGGGACCCGCTCGGCGCGCACGTGCGCAGCTACGACACCACGAGCGGCACCGTGACCGGAACGTCGTTCGCGGTGTGGGCACCGACCGCGCAGGGTGTGCGGGTCACCGGCGAGTTCGACGGCTGGACGGGCTCCGCGCACCCGATGCGGTCCTTGGGCAGTTCCGGGGTGTGGGAGCTGTTCGTGCCGGGCATCGGTGCCGGGACGCGCTACAAGTTCCGGATCCTCGGCGCAGACGGCCAGTGGCGGGAGAAGTCCGACCCGCTGGCCTTCGCCACCGAGGTCCCGCCGGCGACCGCGTCGGTCGTCTACACCTCGCAGTACGAGTGGGGCGACGCCGAGTGGATGCGGGCCCGGGCGGGGCGGCAGCCCGTGACCGAGCCGATGAGCGTCTACGAGGTGCACTTGGGCTCGTGGCGGCAGGGGCTGGGCTACCGGGAGGCGGCCGAGCAGTTGGTCGGATACCTGGGCGAGACCGGTTTCACCCACGTCGAGTTGCTGCCGGTGGCCGAACACCCCTTCGGTGGATCGTGGGGTTACCAGGTCAGCTCGTACTACGCGCCGACCGCGCGGTTCGGCAGCCCGGACGACTTGCGGTACTTCGTCGACACGCTGCACCAGGCCGGCTACGGCGTGCTGGTGGACTGGGTCCCCGCGCACTTCCCCAGGGACGAGTGGGCACTGGCCCGCTTCGACGGGACAGCGCTGTACGAGCACGCCGACCCGCGCCGCGGCGAGCAGCCCGACTGGGGCACCCTCGTCTTCGACTTCGGCCGCCGCGAGGTGCGCAACTTCCTGGTGGCCAACGCGCTGTACTGGCTGGACGAGTACCACGTCGACGGCCTGCGGGTGGACGCCGTGGCGTCGATGCTCTACCTGGACTACTCCCGCGCCGACGGGCAGTGGTTGCCCAACATCTACGGCGGCCGGGAGAACCTGGACGCGGTGTCCTTCCTGCAGGAGATGAACGCCACCGTCTACCGGCACCACCCGGGCGTGGTCACCGTCGCGGAGGAGTCGACCGCGTGGCCCGGGGTGACCCGCCCGACCCATCTCGGCGGGCTGGGCTTCGGCTTCAAGTGGAACATGGGCTGGATGAACGACACGCTCCACTACTTCGGGCGTGATCCGGTCTACCGCAGCTACCACCACCACCAGCTCACCTTCTCGCTGGTGTACGCGTACAGCGAGAACTACGTGCTGCCGCTCAGCCACGACGAGGTCGTGCACGGCAAGGGCTCGTTGTGGACCCGGATGCCCGGCGACGACTGGAACAAGGCGGCCGGGCTGCGCTCGCTGCTGGCCTTCATGTGGGCCCATCCCGGCAAGCAGGTGCTGTTCATGGGCGGGGAGATCGGCCAGGTCGGGGAATGGGCGGAGTCGCGGTCGCTGGACTGGGACCTGCTCTCCGACCCGTTGCACGCTGGCATCCGGGCGCTCGTCGCCGACCTGAACCGGACCTACCGGGAGCACCCGGCCCTGTACAGCAAGGACAGCGACCCGGCCGGCTTCTCGTGGATCGATGCCAACGACACCGCCGACAACGTGCTCAGCTTCCTACGGCTCGGCGCCCAGCCCGACACCGACAGCGAGGGCGGGTCGGCGCCCGCGGTGCTGGCGTGTATCGCGAACTTCGCCGGAAACCCGCACGAGAACTACCGCGTGGGGCTGCCGTTCACCGGCACCTGGCGCGAGGTGCTCAACACCGACTCCGAGCTCTACGGCGGCTCCGGGGTCGGCAACCTCGGCGCCGTCGTCGCCGAGGCCAGAACCTGGCACGGCCGCCCCGCGTCCGCCGCCGTCCGGCTGCCCCCCTCCGGCGTGCTCTGGCTTGCACCCGAGCCGCAGGGCAAGATGATCAGCTCTGGCACTGACGACAGCCGCTGACGGCGAAGGACGACACCCGGAGGAGCCCGGAATGAGTAGGTCCGTCGGATTCGACGCGCCCAACACCACGCTCGCACCGCAGTGGGCGGCGCTGGAGAGCCACCTGCCGCAGGTGCGGGAGCTGCACCTGCGCGAGTTGTTCGCCTCGGACCCGTCGCGAGGCGCGGAGCTGACCGTTCAGGCCGCAGACCTCTACGTCGACTACTCCAAGCACCGGATCAGCCGGGAGACGCTCGGTCTGCTGCTCGGGCTGGCCGAGGCGACGGACCTCCGCGGCCGCATCGACGCGATGTTCGGCGGCGCGCACCTCAACAGCACCGAGGACCGCGCGGTGCTGCACCCGGCGCTGCGGCTGCCCCGCGACGCCGAGCTGCACGTCGACGGCCAGGATGTGGTGCGCGACGTGCACGGTGTCCTCGACCGGATGGCCGACTTCGCGCAACGAGTCCGCTCCGGGGCCTGGACCGGCGCCACCGGCCGGCGGATCCGCACCGTGGTCAACATCGGCATCGGCGGCTCCGACCTGGGCCCGGTGATGGCCTACGAGGCCCTGCGCGACTACACCGACCGATCCCTGCACTGCCGGTTCGTCTCGAACATCGACCCCACCGACGTGTGGGAGAAGACCCACGACCTCGACCCGGCGGAGACGTTGTTCATCGTCGCGTCCAAGACGTTCACCACGCTGGAGACCCTCACCAACGCCCGGCTGGCCCGCGGCTGGCTCATCGATGGCCTCGTGGCCGGCGCGGGTCTGTCGAGGGCGGACGCCGGGGCCGCGGTGGCCAAGCATTTCGTGGCCGTCTCCACCAACGCCGACGAGGTCCGCACGTTCGGCATCGACTCGGCGAACATGTTCGGATTCTGGGACTGGGTCGGCGGGCGTTACTCCATGGAATCGGCGGTCGGCCTGTCGTTGATGGTGGCCATCGGCCCGGACAACTACCGGGCGATGCTCGCCGGCTTCCACGCGATGGACGAGCATTTCAGGACCGCGCCGTTCGAGCGCAATGCTCCTGTGCTGCTCGCCCTGCTCAACATCTGGTACGTCGACTTCTTCGGCGCCGAAACGCACGCGGTGCTGCCCTACTCGCAGTACCTGATAAGGTTCCCGGCCTATCTCCAGCAGCTCACGATGGAGAGCAACGGCAAGTCGGTCCGCGTCGACGGCACACCGGTATCGGCACCGACCGGCGAGGTCTTCTGGGGCGAACCGGGAACCAATGGCCAGCACGCCTTCTACCAGCTGATCCATCAGGGCACCCGGCTGGTCCCGGCCGACTTCATCGGTTTCATCGAGCCGAACCACGCACTCGTCGACGGCGACGCCGACGTGCACGACCTGTTCATGTCCAACTACTTCGCCCAGACCGCGGCGCTCGCCTTCGGCAGGACGGCCGAGGAGATCGCCGCCGAAGGCACCGCCGCCGATCTCGTGCCGCACAAGGTGATGCCGGGCAACCGGCCCTCCACCTCGATTCTCGCCCAGCGGCTGACACCCGCGGTCCTCGGCCAGCTCGTCGCGCTCTACGAACACATCACGTTCGTCCAGGGAGCCATCTGGGGCATCAACTCCTTCGATCAGTGGGGCGTCGAGCTCGGCAAGGTGATGGCCAAGCAGGTCGCGCCCATGCTCGCCGGCGAAACCGGAACGGAAGGTCAGGACAGCTCCACGGCGACGCTGATCCAGCGTTACCGCACCGGGTCAGCCAAGCCGACGGTGTAGGCGGTCCGCTGGACTGCGCCGCCGCCGGTCGTGTCAGCGGTCGCGGCCGGTCGGGTCATCGGTCCGGCCGGTCGGGTCAGCGGTCGCGGTCGGTCGGGTCAGCGGTCGCGGTCGGCGGGGAGCACGCCGCGGGCGACCGCAGCCTCCAGTGCCTGGTGATCGCGTTCGGTCTGGTCGGCGTAGGCGCGGGCGAACCGGCACATGGCCTGGTCGAGTTTGTCGCCGCCGCCGACGTAGCCGGCGATCATCGAGGCTCCGCTGGTGCGAGCGTGGCCCTTGGCAAGTAGCAGGCCACAGATCCCGGCGTAGTCGGCCAGCGAGGAGGCGTCGATCCCGTCCACGGTGATGGCGCCCTTCATGTCCCGGAACTGGCGCACGTAGTACTGGTGGTCCCCGACGGTCGTCCACCCCAGCAGCGGGTCGCTGACGGTCTGCAGCGCCAGCTGGTACTGCACCACCCGCTGGCCCTGGTGGGCATGCCAGGCCGAGTCGCCGTGCACGAACCGGGCCACGACCGAGCGCCGCGCCTGCTTGAGCTGAAGGAAGACGACGTCGTCCGAGCTGCTGCCCTCGCACAGCGCCACGTAGGCGCGGAGGCCGACGGAGCCTACCCCGACGACCTTGTGCGCGATGTCGACCAGGTGGTATCCGGCCAAGATGCGCGCCCAGTGCGGGGGCAGTGTCGGCAGGTAGGCGTCCAGGGCGGTGGCGATCTGGCTGGCCTCGGCCGGGTCCGGGCGGGTGATCAGGGGGGGCTCCTCGACGATGCGGCGGGTTCCGTCGCGGTGCTCGGTGAACCGTGGCAGCGCGCGGTCGCTGGTCCGCCGCCTGGCCTGCGCGGCGGCCCGCTCGATCTCCCGCCGCAGCTCGCCTTCCTCCGCGGCCTCCCGCAGCCGGTCCAGATCGAGCCGCGCGTAGGACCGGGCCAGCAACTGCTGGTCGGCCAGGTCGGCCACCTGCTGGCGATAGTCGGCGACGCAGTGCGCGACGGCCTCGCCGCACGCCTGCTCGGAGGATCCGTTCTGCCGTCCGGCCACCCAGACGCTGGTCACCAGCCGGCGCAGGTCCCATTCCCAGGCACCGGGATGCGCCTCGTCGAAATCGTTGAGATCGAAGACGAGGTGGCGCTCTGGGGAGGCGTAGAAGCCGAAGTTACCCAGATGCGCGTCGCCGCAGATGATCGGCGTGATCCCGGTCTGGGGCAACCGGGCGAAGTCCTCGGCCATGATCCCCGCCGCACCGCGCAGGAAAGCGTACGGGGAGGCGACCATCCGCCCGATCCGCACCGGTATGAGCCAGTCCAGCCGCCCTTCGTGGGCCGCCACGATCTGCTCGACCGGATCCGGGCGGTCCGCGTCCGGGCTCCACCGTCCCAGCGCCGACCGAGGCACTCGCCCCCGCAAGGCCCGCCCGAGCCGGTACCGCTTCGGCCGCGGTGTCCCCGGCTGAAGCAGCGAGGCGTACCCCCCGCCCTCGACAGAGCCGAGCACGACATGGCCATCGCGACCAGTTGCGCGGCGGCCGCCGGCCTGATCCACGCCGATCGCCATCACACAGAGCCTACCGGCCAGCCCGGCCGGCCGACAGCACGTCCTACACCCGCAGCGGCAGATTCCTGCACCGGGCCGCGGGGTTCGACGCGGGCCTGTTCGAGATCTCGCCGCACGAAGCGCTGACCATGGATCCGCAGCACCGTGTTGACCGCGGACCGGCTGGCCGGGTTGGTTGAGCGCGGCGTGCGGTACGTCCGCGTCACCCGCTACCTACACCTAGCCGACACGCCGCCGTCGTCCGGTTCGATCAACCTCTGGATCGGCCGAGCCGGGCTCGGCGACCTGCGGTGGCGGCACCGCCCCGGTACGGCAGGGTGTGGCCGCCTCGGCGGTGTACGCGGAACCCGGATCGAGGTGATCTCGCCCAACATTCTCGGCACCTACAACAGCCGCGGCGGCACTGTCACAGTATTGCTCGGCCTGGCCGGGCGCCGCACCGAACCATGCTGGATGACCGCCACCACCGCCGCGATCGACTACCGCGGCCAGTTCAAGATGTGCTGCTGCGTCTACCCTGAAACCGGCGGCGGACACGACCAGTACGTCATAGGCAGCCTCCGGGACTCGTCGTTCGCCGCGCTGTGGTCGTCTACAGCCAGTGCAATCGGCCACCCGCCCGAGTCGCACCAGGTAATGCTCGAACCGCTCCCTATTCGGTGGCTGCACATCTACGAGCGCGAGCCGCACCCACGGGTTGTGTACACGGTCCGCTCGCCGTGAACCATCCAGGTGAGGTCCTTAGGCTGCTCCTTCGCCTCGTGGGAACTCTACCGAGAGCGATGCAGACGGGAGTGCAGCGATCTCGGGACGATGCCGCAGAGACGCCGATCGGCCCGCGCGAGGCAAGTGGGTACGCGGCTACCGGGGGTCCGCCATGATGGCCCTGTGGTGCAACTGCGGAGGCCGGCGAGCCGCCGTGTTGGCCCGTGCTATCGTCACCGCGACGAGCAACGCGGTGGGGCGGCTACAGGCGAGCATGGAGGTCCGTGGGCTTGATCGATGGACGGGATGAACGTCGCAATCGGGGACATACCTCGGAGGAGATGGGAGCTTTCGACGTGACGGCTGAAGTAGAGGCGCCGTTGCGTCGTCGCCAGTACCGGAACCCTCCAGTCATAGAGGCAATATGCCGTGTCCAGTGGGCCCAAACTTCAGCTTGGAATCTTACTACTCCCGGACTTCTTTTTGAGCGTCTGCGTGATCTATATCCCGAGGAACCACAGGCCCAAGGTGCAATGGCCGCTGAGGTGCAGCCAGGCGGTGCGGGATTTCAACTGCGTAGTGGTCCACAGAAGATGGTATTTTCCGCAGATGGCGGATCGCGGCTATTGTTGGTTGGACCACAGGACATTGCCGCACATTCCCTGCAACCGTACGAAGGCTGGGAGTCGCTGGAGGCCCGACTCTTCGAGGGAGTCGGACAAGTCGAAGATCTTCTTGCTGGAACCGACGTGTCAACGGCCAACCTGCGCTATATTAATCGTGTAGAGATTGCTGGAACGTCAATCCAATTCGATGACTACCTTACTATCACGATTGGATTCCCAGAAGGATTTCCCTCTGAACTTGTTGCGTTCCTAGACCGGACGGAAATGCGATACTCGGACGAGCTGGTGAGAATGGCATTTACGTGGGCCTCCGTGGACGCGCCGCCAGGCAGCTCGGCATTCGTTCTCGACCTCGATCTCTCCTGGACGCCCGAGTTGGCATCCGACCTTGACGCGGCACGTGAGGCCCTACGTGACCTTAAGATCAAGGAGGGAAGGGCCTTTGAGAGCCTATTGCAGGAGCGATTGAGGGAGCAATTCGATGAGATCCGCTAGCCAGAGACCGGTTTTCGGCAAGTCGCGCCAGACGAGTCCCTATGTATTGGCACGAGCCGCTGTGCCCATCGTGTTATCGGTGCTAGTGGTATCCGGGATGCCGAACCCGGAGTACTTTAGCGCCACCGAGCAGGTTCTGCTAAGGCCGCCTGAGGAGCGTGCTGCTGCTTCTGAACTTGCGAACGAGATTGACCGAAACATCATGGGTCACAGGAGAGATTTGGCTCTCCTGCTAGCCGAGGTGAACCCCTTCCCGCCAGATGTGACCTTCGCTCTGCACTCGAAAGGGACACGCCGGCATATCGGCCATGTGAGACCGGGCTCCCATATTATCCAGATGCCCGAGGTTCCTTCGGACTATGATCACCTGCTCTAGACGTGAACAACGCATGGTATGAGCTGACAGGCGGCCGCCAGTTGGAGCAGGCGGACGTGCTTCCCGCCTGTCCGGTGCTTCGGCCAGCCTCCTATACCTTTCCGCTGCCTGAACAAATCGAGCTTGTGTCCGACTCATACGATCTTCTAATCTTGACCCAAAGTTGTGATCTCGAAAACGACAAGGTAGACGAGGTATTGCTGGCTGCAGTCCTTGACTATGATGACCTGGTCGCTCGAGAGTCCGGGCGCAACCCGGCCGTGCGAGGCAAGAAGTGGCGTCAGGCGGCTGTAAGAGGTGATCTGCCGGCATATGCCCTTCTCCCTCCCCGGACCGATGCGCCAACTATCGGTTGGTCCTTGGTTGACTTTCATCATCTATTCTCGTTGTCAAAGGACTACGTCGAATCGTATGCGGAGTCTCTTGGCTCGCGGCTCCGCATCCTGTCGCCGTACAAGGAGCACATCGCTCAGTCGTTCGCGCGGTATGTGATGCGCGTCGGTCTGCCGCTGCCACTCTCTGAGTTCGAGGGCGCGGAGCCCGTGCGGGAAACGACTACGGTCCGCAGTAGTTGACCGTCGCCGGTTGGATCACGACCGCCTGCGGCAGATGCCGGCCGCGTGGCGAGCCCAACCTAGATGGCCGATCTTGAATGGGCAGTCCATCAACGTGTCCATCACACGGCAGTCGTCTCGTTGCCTACGGCGCCCTCCGTACGACGATCGACGCGGGCAAAGTCCCTGGTCGTCGTCCCAGGATCTGCCTGGCCGGCGAGAGCTTGGATTGGATGATCGGCGGTCTCTCGGTCGTCGCCGCCATCTCGCTCCGCACCAGCGTGTCGGCGTATCTGGCCGATACCTCGCAAGAGCTGACCATTCGGTCAGGACCACCGGTCAGCGCCAGCCGTACCGTCTTGGCATCCGCGTTGACCGGCTCGGGACACGGCGGCTGTCTGTTCGCCTTGGTGCAGCCGATCGCGTCGAGGCGGTGCACGCGGCGGTGCAATCACTGCCCGTGCACACCGTGGTGTTGGATGGCGCCGACCCGGGAGGTGTCGAAGCCACGGCCGAGGCACACCGATTCGAGGAGGAGAGCGCGGATGCGTGACCTGGACGCGCTGGTCAAGGCGTACGACATCCACGGCACCGTGCCCGACGAACTCGAGGACCAAACCACCCACGACGCCGCGGCCGCGTTCGTTCACGTCGTCGGTGCCGACGCGGTCATCGTCGGTCGCGACATGCGAACGTCCTCGCCAGGGCTGGCCGCTGCCTTCGCTGCCGGAGCGGCCAGCCGAGGAGCCGACGTCATCGACGTCGGCCTGGCCTCCACCGACCTCGTCTACTACGCCCGGAGTCCTACCTGCTTCGGCCTGCGGCGCAAGAGGTTCGGTTCGCCATGTTTGGTGGGCGTTGTTTGGGGTCTTGGGTGTGTTCCAGTTTCCTCCCGGCCTCGGTGCCGACCGCGCCGGTGCCCAGGTGCGTGGTGCCCTGGTGGAAGCAGACCGCGTGGATCCGCTGGATCCAGGCGGTGTGCTCGCGGCGCAGGTCGTGGTAGAGCTCCAGCAGCGCCCGGTGCTCCAGCACCTGCTGCGGGGGGATCCAGCACCGCGGGACCCGGTCGCCGTCCAGCAGCTGGCGCAGCAGCCGGGAGTCGGCGCGGTCGGTCTTGGCCCGCCTCTTGCGGCCGCGGGCGGCGGCGGTGTCGGCCGGCTCGGCCAGCTGCGCCATGACCCCAGCGGCCTGCAGGCATTCCACCACGTACCGCCACCCGGTGCAGGCCTCGACCGCGAACGCGACCTGCTCGACCCCCTCGAACCGCCGCAGCCAGACCGCCAGGTGCTCGCGGTCGGCCGGGGCGATCCGCCCGGACTTCACCTCCCCCGTCGTCTGGTCGAGGTAGTCGAACGTCAGCTGCTTCCGGTGGATGTCCAGCCCGCCTACGATCGACATCGCGGGGCCTCCTCACGCTCCCGAGGTACTTGCTACCGAACGCACCATCATGTGCGTCTGAGCTGAGGAGGCCACCGCTTCGCCGGACCAACCCCCGCCCCGGCTCAACCAGCCGCGGCCGAACTCGGATGCATGTCATCTTTGACCTTCCGGCGGGGATGATTACGGCCAGCCACAACCCGGTCGGATACAACGGGATCAAACTCTGCCGGGGCGGCGCCGCACCCGTCGGCCGGGACACCGGCCTGGCCGACATCCGCCGCCTGCTCGACCACGGGCTGCCCGCACACCGCGGGCCGGCCGGCACCATCACCCGCCGCGACATGCTCACCGGCTACGCCACCTACCTGCGCCGCCTGGTCGACCTGGCCGGCATCCGGCCATTGACCGTCGCCGTCGACGCCGGCAACGGAATGGCAGGCCACACCATGCCCGCCGTCCTCGGCGACCAACTGCTTCCCGCCCTGCCGTTGCGACTGATCCCCCTCTACCTTGGACCTGGACGGCGCCTTCCCCAACCACGACGCCAACCCGCTGGATCCCACCACCCTCGTCGACCTGCAGAAGACCGTCCGGGAAACCGCCCGACCTCGGCCTCGCCTTCGACGGCGACGCCGACCGCTGCTTCCTCATCGACGAGAACGGTGACCCGGTGCCGCCGACCGCCATCGTCGCCCTGACCGCCACTCGCGAACTGGCCCGGCAGCGCGGATCGGCGATCGTCTACAACGCCATCACGTCCGCCGCCGTCCCCGAAATCATCACCGAACACGGCTGCCGCCCGGTCCGCGAACGCGTCGGCCACTCCTTCATGAAAGCAACCATGGCCCGCGAGAACGCCATCTTCGGCGGGGAACACTCCGGCCACTACTACTTCGCCGACTTCTGGCGCGCCGACACCGGCATGCTCGCCGCCCTCCACATCCTGGCCGCCCTCGGCGAAGCCGACCAACCACTTTCCGAACTCACCGGCCGCTACAACCGCTACACCGCCTCCGGAGAAATCAACACCACGGTCGCCGACATTCCCTCCGTCCTCCACCGCGTCGAGGCCTACTACGCTCGCCGACCTGGCACCTCCGCCGACCGCCTCGACGGCCTCACCGTCCACCTCGACACCTGCACCTGGTTCAACCTCCGCCCCTCCAACACCGAACCCCTGCTCCGGCTCAACGTCGAAGCCCCAGACACCGCCAGCATGATCCTGCTGCGCGACGAAGTCCTCCGACTCGTCCGCCCATAGCCGCTAGCCCGGCAGAGTCAGCGTGCGGCCCCGGGCCGCCGATCACCTACTCGACGAAGATCGGTTCACCCTTCGTGTCCAGCCACTGGGAAGATGAACGAGTCGTTCTGATCGACAAGGGTGACATGCGCCTCGTCGTGCAACGACTCGGACAGCCGGGCCGCCAGCTCCAGGCCTCCGAAGCCGGCGCCCAGGATCACGACCTGCCGCCTCACGGCAGAAGCATCCCGCGCGAATCACGACCGCGCAGGCCAACCTGGCTGTCGGCGGCCCGCCGGTCCCTGCGCATACCACGGCTCCTCACAGCGCGCGCAAGAGGAGGCCGGCCGCCAGAAATGACCCGACGACCGCACCGCCGTAGCAGAACAGGCTGATGATCTCGCTATGGCGCTTGAGCTGCAGCCCGTCGAAGAGGGTGTAGCGG
>WNGI01013260.1_pt1 | contig 16731 bp, 17 predicted proteins | sample 5400621 | NCBI WGS metagenome assembly WNGI01 (sample SAMN13153374, study PRJNA577476) | soil metagenome | isolation source: 20 cm soil or saprolite under Garry oak tree replicate 1 | place: USA:California | collected 2016-06-15 | reverse complement strand
CTCGGATCACGCGACCGAGTTTGGCGCCTTCGAGCAGTCGTGGCGCGACTCGAGCGGCGTAGGTATCACGGAGTTCGGCAGGTATGTCGCGTTCCTGGTCCGGCAGCAGGACGGCAGCTGGCGGATGGACCGGTTCTTCGGGTTCGAGGACTCGACCCGGCGGCGCGGGAGGTGAGTCTCTAATGCCGGTCTGGCGAAGGAAGATCGAGGCAATCGAGATCTACCGAAGGAGAGTTCTCATGACCGTATCGTCGCTCCGTATCCCGTTCGTGGGCTCGTTTCTCGCGGTGCTGGTATCGTCGGCGCTCGTGGGTCAAACGCCCGTCGATACCGCAGCGACCGTCGCGGCCGCCGAGCGAGCCGCCCAAGTCTGGCTCGCCATCGTAGACAAGGGCGACATCGCCAAGAGCTGGGACGAGGCCGCCCTTGCGTTTCAGCTCGCGGTGACGCAGACCAAGTGGGAGCAGGCCGTGAAGGGTGCGCGCGGGCCCTTCGAGCCGTTTGGGACGCGGCGGCGAATCATGGCGCGATACACGACCGAACCACCCAATGCGCCCCCCGGCCAGTACGTGCTGCTGCAGTACAGCACGACCGTCTCGGGTGGTCGGCAAGTTGTGGAGACCGTTGTCCCGGTGCTCGACGGGAAGCGGGGGTGGCGCGTTTCTGGTTATTGGGTCCGGTTGGAGCAGTGAGCTACGCCAGATGGCACAAGTCCTGGCCCAGCCGCCACCTTTCGGCAGATCGTCCATGAACGCGGGCAGCATCAAGGTTGACCTGGCCCTCGCGTTCCGATGAGGATCCGGCTTCGATACCTCGCCACGGCATTCTTCGTCCTCACCGGCGTCGTAGCGGCGGTGGCCCTTACGCACATGAACAACCTCCCCGCCTTCATCGTCGTAGCCCCGGGGTACCTGGTTCAGGCCTGGCTGTTCGAGACCCACCGAGCCTTGGGCGGGTTCGGTTATCAGGTTACGATGGTCGGGGTGTCGGCGCTGGTGTGGACGCTGATCTTCCTCAGCCCAGCCGTGGCGGTGCGCCTGCTTCGACGTCTGGTGCGTGTTGATTCCCGCGTTCCTCAATCGACGTTCTGATGAACGCCACAAACCGCTACCCGGGCTAACAGGCGCGGAGGGAGGGGCAATGGCTTCGCTGTTCGACCCGCTGGAGCACAAATACCTCGATCACCACCTCCGCCAGTTCGGGGTGTGAGTCTCCCCGATGCCAGTAAGCCAGAGCTTCCGGACCTTCGTCGTCGAGCAGTTGACTCGCGTGCTCCCACAGGTGCGCGCCCGCAGCATGTTCGGCGGCGTCGGCATCTATGCGCGCAGCCTGTTCTTCGCCCTGATCGCCGACGACACCCTTTACTTCAAGGTCGATGATTCCAATCGAGCCGACTTCGAGGACCGAGGGATGAGTCCGTTCCGACCCTACGGCGAGGCGGGAGAGGTCATGCAGTACTATGAAGTGCCGCCCGACCTGCTGGAGGATGCTGAGGCGCTGCGCCCGTGGGCCGAGCGGGCGCTCGCCGTGGCGGCTACCAAGCAGGGCAGGCGCACGCCAGGGACACCCTAGCGGACCGGTGGGATTGTGCAGAGTATTGTTCCATGCGCGAACGCGCCGCCGTACTCGCCCTCCTCTTCTGCACCACCGCACTCGCAGCTGCGCAGGAGCCGGTCGATACCGCGCTGACCGTCCAAGGGTTCCTGCAGCGGGACAACGAGTTCGGCCAGTGGACGATCGTGGTACCGCTGCCGCTCCGGGTGCTCGGTACGCAGACGTACGTCGTCCCGGTGGTCGGCAAGCCGGAACGCTGGGGTCGTTACCTCAATCGGTACATCGAGGCCAGCGGGCGGGTCACGCGCCTCCCCGAGCGCGGCACCCCCAGCATCGGGATGGAGGTGGAGAAGGCGCAGGAGCTCGAGCCACCGGGAACGGCCCGGGCCACTGTGGACAAGGGTATGACCCTGCACGCCGATATCACGCTGTCCGTGATCCCCAATCGCTTCGGCTGGAAAGACGCCGCGGGCAGCCCGACCGGCGTGAATCCGATACTCGTGTACACCATCCTCAACCGGCGCGCCGCGCCGATCTACTTCATCCTGCAGACGAACCGCTTCCTGTGCATCACCGTCAAGTCGCACGAAGGGATCACCGTGTGGGATACCACGACGATGGTCCCGAGTCCCGATGCCCGGCGCTTCACCATGCAGCGCGGCGGGCGGTTCCGGGACGCCATCCACTTCCCCGAGGACGCCGCGTCCCGGCCGGGACACTACTTCGCGCACGTGGGTGTGTGCGACGTGGACGACTACGACATCACGGCGGAGTTCGACGTGCGGTAGCGTCTTGACGTCTGCTTGAGGGCGGCGCGCGAGCATCGGGTCATGCATCCCCCCGCGACCGCGACCGTCCTGCTGTTCGCCTACGCCTTCCTGTCCAACGTCGCTCTCGCCGTCGTGCCGCACGAGCCCGCCATCATCTGGTATGGGCCCCGGCTCGGCATCTGGACGACGACGCTCGTCGCCACGGCTGGCACGGTGCTCGCCGCCGCCGTGGATCACCGGGTGCTCGCGCCGCTGATCGGCCGGATGGCTCAACGACGGACGAGCTCAGGGGGTCAGGAGGTGAGGACCTGGCCCGAGCGGCTGTTCCGTCGCTTCCCCTTCGGGGCGATCGCGCTGTCGGGTCTGACACCGCTGCCGTTTTTCCCTTTCAAAGCGCTGGCATTCGCGACCGGTTGTCCGGCCGGAAAGTACGCCGCCGCCGTCGCGGCGCGCTGCCTGCCGCGCTACGCCCTGCTCGCCTGGCTCGGCGCCGCCGTGCAGCTCCCGGCATGGGTCATGGTCGCGCTGTTCGCGCTCCTGATGGTCCCCTCGCTCCGGATGGTCTGGTGGCCGCGCGCCGCGAGTTGACGTTCCTGCTCGCCGAGCCCGAGCGGCGGCTGCTCCGGGCCATTGCGGCCCGGCTGCCGTACTGGGTGACCTCCGATGGCCTGACCGTCCTCGGGATGGTGGGGGCGGTCGGCACGGGCGTGGCGTACGCCCTTGCTACGCTGAGCGCGAAGTGGCTCTGGGCGGCGAGCGCCCTGCTGGTGGTGAACTGGCTGGGCGACAGTCTGGACGGAACGCTGGCACGCTTACGCCGCGCGGAGCGGCCGCGCTACGGCTACTACTTGGATCATATGGTCGATGCGTTCTCGACGGCGGCGATCGGCGTGGGAATCGGTCTCTCGCCCTATGTGAATCTCGGCGTGGCGCTGGCGGGGGTCGTCGCCTACCTCATCCTGTCGATCAACGTCTATCTGCTGGCGCTGAGTGGGACGAGCGCGGTCGTCGTGTCGGTCGCCACCGGCGCGGCGACCGCGCTCGTCGTTGGCATGTTCGTGATGGTGGCGGTGCGGATCGGTCGCAACCTGTCTCAGCTGGCGCGACTCGAGCCACCCCCGCCCCCGTTGCCCTACCGCCGCACCGCGTTCACCGCGGCCAATGCGTCCACGTACCCTGCTCCCACTTCCCACAGCGCGTAGCCCGGAAGCGGGCGCGCCGTTTGCGTGAGGACTGACGCGATCCGATCGGGCGTCAGGCTCCCGCCCGCCGCCTCCTGCATGAGTGCCACCACTCCCGTCACATGCGGCGTCGCCATCGATGTGCCGGACGCGCAGGTGTAATACGGCGCGTTCGCCACGCTGATGGCGCAGGTGCTCGTGAGGTTCAAGTCGTGGTTGGCGTCGAGCACGTTCAACACGGTCCCGGTCGAGGCGCGGGTGGATACGATGTGCACGCCCGGCGCGGTCACGTCGGGGTGGTACAGCGGATCGCCCGGGACGCCGCGCGACGAGAAATCGGCCAGGATCGGAGCTCGGCCCTGTGGGGTCTGGTCGGCGCAGTGGATGGCCGAGATGGTGGGGTCGGGCTCGGTCTTGCAGCCCGCCGCCACGCCGATCACCCAGGGAGCCACGCTGTAGGGGTTGAGCGTGTTCTGGTCGGGCCCCTCGTTGCCCGCCGCGAACACGACCGTGATCCCTTTGCTGCTTACCTTCTTCGTCGCCTTGTTGATCGGGTCCTTGGGATCGAACGGACCGCTCGTGCCCCAGGAATTGTTCACCACCTTGATGTTGTAGGCCGTCCGGTGGTCGAGGATGTAATCGAAGCCCGCCAGCGCCCAGAAGATGAACAGGATGTCGCCCGTCCCGATACCGATGAGCTTCGCGCCCGGAGCGACCCCCGTGTAGTAGCCCGTCGATGCGGTCCCCATGCCCGCCGCGATGCCAGCGACGTGCGTGCCGTGGCCCACCGAGGTCTCGCTGTTGGGCAAGTTTTCCACGAAGAGGGTCGCCGCTTTCGCCGGCTTCTTGAGCGAGCCCTTGAAGGTGAACAGGTCGTTCAAGTTGGCGAGGACTTTGATGTTTTGAACCGTCTTGTCGGGGTAGTGCAGGTCGGGGTTATAGAGCCCGTCGATCCCCGAATCGAGAATGGCGATCCCGACGCCCTTGCCGGTGATGCCCGACGCGTGGACCGCATCCGCGCGGATGGTCGGCACACTTTCGTGCAACATCGTGGAGTATCTGAGCTGCTTGTTCGCGTACACACCCTGCACCGCCGGGAGCGCGCTGATCGCCGTGATCTCAGCCGGCGTGGCGAAGGCGGCCACGAGGTCGAGATTGTTGAACTGGATCACCCCGGAGCCGACGTTCATGATGGCCGCGCTCATCGCATCCGACGTGGTCGCGGTCTCGTCGTAGTTGACGATCACCACCAGCCGGTCGCTCGGCGCGACGGCCGCGAGCGCCGCCGTGAGCGCGGGATCGACGGTGCGGCTCGGCGCCGCGGGTTCGCGCTGCGAGTCGCACGCCACGCCGGCGAGCAGTGCGACGGCGAGTAACCAACGTTTCATTGGAATCCCCCTCGAGTGATGGACCTCCACCGGAAACGGCTGCAGCCGTCTGTGGCGGGGCCGCAAGAGAGGTGCCGCGCGCTGCGGTGCTTTGGCGACAGAGGATCTGTGGCGGGGACGCAACTAGTGCGAGGGGGAAATTCCGAGGGCTGCGTTCGCCCGACGAAACACCGCGTACCACATCGTCCTGGTGAGCTTCCCAGTGTTCGTGTTCTGCCGGCTCGGGTGGTACGACGCGATCACCATCGTACCGTCGGGCAATCTGCTCGCGACGCCGTGTCGGAACGGTGGCCGTTCCCGCGGCGCGAGCCGGTCCCACCATCCCGCCGCCTTGAGCCAACTCTCGTGCGCGATGCGTCCCAGCGTGACCACGACCCGCACCCGCCGCAGCAATCGCAGCTCAGCCACGAGATATGGCCGGCAGCGGTCGAGCTCCACGCGGCTGGGCTTGTTGCCGGGCGGCGCGCACCGCGCCGCCGCGGCGATGAAACAGTCGGTGAGCGTCAAGCCGTCGTGGCGCGACAGGGATTGCGGCTGATTGGCGAAGCCGTGGCGATAGAGTGCCTCGTACAGCCAGTTGCCGCTCGAGTCTCCCGTGAACATGCGCCCGGTGCGGTTCGCGCCGTGCGCCGCGGGGGCGAGCCCCACGACGAGCAAGCGAGCATCCGGATCGCCGAAGCCGGGGACGGGCTTTCCCCAGTACTCCCAGTCGCGAAACTCACGCTTCTTGTCCCGCGCGACGCGGCGGCAATAGGCCCGCAACCGCGGGCAGCGGGTGCAGTGGATGATGCTGCGATTGACAGCGGGGATCGTCGGGAGAGCAACCAGTCTCATTCGCCGAATGTAATTCGCGGCTCAGGCCGCGACTCGGCACTACCGCCACTCGCGCGTTGCGTCTAGGGGAACCGGATGGGGAGACCCTGCCGCACGCTGCCGTGGATGGTGAACGCCTGCACCGCGATCGCCGCGCCGAGCACCCAGGGGCGTAAGCGCCGCGGGGCCACCGCGGCCACGCCGAGCACGCTGAGACCGGCCAAGGCGGTATAGCTGTTCACCCGGCCGACGCTGGGCCGCTCACCCAGTAGCGGATTCGACTCACGGAACCCCTGCCACCCGTTACGGGCGAGCTGCCGAGTCTGCCCGGCATCGATCAACAGCGTGACGACGAACGCACTCGCCAGGGCGGTGTGCGAGGGCGTCCACGACACGCGCGCCGGAAGCCGTGTGAGGTGCTCCGTACTGAACGACGCTCGCGCCGGCATCACTTCGGCGACGGCGCGCAGCGCCCGGCGATCCGCGCTGAGCCGCTCGGTGCGCGGCACCCGGGCCGTCAGCGATCCCAGGAACGGGGTCGACGTGAGGTAGATGTAGGGCGCGGCCCTCAGGCTGGGTCCTCTGGAGGCCTTTTGTGCGGCCGATGGTGTGAACCACCCGCCGACACCCGCCGCTGCGATCAATACTGCCACGATGCGCTGCATATCCCCACCGCAGGGGCAAGGGCGGTGCCACACGTACGCCACATGGCGCTAAAGCCGCACCGTGACTGGGGTCACAGGCATTCCACAGCATCTCGGCGCGTATCGCGAAAGGCGGTTTTTGTGGCCAGACTGCGACATTTTCGCCGCGAACCCGACCAGGCCGCCGCTTGGCTCGTTGTGCCGCCGGGCCTTCTCCGCTATCCGTTAGGACGCAAGGCCCCCCCAACCGGGTCTCAACATGGCACGCCTGTTCTGGTGGACGCTCATGGCTGCTTTCGCGGCCGCCCTGCTGCTCGGCGCCTCTTGGGCCGCCGCCTTTTTCACCGTTGGTGACCTGCTTGGCGCTCCCCCACCCGAGCTGGGCAAGCAATCCACCGACTTGCTGTGGCAGGGGGCACCCGAGCTGCCGGGACACCCGCGCGTGTGGCGCTTCGCTTTCGGACCCACCCGCATCCCCGGAGCCCCCAGCGTGCGCATCTACGTCACGCCGCTGGGCCACTTGGTCAAGACCGAGCCGGCCGATCTGGCCGAACGCGTGAAGCTCATGGAGCGCGGCTACTGAGGCAGCGAAAGGGGAAGCCATGAAACGCACTCTGACGTGTGTCGCACTGGCCTTGGTCCTCGCCTGCGGACTCACCGGCCCCACGCATTACCATCTCACGATCACCTCCGACACGAGCTGGTCGGGATCGTTGGGCGGGACGACCAGCTCGAGCTCGTACGACGGCACCGGGAACGGTTCCATCGAGTATTGGGGCCAAGTCTGCTACGCCTTGCAGAAGCAGACCGACGGGGGATTCCTCAGTGCGGCGTTTGAGGAAACGTCATCGGGGAACAGTTCTACGTCAGCCTCGTTCGGCGTCATCTCGGGCTGCAACTTCTGAACGAAAAAGGAAGGAGACTTTGCAGGATCCGTTTAGGCTCCGCCCGCTTCTACCGACGCCCCAACGTCAGCCCCAGAGGGAGAACCCAACGCGGCAGAGCCCCCGTTGAGCCCCACCACTCGACTCCTGCACTGAACCCGAGACTAAGCCCGGCGTCGATCACCCAATCCAGGTCGAAGCGCCCGCCCAACTTCGGCAGTACCGCCTCGGTGCCCGCAGGCCGATTGACGAGCCACACGGCGCCAGGCGTGAAGGTGAACGCGGCCCTCCGAGCTCCAGCGATCGTGTACCACTGAAAGCCAGGTGCCAAACTGATCCCCGTCTCTTCGCCGAGGGAGGAGGGACCGCTGCATCCCGGAAAGGTGCAGGGAGAATTATAGGTTCGGTGACTAACCGTCGTGACGCCCAGGTCCACCAGGCCGGCGAAGTCCGACGCGAACCGGCGACCGACATACGCCGATACTTGAAAGCCCGTACCCTGAAGCGTGGCATCCCGTTGGTGGTCGACGAACGCGACAGTGGGCCGAACGCCGCCGAAGACGGTTGAGCGCTGCTGGGCAGGTACGGTCGGGGGGTGCGCGAGCAGCACGATGCATTGGGCGAGGAATAGGTGAGCCGAGTATCGCATCGGAGATCCTCCGCGAAGCGGGACCACGTTCTAACGGAGGCTAGGTTAGATCGTCGGCCCCGTCAATGCATACCCGGTTTCGCCGCGGTCACGTCACAACGGTGGCGGAACAGTGACAAACACGGAGGGTGCCGCTCCCGCCCCGCAGCCGCTAAGTTAAGGCGCTGTAAACGTTGGAGAGGTGGCCGAGTGGCTGAAGGCGGCGGTTTGCTAAACCGTTATAGGGGCTAATACCCCTATCGGGGGTTCGAATCCCCCCCTCTCCGTATCTCACCCCCCACCCCGTTGACATGACCGTTCGTGTCCGCTTCGCTCCGTCGCCGACGGGTTATCTCCACGTCGGAGGCGCCCGTACCGCGCTGTTCAACTGGCTGTACGCCCGCCACGAAGGCGGCAAGTTCCTGCTGCGCATCGAAGACACCGACAAGGCTCGCTCGACCGACGAGCATACGCAGGTGATCCTCGACGGGCTCACCTGGCTGGGGCTCGACTGGGACGAGGAGCTCGTATTCCAGGGTGCCCGCGTGAAGCGCCACCAGGAAATCGCCGACCGCCTGCTCGCCGAGGGCAACGCGTACATGGAAGAGGGCGCGATCCGGTTCCGCGTGCCGCTGGGTGAGATCGCCTGGGAGGACGCGGTGCACGGCCGCATCTCGTTCCAGGGTGCCGACATCAAGGACTTCATCATCCTGCGCTCGGATCGCACGCCCATCTACAACCTCGCCGTGGTCGTGGACGATCTCGACATGCGGATCACCCACGTGCTGCGCGGCGACGATCACATTTCCAACACCCCGAAACAGATCGCGCTGTATCGCGCCTTGGGCGCCCCGCTACCCGTCTTCGGCCACGTCCCCATGATCAACGGGGCCGATGGCAAGAAGCTCTCCAAGCGCCACGGCGCGACGGCGGTGGGCGACTATCAGCACCTCGGGATCCTCCCGGCCGCGATGCGCAACTTCCTGGTCCTGCTCGGCTGGAGTCCCGGGGGCGACCGGGAGGTCATGACCCTGGACGAGATGATCCAGCTGTTTTCCTTCGCCGGGATCCAGCAAAAGGCCGCGATCTTCGACATGACGAAGCTCGAGTGGATGAACGGCCAGTATCTGTCGATGACGCCCGCCGAGGAGCTGTATCCGCTGGTGGCGCCGCAGCTCGCGCAGCTCGGTGTGAAAACCCGGTCGCGCACCACGCTGGATGTGGCACGCCAGGTGGCCGCCCGGCTGGACGCGAAGCACGTCGTCGTGGACGAGAAGGCGAAGCAGGAGATCGCGAAAGATCCGGTCGGCTACAGGGCGGCGCTCGAGGCGAGCGTTGCGGCCCTCAAGGACACCGACTGGACGCCGGAACAGCTCGAGCGGCGGCTGCGCGCGCTGGCGGAGCAGAAGAGTGTTGCGGCGGGGAAGATCTTCCAGCCGATCCGCATCGCGCTGACGGGCGGCACCGTGTCGGAGCCGGTGAACGAGCTGCTGTATGTGGTGGGGAAGGAAGCAGCGCTGAAGCGACTGGGAGCGGCCATCTCGGGGGGTTCCCCGGGCTGAGAGCCCGGGCTCGGCGCCATGTGCGTCCTGTAAGGACGCACCCCCAGCCGAGCGCGCCCTCTCAGAGCCCGGATAACATTCGCTACGGTACCACGGTCACCGTATCGCGCTGTGTCTCCGTCGTGTCGCCCCGCGCCCGGCGCTCGGCATCGCGTTCGGCTTGTTTGCGCGCCCGCAGGTCGCGCACGTACTGCTTGAAGAGTCGCAGCGTCTCGGTGCGCCGGGCCGCCTGCATCAGGTCCTGCCGCATCTCGTCCAGCTGGCGTGCCCGCCTTTGCTCATCGTAGTTCCCCTGCGGCAGGCTGATCGGCAGGAGCGCGAGAGCCGCCGTCGGAATCTTGATCCCCGCCACGTGAATGAACTGCGAGTCGATTCCGAACACCTTTCCGGCCACGTCCGTCGTCCATACAGGGGTTCGCCTGGAACGCTGATCCTGGTCGATGAACACGTTGAGCGAGTCGACCATGGCGCGGAGCCGGCGCACCACGGTGGTGTCGCGGTCCTCTTGCGGCTCGTACAGCGCGTCGGCGACTTCGGAGGGCAGCGCCGGGCGCGGCAACACCCACAGCCGGCCGTCGCCCACCTGGGGTGGGGTCACGATGTGGGGGCCGACGGCGATCGGGCTCGCGGCGAGCGTAGTGTCCGGCTTGCCGACCGGAGCGGGCACTGGCCGCGTCGTGTCGGGCGCGGCACCGTTCGGCAGCGGTCGTCCGAGGCCACCGCTCGGACCCTTACCGCGTCGACTGCCGCCGAACGGCGGCAGCTCGGGGGGCTCTCGCCGGGCCGGCGGGATGATCGTGATCAGCCCCTGCGGTCGGTCGATGCGCCACGAGCCGCTGAACGCCAGGACGATGATCGTGACGTGCACCACGGCGCTGACGACCCAGGTGAGCCGCCGGACCTCGAACGAGGGCCTCCGGATCTCAAACAGCGGCGAGCACCTTTCCCAGCCGCTCGGCGGCCTCGATCAGCCGCGGCGTGCCGACTGTGAGCGCAATGCGGAAAAATCCCTCGCCGCCACCCCCGAACCCGCTTCCGGGAAGCGTGACCACCCCCACCTCCTCGAGCGCGCGCCGCGAGAACGCCGCGGAAGCGACGCCCTCGGGGAGCGGCACCCACACGTACATCGTGGCCTCGGGCGTCTCGGGCTCGAACCCCTGGGCGCGGAGCACCGGGAGCATGGCATCGCGCCGCTCCCGGAAACGCGCGACGTAGCCGCGCGCCAGCGCCTCCGCCTGCGGCAGCACCGCCGCCCCCGCCGCCTGGACCGCGAGGAACGCGCCCGTGTCCACGTAGTTCTTCACGCGCCCCAGCGCCGCGATGAGCTCCGGCCGCGCCGCGGCCCACGCGAGCCGCCACCCGGTCATGCAGAAGGTCTTGGACAGCGAGTGGAACTCGACCGCAATGTCGCGCGCGCCCGGGATCTCGAAGATGCTGGGCGCCACGCGCTCGTCGAACGTGATCTCGCAGTAGGGATTGTCGTACGCGATGACGATCCCATGCTTCCGGCAGAACGCGACGGTGCGCTCGAGATAGTCGCGCGGCGCGATCGCGGCGGTGGGATTGTTGGGGTAGTTCAGGTAAACGAGCTTGGCGCGGCGGAGGACATCGGAGGGGACTTCTTCGAGCTCCAGCAGGAAGCCCGTTCGCGGCGTCAGCGCGTGGCGATACGGCTCGGCGCCCGCGAGCACGGTCCCGCCCTCGTACACGGCGTAGCCCGGCTCGGGGACGATCGCCACGTCTCCCGGGTCGAGCAGCGCCATGGCGAGATGCGCGATGCCTTCCTTCGATCCGATGAGCGGGTGCAGCTCGGTGAACGGATCGAACCGCACGCCGAAGCGCCGCTTCATGTACGCCGCGGCGGCCTCGCGGAACGCTGGGAGCCCGAGCTGAAACGCGTAGCGACTCATCGCCGGATCCCGGCTGGCGTGCGCCAGCGCTTCCACCGCCACTCCCGGCGGCGCGAAATCGGCGTCCCCCGCCCCGACGTCGATGACGTCGATGCCCTGCTGCACGAGCCGGCGCTTGAGTGCCGGAATCTCGGCCATCGGGTACGTGGGTAGCGCCGCCAAGCGCTTGCTGAACTGGGTCACGCCGTGTCCTCTACGGGTATACGCGCCAACTGCCCCAAGAATTTACCCTCGATAAGCGGAGCCCGTCACTGCCTGCTACGGTCCGCTACCGCCCATTCCCGCCCTCGACCGCCCCTGCTTCGGCACCCATGCCGTGCCGCGCAAAGAACTCCTCGCAGGCGCCCCGCACCTCCGCCCAGTGCCCCACGAGCCGCGTCGCCGGGGGCAACCCCTCGAGGATCATCGCCCCGTAGCGCTTCGTGACCACCCGCCGGTCGAGCAGCACGACCGCCCCGACGTCTCCGCGGCTGCGGATCAGGCGCCCGAATCCCTGCTTGAGCTTCAGGGCGGCGTTCGGGACCAGGTAGTGCGCGAAGCCGTTCAGGCCCCGCGCCTCCAGCCGCTCGAGCCGCGCGGCCGTGAGGGGCTCCGTCGGCACCTTGAAGGGGAGCTTCGCGAGGATCAGCACCCGCAGTGCGCGTCCCGGTACGTCAACGCCCTCCCAGAACGAGTCGGTTCCCAGGAGAATCCCCGAGCCCGCCTCCCGGAAGCGGCGCAGCAGGTGATCGCGCTGCCCTTCGCCTTGCACGAACAGCGGCCAGCGGCCGCCGATCGAGTCACGCACCGCGTCCGCCGCGCGCCGCAGCGCCGCATGGCTCGTGAACAGCACGAACATGCCGCCGTCGGACGCATGCGCCAGCTCGACGAGCACCCGCGCGACCGCGGCGCCGTGGCCCGATTCGTCGTCGCGCGGCTCGGGGAGATCGGTGGGAATCCCGAACAGACACTGCGAGGCGTAGTCGAAGGGCGACGCGTGGATTTCCCGCACCTTCATCCGCGCCGGCGGCAGGTCGAGCCCGAGCCGCTCCTCCAAGTAGCCGAAGTCTCCGCCCGCCGCGAGCGTGGCGCTCGTGAGCACCACGGTCTCGATCCGGTCGAACAAGTTCTCCTTGAGGATGGGCGCCAGGTCGAGGGGCACGGCGGCGAGGGAGACGTTCGGCGTCTTGCGCCCGCGCCGCTCGAGCCAGCGTACCGCGGCGGGACCGGCGGCCGGCGGCCGCAACGTCGCCGTGAGACCCGCGGCCGCCGCGTCCAGTCGCCGCACGACGCCACGCAGCTCACCGATCAGCTGCGCGCGCCGTTCCGACACATCGTCGATCGTCAGTCGATCGGCGATCATCGCGGCCCCCTCCGACAGGCGCGAGAACGCGAGCAGTAGATTGTCGAGCGCCACGCCCAGCCCCTCGTCCCACACGGCGTCGGTGAGGAACTCGTCGCGCAGCCGCAGCACCGGCCCCGGACCCGGCTCCCCGTCGAGCCGCCGCGTCAGGCGGGTGAACACGTCGTCCGCGGCGCGGCGCGCCGCCGCGAGCGCGTCGACCAGGCCCTGTTGCGTCAGCTCGCGGCTCGTGGCGGACAACAGGTCGTCGCGCCCGAACAGCACCGAGCGCAGCGTGGGGAGGAGCCCGCGCCCGTTTTTCTCGAGCCGGGACAGCAGGCGCTGCACGCCGAGCATGCTGACCTGGGCGCCGAGATGCATGGCCGCCACGTCTTCGAGATGGTGCGCCTCGTCCAGCACCAGCCGGCGATACGGCGGGAGCACGGCGGCTTCCTGCCAGTTGTCCGATGCCATGCGCACCGCGAGGTCGGACGCCAGCAGATGGTGGTTGACGACGACGACGTCCGCTTCGGCCGCGCGCCGCCGCGCCTGGAACAGGAAGCAGCGGTCGAAATGGGGACACTTGAGTCGGGTGCAGAGATCCGACTCCGCCGCCACCGCGTCCCACACTTCGCCGCTCGGCTCGTCCGTGAGATCGGCGAGTGAGCCGTCGCTGGTCCGTGCGGCCCACGCCGCGAGGCCGTCCAGCTCCGCCCGCCGCTCGTCCTCGAACAGCGAGTCCCCCTGCTCCCGGGCCTGCTCGAGGCGCGAGAGACAGACGTAATTCCGCCACCCCTTGAGCAACGCGAACGTCGGCGAATGGTCGCCCGTGCCGAGCGCGCGCGCGAGGATCGGCAGATCCTTGCCGACGAGCTGCTCCTGGAGGTTGATCGTGTTGGTGGAGACGACGGTCCGCTCGCCGTTCTCGCGGGCCCACACCAGCGCCGGCACGAGATACGCGAACGACTTCCCCACGCCGGTCCCGGCCTCGAGCATGCCGACCCCGCCGTCGTTGTAGAGGTCGGAGACGTAGGCCGCCATGTCACGCTGGCTGGGGCGATCTTCGAAGCTGCCCAGCGCCCGCGCCACCGGACCGCTGGGCGAGAGGAGCCCGGCGACATCGATGGGATCCATCCGGGTGGTGGCCCGGGGCCGCGGGCACTCGACCACCACGTAGCAGTCGCTGACCGCGTTGTCCACGATCGCAAAGCCCACGCCGCCGTCGTGCAGCCGTGCCGCGACGCTCAGATCGGCGCCCGACGGCTCCAGCACGCCGCTCGGGTGGTTGTGCAACAGCAGCTCGCCGCGCACCGCGATTCCCGGCAGGGCGAGGACGGCGTCCACCGTCCCGCGCGCGACGACGCGCGCGTCGACGATGAGGCCGTTCGCGTCGAGCGAGGCCACGAACGACACTTCGCGCCCGTGCGCCGCCGCGATCTCGGCGCGCAACAGCTCGCGGACCGCGGGGGCGAGACGCTCGACGCTCACGTCTTCAGCTCGCGCTTCTTGGCCGCCGGGAAGAGCACGTTGTTGAGGATCAGCCGGTAGCCCGGCGAATGCGGATGCAGCGACAGGTCGGTGGGTGGATCGCCGATCTGGTGCTGCTGGTCTTCCGGGTCGTGGCCGCCGAAGAACGTCCACGTCCCCTTGCCGTGGTTGCCGTTGATGTACTTCACCCAGGGAGCGCCCTCTTCGTCCGCCAGCACGACGTCGCTGGGCTTCAAGCGGCTGCGCAGGAACGACGTCGTCAATCCGTAGAAATCGGGAATCACCTGCCGGTGGTTCTGGACCAGGAGCGTCGGTACGGGGTCGATCTTGGCGCTGAAGTTGAAGAGCTTGAAGGCGCCGAGCGGCTGGCGGCGCGCGGGCGCGTTGACCTGGTGCCCGTCGATGTCCGAGAAGCTCGCGACCTGCGGGCTGGGCTCGACGTGCGCGCCCGTGAAGGCGATGGCCTTCGACCAGTCGAGCTTCGCGTCCGCCTGCGGGTCCATGGGCGTCGCGTCGGCGAACGCGGCCGCGATGTCCACACGCTCGGCGGCGAGCGCCAGGTCGATCGTCTCGGTCGCGGTGCACATCGCGAACAGGAATCCGCCGTTCCCGACATAGTCCCGGATGTGCCGTGCTACCGCCTTCTTCAAGGCGGGGACGCTCTCGAAGCCCAGCTGCTTCGCCGCATCCGCGTTGTACCGCACCATCTCGGCGAGCCAGGGCTGGCCGGCATAAATGAGGTAGAACTTAGAGAACTGTCCGGTGAAGTCCTCGTGATGCAGGTGCAGCCAGTCGTAGCCCGCGAGCTTCCCGCCGAGCACTTCGAAATCCCACACCTTATCGAACTGAATCCCGGCGTACTGCAGCGCCATCGTGACGGCGTCGTCCCAGGGCGGCGCGTTGGGCGGCACGTACACGGCGACTTTGGGCGCCTTTTCGAGCGGCACGGCGTCCATGTTGCGCGCCTCGATCTCGCCGCGGATCGCCGTGACCCGGGTGTCGTCCACCGGCTCGACGGTCACGCCCGCGAGCGCCGCGTCGCGCCGGATTGCGGGCCCGTCCGGCAGCAGGAACGATCCGCCGCGGTAGTTCAGGAGCCACTCGGTCTTCATCCCCGCCTGCACCACCCGGTAGGTGACGCCGTAGGCCTTGAGATGATCGGATTGGGCGTCGTCCATCGGGAGGAGCAATGATGGACTGGCGGACAGGCCGACAGACGGAATGAGACCGAGGAGATCGCTTCCGACCGCCAGTCCGGCTGTCCGCCCGACCGCCCGCACGAACTCCCGACGTTTCATGACTGCGGAATCGCTCCCTTCGCCCGCTCGAGCTCGCGCCGCGCCTCGCCCACCACCGCGCTCCCGGGATATGTGAGAATCAGGTGCTCGAGGTGCCGGATCGCCTCCGCCGTCTGCGCCCGGCGTGCGAGCAGTCGGGCCCACTCGAGTTCGGCGGCGGGCGCCGCCGCGCCCTGCCCCGCGCTGCGGACGATGTCGTCGAACAACGCCAGCGCGGTGCGCTGTTGCGCGGTGTCGAGCCGGGCCGCGACACGCCCGGCCAGAAGCAAGACGTCCGGTCGCCCTCCACCACCCTGCCCCGTCGTCAGGCCCGAAGCCGCGAGCCGCAACGCCGCCGCGGCCCGCACCGAGTCACCCTGGGCAAGCAGCAACAACGCGCCACCGAGCGCGGGGTACGAGTAGCCGGGCACCTGCTGCAACAGGGCCACCATCTCCGTGCGGTCGGTGGCGTCGCGCCGGTCTCCCGCGTACGGCCCCGCGGCGAGGAACAGCCGGTGAGCGTCGCTCAACCGCCCACGATACAGGGCGATCCATCCCTGGAGCGCAAGGGCCTCGACGCTCGAGTCGCGCGTCAGCTCCGCGTCGGCACGGTCCAACTCCCCGGCCATGATCCGGGCGCGCGCCAGCCGCAGCCGCAAGCTCGCGCGGTCATCGGCGGACAGCCGGGCATTGGTGGTGAGCTGGCGGGCCCCTTCGTCGCGCTGTCCTCCATCGATCAGGGCCTCCACCACGGCGCGCTGCGCGAACCGCTGGGCGTCGGGAGGCGCATTCGAGTCCTGCGCAATGCGCTCGAGCACCGCACCCGCGGCAACCCGGTCGCCCGCCTCGATGAAGGCACGCGCCGCTTCGGCCCGCGCCCGCGCCGCCGCCCCGCCGTCCGGCGCCAGGTCGGCGTAGCGCGCCAGTGCGAGCGCGCGCACCCGGCGGGCGTCGGGTGTGCTGCGTGCGCCCGCGACGTCGGCGAAGCGCCGCGCCGCGAATGCCGCGTCGGCCGACGGCGTGGCGACGCTCGGCTCGAACACGGCCCACGCGCGCAGTGGCTGCCCCCAGCCCAGCAGCAGCTCGCCCGCGAGACGGCGGGCGAGCGACGACGGGGTCCCTTCGGTGAGCAGGCGCGCGATGCGCTCACGCTGCGCCTCGGGCGCTTCGGCCAGCGCGCTCGCCGCGTTCGGCAGCTGCACCGGCGCGTCCGGCAGCGCCGCGGCCCATTCGCGCGCTGCGCCTTCCCAATCGCCCGACAGCTGACTCAGCTCCGCCAGCTCGATCCCGAACGCGCCCGGTCGCCCGAGC
>WNGI01007018.1_pt1 | contig 16731 bp, 22 predicted proteins | sample 5400621 | NCBI WGS metagenome assembly WNGI01 (sample SAMN13153374, study PRJNA577476) | soil metagenome | isolation source: 20 cm soil or saprolite under Garry oak tree replicate 1 | place: USA:California | collected 2016-06-15 | reverse complement strand
GTCGTGATGTTGCACGGGTGTACGCAGACACCCGATGATTTCGCGACCGGTACACGCATGAACGTCGTCGCCGAGGACCGAGGATGCTTCGTCGTATATCCCGCGCAATCGAAGAACGCCAACATCTCGAGGTGCTGGAACTGGTTCAAGGCGAGCGACCAAGGTCGAGAGCAGGGGGAACCCGCGATCATCGCCGGGCTGGTACGCGAACTTTTACTGACCTACGGCCTGGACCAGCAACGGCTCTACGTTGCCGGCTTGTCCGCCGGCGGCGCCATGGCAGTGATATTGGGGAGGACGTATCCGGACCTGTTCGCCGCCGTCGGCGTGCATTCCGGTCTGCCGTATGGGGTCGCGCATGATTTGCCCTCGGCGTTCGCGGCGATGCACCGGCCCGGCACAACGGATCCTCGCGGCGAGCGCCTCGAAAGCGCCCAAGTATGGCGAAGCAGCGTTCCCACCATCGTCTTTCATGGAGATCGCGACGTGACGGTTCACCCTAACAATGGCGAGCAGGTGGCAATCGAAACTGCAGCAGTCAACGCTCGTGAAAGCTCGAGGGAAACACCTGCCGTGGAAAGTCTGACAGCCAAATCCGCTGGCGGATACGCTTATACGTGCACGCTATTCAAAGACGACAACGAGAGGATTGTGGTCGAACACTGGCTCGTGCACGGCGCTGCGCATGCATGGTTCGGCGGGGACCCACGCGGGTCCTTTACGGATCCCAACGGACCCGATGCGACCAGCGAGATGATGCGATTCTTCCTCGCGCGCACACGCGGGTAAGCCGCGGTCGCACGCGTACTTTCGCTTCGCGAGAAGGATAAGAATTACGCCGAATGCCTACGCAAACCGGCCGATGGACGATCGCCAGCCTTTGTTCGATACCGTACACGATGGTCTAGACTGTCGTGGTGGCCCCCGACAAACCGCGCCGTAGCGTTGGGAAAGTGTCGTCCTCGTCTGCGAAGAGCGGGGTGTCCACGACTGGGCCTGAACACCACAGCATCCATCAGAATCATTTGCTCGACGCTCTGCCCGCCGGCGATTACACGCGTCTCAAGTCCCAGCTTGAACTGATACCGATGGCGCTGGGTCAGGTCCTTTACGAACCCGGCGCTCGGTTGCGGTATGTGTATTTTCCCACCACGTCCATTGTTTCGCTGCTGTACGTCATGGAGGACGGCGCCTCGGCGGAAATCGCCGTTGTAGGTAACGAGGGCATGCTCGGCATTTCGCTGTTCATGGGCGGCGAGACCACGCCCAGTCACGCCGTCGTGCAAAGCGCGGGCTTTGGCATTCGACTGAAGGCGCAGTTGCTGAAAGACGAGTTCGCACGTTTCGGCCCTATGATGCAACTGTTGCTGCGCTACACCCAAGCGTTGATCACGCAGATGTCGCAGACCGCTGTCTGCAATCGGCACCATTCGGTCGACCAGCAATTGTGCCGTTGGCTATTGCTGAGCCTGGATCGTTTGGCAACCAACGAACTCTCCATGACGCAGGAATTGATCGCCAATATGCTGGGCGTGCGGCGCGAAGGAGTGACCGAAGCCGCCGGGAAATTGCAAGAAGCCAGGCTGATTCGTTACAACCGAGGCAGGATCACCGTGCTCGATCGCCCCGGACTAGAGGCGCGGTCATGCGAATGCTACCAGGTGGTCAAGACGGAGTTCGATCGGATCCTGCCGTACGTCGCTCGGAGCAGCTATGTGCGCTAGCGCGCAGACGAGTTGACGGCGTCACCGTACCCTCGCGTCAAGCAGGTGAGACCTTGCCTGGATCGTTGATCGGCGGGTTTCACCGACTCATAGGAGAGCCATCGGTGCCATCGACCCAACGCGTGCCTGCCGTCAATCGCTTGCTCGAGGCGATACCGAGCAGCGATCGGCGTCGCCTGCTGGCCGAGTGCGAAACGGTCGAGCTCACGTTCGCCGACGTGCTCTACACATCCGGGGAGAGACTAAGCCACGTCTATTTCCCCAGCACCAGCTTCATCTCGCTGATTATGCCAATCGACGATTACTCGTCCCTCGAAGTCGGGCTGGTTGGAAACGAAGGCATGTTCGGGATTCCGCTCGCGCTCGGCGTTGACGTGTCGCCCGTGCGGGCCGTGGTGCAGGGCGCGGGATCCGCATTACGGATGGGTGCCGCGTCCTTCTGCCACGAGCTCGGGCGAAGCCCTGCGCTGCAACGCGAGATTGACCGCTATGTTTTCGTCCATTTGAGCCAGCTCGCGCAAACGGCGGGTTGTACGCGCTTCCACGTGGTCGAGGCACGGCTTGCTCGCTGGCTGCTGATGACCCAGGATCGCGCGCACGCGAACAACTTTCACGTCACGCAGGAATTCCTGGCCCTCATGCTGGGCGTCCGCCGCGTCGGTGTCACCAAGGCGGCGAGCTCGCTGCAGGAGCGCAAACTGATCCGTTACAGCCGCGGTGACATCACCGTTCTCGACCGGCGCGGGCTCAAGGCCGCTTCCTGCGGCTGCTACAAGGCGGATCGAGCATCGTATGACCGGACCCTCAATTAGCTTTCGAATCCGTGCATCATGAAGAACCTCCTGCCACGACTTCGGGAAGCAGGCAGCTTCGCCGCTGGACTTTTGATCGGACTCTCCATCGTGGTTGCGGTGTCTGCGTTGATGGTCGTGGGACCCAGCGGATGGCGGACGTTGTGGATCTTCGGCGCTCCCGTCATCCTCGCCCTCGGACTCACGTTGCAGTTTGTCGTTACGACCAAGCCGGGGCTCCGGCGTATGCCGGACCCGGCGCTTGGAGCCTCCACTATCCGATTCATGCAAGTGATCCATGAGCGATGAACCAACATGTCCCGGCATTGGCGCCTCGCCCGCATTGCGTGACAGGTTTCTCAACGCGCTTGATGGGAACGACCATGCTGCGCTTCGGGGCTTGTGCGCCGACCTTCGAAACTGCAGCGACCTCGTGCCGGGCTCAGTGTGCATATCGCTTGGTCTACCACGAGGCAGTACTTACGCGACAGCCGCGATGAGCATCGTCGCTTCATGACGGTGATGAACGTGGATCCGTAAACGTGGCGGACCACACGGACTAGCATCACCATCGCTCTGCGTCGTCCGTCGGACACTCGCACGCCTAGGGCGACTGCTGCCCGTCGAATCACCGGGCTCTTCCTCGATCGTGCTATGTGCGCAGCCGCACCGACTCTGCGCGCTTCAGACAGTATGATTCTGGGTGGCAGGCAACACGATCAAGAGCCGAGATTGTTAAACTCAAATGAGAGTATTCGATGATGCGATACACAAAAGCGATCCAACCCTTTCCATCCGCCGGTCGATCCTTGTTTGCAGCCTTCATTGCCGCAAGGCAAGTGCGCGCCGCCAAAGAACGTACAAGGCAACGACGGAGCCAATTGAACGTTTGGGAAGACGAAGGTGGTTCCGTCACAAAACCTTCCGTGGGTGAAGCTTAACTATGCAAGGAAGTCTGCTCTATGTGTGATAGCGCACATACGAGATGGAGCACAGCGCGTATTGGTTTAGGCGGCTGTAAGTGTGATCACCTCATTCACGGCCCACAACAGGTCTGACTCAATCGCTGGAAAAATGGCTTGCGATTGCGTCGGCTTTTCATTCCAGTTCAATTAAAGGTGCTCGCTATGAAGATTCCAGTTGAAACGAAACCGGCCCTCTGGGGGCTTGCAGGTGGAGCGATTGCTGCGGCGATCGTGGGATTTTCGTGGGGCGGATGGGTCACCGGCGGCAAAGCCGAAGCGGAGGCGACGCAACGCGCCAACGCCGCGGTTGTGTTGGCTCTTGCACCGGTCTGCGTCGAACGATTTCAACGTGCTACCGACGTCTCGGCCAATCTGGCCGCGCTCAAGAAGGTCGATTCATGGTCGCAGGGCGATTTCGTCGAGAAGGGCGGTTGGGCGACGGCGCCGGGATCGAAGCCACCCGAGCAAGTGTCTGCAGTGGCCAAGGCGTGCGCTTCATTGCTTGCCCCCGCATAGCCCTTGCGGTCTGGTTAGGGGTTAAGTCGCAAACCCGAGCCCTTGGGCGGCGAGATCATTGATCTCTTCGTTGGTGAAACCCCACTCGGCCAGCGCTTCGCGTCTTAGCGCGCCGCGCTCGGGAGGCGCACCGCACCCGGCGAAAAGCGCGGCGCAGGCGCGGGTTGCGTTACGTTGCCGCCGAAACGTGACCTTTGCGCGCGATCGCATGCGGGTGTTTCGCCGCTTCGGAGAATGTGAGCACGGGCGCAAAGCAGGCGTCGGAACCGTCGAGTACGCGGCACGACCACTCGGCGCGCGTTCGCATTCGAAATTCGGCCGCAAACCGCGCGCGGACGCAGGACAGCCGGCGCGATCGTTCTGATCGGGCAACGATTCGGCGGGAAGTCCCAGGCGCATCAACAATTCTAACTAAAACCGCTCGCGGAGATGGTTACTTCGCTGATGAGCGATGGTACGGATCACTCCCCAACTATCGGCATCATCGAACGCTCGGCGCCCGGCGATCACATGCGTTTGGGTCACCCGAGCCAGGACACGAGCTCTGCCGCGCTTGATCAGACTGTGCCCGCGCAGAGGCGACGTCACGCCCCGAGAGGTCATACGCTGTTGCGATTGCAACATTCGACGAACGCCGTGACACGATCGTGTAACCGCGTGCGTCGACAGTACCAGTGCGTTCAATTCTGAAGGTCGAGGTTCGCAATGAAACGCCTTGCTCATCTACTCCTGTTTTCGCTGCTGGTGATGGCGAGCGTCGCTCGCGTCGCCTTGGCCGACGATTCGCCACAAGCAGTCACGCTCGTCGCGACCGATCTTATCGAGGGCACGCCCTTCGAACAGACAGTGATCGTCGCGGCACCGCTACCCAACGGCGGACACGTGGGATTCATCATCAATCGTCCGACCGACGTGAGGCTGGCGACGCTATTTCCGGATGATGCTTCATCGCGCAGCGTCGATGCTCGGGTCAGCTATGGGGGGCCGATGCTGCCACGCGCCCTGTTCGCATTGACGCACAAGGCGCCCGACGGCGACAACGACATCGTCACGCTGATGCCGGGGCTTGTCGCGGTGCTTGACGCCGCGGGCGTCGATCACATCCTCGAGACAACGCCAAACGATGCGCGTTACTTTGTCGGACTGATCGTGTGGGCTCCCGAGGAGCTCGCCGCGCAGGTCGACGCCGGCGCATGGGACGTAAAGCCCGTAGACACGAACCTGGTGTTGCGCGCGAAGTCGGGCCGCCTCTGGCAGGAGCTCCGAGGTAACAAGTCGAAGACAGACGGCGACAACTGGGTGTGAAAACGCGGCACGCTGTTCCCGCCGAGTAAGACGGGTCTGCCAGGGTCCGCAACATAGTGAAGCGACACGCTCAGACATGAGTGATAGATAAGGAAGCTCGACAGATGAAAACACGACGCAAATTGGTGACGATCGCAGTCGGTATTCTTTCGGCGACGCTCTTTGCAGCGGAGGCGTCCGCACAGACCGCGCGCAACGTGGTGCTGGTACACGGGGCGTGGGCGGACGGCTCCAGTTGGGCCGAGGTCATCTCGCGCCTTCAGGCGGCGGGCCTGCACGTAACTGCGGTGCAAAATCCATTGACATCGCTCGCCGATTCTGCCGCCGCGACACGCCGCGCATTGGCGCTGCAGGACGGACCGACTGTACTGGTCGCTCATTCCTGGGGCGGTACCGTCATTAGCGAAACGGGGACGGACCCGAAGGTCACGGGGCTCGTCTACGTTGCAGCACGGGCACCCGATGCGGCGGAAGATTTCGTCGCGCTTTCCGCAAAATTTCCCACGATGCCGGTGCGGGCAGGCGTCCAGGAACGCGACGGCTTCACCAATCTTTCCGAAGAAGCTTTTCTTAAATATTTCGCGAACGGTGTCGCGCACGACAAGGCAGAAGTTCTCTATGCCGAACAAGAACCCACCGCCTCCTCTTTGTTCGGTGGACGAACCACTGTCGCTGCTTGGCGCTCCAAACCAAGCTGGTATGCGGTGTCGAAACTCGATCAGACGATATCGCCTGACCTGGAACGATTTCTGGCAGCACGCATGAAAGCGACTACCGTGGAATTAGAGGCAGGCCATCTTTCCCTGGTCTCGCACCCACAGGAGATCGCCGACTTAATCATGGCTGCTGCGGGCCAGAGCAAGTAGCAGCAAGCGGTGCTCAACTTGAATTGACCGGGGACCTCGGCGGGGCGTCATCGCCATGTGACCAATTTCTCTCCTCCCCCCGAACGGTCCTCCTCCTCCGGGACTCGTTCGCCCTCGCCGGGCTGCCAAGCAGCCCGGCTTTTTTTCGTCGGCGCAGAACCCACAGGTCGATCCCAAAGCGGGTCCGCAGCAACAACAACTTCATCCATCCGATGCACATTCACGGCGGGCCGGGATAACGCTACGACGTCATATAGAAAGCGCGGCAAACGGGCATCGGTCACACGACCGGCAACAACTCCGAAAATGAGGTGGCGGCGGACCGACGATGATCATCGATGTGACGACGCGGCACGTCGATATTGCCACTGGGAATGCGCTTGGTCTCGCAGTCGCTTACCGGTTTCGTGCAGCGCGAGTAACGCTTCCCAGCAAAACAGCCAGCGTCCCTGCCACGAGCAGCGCCATCGAGCGCCATGAAGCGGGAGCCTCGGCGCTTGCGACGGCCGCGGTGCCCGCGAGCAGTACGAGTATTTGCAGCGCGAGCTCGCCTTCGTCGAAGAACAGTCCAAGCAATGCCCTGACTGCGCGAGCCATCGCGTTCATGGCGTGCCCTCGACGTTCGCGTCAGCGAGCGCGCGTACGCGGCGGGTCATCCGCACTGCAAGCACCGACGTGACGTACAGCAGGGCCATGAGGACGAGGATCGCTGCATCCCCATACGGCCAATGGATACCGATGCCCTCTCCGAACCAGAACCAGCCGAACGCCATGAGCATGACGCCGACGGCGTACTTGAGCGTATTTTCCGGCACGCCCGCCAACGGCCGGTGCAGCAGGGCACCGGCAACCGCGACGAGCGTACACGCGGCCAGCGCGGCGATGCTCGCGGGAAATAGCATGTTGCCGGCTGTGCCGACGCCGATCACGATCATCACGACCTCGACGCCTTCGAGCACGACGGCCTTGTACGCGGTCACCATCGCCACGGCATCCCATCTCCTGGCTGCGCTGTGCGACGGTCGCAGCGCGCGCGTATGCTCGGCGTAGATCGCGCTCTCATCATGGTGCGCGACCACGCCCGCCGAGCGCAGGATCGCTTTCCTTAGCCAGCGGACTCCAAACAGCAGCAGCGCCGTGCCTACGACCATCTGCAGATAGCCGATCGGAATTGCCGCAACTGCGCGGCCGAATAGCGCAATGACCGCGGCGAGCGTGACGAGCCCGCCGACGGTACCAATCAACGCAGGACGCCAACCGCGCACGACACCTGCGGCGAGCACGATCGTCATCGCTTCAACGGCTTCGACAGATGAACCGAGAAATGCCGCGGCCATTTGCGGCGTTGCTTGGACCCAGCTCATGGGTTGCTCCTTAAGGATGATGTTTGTTATGCGCAGCGCCGCAAGGCCACTGACGGGCGTGCAAGCGCGAACGCACCTATTGGCCGTGCATGCCGGCGAAAGGCGAGGGCACGTACGACGGTGCCGGGGGCAGCCCGGCGCAGCCGGCGGCGACCCATGCAACGACGATGAGAACGATGAGGCGTTTGAATGTCTTCATGCGCGATTCTCCGGTATGGGAACTCACGCAGCACTATCGCCCGCCCATGTCGCGTCGCAATTGCATGCGCCGTTGCCGTCGATTTCATATGCAACGGGCGACGGTATGCACCGACCGCAAGCGTCGATATCAGCCGTAACACACGATCGGTGCGATGCAACGCGCCAGTAATCGCTGCGCGTTGAAATGTCTCCAACGCGGCAAGACGAAGCGCGAGCACCGGAAGGTCCCGCGACCGCGTTATTCAATCATCACTACAGGAGACACGTCATGAGCATCATGAACACCAAGTTGAAGGCCGTCGTACTTGCACTTGGTCTGGGCGCTGCGACGCTCGCCGCCGCCCAGTCGCCGGGTCAAGCGCAAACATTCACTAACGAGATTCAACAATGGCAGGCGCTCTCGGGCACCGGCACGTATACGTTCCACACGCCGTCGGCGCTCGGCAACAAGGCGCAGGATCCGGTGGGCAACGAGTCGTTCTCGCAGCGCTTTGCCGACATGCAGGCGGAATCGTCCAACGACAGCGACAGGTGGCAGGAAACGCAACCGACGCTGACGGCGAAGGCAGCCGATCCCGAGGGCAAGGAACCGTTCGCGCAACGATTTTCCGAGATGCAAGCGGCATCGTCGAATTCAGGCGAATGGGCCTTTCACCCCGGTGCCAACGTCCCGGCCGATGAAGCGAACAGCACATTGGTTGTCGCGAAGCCGACAAGTCATGTCGTGCCCGCACAAATCGCTGCTTCGCAGAAGTAATCGATCGTGCAGCGCTCGTGCGCGAGCGGATAACTGTCCGTTTCGCAGCGCGCGTGTGCCGAAGTCATGAGGACGTTCATGAAATCCACGAGATTAGCTATTTCCGCCGTCATGTTCGGCGCCGCAGTGTTGTGGGCCGCCGGCCGCGTAGCGGTGGCACAGGATACTGACGCATTGGATCCAAGCATTGGGGCATACAAGGCATCGCCGCTCGTGCAAATCACAGCGCCGCGTGACGCCGCCGACAGTGGCCTTCCCGAAGAGGATTTGAGCGATCATTCCGATGACCCGGCGCTTCGCGGTTCTGTGCCGCTGTCACCGGACGCTGTCGACGTGATCACGAACGGCCGGCGCTATTGGTACGACGACGGTCTCTGGTATGTCGAGGAAGGCTCGGGGCTCAGTCCCGTGCAGCCTCCTGTGGGAATCGTCATTTCGAAGCTTCCCCCGATGTATGCCATCGGATTCCTGGACGATGGGACACCGGACTACATAGCGCACGGCGTCCACTACGTAGCCGTGGAGAACGGTTACGCAGTCACCGACCCGCCGGTTTCGCAGCAATGATCTTCGGCCGCGGAAGGCGCTTTCCACGAACGTGGGATCGTCGTCGACGCGTCATCTTTCAAACCGAATAGGAGCTATACATGAATACGATTCACAAACTTGGTCGAACGTTGGCGATGATCATTTCGATCGCATCCGCTGCGTCGCTTGCAAACGCGCAGGGCACGGGTAGCGCAAATGAAGTCACGGACGGCACGAACGCGCCGGTCACCAACAACGCTTCGAGCGCGGACAACTCGCGCGCAACCGCGCCGGCGGATCCGCGTTGGGGCAGTCCGCCCGTGGACCGGACCGCGCGTCCTGACGATCCCATTCCCAAAGCGACCACGCTTCAGCAGAGGGAGAAACGATTTGCCGACGAAGAGCGGGAATGGCAACGTTTGTCGACGCCATAAATGGCACGCTAACGGAGAAACTTCCGTCCTACGACCCAGATTGACAAGGATGTGAGCCATGAAGCCGTCGGTTTCGATTCTCGACAAATCGTTTCGGTATGTGCCATCGGTTGCTACATCCGTCGCTGATACATGGCGGCGCTTTGGGTGGCGCCCGACAACGCCGCGTCAACGCGAGGCGGAGCCGCGGACGAGGATTGATGAAGAGCCGAAGCGAAGAGTCGCGAGTCAAGCCGACGGCTCAGCGCGGTCGCAACACGATTAGCGGGCGCCTCACGCTTATGACTACGCTCCTTGTCGGGAGCCGAGCAACTTGCCTTTGGTTAGATCGACGAAACATCTTCGCAGCGTCCATCGCCACGATGCTTTATTGCTGCGAGGCGCGCTGCTTCGTTGATTGGAGCGACGGTTGCGGTGTGGCGCCGGGACCGTTCAAGCGATTGTCGGCGTTAGCCGGTGCTGGCCGATTGCCCTTCGTCGCTGCCTTCGCATTGCGAAGCTTTGATCGCGCAACATTGGCTTCTCGATTTTTATCGTCGTCTTGCTGTGCTGAAGCGCACTCGGGACTCGCCGCTACGGAATCGGGCAGCGCGGCATCGACGAGCGGCGTGAGATCGTACGCCAACGCCACATAGCACGCGACCGTCGATATCTCGCCGGCGTATGCGGCTGGTTCGAATGCATCCGTGCCCGACAAAATCATTGCGCCGACGGCCAGCAATATGGCTTTTTCACTCCAGCGCAGATTCGAATAGTCAGGCGCGTTCTGTTTCATGCGCATGCGCGATCCACCACGCGGGATATTGCGTTCCATCGATCTTTCCGTCGCCGGCGCGCGACGCTTCGTCGAAGCAGCCCAGCGTTCGCGCGGCGATGGGAAGTGAAACGTCGAGCGCTTCGGCATCCTGCAGCATTTCGCGCAGATCCTTACGCATGAAGTCGATATCGAAGGTTGCGGCGTCGCCTGGCTTGCCCTCGAGCGCGGCGGCCACGGCCGCCCCGCGAGCTTTGAGCAGAACGGCACCGATACTGGTATCGGCGAACAAATCGATCAATCGCTCCGGCTCAATCGGCACCTCATGCATGAGGCTGCACGCTTCCGCCAGCGACTGCCAAAACACCGTGAGCAGCAAGTTGACCGCGAGCTTCATGCTCGCGCCTGCGCCCATCGCGCCGATCAACTCAACCCTGCGGCACAGTTGCTCGAGCAGCGGTTGCGACTCGGTGAATGCTTCTCGCGTGCCCGCGGCAAAGCCGAATAGCGTTCCTTCACGCGCCGGCTTTACCGTTCCGCTCACCGGACATTCGAGCAACAGCGCGCCCTTTGCTTCCACCTTAGGCGCCAAAGCACGGTGATCGCTTCCGCGCACCGTGCTCATCTCGACGAAAAGCTTGCGCGCGACATTTGCGGACAGCAGCCCGTCGTGGCCCGTATAGACGGCCTGCATCGCCGCCGCATTGGTCAGCATGCTGATGATCTTGTCGCTCGTGCGAGCGAGCTCAGCGGGCGTCGCTGCAACATGCGCACCCGCGTCAGCCGCCGTTTTGGTCTTGTCGGCGGTACGGTTCCATACCGTCACGTCGTGGCCTTTGTCCAACAGCCGCAGGGCGATGGCGGTCCCCATGCGGCCAGTTCCGGCGATACCGATCTTCATGTCATGCTCCAACGAAATGGTTTGTCTCACGCACCGTCGATCCCTGCAATCGTGCGACACGTGCGTCGCAGAACCGTTTCATCATCGTTACGGCTGGAATGTAAGAGAGTTTTACAATGCTACGGCCCCGCCGTTGCCGTTTTCGCAACGGCGCCGAGCGCAGCCGAGAGCGCGTCGACGAAGGCAGCAAGATGAGGGTCGAGCGCGTGCCGCTTCGCGAGCCATGCTGGATCGTTATAAGAAAGCCATGTTTTGCCGGAGGCGTCCTGCCAAACGAGCGATCGGAGCGGTAGATCGATTGCGATCGTTTGCGTCGATTGCATCAGCGGCGTACCGCCTTTCGGGTTGCCGAAGATCAGTACTTCTGTGGGCCGCAACAACATTCCGATGTTCGCAGCAGCCGCAGCGTGATCGATGCGCGCAAACACCGACATTCCTTTCGCCTTCACCGCGGTTTCGAGCCTGGACATCGTTTCACTTGGCCCATGATTGCTTGGTAGCGTAATCAGTCCGTCTGCGGGCATAGCCGCCTCCTGTTTCCAAGAATGCTGCCGCTGTGGTTACGCACGTGAACCGGCGTAGTTAGCTGGCCGTGGAGGCCTTCGGCGAACAGCTCGAGCATTCGCCGATTGAATGCGGGGGTGTCGGCGGGTTTGCGGGTCGTGACCAGCCCGTTGTCAACAACCGATCGCGGCAGGCGGTCACTACGCATGTAATGCCATTCCGATCTCGAATGTTTGTGCACCCGATCCGCATGCGGATCTGCGGCGCGCCAGACCGAGATCGAGCCGGTGTTCGTGAAATGCTGCGAGCGTGGAACGATGCCCGACGCTGACCAGCGCGGCGTTCGGCAGACGCTCACGAAGCAAGCGGTACAGTCGCCCTTCGCTCGCTTCATCGAGCGCAGAGGTCGCCTCGTCGAGAAACAGCCAGTCCGGCCGCTGGAGCAGTGCGCGCGCAAACGCAAGACGCTGCTGCTCGCCCGGCGAAAGCAGCAGCGCCCAGTTGGCGGACTCGTTCAGACGCCCGAAGAAATAGGACAGTCCGCACGCGTCGAGTACCTCGCGCAGCTCGCCGTCGTCGAACGTCGCGCTCGTCGACGGATAGCAAAGCGCGTCGCGCAGTGAACCGATCGAAAGATACGCGCGCTGTGGCAGGAACAGCATGCGCGCGCGCTCTGGCACTTCGATGCTGCCATGTCCGAAACGCCAGATTCCTGCGATCGCGCGCACGAGCGTGCTCTTGCCCGTTCCGGTCGGGCCCGCGATCAGCCACCGCTCGCCCGGACGCAGCGACACGTCGATGTTGCAAACGAGACGTTCGCCGTCGGGCAATGAGACGGTGACCTCGCGCAGATCAACGGAATCGGCGGTGTGCGATATGCGCGTGATTCCGAGCGCGGGGGCACGCGTCTTCGCAGCGATGATCGCCGCATGGAATCCGGTCAAGCGATCGACGGTCGCTTTCCACTGCGCCAACGTCGCGTAGGCCGCGACGAACCAGCTCAACGCGCTCTGAACCTGGCCAAACGCCTGTGCGGTCTGCATCAGGCCGCCGAGCTGCATCGCGCCGGAGAAATAGCGCGGCGCGGCGGCGAGCACGGGAAAGACGACGGCCGCCTGGTTGTACCCGGACGTGAACCATGTGAGCCGCTTCTGCCGCTTCATGATCGCCCACCAGTTCGCGACGATGGCGCCAAAGCGATTGCGCAACGCCGTTTTCTCGGCGTCCTCGCCGCGATACAGCGCGACCGGCTCGGTGTTCTCGCGCAGCCGCACGAGCGCGAAGCGAAAGTCCGCCTCGAATCGCTGCTGGTCGAAGTTGAGCCCTATCAGCGGTCCGCCGATGCGGTGGGTGAGCCATGTTCCAGCCAACGCGTACAGCAGCGCCGCCCACAACATGTAACCGGGGATCACGACGTGCGTGCCGCCAACCGACAGGTCCAGGCTTCCCGACAGGCCCCAAAGGATCGCTGCGAACGACGCGAGTGTCACGACCGAGCTCAGCAGTCCGAGTCCGAGCGTCAGCGTGCCATCCACGAAAAGTTGCAGGTCGTTTGCAATGCGCTGGTCGGGATTGTCGACATGTTGGCGACCGAGCTCGAGCTGGAAATAGGCACCATCGTCGAGCCATTCAGCGAGGTAATGATCGGTCAGCCAACGCCGCCAGCGAATCTGCAACATCTGGCCCAGATACGTCTGGTACACGGCAAGGATGATGAACACGGCGGCCAACACGCAGAAATACACGAGCTCGTGCGTGAACAAACGAACGTCCAGTTGCTGCAGCGCGTTGTAGAACCGATTGTTCCAGTTCGAGAACAGCACGTTGACGTAGACGATCGCGAGATTCGTCGCGATGATGATCGCGAGCAGGCCGCGTGCGGACCAGCGCTCTTCCGAGACCCAGTAGGGCCGGACGAGCGCAGTCAGGGCGCGAAGGAATTGCAACGTCATCGTGCAAACGCAATCAGCAGTTGCCGTTGGCTCTGCATTACGCGCGGAAGCTGTTTCCGGCCGATTGCAACGTCACGACGTGTCGTTACAGCAGTAGCGCGAAATGCTGCGACGACCGTCCGTGCGAGCAAAACATCGCCGTCGTCAAGGAACTCGTGTTTCCAAGCGATGTGATCGGCGCATCAAGTCGACGGCGGGTTCCAGTGAAACGCCACATCCTTGCCTTGGGCGCCGTCCAACGTCACGTGCTCCGTCTCGGCCACATCGTGAGCCTGTGCGATCACCGTGTAGCTACCCTTGGGCAGCATCACGTAGAGCAGCGGGCCGGCATCGGACAGTGCGAATACCGGATTGCCGCGAGCGTCCGCAATGACGACGGGGACATTGGAGGTGAACTCGTTGTTCGGACCTTCGGCGAACGTCAACCGCAGCGAAAAGTCGTTCGCCTTGCTGCGTATCGTGGCCGCTTCGTCCTCGCCGATGCCGCCATTGAGATAGGGGACGGTCGTGACGGTCACGACCGGAACGGGCTCTTGCGCGCTGGCAATGAGTGGGGCCGCGATGATTCCAGTGCCGAAAACCGAGGCGATGAACCAATTGCGCATCTTCATGAATGACTCCTTTAAAGCGTGAGGTGTGTTGCCATGTTGAACGGCGCGGCGATCGCGGCGACATCGGCGCGAAATGCGGCTACTGCCCGTGATTGTCGTTGAAAGGGGAGGGTACGTACGACGGTGCGGGAGGCAGTGAGGCGCAGGCTGCGGCGAGCCAGGCGACGCTGACAAGAACAATGAGACGTTTCAATTTCTTCACGCGGTTGCTCCGTGTATGGAATTCACGGAGGACTATCGCGCGCGCTGCCCACGTCGCGATTGCACGCGCCAATACCGTCGATTTCACATGCAACCACGGGATACGCATCGACAACGTCGATATCAGGCGTAACACACCCTTGGTGCACTGCAACGCGCGAGTAATCGCTGCACGTTGTAATGCTCTCCAACGCGGGTACACGGAATGCGGACAACCGCGAGGTACCGCGACCGCGTTACTCATTCATCACTACAGGAGCCAAGTCATGAGCACCATGAACACGAAGCTGAAAGTCGTCGCGCTTGCAGTCTTGCTGGGCACGGGGACGATTGCCGCAGCCCAGTCGCCGAGCCAGGTCCCATCATTCGGTGCGGTTGCCGCGGCTGATTCAACCGCGGCGCAGACGTCGAGCCGCGCGCAAACGTTCGCTGATCAGTTGCAGCAGTATCAGAACCTTTCGAGTACCACGGCGGGCACGTATACGTTCCACCCAGCGCCCAGGCTCAGCAACAGGCCGCAGGATCCGGTAGGCAACGAGTCGTTCGCGCAGCGCTTCGCCGACATGCAGGCAGAGTCGTCCAACGACAACGACATGTGGCAGGAAACTCAGCCGACATTCTCGGCGAAGGCAGCCGACCCCGTAGGCAAGCAAAACTTCGCGCAGGAATTCGCGGAGATGCAGGCGCTTTCGTCCAAATCGGGCCAATGGAGCTTCCAACCAGGTGCCAACGTTCCGGCCGATGAGGCGAATAGCACGCTGGTCGTCGCGAAGCCAATCACCCATCCTGCACAGCCGCCGGTTGTCGCGTCGCAGAAGTGATCGATCCGCAACGCTCGCGCGCCCGACAACCGTCGGGTTCGCGGCCGCGGATGCCTCGACCCGTTGATTGCAGGAGGCCTCTCGGTCGCCGAGAGCGCGTAGCTTGCAGCGGAAGGTGACGCGCTAAGCGACGGAGAGGCCGTCAAGATGGCATTAGGCATTCACCGTGACGCGCCTATTGAAGGCTGGCCTCAGTTCGACCGCGACGGGCTGCCGCTCGGCGCATGCAGCGCGTGCGTAAGGCGTTCAATCGCCGTCGCCGCGGGAGCGCTTCGTGCGGTCGTCGTGGTGTTCGCCGTTGCATATGCCGGTTGGCCTTCGCTGGCAGGCGCCTTCCATTCGTCAGAATTCGACGAGGTCGCTTGCATGCGCTCGAACATCTGCGAGAACGATTCCTTGTCCATCGGATCAGCCGGTCGATTTGCATAAGCCGGCGCGGTTCCGGCCGGTGGATGATTCCATTGACCCGAATTCGATGACTGCGCCTGCATGTCGGCGAAACTATCGGTAAACGATTGGTTGCCCATGGGATGGCTCGGCTTAGCGCCCAAGCTCGGCGCTGGCTTGAACGTATAGGTGCCGAAGCTTTGCAGCGACTGCATCATCTTGAATTGCTCTGCGAAGGATTGCTCGGTCGTCGTTTGCGCAACGGCAAGCGTCGCCGTGGCGGCGAGCAGCGCGGCGGCCGTTACTTTGAACAGCTTCATCAACATCTCCTGTAGATTGGAAAGATGACGCGCCGCCGTGTGCTCGATGTTGCGATCGACGACACGCATGCAGGCCGCGTCGATAGTTATCTTGGGGTAAGCGCGTTTCAAATCAATTTCAAACGCAACACTTGCTAACACTTGCTCGTACCGTCGATCCTGACGAGACGTGGGCTTGAAGCGCGTGCCGTAAGTGTTCTCGTTCGACGGAGCGTTAGCGCTGTAACGTGAATGGGCCCGTTTGAAATCCGGCAAACGCACCAGCGCCGCATGGTGTTAGGTGTTTTAAATCAGACAACGGAGCCAATCATGATTTGCCGCACCTCAGCGCGGATCGTTTTCGCGCTTTCCTTCATTTCACTCGGAATGACCAACGCCATTGCCCAGGACACGCCAATCTACAAGTGCGCGCAGCCGAACGGCGGCGTTCTCTACACGGATCAAGCGTGCAACGGCGGCAAGGTGCTCGACATTCGGCTGGATCCCGTCGATCCCAATGCTCTCACACGCCTAGCGCGCGCCGGCGCCGAGCTCGACGCGGCAGAAGCGCAGCGCAGAGCCGAGCAAGCTGGACCCGACGGGTTGAATCAATTTCGGCAGCCACAGATGGAGTCGGAGCAGTACGCCGACGTGCCGTTCGAAGGCGACGGCGATTACTTCGATGGCGAGCCTTGGTACGGGTCATTCGGCGGCCGTGGGCGCTATGACGGCTATCGGTATCACCGAGGTTTGGCGCGCGACGATCACGAGCGTATGGGTCGCGAGAACCGCGCGATTGGCTCGGGAGCGCTTGAACACCCGGCGCCTGCGCGCAGGTGACGTCTCGCCC
>WNGI01017665.1_pt1 | contig 16737 bp, 19 predicted proteins | sample 5400621 | NCBI WGS metagenome assembly WNGI01 (sample SAMN13153374, study PRJNA577476) | soil metagenome | isolation source: 20 cm soil or saprolite under Garry oak tree replicate 1 | place: USA:California | collected 2016-06-15 | reverse complement strand
GGCGCGGTGATCGGCGCGGGCGGCGCCATTGCGGCAACGGAAGGCAAGGACATCGAGTTGCCGGCGGGATCGATCATCCGCATCCGCCTCGATCAGCCGTTGACGGTGAGATAGAAGGAGACGTAGCTTCTGCCGCGTCGTGCCGCTGCCGCAGGGCGCGATTGGGGACAGCGCGAAGGCGACGTTCAACAGCGGCGTGCTCGAAATCGTGGTGCAGGCGCCGTCATTCGACGTGCGGCGAGGGCGCCGCATCGAAATCAAGGAAGGGGCTGAGAAGAAGCAGGGTCAGCCGCAGAATCATCAGAAGGGCTGACCGACACCTCTTCGGTCGAAGATGTTTCTTCGACTGGTGGTTCAACGGCCGCCGGCGGCGGGTCCGCCGGCGGCGGTACCTCGGCACGCGCGCGTTCGCGGCGGCGGAACAGCCGATCGATGAGGCTTGGTGTGCTCGCCTGCGGATTCCATCCGAGACGGAGCACCGTCACCTGGATCGGCTTGCGTCCGAAGCGGAGCGCTTCGTTGCAGTTCCACATGTAGAGATCGAGGATGCGGCCCTGCACGCGCGGGCCGGTGTCCATGATGGTGTAGACGCCGTTGTAGCGAATGCTGTCCGTGGAGACATTGACGACGCTGCCGACGGGCAGAATCGAATCATCCGCGGCCGCAATGCCCGTACGTACCTCGGTTCCGGACGCAGTCGTCGTGCCCTTGCAGTACGCGGTGGCGGAGAACTCCAGCCGCGCGCCCGGCACAGGCGCGCTCGGATCGACGACGCCATGCGTGCTGCCCCACGGAAGCAGATCGAAGGTCGTCGCTTCGTAGTACAGCAGCAGGCCGCCGATGACGAGCATCGTCACGACGAGTCGGTGCGAGTTGGACTGCGAGAGGATTCGTTTCATCGAAAATGTTCATACCCTGCCGGAAGCTCGCGCTCGCCGGACGGGGTGCGCAAAACGACACCGCCGCCCGTAGTCACCAGACCAATCCGTGTTATCGGCAGATCGCCGGCCTGACTCTTCACCGCCCGCAGACGTCCTTTCCAGGCGGGCCGGGAGGTGAACAGCAGCTCGTAGTCGTCGCTGTAAAACGCCTCTGGTCCACCCACGGCCGGAATTGACGCTTCGTCCACCGCCATGCCGACACCCGACGCCGCGGCAATCTGGCGCAGTCCGTCCGCCAGCCCGTCGCTCAAATCGATGCACGCGCTGGCGGCGCGGTTGCGACCGAGCAGCATCCCCATGCGAACGCGCGGCATGGGGCGCAGGTACTTTTCGAACGCTTCGCCCGCGCGTGTTTTCAACCCGAGCGCGGCGCCGCCGAGAGTGCCCGTCACGTAGACCTCGTCGCCCGGTCGCGCGCCCGCGCGCGTCAGCACGCGACGCGGCTTGACGGATCCGATCGCCGTCACATCGATGACGAGCGGGCCGGGAGATCGAGTGATGTTCCCCCCCACGATCGCCACGCGATGCGTGTCCGCCAGCGCCACGAGCCCTGCCACCATCGCATCGACGTCCGCGACCTCGAGCTGGTCTGGAAGCACGAACGACAGCAGCGCCGCGCGCGGCTGCGCGCCCATCGCGGCCAGGTCGCTCAGGTTTACCGCGAGCGCACGGTGGCCGATTGCGTCGGGCGGCACGAAGCGCCGATCGAAATGAACTCCTTCAACGATCGCGTCGGTCGTCAGCACGTCGAACGCGCCGCGTTCCGGCCGAAGAACTGCTGCGTCGTCGCCTGGGCCGACGACGACCCAGGACGGCTTGGCGAGGCGCTGGGTGATGCGGGAAATAAGCGCGTGCTCGCCGATGTCGGAGTCGGTGCGATTGGTCACAGCGGGCAGCTGGCGGTTGGCAGCCGGCAGCTGTTCGTTCCTGCATGCTGCATGCTGCCCGCAGCCAGCTGCTGTGGGAGCGTAAGGTGCCCGCTTTGCCGTGTGGGGAGGTCGAGTGAACCTGCAAAAGCAGGTGGAGCCACTGTTATCAGTCGCGCTTCAGGCTTCCTCGGAACAGAGGCATGCACAACGCGCGACCTCGCGGCTCGCTTGGGTTTTACGTTGGCTCAGACGAGCCTCCTAAAACCATCACGAGCAAAGCAGGACTTCGGGATCTTAACGTGCCGTCAGAGGCCGGTCAAGATGCGTTAACCGCTTGTTTTACGGCTATTTGCGCGAGTACGTCATCCACGATCTGCTCCAGGCGCAGCGCGCGCTCGTTCAGCTCGCCGTGGACGCTCGACTGCTGCTGACGAGCCCGGAAATAATCGTCGGCGACATTGAGCGCAACAAGGATGGCGAGCCCGAGCATATCGCTTTCCGGAGCTGCGTTAACCGCCGCGCGCATCTTCTGGTCCACATACGCGGCGAGCTCCGCGATGTAGCGCTCGTCGAGATCGCTGCGGATTGGATACCGCTGCCCGGCGATTTCGACGGTGACAACACTCACAGATTGAGATGCTCCAGCTGTTCGAGCATGTCGCTGACGCGCGTGCGGATCATCTCGCGTTCACCGCGCAGCGCCGCCATCTCGCCGGCCGCGCCGTCGGACTCGGCAACGCGCGCGCGCAGTATGGAGATCTCCTGCGAGAGCCGCGTGTTCTCCTCCGCGGCCTTCGCCTGCTCCGCGCGAAGGCGCGTCACCATCTCGACAAGCAGTTTGATCTTTTCCTCGAGACGATCGATCGGCTCGACATCAACCGTTCGCAGTGCTGCCTGTGTGACCATCGCGCAAGATGGTAGCACGGCACCTCAACGCTGGACGGCGCCGTGACGATCCTTCAACGCGGCGAGCACGCCGTCCATCGCGCTCTGAACTTCGGCATCCGTAAGCGTTCTGTCAGATGCCCGGAACATGAGGCGCAGCGAGAGACTGACCTTGCCTTCAGGAATCCCTTTCCCCTGATAGCGATCGAATTCGCGGATCTGCACGAGCGTTGGCGGTGCGGCGTCGCGAACGGTCGCGCGCACCGCGTCGGCGCTCAACGCAGCGTCGACGAGCATTGAAATGTCGCGCGTCACTGACGGATAGCGCGGCAGCGGCTCGATGCGCATGTCTTCCTTCGGCGCGAGGTTGTCCGCTGCGTCGAGATCGATTTCCGCGACGTAGACCGCGTCGTTGCCCGGTAGCCCGTGCACTTCCGCGATGGCGGGAGCGAGCTGCCCCATGACGCCGATCTGTTCGCCGCGCGCGAGCACTGCCGCCGAACGTCCAGGCACCAGCCAGCTCTCGCCATGCGTGCCGGTCGTCACCTCGAGGCGCAGCGCCTCGCCGACGCGCTCGACAATGCCTTTCATGTCGAAGAAATCGACGTCGCGTGCGCCTCCGCTCCAGTGCTCGAGCGAGGCTGCACCCGTCCACGCGCACGCCAGCGAACGCCGCTCGCCAGAGCTGCGTGAAAAGCGCGCGCCGAGCTCGAACAGCCGAACGTCCCTCTGTTCGCGGCGGCGATTGTGCGCCACCGCATCTACCAGGCTCGGCAGCGCGGAAGGGCGGAGCACCGCGAAGTTTTCTGACAACGGATTGGCGATGGGCACCAGTTCGCCCTCGGGCGCGAACGGCGCCGCGGCGGCGGACGCGACGAAGCCGAAGGTCATCGCCTCGGAGAACCCCGCTGCCGTCATCACGGTCCGCAGATGCCGTGCGCCGCCGATGCGCGGGTCGTTCGGGGGCGGAGCCGACGTCAGCGCGGGGAAGGTGGACGGGAGCCTGTCGAACCCGTAGTGCCGCGCGATCTCTTCGATGAGATCCACTTCGCGCATGACGTCGACGCGTCGCGTCGGCACGGTGACATCCCAGCCGGCACCTGCCCCGGGCGACGCCGGTTCCGTCGGGGCCGAGGGGTCCCTGAGCGTGAAGCCGAGGCTCTCGAGGATTCGCTTGATGTCGCCCTCGGGAACCGATGTGCCGAGCAGGCCTCTGATCTTCGAGCGGCGCAACTTGAGCGTCCGCGGCTCGATGCGCGCGGGGTAGCGGTCAACGACGTTGCCGCGCGCTTTGCCCGCGCCAATCGTCTCGAGCAGGGCGCACGCGCGCTCCATCGCGGTCACGGGCAGCCGCGGATCGAGCCCGCGCTCGAACCGCATGCTCGCCTCGGTCTTGAGCGTCAGCTTCCTACTGGTGCGGCGCACCGAAAGCGGGTTGAAATACGCGCTCTCCAGCACGATCACCGTCGTCCCCTCGGCGACTTCGGAATCCGCGCCGCCCATCACGCCAGCGACGGCCACAGCACGCTCGGCATCCGCGATGACGAGCATGTCGGGTGTGACCTCGCGCTCCTGCCCGTCGAGCGTCTTGAGCTTTTCACCATCGCGTCCGGTGCGCACCCGAATCTGCGCGCCGGCGAGCTTTGTGAATTCGAACGCGTGCATCGGCTGCCCCATCTCGAGCAGCACGTAGTTGGTGACGTCGACGATGTTGCTGATTGGGCGGACGCCGGCCGCCCGCAGACGCGCCTGCATCCAGGCGGGCGAGGGACCGACGGTGACGTCCGCCTCGACGGCCTTCAGCGACACGAGGCGCAGCGAGGAACCGTCCTCTTCCTCCTCGCTCGACTTGCCGCGCGCGACCGGACGGCGCATCGGCAGGTTGAACGCCGTGGCGATTTCGCGCGCCATCCCCATCACGGACATGCAGTCCGGCCGGTTGCCGGTGACCTCGAAGTCGATCACTGCATCGGCTCTGGCGATGCTGCCTTCCGATGAGCTCCAGTCGATGTGCTCCAGCCCTTCGACCGCGAAGCCGCGCACCGACATCGTCTTCGCGATGTCCTCCGGAGACGCGGCAATGTCCACGAAGTCGCGTAGCCAGGAGACGAGGATTTTCACGAGACCGGGCTCCTGAATGAACTCATACCGGGAACTGCTCCAGGAAGCGCAGGTCGTTTTCGTAGAACAGGCGGATGTCGTCCACGCCGTAGCGCAGCATCGCCACCCGCTCCAGCCCCATGCCGAAGGCGAAGCCCGTGTACTTGTCCGCGTCGTAGCCGACCGCTTCGAACACCGCGGGATGCACCATGCCGCTGCCGAGGATCTCCAGCCAGCCGGTCTGCTTGCAGGTGCCGCAGCCGGAGCCGCCGCAGGCACGGCAGCTCACGTCCACTTCGGCGCTCGGTTCCGTGTACGGGAAGAAGCTGGGACGCAGCCGCACCTTCACGCCCTCGCCGAAGAGCGCGCGCATCATTGCCTCGAGCGTCCCCTTCAGATCCGCAAGCGTGATTCCCTCGCCGACGACGAGCCCTTCGAACTGCTGGAACATCGGCGTGTGACTGAGATCGAGGTTGTCGCGGCGATACACGCGGCCGGGGACGATGATGCGCACCGGCGGCGGGAAGGTCTTCATGTAGCGGATCTGCATCGCCGAGGTATGCGTGCGCAGCAGCGTCGCTGCGCGCACCTGCGCGTCGGGCACCGTCCCGCGCTGCGTCGTGCCCTCAAAGCGGTGCGCGCCCCACGTGCCGCCGACGACGGGCGCGTCGAGGTAGAGCGTGTCCTGCATGTCGCGCGCGGGGTGATCGGGCGGCATGTTGAGCGCCTCGAAGTTGTGGAAGTCGTCCTCGACCTCCGGGCCCTCGAGGATCTCGTAGCCCATGTGCGTGAAGATGTCCTCGACGTCGCGGCGGACGCGCATCAGCGGATGGATGCGTCCCATCGGCAGCCTGCGTCCGGGCAGCGTGACATCGACGGCACCCGCCGGCTGGCGCGTCGCATCGAGCGCGGCGCGCTTCTCGTCGATCGCGGTCTCGATCTCGGTCTTCAGCGTGTTGACGGCCTCGCCGAAGTCGCGGCGCTGTTCGGGCGCGAGCGTCGACAGCGTCTTCATCAGCGCGGTGACCTGGCCGGACTTCCGGCTGAGGAAGGCGTCCTGCAGGGCTTTGAGCGCCTGGTCAGAGGAAGCGGAAGGGAGCTGCGCGAGGAACGCCACGCGCACTTCCTGGATTGCGGGGTTATCAGGCACGTGCTTCGGCGGGGAGCGCGGCCTTGGCCTGCGCCGCCACCTTGGCAAATGCGGCGGATTGCGTCGCGGCCAGGTCCGCGAGCATCTTGCGATCGAGCGTGACGCCGGCCGTCTTGAGACCGCGCATCAGCTGCGAATACGAGAGGCCGTTCTCGCGCGCGGCGGCGTTGATCCGCACGATCCAGAGGCGGCGGTATTCGCGCTTCTTGTTCTTGCGCCCGACGTACGCGTACTTGCTCGCGGTGTCGACCGCTTGCTTCGCGGCGCGATACAGCTTGCTCTTGGTCTGGTAAAAGCCTTTCGCGCGCGCCAGCAGCTTCTTCCGCTTCGCCCGGCGAACTGTCCCTCGTTTGACTCTCGGCATCTGTCCATCTGCCGGATCTGAAAGGACCCGGCCTCCACTACAGGTTTGCTATTTATACGGAAGCATCAGCTCGAGCTTGCGCTTGTCCGCATCCGACACCTGCTCGGTGCCGCGCATGTGACGCTTCGACTTGGTCGTCTTGCTCGTGAGAATGTGGCGCTTGAACGCCTTGGCCCGCATGATCTTGCCGGTGCCGGTCTTCTTGAAGCGCTTCGCCGCGCCGCGGTGCGTTTTCAGTTTAGGCATCGTATCCATCTGCCGGGTCCGGAAGGACCCGGCCTCCACTATTCCTCTACGGCCTCCGGCACCGCTTCCTGCGCGCGCTTCGGGGCGGTCTTGCGCCCGGCGCGTGCGCCCAGGATGACGTGCATCTGGTTGCCTTCCATGCGCGGTGTCGCCTCCGGCACGGCCACGTCGGACAGCTCGCCGATCAGGCGCTCGAGAATGCGGCGCCCGATCTCGGGGTGCGCCATCTCGCGGCCGCGGAAGAAGATCGTCGCCTTCACCTTGTCGCCGTTGGCGAGGAAGCGCTCGATGTGCTTCTTCTTGAAGTCGTAGTCGTGCGCGTCGACCTTCGGCCGGAACTTGATCTCCTTGACCTCGATCACCCGCTGATGCTTCTTCGCCTCGCGGGTCCGCTTCTGCTCCTGGTACTGATACTTGCCGAAGTCCATGATCCGGCAGACCGGCGGCACCGCAGTGGGGGAGATCTCGACGAGATCGAGCCCCTTCTGCTTGGCGATCGCCAGCGCGGCCGGCGGCGGCATGATCCCGAGCTGCTGTCCGGTCTCGTCGATCACGCGGATTTCACGAACACGAATACGTTCGTTGGTACGAACGCGATCATCACGTCGGGGCGTACGATCGAAGGCGATATATCCTCCTGCTACGCTGTCTTTTGTTCCGGCATCGCGGCCGGCGCCAGCGCCCGGGCCGCGATTTCTTCCTTCGCGCTCGCGATGAACGCGTCGATGGCGCGCGCGCCGAGGTCGCCCCCGGAGCGGCTTCGCACCGACACGGTGCCCTCGGCCGCTTCCCGATCCCCCGTCACCAGCATGTAGGGAATCTTCTGCAGCTGCGCCTCACGGATCTTATAGCCAATCTTCTCCTGCCGATCGTCGAGCTCGACGCGAAGCCCGGCGGCGGCAACTTTGTCACGAACCGACGCCGCATACTCCTGGTGGCGGTCCGAGATCGGCAGCACAATCGCCTGCAACGGCGCAAGCCAGAGCGGGAACGCCCCCGCGTAATGCTCGATGAGAATGGCGATGAACCGCTCGAAGCTGCCGAAGATTGCACGGTGAATGACGACCGGACGATGCTCGGCGTTGTCGGCGCCGATGTAGGTGAGGTCGAAATTCTCCGGCTGCTGGTAGTCGAGCTGAATCGTCGCGCACTGCCATTTCCGGCCGATCGCGTCCGTGACGTCGAAATCAATCTTCGGGCCGTAGAACGCGCCGTCGCCTTCGTTCAGCGTGTATTCGAGGTTGGCGCGCGTCAGCGCGTCCTTGAGCTGCGCCTCGGCGTGGTCCCACGTGGCCACTTCGCCCATGAACTTCTCGGGGCGCGTGGACAGCTTCGCCGTGAACGACAGGCCGAAGTCGCCGTAGACACGCTGCACCAGACGAATCAGCCGCTCGACCTCGTCGCCAATCTGCTCCGGCGTGATGAAGCAGTGCGCGTCGTCCTGGGAGAATTGGCGGACGCGCGTCAGGCCGGAGAGGACGCCCGACGCTTCGTTGCGATGCAGCGGCGTCTGCTCGTGGAAGCGCACCGGCAGGTCGCGGTAGCTGTGCGTCGTGCTCGCGTAGGTCAGGAAGTGCCCCGGGCAGTTCATCGGCTTCATGCTCATCGTCTCGCCCTCGGATTCGATGAGGAACATGTTGTCCTTGTAGTGCGCCCAGTGCCCGGAGCGTTCCCACAGCGCCTTGTTGTAGACGAGCGGCGTCTTCACCTCGACGTAGCCGGCGGGGAAGAGCACCTCGCGCATGTAGTTCGCCAGCAGGTTGTAGAGCGTCGTCCCCTTGTCGAGCCAGAACGCGGCGCCCGGCGCCCAGTGGTGGAACGTGAAGAGTCCGAGCTCGCGACCGAGCTTGCGATGGTCGCGCTTCTTCGCTTCCTCGATCTGCGCGAGGTAGGCCTTCAGCTCCTTGTCGGAGGCGAATGCCGTCCCGTAGATGCGCTGCATCGGGGCGTTGCGCGCGTCGCCCTTCCAGTAGGCATTCGACGTGCTCAGCAGCTTGAACGCTTTCAGCTTGTTCGTGCTCGGAACGTGCGGACCGACGCAGAAGTCGACGAACGTCTCCTTGTCCTTGATCGTGTAGCAGGAGACTTCCTTCTGACCTTCCGTCTTCTCCTCGATCAGCTGCACCTTCAGCGCCTCGCCGCGGCCGGCGAAGAACGTCTTCGCCTCGTCGCGCGGCCACAGCTGCCGCTCGTAGGGCAGGTCCTGCTGCGCGAGCTCGCGCATCTTGTTCTCGATGCGCTCGAGATCTTCGGGGACGAACGGCCGATCGACGACGAAGTCGTAGAAGAAGCCTTCGTCGGTGGCGGGACCGATGCCGCACTGCGCGCCGGGAAAGAGATTCGTCACCGCGGCGGCCATCAGGTGCGCCGTGCTGTGACGCAGCAACGGCAGCGCCTCGGGACTCCTGTCGGTGACGATGCGGACCGCGGAGTCCTTCTGCAGCGGATACGAGAGGTCTACGAGCTTGCCGTCGACAATCGCGGCGTACGCCGCCCTCGCGAGGCCGGGAGAGATCTCGGCCGCGACGTCGCGAACGGGCGTGCCCGCGGACACAGCGCGACTGGATCCATCCGGTAGCGTGATCGTGACCTGGCTCATTGGAAAACTATTGGTAGGCGCGGGTGGACTCGAACCACTGACCTCCTCCGTGTCAGGGAGGCGCTCTAACCAACTGAGCTACGCGCCTATCTGTTGCGAATTCAGGCTTTAACCCGAACCGCCAGTATACAACAGCCTAGGCGGCCTTCTTCTGTGCGAAGTACTCCAGCGCGCGCTGCAGTGTGGGATCCGTCGTCGGCGCAGACGCGCCGAACTCCACGTCAGGCTCGTCGACCGGAACTTCCGGTTGCAAACCTTTTTCGTGGATCGCGGTGCCGTTGGGCGCGAGATAGCGCAGATACGAAAGCAGCATCGCGCTCCCGTCGGGGAGCTTCACGAGCTTCTGCTTGGCGGCGCTGCCGACCGTGCGCTCGCCGATCATCTCGGCGCGCTTGTTGCCGTCGAGCGCGGCGGCAAACACTTCGCCCGCGCGCGCGGTGCTCTGATCGATCAGCAGGACGACGGGCGCGGTCACCGCGCCGTCGCCGGTCTGCGTGCCGACGGTTTCCTTGTTGGCCTTCTGCTCGCGAATCGCCAGCGTGCCGGTCTTCACGAACAGCCGCGCCGCGGCGATGCCGTCATCGAGATCGCCGCGTGTCGCGCCGCGCAGATCGATGACGTAGCGCTGCGCGCCGGTCTTGGCGAGCGCGTCTACCGCCTGCTTGATCTGCACCGGCGAACGCCGCGAGAACTCGACGACGTGGATGTAGCCGGTCATCGGATCCGCCATCTTCGAGGTGAGCTCCGGCGCCGTGCTGCGCTCGCGCGTCAGGTCCACTTCATGCGGATCGGCCGCGTTGCCGCGGATGACGAGCAGCGACACCTTGGTGCCCGGCTGGCCGTGCATCAGCCGATCCCCTTCGTAGGTGGAGATGTCTTTCGTCGACCGCTTGTCGATGGCGCGGATGGCCGCATTGCTCTCGTACGCGGACGCCACGTTCGCCGGCAGGAAGCCGCTGTCCGCATCCAGGTTGTCGGCCAGACCGTTCATCGCGCCGCGCATCGCCTTCTTCACGTCCACTGCCTCGACGTAGTTGTTGAGCACGAGCGACACGACGTCTTCGAACACGCGCAGATGCTGATAGGTGTCGTCTTTGGCGATTACCTGGCCGAGGTAGCCGCCGATGATCGCGAAAACGATCACGGGGGTCGAAATCAGAAGCACCCAGAAGCGTGTGCGTGAAGTCATGTCAACAAATCCAGAAGTTGGGCGTTTACCGAGGCTTAAGCCATTGTATGGGATCGACCGAGCGGCCGTCGACGCGAAGCTCGAAATAGAGCGAGGCAGGCCCGGCCGGCGCCGTTCCCACCTTGCCGAGCTCGGTTCCGGCGTCCACCCGCTGTCCACTGGCGACGCTGATCGAGGAGAGATACCCGTACAGCGAGAAGTAATTGCCGCCATGGTCGATGATGACCATGTTGCCGAACCCGCTGAAGGTATCGGCGTAATCGACCGTGCCGGGGTGAATGGCCGTGACGGGCGTCCCCTCCGGCGCGGCGATTTCGATGCCGTTTCGCGCGCGGACGTAGCGTCCGGGCGCCGGCCAGTCGAGCGCGCCCCGGAAGGACGCCATCGGGATGGTGACGCCCTCGACGGGACGGCCGGCAAGGAGGTTGGCGACCTGCTCTTGCAGGCGCTGATTGGCGACGTCGAGCTCGCCCGCAAGCTGCGCATTGAGGTCACGCCGCTGATCGATCTCTGTCAGCAGCGCCTCTCGCGCCGCGATCGCGCGCTGCGCGGCAAGCCGCGCGCGATCGGCCTCGCGCGCCGCGGCCTGGAGCTCCTGCGTCCGCTGTTGCGCCGCGTCGCGCTCCTGCCGCAACGCGTCCACCGTCCGGCGATGCTGCGCAATCCGTTGCTCGTTAATCGTCGTCAGCGCCGCCACGGAACGCATCGCGCGCGCGAACTCACGCAGGCCGTTCACGTCGACGAGCATCCGCGCGTAGCCGCCGCGGCCGCGCTTGTAGATGTCGACGAGGCGCACTTTCAGATCCGGCAGCTGCGATTCGCGCTCCTGCTCGAGCGCGGTCAGCCGGCCGCTGGTCTGCTGCAGTGCGGTCTGGGCCTCGGCGACAGCCGCATCCGCGGCTTTCACCTTCTCGGCGGCGATGTCGCGCTGGAGTTCGAGCTGACGGAGGTCGCCGAGCAGCGTGCGCGACTGGGCCGCGAGGCGATCGGCTTCCGCCTGCAGCACGCGGATGCGCTCGTTGAGGCGCCTCGCCAGTGCATCTGTCGCGGCACGATCCTGAGCCGCGACCGACGGCGGGTAAGGCAGGTATGGCAGGTAGGGCGGGTAGGTGAGAAACGAGAGCACGAAGGGCGTTGCCGTTGCGATAACGACGCCAGCAATTACCCGCCTTACCCGCCCCGCTCGCCTCACCCGCCTAGTATAGAGTCACGGCGTGCGCGTGGTGGGGCTCGATGTCGGCGAAAAACGGATCGGGATCGCCATCAGTGATCTCACCGGCACGCTCGCGCGCCCCCTCGGTGTGCTGCGTCCGTCGGGCCTCGAGCTCGACGCGCTCGACGTGGTCGCGCGGGAAATCGCCCGGCTTGCGGCGGAAGAGGACGGCGTCAGCGCGATTGTGGTCGGCCTGCCGAGACGACTCGATGGATCGCCGAATGACATGACGCCGCGTGTCGAGCAGTTCGCCCGGCGCCTCGAATCGAAGACGTCGCTTCCCGTCGCGCTGCAGGACGAGCGGCTGTCGAGCCGGGAAGCGGAAAGCCGGCTCGCCGTGAGGGACAAAGACTGGCGTTCGCGAAAGGCCAAGCTCGACGCCGCGGCGGCGGCCGTCATCCTGCAGGATTATCTTGATAGCCGTGCGTAAGGCACTGTCGATCGTACTGCTCGTCTTCGTGCTCGTCGCCGCGGTCGTTGCGCTGGCGGCGTGGCGCGGCTGGAACAACGTTCATCAGGCGTACAAAGGCTACGATTCCCCCGAGCAGTTCGTCGTCATTCGTCAGGGCGCGGCGAGCGCTGAAATCGGCCGCGCGCTGGCCGACGCCCACATCGTCAGCGACCCGCGCCTGTTCCGCATCGCCCTCTGGTGGACTGCCCAGGGACGCAATCTGAAGGCGGGCGAATATCGCTTCGATCACGCGGTGACGCCGCTCGACGTCGTCGAGGTCCTCGTCCGCGGCGACGTCTACACGCAGCGGGTCACGTTTCCCGAAGGGCTGACCATCGAGGAGATGTCGAAGCTGTACGAATCGCACGGCTTCGGCCGCGCGCGCGACTTCGTCGAGGCGGCGCGCAACGTCGAGCGCGTCGCCGATCTGGATTCCGAGGCGACCGATCTCGAGGGGTATCTCTTTCCGGAGACGTACGCGCTGGCACGCAAAGGCGAGGCGTCGAAGCTGATCGATCTGATGGTCGATCGGTTCCGGTCCGTCTACGGCCAGGAGATGCGCACGCGCGCCGAAGCGGCGGGGCTGACGACGAGGCAGGTCCTGACGCTCGCGTCGCTCGTCGAAAAGGAAACGGGCAAGTCGGAGGAGCGTCCGCTCGTGGCGGCGGTCTTCCGCAACCGGCTGAAGATCGGGATGCCGATGCAGGCGGATCCGACAGTCGTCTACGCGCTGGCGAAGGAGCATCGCTATAGCGGCAACATCCACAAAGACGATCTGTCGATGGATTCGCCGTACAACACGTATAAATACGCGGGGCTGCCGCCGGGCCCGATCGCTTCGCCAGGCAGGGCCTCGATCGAAGCGGCGCTGATGCCTGCCGACGTGCCGTATCTCTATTTCGTCAGCCGCAACGACGGCTCACACATCTTCGCGAAGACGTTCGCCGAGCACTCGAACAACGTCAGGAAATTTCAGGTGGAGTTCTTCAGGCAGCAGCGGCAGGCACGGGCGTCTACCGCTCCCCCCACTTCAGCTTCTCGCGGAGGAGCTCGAAGTAGCCGCGCGCCGGCGCCTTGACGAGTCGAAGGACCTGCTTCGCTCTTCCCACCCGAATCACGTCGCCCTGGTGCACGGCGTAGCCGTACTGCCCGTCATAGGTGACGAACACGTCTTCGGTGCCGTGCGGGGCTTCGGGACGAACCTCGATTTCGGCGGCCGCGGGAATGACGACGGGCCGGTTCGTCAGCGTATGCGGCGCGATCGGCGTCATCACCAGCGCATCGACTGACGGATGGACGATCGGCCCGCCCGCGGCCAGGTTGTAGGCGGTCGATCCCGTGGCGCTCGCGATGATCAGGCCGTCGGCCTTCACGCAGGTGACGAAGCGGCCGCTCACCGAGACCGAGAGCTCGATCATGCGCGACAGCGGGCCCTTGGTGAAGACCACGTCGTTGAGCACGACGCGCGTGTCGTCTTGCTTTCCGCTGCGCGAGGCCGTGGCCGAGAGCATCAGGCGTTCGTCGTAGGTTGCCGCTCCGCTGACCACCGCTTCGAGCGACGGATAAAGCTCGTCGATCCGGATCTCGGTGAGGAAGCCGAGGCTGCCGAAGTTCACACCAAGGATCGGAATCTCGCGGCCCGCCTGCGCGATCCGATCGGCGACGGAGAGCAGTGTCCCGTCGCCGCCGAGGACAACGATGAAATCGACCTGCTGCGGAAGTTCCTCTCGCGTGAACGTTCCTTCGCGGGCGGCATTGGCGAGCGCGGCCGTGTCGGTTTCCAACACCGGCGTGATGCCGCGGTCGCGGAGCCAGGCCGTCAGCCCCGTAAGGTGTTCGGACGCAGCAAGCCCCTGCTTGGCGACGATGCCGACGCGTGCGATGCGCGCTGTCATGAGCGAAGATGGAGCAGGAACTCGACGTTTCCCTTCGCTCCGGTGATGGGCGAGGGCGTCGAAGCCATGGCGGTCAATCCTACCTCACGCGCCGCGGCGGATACTTCTTCGACGACGCGCGATTGCACCGCGGCGTCCCGGATGACCCCTTTGCCGATCTCGCCGCGGCCCGCTTCGAACTGCGGCTTCACCAGCGCCACGACGTCGGCGCCCGGGCGCAGCAGCGGTGGCACGACCGGAAAGATCTGCCGCAGCGAGATGAAGGACACGTCGATGGTGACGATGTCGACGGGACCCGGCAGATCGGCGGGTTGCAGATGACGCGCGTTGAAATGTTCGATCACCACGACGCGCGGATCGTTGCGCAGCGTCCAGTCGATCTGCCCGTGGCCGACGTCGAGTGCGACGACGCGCGCGGCGCCGCGCTTGAGCAGGACGTCGGTAAAGCCGCCGGTGGACGCGCCGATGTCGAGCGCCTCGCGTCCCTCCACGCTGATGTGGAACGTGTCGAGCGCGTGCGCGAGCTTCAGTCCGCCGCGGCCGACGTACGGATGGTCCGGCGCGATGAGTGCGATGTCCGCGGCCGCATCGACTTGCGTGCCGGCTTTCGTATGCGGCTGGCCGTCGATGCTGACCTGCCCGGCAAGAATCAGCGCCCGCGCCCGCTCGCGCGACGGCGCCAGCCCTTTATCGACAACAAGTTGGTCGAGCCGAACGCGCACTTTCTGCAACCTTGAGTCGCCCCATCACCCGAGTCGGAGTCGTGTACGATCGATCACCCGACTCTGACTCGGGTACGCGGCGTCACCCGACTCCGACTCCTTAGTTGGATCTCTCCACAATCCACCGTCCGATCTGCAGCAGGCGCGAGTCGGCCAGGTTCACCGATGCGAGCGCGGCGGCGGCGCGATCGAGACACTCGCGCGCCATGCGCTTCGATGTGTCGAGACCGTAAAGCGCCGGATAGGTGGACTTACCGGCGGCCGCATCCTTGCCCGCGGTCTTGCCCAGTTCCGCCGACGCCCCTTCCACATCCAGCACGTCGTCGATGATCTGAAACGCGAGGCCGAACTCCGAGGCGGCGCGATCGATGGCCTCGATCTGTCCATCGGTGCCCCCGCCCATCACGGCGCCCGCCGTGGCTGAGACCCGAATAAGCGCCCCGGTCTTGCGCGCGTGCAGCTCTCGAAGAGCCTCGGCGTCGAGCGGCACGCCCGTCAGATCGATCGCCTGACCGCCGACCATCCCCGCCGCACCCGCGCGGGCAGCGACGATGCCGATGACGCGCGCCTTGCGCGCGACGAGCGACGGATCGTCGCCGCGCGGCTCGCGCGCCATTAGCGCAAACGCCTCCGTCAGCAGGCCGTCACCCGCGAGGATGGCCATCCCTTCGCCCGCGACGACATGCAGCGTCGGCTGACCACGACGCAGCGTGTCGTTGTCCATCGCCGGCAGGTCGTCATGAATCAGCGAATACGTGTGGATGAATTCGAGCGCGCACGCCGCGGGCACCGCAAGCGCGCGATCGCCGCCGACGGCTTCGGCGCTCGCCAGGCAGAGGACGGGACGCAGCCGCTTGCCGCCGGCCGTGATGCTGTAGCGCATCGCCTCCGCAAGATTGGCCGGGCACGCTGGAGAAGCCGGAAGCGCCGCGAGCAGAGCGGCGTCGATTTCCGAGCGCCGCGCCATGAGGTACTCCTTCAGATCATTCATCCGTGCCGAGGTTCGACGGCGCGGGTGTGAGCTGGCCACGCTCGTTCAGGATCTCGATGCGCTTCTCGGCCTGTTCGAGCTGTGCGTGGCAGAAGCGCGAGAGCTGGACGCCGCGTTCGTAGAGCTGCAACGACGTCTCGAGCGGCAGGTCGCCTTCCTCGAGCTTCTTCACGATCGTTTCGAGCTCGGCGATCGCCGCCTCGAAGTCCTTGATGGTGGAATCCATTACTCGACGGTGCAGTCTAATTCACCGCGCTCGAGTTTCACATGCACCTTGTCCCCGCTGGCGACGGTTGCCGCGTCGCGGATGATCGCCGTGCGATCTGCATTCCAGCAGACGGCATAGCCGCGACCCAGCACGGCGAGCGGGCTGAGGCTCTCGAGCCGCGCCGCGTTTGCCCGAAGCCGCGCGTCGGCGGCGTGCATCCGTCGATCGACGTTCGCCCGAAGCCAGCCGTCCGCGGCCACGAGCCGCGTGCGAACGGCGGCGAAGCGGCGTCCCACCTCGAAGCGTTCGAGCGCGAGACGCAGCGCCTGATACGCGCGCTCGCGGCGCCCCAGCCGCGTCCGCATCGCCCGCAGCAATTGATGCGACACATCGTCCGTGCGACGGCCGAGCATCGCGGTACGCATCTGAAAGAGGGTTTGGATGCGGTTGCCGAGCCGATCGATCCGGGTGGAGAAGTCGTCCTTCCGCGCCACGACCATCTCCGCGGCCGCTGACGGTGTCGGCGCGCGGAGGTCCGCGACGAAATCCGCAATCGTCACGTCGGTCTCGTGGCCAACGGCGGAGATGGTCGGCACCGGACAGCCGCCAATCGCGCGCGCGACCACTTCCTCGTTGAACGCCCAGAGATCCTCGATGGACCCGCCGCCGCGTCCGACAATGACCACATCGACGTCTTTGATCTTGCCGATCGCGGCCATCGCGCGCGCAATGTCGAGCGCCGCACCCTCGCCCTGGACGCGCGTGGGCCGGATGACGATGTGTGCGTTTGCGTAGCGGCGGCGAAGCACTTTGATGATGTCGCGCACGGCGGCGCCGTCGAGCGAGTTGACAACTCCAATCTTGCGCGGCAACGCCGGCAACGGACGCTTGCGCCGTGGATCGAACAGTCCCTC
>WNGI01005887.1_pt1 | contig 16738 bp, 20 predicted proteins | sample 5400621 | NCBI WGS metagenome assembly WNGI01 (sample SAMN13153374, study PRJNA577476) | soil metagenome | isolation source: 20 cm soil or saprolite under Garry oak tree replicate 1 | place: USA:California | collected 2016-06-15 | reverse complement strand
GCCCCCGCCACGGACACCGCCGTCATTGCTTTCTTCAAGGACACCGCGCCCACCAGGGTTTTCTTTGAAGAAGGGCGAACATTCAAGCTGCAAACGCCCGGACAACGGCAATCCTTGCGCGCGATTATCAGAAAGGAGCGCGAGCTGTGGCGAGCCGGAAAACCGCGGGACTATCAGTTCCTGCTGCGAGTGGGATGTTTCTGTCCTGGAACAAGGGGGTGGTTATTGATGGAGGTTCGGACCGGCCAGCCCCTGCGCGCGTGGGACAGGACCGGTAAATCCGCAGTCCTCACCGATTGGAACACGTTCAGCATCGACGGCCTGTACGACAACCTCGAGCGAGCGGCCGACATCAATGGCGAGGTCCAGATCGCCTTCGATCCGCGCTGGCATTTTCCTAATTACGTCCGTACCGTCGCGCTGCCGGGCCCTGACGCCTGGTCCATTGTCGAGGCGCGAGCGTTGCGCGTGCTTGCGGCTGAACGAAGGCGTTAGACCGGTCGCCATCTGGCAACGTGTTATGCGTTTATGGGACCTAACGCCGCTTCTTCCCTTTCTTCAAGAGGTCGCGCATGCGCGCGAGCTCCTTGTCCGAAACTCGGCGTTGCTCCATTAGGTGAGTGAGTAGCTTGATTGGCGACCCACCATAGATCTTGTCCAACACGCGACTGAGCGCCGAGGCGCCGGCTTTCTCGGGATCGATCACTGGAAAGTAGATGTGCGTCTTCCCCTCGCCACGTCGATGCGAGACGTATCCCTTTAACTCGAGCGTCCTGATCATGCTGGAGATGCTGGTGTAGGCGAGGTTCGGGTCGACGCGATCTCGCACCTCGGTCGCCGTCGCCTCGCCGGACTCCCAGAGCACACCCATGATGTCCAGCTCGCGCTGGGTCAGATGAAAGTCGGTCAGTGTTGGCTCGGCGCTGTCGTTGCGTTTGATGTCATCGAAACGTGCGCATGGGAATCGTGGCCGACAATCGGGTGCGGAATCCAAAGCACTAAAAGCAGAAGGAACAACGCACCGGCCGGCAGCAGGAATCGCTCCACACGCGGCAGCGGCGTCCGCGCCAGAAGTGCGTTGAGTCGACGTTCCAACATTCCCATTCCGAGGAACGCGGGCTGAAGGCGCGGACCCCTGCTCCCCGCCTCCGCCACCTTGAGCAGCAGCTCTCCGTAAGCGTTAGGGTCGCCGAGGGCTGATAGTACCCGGTTGTCGCAATCCATTTCAACCGCGAGGCATAGACGACGCAGCTGCCACCACAGGGCGAGATTCCACGGCATCAGAAGTAAGGGTAGCGACGCGACGAAAAGAAGTCGCGCGTCGCGGGCAGCGCTAGTACCCAGCGCGGGACCAACACATGGGAGCGCAGCAATCCAACGGTGGCGGGCCCCGCGACGTCGGTAACAATGACCGGAACACCATCGATCATAGGCTGATGCCGGTCGCCTTGGACGTCTCGCGACAGGCTGACGATGTGCGACACCCGCATGGCATTGGTCAGGCCCCAGATCACCAGAACTCCCGACACGATGATCCACAGCTGATTGATGGTCTGGTCGTAGGATTCGGTACGCGCCCACCAGTCCCGGTCAAGTGGAGTGAGGGATGCCATCTCGGGTGAGTGGCCGAGCGATGGTTGGAGCGATTGTTCCGCTGGGATCTGGGTGACAGCCCAGTTGTGGCGCCACCGGTAGACGCCGGGGATGACCATGGAAATCGGGATGATAGCACACCAGATCCAGCGCCGCGCCGCTGTCGCCGGCAGCGCGCGCTCGATGAGGAGCGCGACCACACCAAGCAACGTGCCAACGGCGATTACGTAGAGAATGCAGAGCATTACTGTCGCGGTCCTCCCAGTTTTGAAGCACGGCGCCTTCTCGGACTCACCGCGTTTCCTCATAACGAATAACTAAGAATTACGAGAATCGGACGCCGCCGGTTTCGGCGATCGAAACCCCGGGCTCGCGCCGCAGGCAAGGACCCTGAAACTAAAAACTAAGTTATTCCGTATTTGACCGAACCATAGGCCTTGGCCGGTGGTCAAGGCATTCAGTCAGCCAAGGAGGCCGCATGACTCGCACAACCAACGCAAGAATCGCCGGCTTCACGTACCTCTTCTACATCGCTGTCGCCTTTCCGGAAATGGTGTTGTTCCGCAACGCGACGAGCGGAGAGAGGACCGTCGAGAAGCTCGCAAGCGTCGCGCAGCATGCGACAGAGCTGCGCGTCACGGTCTTGCTCACGATGCTTAGCTCCTTCTCGGCGCTCGGACTCCTGTGGCTCGCCACAGCCGCGGGGCCGAATGCACCAGATGCCGCAGCTGCGGCCGCGCTTGGCAATTTTCTGTTGAACGTGGCAGAGTGGACAACCACCAGCACCGCGACCCTCTTCGCCGCCGGCAGCACGCTCTTTTCCTACCTGCTGCTGCGTGGTCGCATGATCCCTGTCCCACTGGCCTGGCTCGGTTTAGCCGGCTCGGCGTTACTCATCGTGGGGCTTCCCTTGCAGCTCGCGGAATTTGTGCGCGGTGGAGGCAATCACCCGAGACAGTCGCCGTGATGTTGCTGCCGATACACATCATCGCCGGATCGATCGCAATCATTGCCGGATTCGTTGCGGTCTTTGTCCTCAAAGGCGGGAATTTGCATCGGAAAAGCGGGATAATTTTTGTCTATGCAATGTTGATTCTTTCGCTCACGGGTGCAGCCATAGCGACTGTGAAACGCCAGCTGCCCTCGGTGGTCGGTGGTCTACTGGCGTTTTACCTAGTCACCACTGCGTGGCTGACGGTTAGGCGTCGCGACCAGGTGTTCGACGCGATGAACGGGGCAGCGATGCTGCTTGCGATTGCGGTGGGATTCTTCAGCATCAGGTTGGGTCTCGAGGCGTCGAAAAGTGCAAAAGGTGCCATCAACGGCGTGCCGGCAGCGATGCTCTTTCTCTTTGGCAGCGTCGCCTTGCTAGCATCGGTGGGCGACATCCGTATGATGCTCGGCCGGCGACTTGACGGCGCACACCGCATCGCCAGGCATTTATGGCGGATGTGCTTTTCGCTCTTCATCGCCTCCGGTTCATTCTTTCTGGGGCAGGCCAAGGTGATTCCGAAGCCTATACGGATTTTCCCCTTGCTCGCTGTTCCGGCGTTGCTACCGTTGGTGCTCATGCTCTACTGGCTGGTGCGAGTGTTATTCACGAACTGGTATCGTCGTCGTGGCCCTGAGCTCGTTCAGCCGACGGCCCTTCGTCGCTCCGCCTGATGACCACCCGTCTCGACGAAGTAACACAACCTGAAGCCAGGATCGCGGCCGATGCCTCGGCCTTACCAGTGCGCGAGCGTATTCAGGCTCTGGATGTCGTCCGCGGCGTGGCTGTCGGAGGGATTCTCTTCGCCAATGTGCTGGTGTTCTTCGGCCTGATCTTCCTGCCGCCCGATCGCGCCGCCGCACTTTCGCATACGACAGCGGACCACGTTGCGCTGTTTCTCGAACGAGTCCTTGTCGACGGCAAGTTCTACTCGACCTTCTCACTGTTGTTCGGCATCGGGTTTGGCGTGCAACTCTCACGCGGCGGCGATGCTGCGTTGCCGAGGTTCAGGCGGCGGCTCCGCATCCTGCTGGGGATTGGCGCCGTTCACGCCTTTCTGATCTGGGCCGGCGACATTCTCATGCTTTACGCGCTACTCGGATTCACGATGCCGTGGTTCGCGCGGAAGTCCAATCGTGCGCTCGTACGGTGGAGCGTGATCCTGCTCGCGGTGCCGACGGCTCTCTACGTCGTCGCGCTGGCGATCTGGATGATTGTCGGAAACGGTGCGCCGCAGACGTCGGCTGGCTCGGGCCCACCGGCAAACATGTTGGCTTTCTTCGAAGCCATGGGGAGGGGCGGCTTCAAGGATGCGTTCATTGGCAACCTCGTCTTTCTCGCCGGGCGCTGGGCCGACCTGTTTGCGACGGTGCGGTTCCCGAAGGTGCTGGGCATGTTCGTGCTCGGGCTCTGGACCGTGCGCACCGGGATCGCTCTCTCGCCCTCCGATCATCGCGCTACCTTGAAAAGTTGGAGTCTGGCTGGGTGGGGCATTGGCCTGCCGGCTAACGTGATCGCGGCCTGGTCATTCGAACACTGGCCCTATCTGCCGCCATCTCTCGGAGGGTTGATCGGAGTTGCGATGCAGGGCGTCGGTGTTCCGATGCTTGCACTGGGGTACGCGACCACTGTTGCACTGCTGGTCGTGGATGGCCGTCGTCTTGTCACCGTCTTCGCCCCCGTCGGACGCATGGCACTCACGAATTATCTGATGCACTCGATCATCTGTGTCACGCTGTCGTACGGGTTCGGCCTGGCGCTGTGGTGGCGAATCGGCGCAGCGCAGACGATGGCGATCGCTGCCGCGATCATAGTGCTGCAGATCCCGCTCAGCGCCTGGTGGCTCTCACGATTCCGCTTCGGGCCCGTCGAATGGATCTGGCGTCGGCTCACCTACGGGAAACCACTTTGATGCAGCGGACTTCGGTCCTCTTTTTCTGAGTACGAAATGTCTGCAACGAGATCACCTGACACTGGATCGTGACTATGAGACTACTCTCGCTTCGTTTGGCTCTGATCAGTTGGCTTTCAGTGATAACGCTCGCGCAAGTTGCCAACTCGCAGACGCCCACCAATCCGCCACCTGATGCCCGGTTCAAAGCCGACATTCTCGTCATCGCGCCACACCCTGATGACGAGTCGACCATCGCTGGTTACCTGGCCAAAGCTGTGCTCGACGAGCACCGTCGAGTTGCCGTCGTCCTCACCACTCGCGGCGATGCTGGTCAGAACCTCGTTGGTTCCGAGCAGGCGCGTTCGTTGGCCGAAATACGCGAGATCGAGACGCGACAAGCGCTGGCCTCGATCGGGATTACCAACGTTTTCTTCCTCCGCGCGCCGGACACGTTCGGGCAGGATTTCCCCGACGTGCTACGCTCTCTCGAGACATCGAACCACGGCAGCTCACTCGGCGAGGCCGTGCGATTCATCAGACTGACGCGACCGGAAGTGGTGATCACGATGTTGCCCGCTACGGTCGTCGGTGAAAATCATGAGGACCATCAGGCGGCGGGCGTAATCGGCACAGAGGCATTCGACCTGGCGGGCAATCCGACGGCGTTCCCCGAACAAGTCGCTGCCCCCGAGGACCGGCTGTGGTACGGCAACCTGATGGAAGGATTGCGCGCGTGGCAGCCAAAAAAACTCTACTACTATACCGATGCGTCCCACTTCGACTTCCTGAAAGGCAAAGGTCCGGAATATTCGATGACGGCAATTTCGCCGTCGCAGCGGGTCTCCTACGGGCGCATCGCGGCAAAGGAGCTGTCGTTCCATCGCACGCAGTACGGTGACGTTCCGTCAAGGGACCTAGCGACGAACAACTTGCGCAATTACGAGCAGCCACTGCCGTTTGTACTCGGCAAGTCTTTGACAGGCGGCTCAGTCACCGCTGACATCATGGACGGAGTCGGCTCGGGAGTGATCCCTTTCGCACCGGTGCGCGGATACCGCCCGCCTGAGAATGCGCCGGCGTTGTCGATGGAGCTGGGCCAGGGATGGGCGTTTTACAAGCGCTTCTACCCGGCGCACAATCTCGACGTCATGCCGGGGTTGCTTGCGCCCGAGCTCGGCGTCGGAAGCGGACAGCATTTCCCGGTGATGCTGTTGCTCCACAATGCTACGGACAAGCCTGTCACTTTCCACTTGCGAACGCAGCTTCCGCCCGGCTGGAGCGTAGACAGTACTTCAGCCCAACACTCGCATCCCTGGCCGACAAGCACTTTCATTGCTGCTGCGCACGACGATTTGGCAGTCCGAATTCGTCTCGTGGCGCCGAGAGCTCAAACATCTCAATGGCAAGCGATTACTTGGACCGCCGACGCTGACGGACAGCAAGTCGGACCCGTGACACTTAGGATTTACGTGTACGGAGGACAATGAGCCGCACGGGTTCCGATTCGGTCGGCGTGATGTCCTTGAGAAACGCTATGCGAGTACTGGCGGCGCTCACGCTTCTGTTTCTGGCGCCTGAGAATGCGAATGCCGCCCCCTGCGACAGCCTGATGAAATTGCAACTCGCGAACACGACCATCACCAACGCTCGCATCGTCAGCCCGGGCGCATTTCACCTGCGGCCGCGTCAACGCCGGTCCGTCGAAATCTTTACCGCATTCGACCGCCTTCCTGCGTTCTGCCGAGTGGAGGCTACGGTCAGGCCGTCGGGTGACTCGCACATTCAGGTCGAGGTGTGGCTTCCTGCGACTGCCTGGAACGGAAAGTTCCTCGGTGTCGGCAACGGCGGGTTCGCCGGCTCACTGAGCTACTTCCGTCTCGGAGAAGCCGTCAACAGTGGGTACGCCGGCGCGTCAACTGACACCGGGCACAGAGGCAGCGCCCGTGATTCGCAGTGGTCGATCGGCCATCCGGAGAAGCAAACCGATTTCGATTACCGGGCGGTACACGAAATGACAGTGGTGGCGAAAGCGGCTATCAGCGCGTTCTACGGTAGGACCCCCGGTCATTCCTATTTCAGCAGTTGCTCCAACGGCGGACGCCAGGGGCTGATAGAAGCGCAACTATATCCCGCGGACTACGATGGGATCATGGCTGGTGCACCGGCCATGCATCTTGGTTTCAGAACGTTCGTGTCCGACAAAGTCGATGCCTTTCGCGACCGCGGCGGAAAGCTGGTGATTTATCACGGGAGCGGAGACGCTCCGCAAAACAGCGTGGACTTTTTCAGGCTGCTGCAGTCGCGAATGGGCCGCAACGCTGTCGACGCGTTCATGCAACTCTACATCGTGCCGGGGATGGGTCACTGCGGCAGCGGCGAAGCGCCGAACGATTTTGGGCAATGGGTCAGACCAAACGCAGACCCCGAGCACAGCATGTTGAAAGCGCTCGAACGGTGGGTGGAGCTCGGCGTGCGACCGGCGAGCGTCATCGCAACGCAGTGGAAGGAAGACGGTGACACTACAAGCGGGGTTCTGCGTACGCGTCCCCTCTGTCCGTATCCGCAGACGGCGCGCTGGACGGGCGCCGGCGACAAGAACGATTCGAAGAATTACGCGTGCGGGTCATGACCCTCACGTCTTGACGGTTGGGTGCGCAGCGCCTCAACTAGTAAGGTCCTTCGACAGATTATTCATGGCGACAAAGAAACCCGCGACCAGCGCGCTGGGCGCGGAGCAGATTCCTCGGCAGAACAGCCGAGCGACAGCGGCGACGACGGTACCGTCGGCGTTTAGCTCCGAGAGCGGCCGAACCTACCGGCTGGATCGGCTAATCGGGAAGGGTGGATTCGGCGAGGTCTATCTTGCAACGCCCACACCTCAGGACGGGCTGCCGCGACAGGTTTGCATCAAGATCACCGAGCGCTTGTCGGGATGGCTACGCGAGGCGTACTTCGCCGAGCTTCTCTATCGAGAGCCGCGCGCGCTGCGTGTCTACGATCGATTCGCCGAGGCCAACGGCGCAGCCATGCGCTATTGCATCGCGCTCGAGTACGCGGTGCACGGCGATCTCGGTGTGTGGCTGGAGAAGAAGGGCGCGCAGTCCGAACGCTTCGTCCGGCGCGAGATCGCCGCGATCCTTGGTGCACTCGACATTTTACATCGCGGGCAGGCGATGCATCGCGATCTCACACCGTTCAACGTGTTCGTCTGTGAGGACGAGCAGCTGAAGCTGGGCGACTTCGGCATCGCCATGCACCAACGCAGCCAGCGTGGTGTCACCGCAGATGCATTCAACATCTTCAACGCGCCGGCCGAGATCGCGTGGGGACGAGTGCGCCGCTGGCAGCAGCGCGACGACATCTACCAGTTGGGACTGATCGCGGCGATGCTGTTGCGCGGCGACATCTCGAGCCCGATGAGCAGTCGCGATGTCCGCCGTCTCCCGTGCAGCGATCATCTCAAGGAAGTCATCTACCGTTGCCTCGGCGCACGCGGCAAGCGTTACCAGGCGGCGGGCGAGCTAATCAAAGCGCTGCGGCATCGACCGAAGCAGCCTCATCTCGGCCGAATTGTGAGTCTCGAGGGAAGGCGAGTCTCGTTCACAGGTTTCTTGAGTCGCCCGCGGAGCGAAGCGATCGCTGCCGCGAAGAAAGCGGGCGCGATTGTCAAAGCGAAACCCGGTCCGTCGTCGGACGTGCTGGTGCGCGGTCGGCCCAATGCGTTGCAGATTGCCGGCGAGGACGGCGGCACGAAACTGCTGGAGATTCGACGCCTCGCGAGCAAAGGTCACGTCGTGAAAGTGATTGGTGAGCGGCAGTTCTGGAGGTTAGTGGAATCAGGGAGTCGGTCGCGCAAGACTACGCGAGTCGGTCGGCGCAACGGTCGCACATGAACCTCGCGGTCAATCCGCCCGTTCTTCCGATGCTCGCGAAGCGAGTCGCCGAGCTCCCTCCAGGTGAAGGATGGATCTTCGAGCCGAAGTGGGATGGATTCCGCACACTCATCTTCCGTGACGGCGACGAGGTCTTCATTCAGAGCCGCGACGAAAGGCCGCTCAATCGCTACTTCCCCGAGCTGATCGATCCGCTGAAGGCGCAGCTCCCCAAACGGTGCGTACTCGACGGCGAGATCGTCATCGCGACCAGCGAAGGCCTCGAGTTCGATACGCTCCAGATGCGACTGCACCCTGCTGAGTCGCGCGTGCGGAAATTGGCTGTGGAGACGCCGGCGTCTGTCGTCTTCTTTGATTTGCTTTGTGAGGGTGATAAGAGCCTTTGCGACACGCCCTTCGGTACACGTCGCGCGAGACTCGAGTCGCTGCTCAAAAAAGCGGACCCCCCTCTTCACCTCACTCCGGCAACGCGCGACAGGAACACCGCCGCCGACTGGTTTCGCCGCTTCGAGGGCGCGGGACTCGACGGCGTCGTCGCGAAATCCGAGGACGGAACCTACCAGCCGAACAAGCGAGCGATGTTCAAGGTCAAGCACGAGCGAGATTGCGATTGCGTCGTCGCTGGATTTCGCTGGCACAAGCGCGGTGAGAAAACCAAAGTCGGCTCGCTGCTGCTCGGCCTTTACGACGACGGCGGAAACCTCGAGCACGTCGGCGTCTGCGCGAGCTTCACCGACGTAAAGCGGAAAGAGCTGGTGAAGTTTCTTGCTCCTTATCGTAAGAACGCGCTCGACGACCACCCGTGGCGCTCCTGGGCCGAGGCAGAGGCTGAGGCGCCCGCGAACGGACAGCCGCATCGCATGCCGGGCGGCCAGAGTCGTTGGAGCGCGGGGAAGGATTTGTCGTGGGAGCCACTTCGTCCGGAGCTCGTCGTCGAAGTTGCGTACGACCATATGCAGGGCGATCGCTTCCGACACACTGCACAGTTTCGTCGTTGGCGCGACGACAAGCGTCCGCGCGACTGCACCTACGACCAGCTCGAAGTCGTACCGCCGCACGAACTCGCAGCGATTTTCGCCAGCGGGCGTTAGCAGCGTTTGCCTACAGAGTTACCGATGCGGAATCACCTCTTGAAGCGACTGTTGTTGTTCGCCCTCGGGGCAGCGTTGTGCGTCCTCGCATACCTGTTCCTGCTCAACTTCCCCGGCTTGGGCTCACGTAGTCCTACCGCCGGTGTGGTGCCTGCGCTCGCACTTGCCGCGAGTACGTTGTGGCTCACCATTCGCTTCCTCCGGGCTGACCGGATGTCGCCGTCCGAGCTCGGCCTAAGCGCTGCCGACAATCGCCTTGCGCGCCTTGGAATCGGGTTCCTTGCCGGGAGCGCGCTGACCGGTCTGTGGCTCGTCATTGTCACACTGACCACGGGCGCCACCTGGCATCCGAATGCAGCCTTCCGCGGCGTGACCTTCCTCGGCGCCTGTGCGTTCAACGTCCTTAATAATGTCGGCGAAGAGTTGGTCTATCGTGGTTACGCTTTCGTTCGGCTCGCGGACCGCTTTGGTCCATACGTCACTGTGGTGGCAACGTCCAGCGTATTCGCCTTGCTCCATCTGCAGGCTGGTCTCCCGTGGCTCAGTGTCCTTGCCGGCGTCTTCACTTCCGGACTGGTCTTCGGAGCCATCTTTGCCCGGTGGCGCAGCGTACCACTCGCTCTCGGGTTTCATGTCGCCACCAACGTTGTGCAGGATGCATCAGGACTGCGCCCCAGTGCCGCGTCCATCTTCGCTCCCGCCTACCCTCCTGCCGCCGTCGATTCGGGCACGCGCACGCTCGCCGGTATCGCGCTAGTCAACCTCCTGCTTGCCGCAAGCATACTGATAGCTCGGCGAAACCCCTAGAATTCGCCGTGCGCAAACACATCCTCCTCTACGGAGTCCTCGGCGGACTTCTGATCGCCGGGCTCAAGGCCATCGAGTACCGATGGATCGTGGTCGAGCATTCAGTCGAGATATACGGCGGGCTAGTGGCCGCGGTGTTCGCCAGCCTCGGTATCTGGCTCGGTCTCAAGCTCACGCGCAACAATGAAACGGTCGTCGTCCGTGAGGTGATGGTTCCCGCCCCGACATCCTTCAGGCTCGATGAGGCCAAACGCGAGTCGCTCGGCATCACGCCGCGCGAGCTGGAGATACTGGCGCTGATCGCGGCAGGTTTGAGCAACAAGGAAATCGCCGAACGGGTACATGTGAGCGAGAACACTGTGAAGACACACTCCAGCCGAGTGTTCGACAAACTTGGCGCCAGGCGTCGAACCCAGGCGGTGCAGCTGGGCAAGGAGCTGCGGCTCATTCCCTGAATTTTCGTTCAGGCCCTACGCGTGCTCAGGCGTAAATTGACTGTGGCCTGACTCCGTGTGACGAACTTCGTCGGTCGCGCGGCCCTATGCCGCATGTCGTAGATTCAACGGCAACAGGGAAGGGAGGAAATCAGGATGACCGATACGAACATTGCTACGCCCGCGGAGCAGCGGGTCGCTACTGCCGCTCCGACAAAAGTGACTCGAGCTTATGCGGCACAGGCGCCTGACGCGCGTCTGGCTCCTTTCCAGATCGAGCGCCGCGCGCTGCGGCCGCGCGATGTGCAATTGGAGATTCTGTACTGTGGAGTGTGCCACTCCGATATCCACATGGCGCGCAACGAGTGGGGACAGACGATTTATCCCGTAGTTCCCGGTCATGAGATCGTGGGTCGAGTGACTGCCGTTGGCGACGACGTCACGAAGTTCCGCAGCGGTGATCTCGTCGGCGTCGGATGCATGGTCGATTCCTGCCGCGAGTGCGTCAACTGCCGGAAAGGCCTACAGCAGTACTGCACGGTGGGCATGGTCCTCACCTATAGCGCCCGCGACAGAGTCAGCGGCGACATCACTTACGGCGGCTATTCGAAGCAGATCGTGGTTGATGAGGATTTCGTCCTACGCGTCTCGGACAAGTTGCCGCTCGCCCAGGTAGCGCCGCTTCTCTGCGCTGGCATCACCACTTACTCACCACTCCGCCACTGGAACGTCGGCAAGGGCCACAAGCTCGGCGTGATAGGACTCGGTGGACTTGGCCATATGGCGCTGAAGCTCGGAGCGTCGTTCGGAGCGGAAGTGACGATGCTCAGCACGTCGCCTGAGAAGGAAGCGGATGCTCGGAGATTGGGGGCGAACAAGTTCGCGCTCACACGCGATCCCGCGCAGCTCAAGCAGCTGGCCGGATACTTCGACTTCATCATCGACACCGTTTCGGCAAAGCACGATTACAACATGTACCTGGGGTTATTGGCGACCGATGGCGTGATGATGTGCGTCGGCGCACCGCCAACGCCGGCTGAGGTAGCGATGTTCACTTTGATCACGGGCCGCCGCAGCCTGACGGGTTCCGGTATCGGCGGCATTCCCGAAACACAGGAGATGCTGGATTACTGCGCCGAGCATGGCATCAGCTCTGACATTGAGCTGATCGACATTGGCTACATCAATGAAGCCTACGAGCGGATGTTGAAGAGTGACGTTCGCTACCGGTTCGTTATCGACATGGCGTCGTTGAGCTGATTGTCACCAATGCCAGGGCCAAATAAGGGGGTCTAAACCAGGGGCGTTAGGACACTTGGCGAACGTAGTTATCGCGTTACGACGGAGGAGTGAGCGAAGTCTTTTATGACACCTCTCTCTCCGAGATCTGACCGATGGGCAAGCCCCTGATTTGGCTACTCCTAGTCTTCTGGATATTCCTCGCCTACCGCGCACTGCAACACGGGGACACTGCAATGGCGATGCTTTTCGGCGTCGTGGGAGTCTCTCTCACTGCTTACCGACTGCGCGCTCGCTAGGGGTTTGAGCTGACCCGTTGGCTCCTGGCATCCAGGGATTAGCAAGCGTGCGGGACTTTAGCCTTGGCGTTAGGTTGCGACGACACGCCAAGCTCTGAGGAGACAGACGATGAGAGACTGCTCGATCCAGCTCACGAATCATCCCGGAGACCTCGGCCGAGTGGCGCAGGCGCTCGGTCGGCGCGGTGTCAACATCAAAGCCCTCGCGGCGATTTCGGTCGGCGGCACAGCGATGGCGCGCATTCTTCCCGATGATATCGTTGTGGCGCGCAGTGCCTTAGAGGCGGCGAACATTCGGTTCGCCGAGAGTGAAGTCCACCTCGTGACGCTCGAAAACAAGGCCGGCATACTTGCCAATGTCACGAACCGACTCGGCGACGAGGGCATCAACCTCGAAGCGATCTACGTAACGGGCGTCGCAGATGACCTGGTCGAGCTCGCGATCGTCAGCGACAATCCCAAGAAAGCGAAAAAGATCCTCGAAGAGTTCTGAAGAATAGACGGGCGCACGCTTGCCTTTTGGACGTTCGATTCTGCTGGCCGCGGCGCGAAGCAAGAGGCTAAACGATTTCGCTCTCCGCAGCGCGTTCGTGAAGCGCGCGACGCGGAAATTCATGCCGGGCGAGCACGCAACTGACGCACTCGAAGCAGGTGCCGTCATCGCCGCGACTGGCCGCGGACTGATCTACACGCAGCTCGGCGAAGCGATCACAAGTGCCGATGCTGCGCTGGCCGTGCGCGATCATTATCTGCGGTTCTTCGATCAAATTCGCGCGATGCAGCTTCCAGCGCACATCAGCGTCAAGCCGTCGCAGCTCGGTCTTGATCTCTCCATCGCTGCGTGCGAGCGCCATCTGCTCACGCTGGCGGCAAAGGCGGAGGAAACTGGATCAGCACTCTGGCTGGACATGGAAGACTCGAGCTACGTGGACCGAACGCTGGACCTCTACGTCTCACTGCTCGGAGATCACCCTTCTACGGGCGTCGCACTTCAGGCCTATCTGCGTCGCACGCCTGACGATCTTGCCCGGCTGATGCCGCTCAAGCCGGTAATCCGACTGGTGAAGGGAGCATACGACGAACCGAAGGCAGTGGCGTTCGAGAAGAAGAGCGACACCGACCGCGCGTATTACGCGCTCGCTTCACAACTGCTCGACGCAGCGCATACGGGAGGCTGCTCGCCTGTTTTCGGCACGCACGATCTCACGTTGATCTCGCGCATCGCCGACCGCGCGGCGGCGTCCGGAGTCGGAAACGACAAGTATCGGAAACGACAAGTATCAGATTCACATGCTATACGGGATTCGCGACGCCGCCCAGCGCCGGCTCGTCGCCGAGGGCCACATCGTGAAGACGCTGGTTAGTTATGGCGCGGCGTGGTACCGCTGGTACATGCGGCGCCTGGCCGAACGTCCGGCGAACGTTCTGTTCGTCTTCAAGTCATTGCTCGGGTGATATCTTCTCGCCATGCCTTTCACTTCACGTGCGCTCGGCTTCTTCCGGCAGCTTGCCCGGCACAACGAGAAACCCTGGTTCGAGGCGCATCGCGACGAATACGAGACAGAGATACGCGAACCGATGCGCGAGCTGATCGAAGATCTCGACATACGTTTCGCGCAGTTCGCGCCGGAGATCGGCGGAGATCCGAAGAGATCGATGTTCCGCATCTATCGGGACATCCGCTTCTCCAAAGACAAATCGCCGTACAAGACGCACGCGGCCTGCTGGTTTCACCATCGCAACGCCGCTCGCAGCGTCGGCTCTGAGGCCGACGCCGGAAGCGCCGGGTTCTACTTTCACCTTCAGCCTGGGAAATCGATGATCGGTGCCGGGCTCTGGATGCCGCCGCGGCCGCAGCTGAACAAGCTGCGCCATTCCATCGCCGATGATCCCGCGGGGTTTGATCGGATGGTACGCTCAATTCCGCCCCGGTTCGGTGGTCTCGACGACGAAGCGATGTTAAAGCGGATGCCGCGTGGTTATGCTGAGGACCATCCCGCCGCGAAATGGCTCCGATACCAGTCCTTTACCAGCGGCCGCTTGCTGACTGATGCGCAGGTGACGAGTGCGTCGTTGGAGCAACTTCTGGCGAGCGAGTTCAAGGCGCTTCTCCCTCTGGTGCGCTGGCTAAATGGTGAGCTCGGTTTTCAGGCCGCTTCGAGACGCTGAGTCAGGCTCTCACAAGAAACTTTGACCCGTCAAGCGCGTAGGTTCTATACGAGGAGTTCCTCATGACTCGACGCTCCAAACTGGTCGGCTGGACGATCTTCAACCTCATCAACCTCGGCGGCTTTATCTACGCTGTGGCGATGGGCGAGCCGCTGCATGCCGCCATCCATGTGGTGCTCCTCGCTGCCGGGGCTTACCTGATGTGGCGGCTCGCGCCGAGTGTAGACCAACGGGAACTGCCCGGTGCGCGGGAGACAGTAGCGAGTCTCGACCACCTTCAGCAGTCTGTTGATGCGATCGCGCTCGAAGTGGAGCGCATCAGCGAGGCGCAGCGCTTCGAAGCCAAACTCCTGAACGAACGAATTCAGAAATCTGCCCTGAAAAAGGATCAATGATGCGCCTTCTCATCATCACCAGCTTCCTCATCGCCACGCCTGGGTTCGCCGCCGCGCAGTTCCCCGCTGAGATTCAATCAGGTACGCGAGTTCGCGTCTGGATCCCGGAGCCGACGCGACAAGAGCAACCACCCGAGCGCAGACAACTTTTACGCGGCTCCGTTGAATCCGTCGACGGAGGCGTGCTCCGGATGAGGGTGCCCAGCACTGTGGGCTCCCTTGCGATTCCGCGCGCTTCGGTGCGCCGCCTCGACGTCAGCCGCGGTGTGTCGCGGGGAGCGAGCATGATCGAGCGCGCCGTTGGCGGTGCGATCGGTGGCGCGATTCTCTTCGGGATGCTCAACGATCCCAACCGCTCGGGAGGTCCGCACTATCGGACCGACTGGCGTGCCGCCGGGGTCGGCGCCGCGTGGGGCGGCGGCATCGGTGCTGCCATCGGGTTCATCTGGCCGTACGAACGCTGGCGCCGCGTCATCCGTTAGCAACGAAGCAGTTATGGAACAGTCTCGCACCGCCAGCGCTGCACGCCCAATGAAGCGCAGCTGGATTTGGCTCGGCGTCATACTGCTGGCTGTCGGTTTGTCAGGGCATCTGCTTGCCGCGCGAGCGATCGGCGGCTACTACATCGCTTACCGGGATCACATCGCCGGCTTCGTATTTCTGACTCTCGTGTCGGCTGCCATCGTCGCCGCTCTTGGCTGGCGATTCTGGAAGGGTCGTCATGACATCACGCTGCTGATTGTCGGTGCGCTGCAAACGATTCTTGGCATCGTGATCTACATCAACAGGTTCCATATTTCTTAGCGGAGTTTCCCGCGCGCTTCACGCCACGCGCGCGTCGGGTCATCATCGGGGTCAGGCGTCTCCTGCGAAGGCCTGATTTTCTCCGGAACGTTTCGAAGATTGACGCGGATGCGCGTCCACGTTGACGACCGTCCACGCATTGAATCGACAAGGATGTCCTCGACGGCCAGATGCTTCGCTGCGTCGGGATGTTCCTTCTTCCAGCGCTCGAGACCTGCCAACGCCGCCTCCTTCTGCAGAGAGTTGGCAACAACGATCAGCGGCATCTTGGTTCTCGGTTTTGTCGCCGTCTTCGCAGCCGACTTCGTGGGAGTTTTCCTGGTCGTCTTCGTTGTCGCATCCTTGGCGCGTGATGGAGCGACGCGCGGCGCTTCGCCTTCCATCTTCCGAAAGTGAGGCGGCCACGGTGCGTCACCGAGTCCAGCAGCTTCGTCGCGCGCAGCCAGTTCTAGCAACCGCTCCAGTGAACCGGGCGATAGCTCCATTTCCGCGTTCGGATCTCCGATTTTCTCGAGCCGCGCCGGCATGGTTAGCACGGTAAAATCTTCCGGCTGAGAATCCGGAACTTCGTCCCAATGCAGGGGCGCCGACACGCGCGCATCAGGCAGCGGCCGGATCGAGTACGCCGAGCAGGTGGTGCGGTCTTTGGCATTCTGGTTGTAGTCGAGGAAGACGCCGTGACGTTCCTCTTTCCACCACTTCGACGTCGCCAGCTTTGGCGCACGTCGCTCGATCTCGCGCGAGAGCGCCAGTGCAGCGCGCCTCACTTCGGTGAACGACCATCGCTGCTGAATGCGAGCGTTGACGTGCATGCCGCGCGAGCCACTCGTCTTCGGCCAGCCGCGCAGCCCCATCTCCTCGAGCAGCTGCTTCGCTTCCATCGCAACTCGACGAACACTGTCCCATTCGACCCCTGGTATCGGATCGAGATCGATGCGCAGCTCGTCGGGGTGATCGAGATCGTTCGTGCGCACCGCGTGTGGATGCAGCTCGATGCACCCGAGGTTCACGATCCACGCGAGGCCCGCGGTGTCGTCGACGACCACTTCTTCCGCGGTCCGTCCCGACGGAAAGGAGAGCGTGACGGTTCTCAGCCAATCGGGGCGATTCTCGGGTGCCCGCTTCTGGT
>WNGI01005379.1_pt1 | contig 16738 bp, 12 predicted proteins | sample 5400621 | NCBI WGS metagenome assembly WNGI01 (sample SAMN13153374, study PRJNA577476) | soil metagenome | isolation source: 20 cm soil or saprolite under Garry oak tree replicate 1 | place: USA:California | collected 2016-06-15 | reverse complement strand
CCATGGCGGGGGCGGAGCGCTTGAGGTCGGCGAGCACGACGGCGCGGCGGGCGATCCGGTCCAGGGCCGCGATCCAGCGGACCGCTGTCGCGCGCGGCACGTGGTGCAGCACCTGGCTCGCGATCACCACGTCCACCGAGCGCGGGGCGAACGGCAGGGCGTTCCCGTCCGCCAGCACGGCGAGCAGCCCGGCCTCCCGCGCGGCGCGCGCGGCCGTTGAGTTGTTGTCCAGGCCAATAGGGACGAGGTCGATGCCGTAGCCCCGTGCCAGTCGCCCAGCCGCTGCCGGGATGTCTCCGGTGCCGGTTCCGACGTCGACCAGCGTCCATCTGTTCCGCATTCCGCGTTCCGCGACCGGCAGGGAGTCCTTTAGGGCGTTCCGCATTACTCGTTCGAGTCCCCAGAGTGCGGCTCGCGTCCCGCCAAACCATCGATTGAGGAATGCGATGTCGCGCAGCGTCCGCCGCACCGCCGCGGGATCAGCGCGCGGATCGTCGAGCACCTCGGCGCCGAGCATCAGCGGCCCGCGAGGCCGGTGTAGCCGCCCCGGTAATAAAGAAGGGGCCGCCGCTCGGTCACCGCGCCCCCGGTCACGAGGGCGAAGAACACGGTGTGATCCCCAGCCGGCACCGCCTGCACTTTCGTGCATTCGATGTGCGCGAGCACGCCGTCCAGCACCGGCAGGCCCTCCACGTTGTCCCGGTAGCCGATCGCCTCCCCTTGGTCGAAGCGGTGCTCGGTGGCGTCCGCGAAGTGGCGCGAGATCGCCTCCTGGTCGGCCGCGAGCACGTTGACGACGAAGCGCTGTGCCGTCTGAAGCGCGCCGTGCATCTCGTTCTGATGGTCGATCGACACGAGGAGCAGCGGCGGCTCGAGCGAGACCGAGGCGATGGAGCTCGCCGTCATCCCCACCCGCGCGCCGTCGGCGCGGCGCGCGGTGACGACCGTGACGCCGGTCGCGAAACGCCCCAGGAGCTGGCGGAACCGGGCGGGATCGACGCCGGAGGGGGTCACCAGAGCAATCGCAGCAGCGTGTGGGGAGCGAACAGGGCGCGCGCCGGCACGAAGTTGCCGGTCGTCCCGACGACCAGATCCCCGAGCTGGGGCCGGCGCGCGAGCCGCCCCACCACCCGGTTGGTGAGCGCCGGCCAGCCGACGCCGAGGCCGATGAGCCGCTCGATCGCCCACTTGCCGAGGAACACCCGGCGCCGCGCGCGCGCGTACGGCGCGAGCGCGACGTGCGGCAGCGGCCCCCCACCCGGCGCCTCCGAGATCAAAGCGGCGATGAGCACATCCGCGAGCAGCTCGGCGCCGCGCAGCGCGGCGAAGATGCCCTGGCCCGTGAACGGGTCGAAGAAGTCCGCCGCGTCGCCCACGAGACAGGCGCCGTCGGCGATCGCGCGATGGGACCGTTGCGCCAGCGGTCCCACCGCGATGACCTCGCGCACCAGCTCGGCGCCCGCGAATCGACCGGCGAGGCGGGGGAAGCGCTCGAGGGCCGGCAGGAACCGATCGCGCCACGAGGTGCCGGGGCCGGGCCGCGCCGCCCGCTCCGGGACGACGAGGGCAATGGTCGTGACGCCCCCGCCCACGGGCCCGAGGCCGACATAGCCCGCCCCCCGGTGGCCGACGTGCATCTCCCCCAGGTCGCCCACGTCGGTCACGCCCGCGACGTGCGCCGTAAAGGCGACGCGCCGCGGCCAGCCGGTGCGCCGGCCGCCGAGCCGCCGCGCGACCACGGAGCGCAGCCCGTCGGCTCCCACGACGACCCTCGCTCGCACCGACTCACGCATCCCCCATCCCCCATCCCGAATCACCACGCCACCCACGCCACCGGATTCGTACAACAGGTCTTCGACGACCGTGCCTTCCCGGACCGTCGCCCCCGCGCGTTGCGCCGCCGTTCGCAGAATAAAATCGAGATCGACGCGGGGCAGGGCGAGGCCGTAGGGGAGCGGCGCGGGCCAGCGGTGGTCGCTCGCGAAGCGGCCGAGGGCCTCCGTGCCGTCGGGCGCGACGACGCGCATGCCATAGAGCCGGGCGGGCGCGCGCGCCAGCACCTCCGCGAGCGCGCCGGCGTCCAACTCGCCGAGCAAGCGCACCGTCTCGGGGCTCAAGTACTCGGAGCAGGGCTTGTGACGAGGGAAGCGGGCGCGGTCCAGCAACAGCACCGCCGCGCCCGCGCGGGCGAGCCGCAGCGCGGTCGCGGAGCCCGCGGGACCGGCGCCGACGACGACTGCGTCCCAGCGCATCAGCGCCTCACGCCAGCGCGCCGACCGCGGCCCCGGCCAGCGTCGCCGCGAGGTTCACCGCGTCGTTGTCCAGCCACCGCCAGCCCCGGATCAGTCGCACCGGCTCGTGACACACCGTGTCCCGCCGCTCGCTGCGCGCCGCGCATTGCGGGCACTCGTAGACACCCTGCACGGTTGCACCGAGGAGCGAGTCCACCAGCATCCCCACGACCCCCGCGCTCGCAACTACCAAGGCTGACCACGGAGCGGCGCCCCGGGGTGCTACGAGGCTGGCCAATGCCCCGATCGCCCCCGCCCCCACAACCCCACCTCCCGTCCCCAGCACCGAGATTCCCCCCGACGTCCCCTTGGGCACCGGACGCCCGGTGGTGAGGAGCCGCGGCGCCGTGGGTGAGAACGCCCCGATCTCCGTGGCCCAGGTGTCGGCGGTGGCGGCGGCGAGAGCCGCCGCAGCGATGGACCAACGACCCCATAACCCTGCGGCTGCGGCCACACCGCCGTTGGCGAGCACCTGGCGGAGGTTGCGCCGGCCGCCATCGCCGCCAGCGACCTGGGTGAGCACGCTCCCGGAAATGAAAAAAGCGAGGAGCAGAATCAGTCCTCGCCACCCGAGCCCCCACGTGACTGCCGCGCCCACGGCGACGGCCCCGGCCGCCCCGCCGCGCGTCAGCCACTTCACTCCTCGAACAACTCCCGCGCGATGCGCCGTCGCAGCTCGGCGGGAGCACCCTGGGCCCGGCAGCGGGCGCGCACGAACTTGAGGAACAGCGCCTCGAAATCGTGATGCTCGCCGCACGGCGGGCACTCGGCGAGGTGCGCGCGGATCTCCCGCTCCAGCTCGGGCGTGAGCTCCTTGTCGAGGAACTCGTACAGATGCTCGGCGCACTCGCGACAGTTCATGGCTTGCTTCCCTTGATGTAGCCCATGCTCACGGCGTACTGGTACAGCTTGCGCTGCAGCATCTGCCGGGCGCGGAACAGCCGCGACTTGACGGTCCCCACCGGCACCTTGAGGATACGGGCGATCTCCTGGTACGACATACCCTCCACGTCACTCAACACCACGGTCTCCCGAAACGTTTCCGGGAGGTCGTCGATGGCCTTGAGCACCTCGTCGTCCACGATGCGGTCGAAGAACGCCCCCTGGGGGTCCTCCTCCTGCACGTCCTGGAACACCGCAAACGGCTCCACCGCGTCCACGTTCACCGTTTCCGGGTGCCGGGTGCGGCGCCGGTATTCATTAATGAAGGAGTTCCGCAGGATCGTGAGCAGCCACCCCTTGGCGTTGGTGCCCTTGGTGTACTGATCCCAGGACCGGTAGGCTTTGAGCATGGTTTCCTGCACCAGGTCGTCGGCGTCGGCGGCGTTGCCGGTGAGCCGCTGGGCGACGCGGTACAGTGAGTCCAGGTGCACGAGGGCTTCGCGCTCGAAGCTGGCGCGTTTTTCGTCGACGGGAGCGGGTGGGGTGGTCGCGGGCATGGGCTGCTGTAAGGCTCGCGTGCCCTCCCGGGTTCCGCAATGGGGTGGTAATATTCGCGCGCCGTGGTGCACAGCATCGTCCCCCTGGCCGTCCTGGAAGCCGTGCGCAATCTCGACACGCCCGTCGAGGATGGCCTCTCCGAATTCGCCGAGGAGCTCCTCGTCAAGCGCCTGGGCCTGTCGCGCACCGTGCAGGTTCAGCTCGTCGAGTACGAGGGGCTGGCCCGGCGCGACCGCCGCGTCGATGCGGGGCACGTCGAAGCGCTGCTGCGGCTGGTGGGGAGGCGCCCGGACGCGGACCTGGTGTTCGCGGATGCGGGGCGGCGGGCCGCGCGGCGGGCGGTGCGCCGCGCGTCGGTGCTGGCGCGGGCCGCGGCCCGAACGGCGCGGTCGCTGGGATACGTCGTCGCGCGCGGGGCGGCGCGCGCCGTCTTCGGGGGCGATCTGCGGCGCGAGCAGCAGGTCCCCGTCGCGCGCATCACCGACCCGATGGCCGTCAACGCCACGCCCGACGGATCGGCGTGCGGCTTCTACGCCGCCGGGTTCACCGAGCTGCTGCGCCTCCTCGTCGGCTTCGAAGGCGCGATGCTGCACACCGAGTGTCGCTCGCGCGGCGCCGAGCGGTGCGAGTGGCGCGCCGCCGCGGCCGACCCGCGGCACCACTGAGCGCGCCGGCTCTCGCCCCCCCCCCGCTCGTCACTCCATGCGATGCACGCGCTTGACGAGCGTATCGACTCCGCTCAAGTACAGGATCTCGCAGGGCCGATAGCCGACGACCCATTCGTCGAAGTCCGTGGCGATCTGAAAGAAATCGCCGGGCGTGAGGTCGATCTCGCTGCCGTCGGGCAGCTGCACCTTGACGCGACCGGAAAGCACCACGCCCACGTGCTCGGCCGCGGCGTCGATCGGCGAGGCGGGGCCCGTGGTGCAGCGCGACCACCGCCACCCGGGCGCGTAGGTTCCCTTCCCGATGGCCCGCCCACCCATCGTGATCTGCTCGAGCCGGCCCTGCTCGAAGACCAGGACGCGCTCCGGTGAATCGAAGCGCCGGATGATCACCGCGGTTTCCGATGTCGAACGATCAAATCGCATGTCGCCTCCAGTGCGCACCGGGAGGGAGTCGCGGTCCCGACGGGCGCCCGATGCCGTCCGCGCCGCCAGGTCGAAGCTCTCTACATAGTTACCCCACCCGCCGCCGTTGCGTTCGCGGTCCCCGCGGTGCACGTTACCCGGCCCGATGTGAGAGTCGGGGAGCGATGCTCCGATGTCGGCTCGTTTGTTCCCACCCTGTAAGGGTGGGCTCGGCGGGCGCAACGCTGAAGCGAACCGGGTACCCTTTAGGGTGGTGCTGGCCGAGCCCACGCTTGTAGCGTGGGGAGACCGAGCGATCCATGCCACTTCTTTCGGATTTCGATTTCGCCGCGCTCCGCGCGGTGCTCGCCGAGCTCGGCGCCGACGGCTGGCTGTTGTTCGACTTCCACGGGGTCAACCCGGTGGCGGGCCACGTGCTCGGCCTGGGTCACGGCCTGGCGACCCGGCGACTGTTCGTCTGGCTGCCGCGCGCGGGCGCGCCCGTGGCCGTCGCGCACAAGATCGAGCTGGGACCGTTCGGGAACGGAGGGTTCCCCGGCGAGGTGCGGCCGTACGCCGCCTGGCCCGAGCTGCACGCGGCGTTACAGCAGCTGGTCGCGGGCAAGACGGTCGCGATGGAGATCTCGCCCCGTGACAACGTGCCCTACCTCGATCGCGTCCCCCACGGGGTCGTCGAGCTGCTCGAGTCGCTGGGCGCGCGCGTCGTATCGTCCGCGCCGCTGGTGACGCGCTTCGCCGCGCGCTGGACGGCGGCCGAGCTCGACGGTCATCGCCGCGCCGCGGAGGCGCTCGCGGCGATCGCGCCGGAAGCGATCCGCTGGGCGGGCGGCGAAGTGGCGCGGGGCGCCGAGGTGCGGGAGACGGCGGTGCAGCGGCGCGTGCTCGACGGGTTCGAGCGGGCGGGGCTTGTGACCGACAACCCGCCCATCGTCGCCTTCCAGGCGAATGCGGCGAACCCGCACTACGAGCCGCGCGCCGGGGCCGACCGCCGCCTCAAGGCCGGAGACGTGATCCTGCTCGACCTGTGGGCCGGCCCGGCGAAAGGCAGTGTCTTCGCCGACCAGACGTGGATGGGGTTCGCCGGGTCCGCGCCGGACGCCGAGGTGCGACGGGTGTGGGACACGGTGCGGCAGGCGCGGGACGCGGCGGTGGAGCTCTTGAGACAGAAATGGGGAACGGGGAAGGGGGACGGGGGAGGAGTGACCGGCGCCGACCTGGACGATGCCGCTCGCGCGGTCATTCGCGACGCCGGATACGCGGAGTACTTCGTGCACCGCACGGGGCATTCGATCGACCGCGACCTCCACGGCTCGGGTCCGCACCTCGACAACTTCGAGACCGGCGACGACCGGCGGCTCGTGGCCGGCATCGGCTTCTCCGTCGAGCCGGGGATCTATCTGACGGGCCGCTTCGGGATGCGCAGCGAGATCAACGTGTTCCTTGGGGAGACGGGGCCGGAGGTGACGCCCCGGGAGCCGCAACGGGACCTACTGCTCGTGTAGCATTGGTCTTCTCATCGCACACCGGGAGTACTGACCCCGGGCGAAAGCCCGGGTCGGGGGGTCTTGCGGACTTTCGAAGTGGGCGACACTTTGGCCGCCCCGCCCTGTCCCTTTCCGGGGACAACGGCGCCCTAGACGTCTGTCGACATTCGGCTTGACGCGACCCTGAGCGCGGGACAGTTTACGCGAGACGGGGTTTCTCGGGCCGTCGAAGTCTCGCAACACTCACCGAATGGAGGTGACGTGTCCGTCTCGAAGTTTCCGTCCGCAAAAACACTCGCACACTCGCCTCTGGAGGGTCTGTCCATGACGCATCGTGTGAGAAGCGCCTTCGGTCGCTTCCTCGCCACGGTCGCAGCGGCGGCAGTCGCGGTTGCACTCGCGACGGCCTCGGCGGCGGCGCAGCAGACAACGGGGAAAATCGAAGGGACGGTGACGGATCAGCAGGGCGCCCCGATCGCGAACGCGCAAGTGTTCATCGTCGGGACGTCGTTCGGAGCCGTCGCCGACGCGAAAGGCTACTACTTCATCAACAACGTGCCGGTGGGGACGTACACCCTCCGGGCCCAGTTCATCGGGTACGCGCCCACCGAGGTGCGCGACGCGCGCATCCTCGGCGGCCAGACGCTGACGTTCAACATCAAGATGTCGTCGTCGGCGGTGCAGGTGACGGGCATCACGGTCACGGCCGCGGCCAACCCCATCGTGCCGCGCGACCAGGTGACGTCGAAGTCCATCATCGACCAGAAGACGACCAACAACCTGCCGATCGACGACGTGCGCAACGTCGTCACGCTGCAGGCCGGCGTCATCGAGTCCGGTGCGGCGGGCGGCGTCTCGATCCGCGGCGGGCGTCCCGGTGAGGCCAACGTTTACATCGACGGCACGCCCGTGCGCAGCCAGAACTCCGGCTCGCAGTCGATCACCGTGGGCACCAACGCCGTCGAAGAGGCCTCGGTCACCACCGGCGCCATCGGCGTCGAGTTCGGCGACGCGCAGGCCGGCGTCATCGCGTACACCACCCGCTCGGGCGGCCAGAAGCTCGAGGGAGCGGTGTCCTACCAGTCGGACGAACCGTTCGGCAATTCGATCAGCACCGGTTTTAACCGCTTCGAGGGCAACGTCGGCGGGCCGATCCCCGGCCTCGCCGGGCTGCGGTTCTTCGCCTCCGGCGTGGTGCAGGGTCGGGTCGCCGGCGAGCGCGGCTGGGGTTGGGATCAGGTGCCGACGTACACCTTGGGCGGCATCGACACCACAATGTCGGTCGTCACCTCCACGGGCACGCAGCAGGTCGTCGTCCCGCGGTTCGCGCAGGCCAGCGGCCAGTGCGACGCGTCGCAGAACTTCGGCTATGAGTGCCAGGGCCGTCGCTTCCCGCTGAACTGGCGCACGACGGTGCAGACGTCCGCGAAGCTGTCCTACTCCTACGGCAGCGGCTCCAGCGCTTCGCTCGCGTTCCACGTGAACGGCGACCAGGGCCGCAACTGGCCGGGCACCAACATCGGCGACCCACAGCTGTACGGCGGCTTCCACAAATGGAGTCGGCTGCTGGTCGGGAACCTGAGCCACTCGTTCTTCAAGTCGGCCGAGCGCGAGCTGGCTTTGAACGTGAACCTGAGCTGGGCGCGCGACGACAGCATCGCCGGACCGCTCGCGGCCGCGAGCGAGATCGGCACCCGCAGCCCGGCGATGGGGATCGAGTTCTCGACGCTGGGCTTTAATGGCTTCGAGGGGTTCCCGTTCCCGATCGACGACCAGATCATCCAGAACATCCGCAACAACAACGGGCTGCGCACGCCGCTGTTGAACCGCACCGATCTGCGCAACAGCCAGCCGTACCGCATGAACCCGTTCGGCATGATCAGCGGCAGCTGGATCACGAGCGGCTTCGCCGCTAACGGCACGCTCCTCAACGAGACGCGCCTGTACGGCCGCGCCAACCTCGACTGGCAGGCGAACCGGTTCCACCGGTTCAACTTCGGCGGCGAGATTCAGAAGATCAACGAGGCGTACTGGAACAGCGGCATGATCAACCAGATCTTCATGGACGCCTACGTCGTGCACCCGATCCGCTGGGCCGGGTGGTTGTCGGACCGCCTCGACCTGGGCGACGTGGTGCTCGAGCTGGGCGGCCGCTACGACTACTTCGACCCGCGGGCGCTGTTCGCCAAGACGCCGGGGCGGATCTTCACCAACCCCGCCTGGACCGCGGCTCCCAACTACGATGCCGCGCTGGCCGCGGTGTTCGACAAGTCGGTCGGGCACCACACGCTGTCGCCGACGGTGCGGGTCTCGTTCCCGATCACCGAGAAGACGGACTTCCGGCTGTCCTACTCGCACCAGGTGCAGACGCCGGAGCTGACGACGGTGCTCTCGGGCACGAACAACGACCTGGGGTTCACGAACACCAACGACCAGTTCGGGCGCGACGTCGGCTTCGGCAAGACCATCCAGTTCGAGTTCGCGGTGCGGCATGCGTTCAGCCCGGACCTCGTGCTCGACGTGGCGGCGTTCAACAAGGACAAGGTCTCGGACCTGGCGTACCGCATCAAGCCGTTCGACGATCCGGCCAATTGTCAGGGCGGGATCTGCCGGGTCCAGAACGTCAACGTGCTGACGACCGCGGACTTCGGCTACGCGCGCGGGCTGGAGCTGACCCTCGAGCGCCGCGTCGGCTCGTGGCTCAACGCCCACGCCGTGTACACGTTCGAGATCTCCCGCAACACCGGGTCCGATCCGTTCTCGTACCTCAACACCTCGGCGCGCCAGATCTCCCAGGTGACGGGCGACCGCGTGCCGCCGCCGGAGCAGGCGCTGCCGACCAACGACGAGCGCAACCACAACATCGTCGGCAACGTGTCGATCACCGTGCCGCGGGACTGGCAGCAGAACACGATGCTCGGCAAGGCGCTGCGCGACGTGAGCATCTTCATGGACTTCCGGGTGTTCAGCGGGCTGCCGTACACGCGGCTGCGCAACAACGGCGCCGGCAACCAGGCGCCGCGGCAGACCCTGGGGCTCATCGGCACGCAGCTCGAGCCGATCAACAACTCGCATATGCCGTGGCAGAAGCTGGTGGATATGCGGGTGAACAAGGGCTTCCGGATCAGTCGCTTTGACGTGACCGCGTTCGCCGACGCGCGCAACGTGTTCAACTTCAAGAACATCGCGTCGATCTTCGCCGAGACCGGCGACGTCGTGAACGCGCTGCATCGGGAGAACAGCCTGAGCGACGAGTTCGCGCGTCTGGCGATCGAGGCGGGCACCAACGGCGCGCTGCTCCCCAACGGCGATATCAACCTGGTGCCCAGCTGCACGACGTGGAAGCAGAACGATGCGTCCACGGTCAACTGCGTGATGCTGCGCCGCACGGAAGCGCGGTTCGGCAACGGCGACCAGGTGTACACGGTGGCCGAGCAGTCGCGCGCGCTGAACGCGTTCTACGACCTGTTCAGCGGCAAGCAGAACTTCTACGGCACGCCTCGCAACATCCGGTTGGGCGTGGAGCTGAGCTTCTAAGCGACGGACTGACGCGGGCGGCGCCCTGATGCTGGGGCGCCGCCCCGCACGGCTTCTTTCCTCGAGGGACGGATATGCGTTCAACCTGGTGGACACGCGCAGTCCGCGCGACGCTCGCGGCGGCGCTCCTGGCCACGACGGCGGGGGCAGGGGTGGCGGCGGCCAAGCCCAATCCCAGCCGGCCGGGCAAGCGCAGCGGGACGAACTTGTTCGCGCTGACGTTCGGCGTCATGAACGTCAACAACTTCTTCTGCGGCATCAACAACATCGGCGAGCTGTGCGTCGATCCGCACAACTCCCCGGTCGTCGGCGGCGGATTCTGGCCCAAGGGCACCCCCGACCAGTACATCTTCAACTCGGGGCTCCAGCTCGCGGGGCAGGTGGACCCGGCAAGCTTTCCCTTCTCGTGGGCGGGCGACACCACCGGCGCGTTCTTCATGGACCCCCGGGGTGACCAGACCATGGGTGACCCGATCACCCTGGTCTACAGCTCGCTCGATCCCAGCGACGCCGCCTCCTGGCCCAACGGCGCCAAGGTCCGCGACACCAGCATCTACAACGGGGTGCTGATCGGCCGCGACAACATCTCTCAGGAGGACCTGTGGGTCCGCACCTGGGAGGGCAACCCGGCGTTCCTGTCGGGCCGCACGCATCCCATGGGCATCCTCGTCGAGGAGCGCGGGATGGCGTGGAACTTCCCGAGCGGCAACGAGGACATCATCTACTTCGTGTTCACGTTCTACAACGTGACCGCGAGCGACCCCGCCGTCTACAACAACCCGTCGATCGACCCGGCGATTCAGTCCGAGATCGCCGCCATCGGCGTGGACTTCCAGGCGCGCAACGAGGCGCGGTTCGGGGTCAATATCCCCAGCGGCGGGTACGCCATCACGAACATGTACGCCGCCTTCTTCTCCGACCAGGACGTGGGCGACGCCGGCCGCAACTACGGCACCGCGATCCTCCCCTTCGACATGATGACGGCGTACAAGGCGGATTTCCTCGAGCCCAACTGGACGTTTCCGGCCGACATCTTCGGACCGCCGTTCGTGAAGTCCCCCGGCTTCATCGGCATGAAGTTCCTGGCCTCTCCGACGGGAAGCATGCACATCTGGTCCAACACGCTGAACTCGGGGACTGGCTACCCCGATCCCATCGGCGTCAAGCAGATGTTCCGCTACTTGTCCGGGACCTCGAGCCCGGCGCAGGGCGATTTCCCCTGCACGTTCCAGGGCGGGCAGGATACCCTGCACTTCTGCTTCGCCGCCCAGAACTTCGCCGACACGCGCGGCTTCCAGTCGTCGGGTCCGTTCACCCTGGACCCCGGGCATTCGGCGACCATCGTCGAGGCCTACATCCAGGCGGCGCCCACGGCGGTCGTCACGCCCTTCGTGGGCGGTGACTTCAAGCCCGGGATTCCGGCCAGTGGCCGGCGCTGGTTCCTCGACCCGAACACGGTGCGCCCAATCGAACGGGCGATGGGATACCTCAGCCAGAGTGACACCAGCCGGTGCCGCGGTCGCTGCTCGACAAGGCCCTGGTGGCGCAGGCGATCTTCGACAACAAGTTCCTGCTGCCCTTCGCTCCGGCGCCCCCGGCGTTCTTCCTGATCCCGGGTGACAACCAGGTGACGGTGGTGTGGCAGAAGAGCACGAGCGAAGCGGACGGCGACCCGTTCTTCCAGATCGCTTCCGACAACACGTCGGCGCTGTACGATCCCAACTTCCGCGAGTTCGACGTCGAGGGGTACCGCATCTACCGCGGCCGCTCGACCTCGACGCTGCAGCTGGTGGCGCAGTTCGACTACGCCAGCACCACGATGACCGACTTCACCGGGGCGTTCGCCTATACGGCCGACCTCGATGGCGACGGCAAGAGCGAGTGCGCGCCGGAGCTGGGGCTCGAGGACGACTGCCCGGTCCGCTTCCAGACCGGCCAGCCGTTCCTCGTGAGCTCGGACCATGACCTGACCGGCGACGTCATCCAGATCCCGCCCGGCGGCCGGGTGATGCTGGGAGACTCCAGCGTCTTGATCATCAAGGCCGACACAGCGGTCACTGGCGGAGCGTCGGGGTATCCGGCGCTCGCGAACACGGGGGTGAACTTCGCCTACGTGGACCGCGGCGTGCGGAACTCGTTCAACTACTTCTACGCGGTGACCGCGTTCGACGTGAACTCGCTCAAGTCCGGGCCCACGTCGCTCGAGTCGGCGCGCATCACAAGAGCCGTCACGCCGCGGGCGTCGTCGGCGCAGGTGGCGGCGGGGCAGCTGTCCCCGCTCGCCCTCATCGGCACGGACAACGTGCCGCTCAATCCCAACGCGACGCCGCCCACGATCAACGCCACGACCGGTATCTTCTCCGGCCCGGCCCCGCCGACCGACGGCATCGCCCTCGGGTTGGCGGCGTTCCTGCCGGATGTGCTCGACACCGGTACGTTGACGCTGACTATCGACTCCATTCAGCCCGGCTACCAGGACATCGACGGCATCGGATCCAGCACGGCGCTCAAGTATTTCCTGCGGGTGCAGACGCCGGGCGGGACACAGAATTTCGTGATTCCGGTGGGCCAGGACCTGGGCTCGGGTGAGGTCACGGTGTCGGTTGGGTTCCCCGCGTTGTTCGCCGTGCAGAACAAGGCGGTCACCTTCGGCGGCGACTCGACGTTCCCGATCTACGGGAGTACCGGACCAACGGTTCCCGGCACCTGGCGCATCACCGGCTGGGGCCGCGGCCAGGCCAACACGGACCCGGCCAACTCGTCCCGGAACGGGCCGCGGTGGTGGTTGGTGAGCCCCGGCGGCACGGCCAATGAGAACGCCGTGGATCCGAACAGCAACGTATGCACGCCCAGCGTGGGCACGTGCCAGACGGGCGTGAACGGCTTCACGGGCATCTCCGTCCTCGACGGCGGCCTGAACGCCGGGCGCATCATCGACCCGGCGAACGACACCGTGCGGATCTTCCACGTTCAGGGGTACTCGACGGTGCAGAGCGTGCCGCAACGCGACATCGAGACGCTGCTGTCGAGCGTCGCGCGGGCGGCGGACTTCACGATCCACTGGGGCGCCGGCGGCGTGATCGACTCAGTGCACGACGTGACGCACCACATGCAGGTGCCGTTCAAGTCCCTGGTGCGCGCGTCGTGGGGCTTGATCACCGCCGCGTCGTTCACGACGTTCGGCGGCCCCGCGCCCGACGGCAACAACGCGCTGCTGACCTGGAGCGACATCTACTGCGTCGCGCCGATCCGGGCGATGCTCACCCGGTGCGGCGGCGGACCCAGCGCGGCGATGCAGAGCACCGCGACGCTGACGCCCATCGCCATGACGCCGTCGCTGTACGCGAATACGAGCGGTCTGTCGGCGACCGGGAACGGGTTCATCTTCTATCTGAACGGCCACTTCTTCTTGATGCAGATGGCCGCGCTGCCGGCGGCGGGCACGGTATGGGGCGCCCGGTTCTACTCGGGCGCGGTCACGTACACCGCCGCCGACGGTTACGGCTTCGTGGCGGCCACCCGGCCGCCCGCGGTGCCGGGCCTGCGCATCCAGGCCATCTTCACGGGCACCACCGTCGATCCGACCAAGACGACGGACGCGGCGCTCGCGCGGGTCCACACGGTTCCCGATCCGTATTACGTGACCACGGCCCTCGAGGCCACGGCGAACACCAAGATCCTCAAGTTCGTCAACCTCCCCGCGCGCTGCATCGTGCGGATCTACTCGGTGAGCGGCGTCCTCGTGCAGGTGCTCACGCACAACGACGCCGGCGGAGGCAGCGACCTGACGTGGAACCTCCGCAACCGCAACAATCAGTTCGTGGCGTCCGGCGTGTACTTCTACCACGTCGAGACCCCCGACGGGAAATCGACCGTCAAGCGGTTCACCGTCGTGAACTTCGCGCCGTGAGGGAGAGAACCATGACCAATCGACTGACGCGCGTGCTCGGCACGCTCATGGGTCTGGCGGCGCTCAGCACGGCGCCCGCGCGGGCCCAGGTGCAGAACCAGGACAACACCGCCTACGGCGGCACGTCGGGCGAGTTCCTGCTCCTCGGAGCGGGCGCCCGCGGCGCCGCCTTGGGCGGCGCGTACGCCGCCCTCGCTACGGACGTGACGGCGTTGTACTACAACCCCGCCGGCCTCGCGCAGATGACGCGGCCGTCGCTGATGGTGTCCACGTACAGTTACGTCGCGAACACCCGCTATTCCTGGGTCGGCCTCGGCCTGCCCCTGGGCGGCGGCGCGCGGGCCATCGGCATCCAGGGCGGCAGCTTCGGGTTCAGCGAGCAGCCGGTGTACACGCTCGACGATCCCGACGGCAACGGCCAGACGTACGGAGTGTCGGAGACGTTCCTCGCCGCCACCTACAGCCAGAACTTCTCGGACCGGTTCGCGGCCGGCTTCACGGCGAAGCTGATCTCGGACAAACTCGGTTCCACGCAGGCCACCGGCATCGCGTTCGACTTCGGGACCAACTTCCACGCGATGCTCGGCGAGCGGCCGATCCGCGCCGCGTTCGTGATCCTGAACCTCGGGACCAACCTGCGCCACGACGGTTCGGGCCTCGAGACCGCCGTGCCGCGCGTGCCGCCGCTCGGCACGCAGGACATCCCGCAGGAGAACCAGCCCGCGCGGCTGCGGGCGTCGTCGTGGGGGCTGCCGGTGATGTTCCGCGTCGGCGTGTCGTTCGACGTCATGACGCAGGGACAGAATCGCGTGACGCTGCTCTCGGAGTTCACGCAGCCCACCAACACCAAGCCCGGCGCCGGCGCCGGCCTCGAGTTCGCGACCACCAACGTCGGCAACAGCGGCTTTTCCCTGGCCGCGCGCGGCAGCTACACGATCCAGCCCGACAACAACCTGGCACCCGATGCCACGGCCGCCGGATTCGCGACCACGCAGAGCACGTCGGCGTTCTCGAGCGACGGGTTGGCCCTGGGCGGCGGCATCGCGTACGGGCGCGGCACCTGGAAGATCGGCTTCGACTACGCGTACCGGAATCTCGGACCGCTGGGCGGAACCAACTTCCTGAGCTTCAGTCTCGGCTGGTAAGCGCGCCGGTGGACAGACGGACTTGACGTACCAGGCAGCAAAGGGGCTGGCGCTCGCGGTCGCCGTCGCCGCCGGCGCCGCCCCGACGGGGATGCAGGAGTCGGCGGGCGTGGCGGTGAACGCGGTCCGGTATTACCGCCCGTCCGGTGCGCAGACGCTGGTGGACGTGTTCTGCCGCGTCCCGCTGGTGCTCGTGGGGCCGGTGGGCGACGAAGGCGCCGACGGGCGCTACCGCATCGCCGTCGTCGTCAAGGACTCGGCCGGCCTGCAGCTCGTCGCGCAAGACTGGTCGCAGCGGGTGCCGGCGCGGCTGCTCAAGGCGCCGGGGGCGTCGTTGCCCGAGCACTTCGCCTTCGCGGCCCGGCCGGGGCGGTACACGGTGGACGTGAGCGTCACCGATTCGGCGTCGGGGCGGGTGAGCCATCAGCAGCTACGCGTCGAGGCGTTCACCGAGGCCCCGAGAGCGTCGGACCTGCTCCTCGGGACGGGGCTCCGGGCGTTGGGCGACGGCGGCGACACGACGCTGCGGGCGGACGAGATCCGCAAGGGCGGGGTCGTGGTGGAGACGTCGGGGGAGCCGGTGCTCACCCCGCAGGCGGCCAAGCTGGGCTATTACCTGGAGCTGTACCGCCAGCAGGCCGACACCCTGACCATCACCGTGCGCGTGATGGACACGGCCGGGGCGGCGGTGGTGACGGCGGCGCGGCTCACGGTCGCGATCGGGGCCGGGGGGGGGGGCGGCACGACGGAAGGAACGGTGGATCTGTCGGGGCTGCCGCCGGGACGGTACCGGTTGGAGGTGCAGGCGACCGGTCGGGGAGGAGCGGACACGGTGAGCCGCCGCGCCGCGTTCGGAGTCACCGGGTTCCAGACGCTCGCCACGGCGGCGGCGGTGGCCCAGCCGGTGGACCTGTTCGACCGGATGGCCGAGGGGCAGCTGGACGAGCTGTACGGACCGCTGATTTATCTGATGAGCGCCGGCGAGCAGGGGGTGTACTCGTCGCTCTCGGTCGAAGGGAAGCGGTCGTGGCTGCGGCAGTTCTGGGCCAAGCGGGATCCGTCGCCGGGGACGCCGGACAACGAGGCGCGGGAGCGGTTCTATTCCGCGATCCGCGACGCGAACCGGCGGTTCGGTGAGGGCGGGGCGTCGCGGGTGCCCGGCTGGCGCACCGATCGCGGCCGGATCTACGTGAGGTACGGGGCGCCGGACGAAGTGCTGGAGCGCCGCTCGGGGGGCAGCACGTACCCCTACGAAGTGTGGAAGTACACGCGCGTGCGGGCGCTCAAATACGTGTTCATGGACCTGACGAGGTTTGGGAACTACACGCTGATTTACACCGATGACCGCCGGGAGCCGAGCCGCGCCAACTGGCAGGAATTGCTCGGGCCCGAAGCGCTGCAGGACGTGCAGCGCTTTTGAGAGCAGCAGGGAGACCATCAAGTGAGGCACGCATGAATTCTCGTATCTTCGGACTGCACGGCGCGCTGGCGGCCCTGGCCCTGGTCGCCGCCTGCAAAGAGGATCCCACGGCGGCGCACGTCGGGACGCCGAACAGCCTGGCATTCGAGCTCAACGCGCGGACGCTCGCGGTGGCGGACTCGTTCCGCTCCTTCGTCGTGCTGCGCGACGAGTTAGGCAACCCGCTGGCGACGCCGGTCACGGTGAGCTCCTGCAACGCGGGAGTGGCCACCGTCATCCCGGCCTCCGATGCGCCCCAGGTGCGCACGGCGTTCTTCGTGAAGGCGGTGGCGTTCAACGCTACCTCGGTGTGCGTGACGGCGAGCGCCGCCGGCCTTCTGGACACGATGATGGTGACCGCAGTGCCGTTCTCCCTCGCGA